>Ga0302157_10006420_pt1 | contig 12163 bp, 11 predicted proteins | sample I_Bog_N3_3_FD_193502 | JGI IMG/M metagenome (GOLD analysis project Ga0302157, IMG submission 193502) | Peat permafrost microbial communities from Stordalen Mire near Abisko, Sweden - I_Bog_N3_3 | ecosystem: Environmental > Terrestrial > Soil > Wetlands > Peat | place: Sweden: Abisko, Stordalen...
TGATATGGACCGCCGCGGTCGACGAGATATTGACGATGGCGCCGGCGCCCTGGCGCAGCATGGCCGGCACCACCGCCTTGGTCGCCAGCATCGCGCCGGTCAGGTTGATGTCCATCACCCGCTGCCAGCGTTCCTTGGTGATGTCTTCCAGCTCGCCGATGTCGGTGATGCCGACATTGTTGTGCAGCACGTCGATCCGGCCGAAGCGCGTCAGCGTCTCGGCCACGATGCGCTGGATCTGGACCTCGTCGGTCACGTCGCCGCCGAACGCGATCGCCTCGCCGCCTTCGGCCGCGACGATGTCGGCGGTCTCCCGGGCGGCGCTCTCGCGCACATCGACCGCGACCAGCTGCGCGCCCTCGCGGGCGTAGAGCACGGCCGCGGCCTTGCCGTTGCCCCAGCCGGGGCCGGCCGAACCGGCGCCCCATACCAGGGCGACCTTGCCCCGCATCCTGTCGGCCATGAGTCTCTCCCTCAGGCGATCCGGTCGCCCTTTTTGATGGCGGCGGTGCGGTTGTCGACGCCCGGCAGCATCTTGGCCGGGTCGCGGGTCACGACCAGATCGATCACGGTCGGCCCCGTCCCGGCGAAGCCCGCCTCCAGCGCCGCGCCCAGATCGCCCGGCTGCTCGACCCGGATGCCGCGCACGCCCATCGCTTCGGCGACCTTGGCGTAATTGGTCTCGGCCAGGTCCGAGGCGTGATAGGCCCCGGCGCCATACATCAGATGCTGCAGCGCCTTGACGTAGCCGGAGGCGGCATTGTTGACGACGACGATGGTGAAGCTCAGGCTCAGCCGGCGCGCGGTCTCCAGCTCGCCCAGCATCATGTTGAAGCCGCCGTCGCCGGTCAGGCTGACGACCGGCCGGCCGGGCGCGGCCAGCGCCGCGCCGATCGCGCCGGGCAGGCCATAGCCGATCGAGGCGAAGCCGCGGTCCGGCACGAAACCGCGCCCGGGTCGCTTGGTGTCGAACAGCAAGCCGCTCCAATGCGCGGCGAAACCGCCGTCGGCAACCAGGATACCGTCGGCCGGCAGGCGCTGATTCAGTTCGCCCATCAGCCGCGCCATCGAGATCGGCACTTCCTGGGACGTGTATTTCTCGACCACGCCGGCTTTCCAGGTCGCCATGCGCCGGGCGACATCGGCGGCATAGGGGATCTGGCGCTGCTGGATCGCGGCCTGCTGCGGCGCCAGGAGGTGCGACAATTCCTCGATCGTGGCGCCGACGTCGCCCCACAGCGCCAGTTCCGGTTCGGTCGTGCGGCCGAACTCCTCCGGCAGCAGATCCAGATGCAGGATACGGGCGCCCTTGGGCGGCACGGTGAAGCGCTTGGTCGCGATCTCGCCCAGCTTGCAGCCGACGACGAACACCAGGTCGGCCTCGGCGATCAGATCGTTGGCGATGCGGTCGTACCGGCCGAACAATCCGGCGCTGAGCGGATCGGTGCAGGCGATGGCGCCCTTGCCGGTCAGGGTATGGGCGACCGGGAGGTTCAGCGCTTGGGCGAAGGCGGCGACTGTGTTGGCCGCCTGGCTCAGATGCACGCCGCCGCCGGCGAGGAGGATGGGTCTCTGCGCGGCGGCAAGAAGACTTGCCGCTTTTTCGGTCGAGGTCGCATCGGGCCGGCAGCGGATCGCGGGGATCGACTCCGTCGACGGATCGCCGGCGAATTCCTCCGGTTCGAAGCCATGGGTCGCGTGGCAGATATCCTCCGGCACATCGACCACGACCGGGCCGGGCCGGCCGGAGGTCGCGACCCGGAAGGCGCGGCGCATCAGCTCGGGAATCCGCTCGATCTGCTCGATCCGGATCACTTCCTTGCAGGCGGGCCGGAGGATGTCGATCTGGCGCGATTCCTGGGTCATGTTCTTCCAGGAATGGCCGCGATGGCTGTCGCCGACCAGGACCACCAGCGGCGTGCCGGCGTTGAGCGCCTCGACCAGTCCGGTCACCAGATTGGTCGCCCCGGGCCCGAGCGTGGCGTCGGCCAGACCGACCCGTCCGGTGACCTTGGCATAGGCATCGGCCGCGAACATTGCGGCGCGCTCGTCATTGATCAGATGATGGTCGAGGTTCAACCGGCGCGCCGCGTCGTAGAACGGCAGCAGCTGGAAGCCGCCCATGCCGAACATCGGGCCACCATGGAACGCCAGGAACATGCGGGCGAGCGCTTCGCCGCCGGTCATTTCGTTGGTCGGCATCTAGTCTCTCCCCATCATGCTGCGGATGGCATCGGCGATCGCAGTGGAGGTCACCCGCACCGCATTCTCGACCGGCGGCGCGTAGCCGATCAGCGTGCGCGGCGCGCCCAGCCGTCGGACGGGTGCCTTCAGCTGCGGCCCCAGATGCTCGGCCACGGTCGCCGCGATCTCGGCGCCGAAGCCCGCGACCGCGACGGCTTCATGGGTCACCAGCAGCCGCCCGGTCTGCTCGACGCTGGCCAGCACGCGCGCCTTGTCCCACGGCCACAGCGTGCGCAGGTCGATCAGCTCGACCTCGATACCCTCGGCTTCCAGCCCTTCCGCCGCCTCGGCCGCGACATGGACCTGGGCCGACCAGGAGACGATGGTGACATCCCGGCCCGGGCGCACGATGCGCGCCCGGCCGAACGGCACCAGATGCTCGCCGTCCGGCACTTCGCCAGTCAGGCCCCACAGGTTCTTATGCTCCATGAACACGACCGGGTCGTCGGACCGGATGGCGCTCTTCAGCAGGCCCTTGGCGTCGGCCGGGGTCGCGGGGCAGACCACGACCAGGCCGGGCACATGGGCGTACCAGGCCTCGAGCGACTGGGAATGCTGGGCGGCGGACGAGCGCCACATGCCGATCGGCTCACGCACCACCAGCGGCACGCGGGTCTGGCCGCCGAACATGAAGCGCGCCTTGGCGGCCTGGTTGACCAGCTCGTCCATGGCGCAGAGCGCGAAATCGGAAAAGCGCATCTCGACCACCGGCCGGGTGCCCATCATGGCCGCGCCGACGGCCGCCCCCATGATGGCGGCTTCCGAGATCGGCGCGTCGGCGATGCGCTCGGGCCCGAACTCCTCGACCAGGCCCTTGTACTGGCCGAACACGCCGCCGCGGCCCAGATCCTCGCCGACGGCCCAGACCAGCGGGTCGCGGCGCATTTCTTCGGCCAGCGCGTCGCGGCCGGCTTCGAGATAGCTCGTCGTCGCCATCAGAAGGCCTCCAAGCGGGGATCGCCCGCATCCTGCACATCGGTGAAGGCCTGGCCGGCCGACGGAAAGGGTGCTGCGACCGCCGCGCGATAGGCCGCCAGCATTTCGGCAACCGCCGCAGCCTGGTCTTCCTGCAACGCGTCGACGGCGACACCGGCATCGCGCAGCAGCTCGGCCGCGCGGCCGATCGGCTCCTCCTGGCGCCGGGCCGCGACCTCGTCGGCCGGGCGATAGGCGGCGGGGTCCGACCCGGTATGGCCGGTCAGGCGATAGGTTCGCGCATGCAGAAACCGGGGCCCGCCGCCGGCACGGATCGCGGCGATCAGCTCGGCCGCGGCGGCATCGACGGCCAGCACGTCGTTGCCGTCGACCTCGACCGCCGGAATGCCGAACGCGCGGGCCCGCGCGCTGGCGCCGCCGCCAGCGGTCATGGTGCGCGTCACGGTCGTGGCCGCATAGCCATTGTCCTCGCATACGAACAGCACCGGCAGATGGAACACGGCGGCCCAGTTCAGCCCTTCCAGGAACGGTCCGCGATTGATCGCGCCGTCGCCGAAGATGCAGCAGACCAGATGCGGTTCGCGCTTCAGCTTGAGGGCATGGGCCGCCCCCGCCGCGATGACGATATTGGCCGCGACCACGCCATTGGCGCCGAGCATGCCGACCGAAAAATCGGCGATATGCATGCTGCCGCCCTTGCCGCCGCAATGGCCGCCCTCGCGGCCGAGCAGCTCGCGCATCATCGCCGCGCTATCGGCGCCCTTGCCCAGCGTATGACCATGGCCGCGATGGGTCGAGAGCAGGATATCCTGGCGGGTCAGATGGGCGGTCACGCCGGCGGCCACCGCCTCCTGACCGATCGACGGATGGATCGCGCCCAGCACGAGTCTGTCGTCGAGCCCTTTCAGCGCCTGTTCCTCGAACGCGCGGATGCGCCACATCAGGCGGTGGTGCCGGCGCAGCCGGTCCTGATCCAGATTGCTGCCTGGGGTCATCGGCTCCCTCCCTGTCGGATCTGCGCCACGGGCGGCGGCAGGCGGCGCTCCAGATCGGCCGCCTCGCTTTTCAGCTGTTCGACCAGACCGTCGAGCCGGTCTGACGTCATCCGGTCGCGGATCGCGGCCAGGCTGAGCGCGAACAAGGGCTGCCCGTCGGCATCGCGCACCGGCACGGCGATCGCGTTCATCGCCGGCACGATCAGCCCGTCGTTGAAGGCATAGCCGCGGGCCCGCGTCCGCTCGACCAGTCGGTTCAAAGCCTCGGCGGTGAAGCCGTCGAAATCCTTCAGCCAGACCGCGTTGCGCGCCAGCACCGTGGCGATCTCGGCATCGGGCAGGGCCGCCAGCAGCGCCAGGCTGCCGGCACCGACGCCCAGCGGCCGGCGGTCGCCGACGTCGAGCGTCAGCGTGCGGATGGGAAAACGGCCGATCGCCCGGCCGATGCAAATCGCGGCCAGGCCTTCGCGGACCGAGGCGAACACGGTATCGCCCGTCGCCGCGGCCAGGCGCGTCAGCGCGCCGTCGGCCATGGCGGCCACGTCCTGCTGCAGGGCGGCACGGCCGAGCGTCGCGACGACGGCGCCCAGGCGATAATGCTTGGTGCGGAGATCCTGAAAGGCGAAGCCGACCTCGGCCAGCGCGGTCAGCAGCCGATGGGTCGTGGCCGGCCCGAAGCCGGTCGTGCGCGCGACGTCGCTCAGGCTCACGCCGTCGACGCCATGGCCCGCCAGCACGCGCAGCAAGGCGGCGATCCGATCGACGGTCTTGACGGCCGTTTCCGGCATCCGACAGCGTCCTCCCAGGCGTTGGTCCATGGGTCTGCTCGCCCAACTTTCCAAATTCGGCTATCATCTAGCAGCGTTTTCGGAAAGGGCGTCAATCCGGATGGTCGACATCATCGTCGCTCCGACCGTCACCAAGCTCGGTCCCGATGCGGTCGGCGCTGTGCTGGTGACCGGTTCGCATGGCGGAGTCTATCCCGGCCGGCTGGCGCTCGGCGCCGGCGTGCGCGCGGCGATCTTTCATGATGCCGGTCTCGGTCGGGACGCGGCCGGCATCGCTTCGCTGGCGCTGCTCGATGGCTTCGGCATTCCGGCGGCGGCCGTGGCCTACGACAGTGCGCGGATCGGCGATACGGCGGATATGCTGGCGCGCGGCCGGATCAGCCGGGCCAATCGGGCGGCCACGGCGCTGGGCGTCGTGCCGGGCATGGGCTGCGTCGATGCGGCCGAACGGTTGAAAGCGGCCGAGCATCGGCCCGCCCAGATGTCCAAGGGCGACGAGCGGCGCCTGGTGCTGCCGCGCCCGCGCCCGATCGTGCTGATCGATTCCGCCGCCATGGTCGATCCGGTCGCCGATATCGGCGCGATCGTCGTTACCGGCTCCCATGGCGGGCTGGTCGGCGGTGTGCCGGCCATGGCGCTCCGGGTCGACGGCTTCGCCGGCGTGTTCAACGACGCCGGCATCGGCATCGACGAAGCGGGCATCGGCCGCCTTCCCGCCCTCGACGCCCGCGGCATCGCCGGCCTGACCGTGGCCGCCGCCTCCGCCCGGATCGGCGAGGCGCGTTCGAGTTTCGAGGATGGCATCATCTCGCGGGTCAATGCGACGGCGGCGGCGCTGGGCGCGGCGGCGGGGATGCCGCTCAAGCCTCTGCTGGAACGCTGGGCCTTCCTGTAATTCGATATTACTCGAATAGTAGTTGACTCAAACTCTGCCTGCTTATATTTTGATTTTCGTCGAAATATCGGAGGTAGGGCATGGATGCCAAGCAGGTGATCGCTGCGCTCGGCGCGTTAGCCCATGAGACCCGGCTCGCCGCGTTCAGGCTGTTGGTCGAACGCGGCCCGGATGGGCTGTCGGCCGGCACGCTGGCCGAAGCGCTGGCGGTCCCGCCCTCATCGCTGACCTTCCATCTGCAACAGCTGACCCATGCCGGGCTGATCACCCAGCGCCGGCGCAGCCGGCAGCTGATCTATGCGACCGATTTTACCGCGATGAACCAGGTCATGGGCTACCTGACCGAGAATTGCTGCGGCGGCGGTGCCGCCCCGTGCGTCCCCGTGTGCTGCCCGGCCGAGACCGGGGCGGCCGAACCAACCGACAGGAGATCAGCATGAAGCGTCTGCATGTCCATCTGGGCGTCGAGGATCTGGAACAATCGATCCGGTTCTATTCGACGCTGTTCGCGGCCGAACCGACCGTGCTCAAGACCGACTACGCGAAATGGCTGCTGGACGATCCGCGCGTCAATTTCGCGATCTCGCGCGGCCATGGCGCCGCCGGTATCCAGCACCTGGGCATCCAGGCGCAGGACGCCGACGAGCTGGCCGAGATCTATGGTCGCCTGCAGCAGGCCGATCGTCCGGTGCTGGAGGAAGGCGCCACAATCTGCTGCTACGCCCAGTCGGAAAAATCCTGGATCTCGGATCCGCAAGGCCTGGCCTGGGAAACCTTCCTGACCCACGGCGACAGCACGGTCTATGGCGGCAACGGGCCGGCGATCGGCAGCAACAAGCCGACGCAAGCAGCGTCCAATTGCTGCGGTCCCGCGTGATCCTGCGGGCGGCGGCGATCGAGTTGATGGCGACGGCCTTCCTGCTGATCGCCATCGTCGGCTCGGGCATCATGGCCGAGCGCCTGTGCGGCGGAAATATCGGGCTGACGCTGCTGGCGAACGCGATCGCTACCGGCGGTGCGCTCGTGGCGCTGATCCTTGCGTTCGGGCCGGGGTCGGGCGCGCATATGAACCCGATCGTGACGCTCGCCGCGGCGGCAACCGGGGGCTTTGCGTGGCGTGCGGTCCCGGCCTATCTGGCGGCGCAGCTCGCCGGCGCGGTGATCGGCGTCTGGCTGGTGCATCTCATGTTCGACTTGCCGGTCTGGCAGCTCTCCGCCCATGGCCGCGGCGGGCCCGGCCAGTGGATCGCGGAGCTGGTCGCGACCTTCGGTCTGCTGATGATCGTCTGGGGCTGCCGGGCGCATGCGGCGCCGGTCGTGGCGTTCGCGGTCGCTGCCTATATCACCGGCGCCTACTGGTTTACGGCTTCGACCGCCTTCGCCAACCCGGCGGTGACCATCGCGCGCATGCTGTCGGACAGTTTCGCCGGCATCCGGCCCGCCGATGCGCCGGCTTTTATCCTGGCCCAATTCACAGGCTTGCTGCTGGCGCTGCCGCTGTTGCGCGCCGGCTGGCTGGAGGCCCGAACATGAGCGTCACGATCTACCATAATCCCGCTTGCGGCACGTCGCGCAATACGCTCGCCATGATCCACAGCGCCGGGATCGAACCGCGGATCGTCGAGTATCTGACGACACCGCCCGCGCGCGATGTCGTCCTGGCGCTGGTTCGGGCCATGGGCGTGCCGCTGAGCTCGATCCTGCGGCGCAAGGGCACGCCGTTCGATACGCTCGACCTCGGCGGGGCTTCCGACGCGGCGCTGCTCGATGCGATCGACGCCCATCCGATCCTGCTCAACCGGCCGATCGTAGTGACGCCGCGCGGCGTGCTGCTGTGCCGGCCGTCAGAGCGGGTCTTCGAAATTCTGGAGGGGCCGCAGCCGGAGATCTTCGTCAAGGAAGACGGCGAGCGAATCATTTTCTCGGAGCGGCGTTAGCGCCTCGGCCGGCACCACCGGCAGCAGGAGGTGCGACAGGTGGGCCGGATCCAGGTACAGCCGGTTGGTCGCGACGCGCTTGTGGTCGGCGCAGCCTTCGGGCTCACCGCTGTTCGGATTGACGTCGTATTTCGGGAAGTTGCTCGATGAAATGTCGAGCCGGATGCGGTGGCCGCGCTGGAACAGGTTCGCGGTCGCGAAGGGTTCGATCTCGATCTCATAGATCCGGCCAGGCGTCATCATCGACGGCGCCTCGAAACTGTCGCGATAGCGGCAGCGCAGGATGCCGTCGGTCAGGTTCATGGCGAAGCCGTCGGGATCGTCCGGGGTCGGCGGATGCACGTCGATCAGCTTGGCGGTGAAATCCGTGTCGGGCGAGTCGGACGAGATGCAGAGCCGGACCTTGATCGGGCCGATCACGGCAAGATCCTCGGTCAGCGGCGCGGTCTGGAATACCAGCACGTCGTCGCGCGCGGTCAGCGGCCGGCCGGGCTGCCTGCTGCCGAAGAAGCGCTCGCCCTCGCGCTGGTCATAGGCGCCGCCCTCGAACACCGGCTTGCCCGAGGTCAGCGAACCGCCGATGGTCGGCACCGGATCGGTCGGGTCGAAGCGATAGGCCAGCGGGGAGGATTCGCCGGGGACGCTCGGATCGAGCCGGCCGTCGGCATGCAGGTGATAGGCCGTGACCTGCGCTTCGGGCAGCGGCCAGTCGGTCGCCTGAATCCAACGGCCGCCATGGTCGAGCCGGCCATTGGCCAAGCGTCGGCCGCTGCCGCCGCCCATCAGGAACAGGCGGACCGGCGGCTCCCGGTCGACGCCATTGTCGATGCGCTTCAGCCAATGATCGAACCAGCGGCGACGGAACACGCGCCAGTCGGGCGCGAGATTGCCGTCGAACGCGGCCTGCGGGCCGAACTCGACGTCGCCGGCATGGGTGCTGTTGCGGTCGCCATGCAGCCATGGCCCCATGATCAGGCGCATTGCCGAGCGCTTGCGGGCTTTCAGCGCGGCGTAATTGCCGGTCGCGGTCGGCACATAGACGTCGTACCAGCTCGACAGATGGACCTGGGGCACGTCAGCGAACCGGTCGTAATAGCCCTCGGCATAGAGGCCGAGCCGGCGCCAGAAGCCGTCGAACGTGCCGTGGGTCCATTGCTCGAACAGATAGGCCTCGAACTCCGGAACCGCGCTGACCGGCGAGTCGCCCGGGCGCCACGGCATGCGGGCGAACCAGGCGCGGATGTCCTGGGCCTCCAACGCGGCCATCACCGTTGGATTGGCCAGCGCCAGCGGCGTTTCCTTGGCCTGGTTGAACGCCCAGGTCGCCTGCTTCAGCTCGAACGCGCCGCCCTGGCGGATGCCGCAGCGGTAGGCATTCGAGAAGCCGCCGGAATCCAGCACCATGGCGGCCAGCGCCGGCGGCGCCAGGCAGGCGGCCGCCGCCTGGGTATGGGCGGCATAGGACAGGCCCATGGTCGCGACTCTGCCATCGCACCAGCTCTGTGCGGCCAGCCAGGCGATCGTGTCGAACCCGTCCTCGCCCTCGTTCAGATATTTCGTGAAGCTGCCGCCCGAGCCATGGCAGCCGCGGCAATCCTGGAAGGCCACGACATAGCCATGGCGTACGAATTCGGCGGCGACCGCCGCCCGGTCCAGCGGACCGCTCTGCCCATGGTCGAGCTCGGAGCGCGAGGTCGCGGTCTTGTCGTAGGGCGTCCGCTCCAGGATGACCGGATAGCAGCCGCTGGCCGGGCGATGGATGTCGATCGCCAGCACGATGCCGTCCCGCATGGTCACGGGCAGATCGCGCTCGATCACGACAGCGTCGGGCATCCCGTCAGCCGTTCGGCAGGAACTGATAGAGCCAGGTCTCGGTCAGCGCCGCGCCCTCATGTCGCAGGTAGCAGCGCAGATCGATCGGCTCCGTGCCGTCGATGGCGAGGTCGAAGCTCAAGCGCCAGATCTTGGTGCCCGCGACCGGCAGGGCCACCGGATTGATCACCCGGCCGCGCGACGCGGTCACGACCGGTTCGACGCCGTCGAGTCGGGTCAGCGCGTCGAGTGGCGTGCCGACGAAATCGACGACGAATTTCTTCGTGCCGGGCGGATGCGGCTTGCCCGCGGCACCGCCGATGCCGATCCGTGTCGCCACGACGCGGGCGGCCTCGGGCGGGTTGGGCTCGTCGGCCAGCCAATATTGCTTATAGGCGAAACGCAGTTCGGCGCCGGGCCTGATCGGGCCCTTGGGCACCCAGAAGGCGACGATATTGTCGCTGGTCTCTTCGCTGGTCGGCATCTCGATCAGCTGGACCGAACCTTCGCCCCAGGCCGTCAGCGGCTCGATCCAGACGCTTGGGCGCCGGTTGTAGAATGCCGTGTCATCCTGGTAGCGGGCGAAATCGCGCTCGCGCTGCAGCAGGCCGAAGCCGCGGGGATCCTTGTCCATGAAGGCGCTGATCTTGAGCGAGGCGGGGTCGTTCAGCGGGCGCCAGATCCGCTCGCCGCCGCCGGTCGCCAAGGCGAGACCGTCGCTATCATGCAGCTCCGGCCGCCAATCGACGCCCTGGGCGCGGTTGTGCTTGCCGTACCAGAACATGCTGTTCAGCGCCGCCACGCCCAGGCGCTGGATTTCCTTGCGCACGAACAGCACCGTCTCGATCTTCAGGATCGGCAGCTTATCGCTCGACACCGCGATCCGGAACGCGCCGGCCAGGCTCGGTCCATCGAGCAGCGCATGGATCACCGTATCGCCACCGGGCGCGGACGGTTCCGCGATCCAGAAACCGGTGAAGCGCGGAAATTCCTCGCGGCCGGTCGCGGTATTGACGGCAATGCCACGTGCCGACAGGCCATATTCGTCCAACTCGCCGGCACTGCGGAAATAGCTGGCGCCGACGAACGACAGGAAATCGGTCGCGGCGCCGGGATGCATCAGCCGAAAGCCGGAAAAGCCGATGTCGTCGGGCAGTTTGCGGGCGAAGTCGGCGGTGCCGAAATCGAACAGCGACGGGCTGTATTGGACCTCGCGCGCGGTCGTGCCGGTGAGCTGATAGATCCGCACCGGGGCCTTGGAGAATTTGCCCGGATGATAGAGCTGCGCCGGAAACGGCGCGCCCGATCCGGTTGACCAGAGTTGGTGCTCCGGCTTGAAATGGATCTGCTGGGCGGCGTCGGCGTCGATCTTGTCGAGGATTTCCGCGTGGCGGATCACCGGCGGCTGATACGGATGGCCGGCCAGCGCCTTGGCCTGGGCAATCAAATGATCGAAGTCGAACGGCTGGCTCGGTCCGAGCTTGACGCCCGTATCCGCGGCGAGCGCAAGGCCCAACGGCATCGCGGACAGGGTCGGGCCGAGGGCCACCGCCGCGATGCCGGCGAGGGCGCGGCGCCGGGTCAGGAAATCCATGGTGGTCTTTCGTGGGCAAGTTCGTGCGGAAACGAGAAAGGCGGCGCATGGGAGCGCCGCTTCGGTTCCGTTTCAAGTGAAAACTGTCGCCCGCGACGAAGGAACCCGACCCGCAGCAGCGGGCTCCTGCCGATCTAAGCCGGGTCTTTGATGCCTTCCGGCACCAGCGGCTTCTTTTCCGGCCAGGGCGTGTGCGCCATCGCGGCGCCGTTTTCTTCCGGCGCCAGGTTTTCCTCGTCCGACTGGCCTTCGCCGCCATTGGGCGGGGCGCCGGCATCGAGGCCGCGGTTGAGCGCGCGGCGCAGGCGGCGCAGTTCGGCCGGCGGCCGGGTCTCTTCCGGCGTCAGGAACAGGCCCCAATGCTTCAGCTTCAGGCCCAGGCTGGACCGGCTCGACAGCACCGACAGCGGGATCGCCACGGCCAAGCCGGCAAAGATCGGCGTCAGCCACCAGAAGAAGGCGGGGGCGATCCAATAGACCGCGCCGGCCCAGACCAGGCCCAGCAGGGTCTGGCCGGCATGACGCTTCAGGCCTTCGCGCCAGCTGAGGCCGCGATCGTCGCGCGGCTGCGCTTCCCAGGCGACGCTGCGGCCCGAGAAGGCGGCGGTGACGAACAGCGATTGGAACAGCATCATGATCGGCGCCAGCAGGGTCGAGAAGATCGTCTCGATCAGCACGCTGGGCAGCAGGCCCATCAGCCCGCCATAGGGCCGGCGGCGCGCCGGGCTGAACACGACCAGCATCAGGCCCATGAGCTTGGGCAGGAACAGCGCCACCAGCGTCATGGTCAGCAGCAGGCCGATCTGGAAATCGGTCGCGATCGGCCAGTTCGGGAACAGGTTGAAGCCGGGCTTGAAATAGACCGGGCCTTCGATCGCGCGCTGGACCGCGTCGGCGGTGCTGAGGCTCAACAGCGCAAGCCACAAAGGCGAGGTCAGGTAGCTGGCGACGCCCATGCTCAG
>Ga0302157_10006424_pt1 | contig 12161 bp, 9 predicted proteins | sample I_Bog_N3_3_FD_193502 | JGI IMG/M metagenome (GOLD analysis project Ga0302157, IMG submission 193502) | Peat permafrost microbial communities from Stordalen Mire near Abisko, Sweden - I_Bog_N3_3 | ecosystem: Environmental > Terrestrial > Soil > Wetlands > Peat | place: Sweden: Abisko, Stordalen...
ATCCACGCACCCGGTACGAATTCGGCGGGAGCGACCGAAATCACGCCGATCGACATCAGTCAGTCCACGGCGCTGCTGATCCAGATGGGCAATACGAAGTCGGGCAGCCATGTCACCGTGTTCACGGTCGTGCTGAACAACGACACCTCGATTGCACAGAACGGCTCGGCCGCGACCGCAACCTGCACGTACAATCAGACCCTGGGCACGGTGGGCCAGAGCGCGAATTCCGCGCTCGGACTCTTGAACTACAATATTCCGCTGTCCCAATTCACGACCTGCAGCAAAGGATCGATCGCGACGCTGAAATCGACGGGCGTCAGTTCGGTCACGATCAAAGTCACGGGCGATCAGAACCCGAACGTGACGGTCGGCGAGTTCGATACGATCGCGGTCGGATACGTCGGGTTCACGATCTAAGGTCGGCGCGAATTCGAATTTCCATGTAACTGAAGGGCCCGGCGACTCGCGGGGCGGAAGTCTCGCGCATGCAACGACGTCAACTCCTGATCGCCGGACTCTTGAGTCCGCTGCTCGCCCGGGCCCAAGCCCGGGCGCGGCTCACCGTGGCGGCATTCCCGTCGGTGGACGCGATCTTGAAGGCTGCGAATGGCGACTGGCAGGCGCGCGAACCCGGCGTCGAACTCGAGGTCGTGAGCCGCGCCATGGTCGATCACCATACCGCCATGGTGACCTCGATCGCGACGCGCAGTCATCTGCCCGACGTCATCGCGATCGAATTGTCCTACCTCGGCCGCTTCGCCGGCTCGGGCGCCCTCGAGGATCTGTCGCAGCCTGCCTACGGGGCGCGCGAACTCAGCGCGCAATTCGTGCCCTTCGCGGTTCGGCAGGCAACGACGCCCCAAGGTGCGCTGGTGGCGCTGCCTGCCGACGTCGCTCCCGGCACGCTGTTCTATCGCCTCGACCGGCTCGAAAAATCGGGCGCCGACCTGGGGGAACTCACCCGTTCGTGGGAATCCTTCGTTGCGACGGGCGTACGCCTAAAAGCGGAGACGGGGGCGCATCTGATCGCGCACGCGCGCGATCTCAAGGACGTCATCGTGCGTGCCAACATGGGACCGAACGAAGGCACCTACGTCGATCACGCCGGCCGCGTGCTCGTCGACTCGCCGCGCTTTCACCGCGCCTTCGAGTTGGCGCGGCAGGTGCGTGTGCAGGGTCTCGATGCCCGCACCACCGCCTGGTCGAGCGAGTGGGCGGAAGGACTGCGCCGGGGCACGATAGCCACGCAGATGATGGGTTCCTGGCTCGCCGGGCACTTGTGCAGCTGGCTCGCGCCGACGACCGCCGGCCTGTGGCGCGCCGCCCAGCTGCCGGACGGCGTGCACTGCGCCTGGGGTGGAACCTTCTATGCGATTCCGAAAGAGGCCAAAAACAAGCCGCTCGCGCTCGAACTCATCAAGCTCATGACGCTCGATCCGAAACGCCAGCTCGCTGCCTTCAAGAGCGAGGACTCCTTCCCGGCGCTGCTCGAGACCTACGGTGACGGCTTCTTCGAGGCCCCGATCGCTTTCCTGGGCGGCCAACGCGCGCGCCTGATCTGGAGGGACGCCGCACAGGCCATCCTGCCATTTAGCGTGCATCGCCTGGACCCGATCGCCACGGAGATCGTCGATTCGGCGCTCGACGACGTGCTCGGGGAGGGTGTCGATATTCCGACGGCGCTCGGCGAAGCCCAGCGCATGCTCGAACGTCGCGCATTGCGCGCCTGAAGTGCCCGCCGCCATGCGCCGACCATCCGCAGGGTTTCGCCTCGCCGCACGGCTGCGCATCGCGAGCGCGCCATACCTGTTCTTGAGCCCGTTCCTGCTGCTGTTCGCGGTCTTCGGCCTCGTGCCGCTCGCGTTCTCCGTGGCGATGGCCTGCATGCGCTGGGACCCCGTCGAGGGATTTGGTTCGATGCGCTTCGTGGGCGCGGAGAACTTTGCTTTTACCCTGGGCGATCCGTGGTTCTGGAAATCCCTCTACAACACGCTCTGGCTGAGCCTCGCCGCCGGCGTCCCGCAGCACGTGGTCGCGATCCCGCTCGCCTATTTCCTCCACCGGGCGCTCGCACGCACGCGCAACGCGATCGTCGCCGCGTATTTCCTGCCCTACATCACGTCCACGGTCGCGATCGCGATTCTCGCATCGGCGCTGTTCTCGACCGACTACGGGCTCGTCAACGATGCGGTCCGCTCGCTCGCCGCGCTGCCGGGACTCGGATCTCTGCTCCCGGCCGAGGGCGTGGACTGGTTGGGTTCGAGTCGCGCCGTGAAGCCGACCGTCGCGATCGTCGTCTTCTGGCGCTACGTCGGTTTCAACACGGTGCTGTATCTCGCGGCGCTGCAGGCCATTCCGAGAGAAATCTACGAGGCCTCCGAGATCGACGGTGCGGGCGCCTGGATGCGTTTTCGCTTTATCACGCTGCCGCTGCTGCGGCCGACGATGCTGTTCGGCGTCACGCTGTCCGTGATCGGCGGACTGCAGCTGTTCGAGGAGCCGTTCATCCTCACGCCAGACGGCCGCGGCGGTCCCAGCCATGCAGCCATGACGACGGCTATGTACATGTACCGCACGGCATTCGAGTTCAACGATTTCGGTTCGGCGAGCGCGATCTCCTGGCTGCTCTTCGCGGTCGTCGGAATCCTCGTGTTCGTCGCCTATCGGTGGCTCAGGCCCCGCGGGGCGGAAGCATGAGCATCCCCCTCGCGCCGCCGCGCGCGCGCGGTCTTCCCGCACTATCGCGTGCCGGCGCGATGCTGCTCGTACTCGTGGGCGCCGCGATCATGCTCGCGCCGTTCTATTTCATGTTCGTGTTCGCGACGCATGCCCGCGCGGAGATTTTCCAGCTGCCCCCGCCGCTGGTGTTCGGCCGCACGCTGCTCGACAACATCGGCATTCTCGAGGCGCACATCCCCTTCTGGCGCAACCTCGGCTGGAGCCTCTACGTCGGCGTCATGAGCACGGCGCTCACTCTGCTCGTCGCCTCGATCGGCGGCTATGCCTTCGCCATGTACGAGTTCCGCTTCAAGAATGCTCTCTTCGCCCTCGTGCTCGGGATGATGATGCTGCCGTCGTTTCTCAGCATGATTCCGACGTTCCTCATCATGGACGCTCTCGGCTGGATCGACCAGCCGCGCGCCTTGTACGTGCCCTCCGCCGCGAACGCGTTCGGGGTGTTCCTCATGCGCCAGTTCATCGCGACGTCGATTCCGCGCGAGATCGTCGAGGCCGCACGCATGGATGGTTGCGGCGAATTCCGGATCTACCGCAGCATCGTCCTGCCGCTGCTGGGTCCGCCGCTCGGCGTGCTCGGACTCATCGCCTTCATCGCGTCCTGGAATAATTTCATCGGTCCGCTGGTCGTCCTGCGCAGCAGCGCCATGTACACCCTTCCGCTGGCGTTACGCAGCATGCAGAACCCCGTCAATGCGGAGTGGGGTGCCCTCATGGCCGGCGCAGCGATTGCGACGCTGCCGCTCATGGTGGCGTTCGCTCTTGCCTCCCGGCGCCTGATCAGCGGCTTGACCGCGGGCGCCATCAAATGAGTCTCCGAGCCCCTGGAAAAACGCGATGTTGACACCTGAGTCGAAAACCGTCCCCTCCGAGACCGGGCAGGCAATCCTTGCGCGCCGGTTTCCGCCCGGATTCATCTGGGGAGTCGCGACGAGCGCTTTTCAAATCGAGGGCGCCGCCCGGGAGGACGGGCGGGGAGAGTCGATCTGGGACGAGTTTTGCCGCCGCCCGGGAGCGATTCGCGACGGCAGCAACGGCGACCGGGCCTGCGACCACTATCACCGGCTAGAGGCGGATCTGGACCTCATCGCGAGTCTCGGCATCCGCGCATATCGCTTCTCGATTTCGTGGCCGCGTGTGCAGCCGGATGGCGCGGGAGCATGGAATGAAGCCGGCTTCGATTTTTATGCCCGCTTGATCGACGGACTCGGCCGCCGCCGCATCGCCGCGCATCTGACCCTCTATCATTGGGACCTGCCTCAGGCGCTACAGGTCCGGGGTGGCTGGCTCAATCGTGACACCGTGCGTCGCTTCGCCGACTATGCCCTCGAAGTCGGGCGGCGCTTTGGGTCCCGCGTCGCGTCGATCGCCACGCATAATGAACCCTGGGTCGTCGCGATCCTCGGCCACGAGACCGGTGTATTCGCTCCCGGCCTCAAGAGCCGCAAGAGCGCCATGCAGGTCGCCCATCATCTGCTCGTGAGCCACGGCCTCGCGGTGCGGGCGCTGCGCGCGAGCGGACCCGTTCCGCCTCTCGGCATCGTGCTCAACCAATCGCCGATCCATGCCGCCACCGAGTCCGAAACGGATCGCGCGAAAGCGCGGCTCGACGACGGCCTCGTCGTGCGCTGGTTTATGGACCCGCTCTTGCTCGGGCGTTACCCCGAGGACGTGGTCGCGCATCTGGGCGCCGACGCGCCCGACGCGGAGGACGGTGACATGGACCTCATTCGCCAGCCGCTCGACTTTCTCGGCATCAATTATTATACGCGGGGCGTCGCGACCAGCGTCGATCCGGCCACCGTCGAGGCGAAGGCCGCCGAGGAGCGACGCGACTTGACCGACATGGGCTGGGAAGTGTTCCCGGACGGTCTCACGGAGCTGCTCACGCGTTTGCATGCCGACTATCCCTTGCCGCCGATCTTTATCATGGAGAACGGTGCGGCCTACAAGGACCGCTTGGAGGACGGGCGGGTCATCGACGTGGAGCGCATACGCTACTTATGGGCGCACATCGCCGCTCTCGCCGATGCGCTCGATACGGGCGTGGACGTGCGTGGCTACTTCGTTTGGAGCCTGCTCGACAACTTCGAATGGGCGGACGGCTTTTCAAAACGCTTTGGAATCGTTTACGTCGACTATGCGACCTGCGAGCGCACGCCGAAGGACAGTGCGCTCTGGTATCGACAGTTCTTGCGGGGATGACGTCGGGTATTGATCAATGACGGAGCGCCGCGCCAGACAGGCCGTTGCGCCCGAGAATCGCTTCGGGGAGTCAGGTCACATGGGACGAGTCACGCTGCGAGGCGTCGAAAAGCGCTATCGCGAGACCCAGGTCATCCGCGGCATCGACCTCGAGGTGCGCGACGGCGAATTCATGGTGTTCGTCGGCCCCTCCGGCTGCGGCAAGTCCACGATGCTGCGGATGATCGCGGGTCTGGAGACGATCAGCGCGGGCGAGGTCGAGATCGACGGCGAGCGCGCCAATGAACTCGGGCCCTCCGAGCGCGGCGTGGCGATGGTATTTCAGAATTACGCGCTCTATCCGCACATGACGGTCGCCGACAACATGGGTTTCGCGCTGCGCGTCGCCCGCATGAAAGCGCCGGCGATTCGTGCCGCCGTCGAGAACGCAGCGGCCATGCTGCGCCTCGGCGATCTGCTCGATCGCTACCCGAAGGAGCTCTCGGGCGGACAGCGCCAGCGCGTCGCGATCGGACGCGCGATCGTGCGCAAACCGAGAGTGTTCCTGTTCGACGAACCGCTGTCGAACTTGGACGCCGCGCTGCGCGTGCAGATGCGCATCGAATTGTCGCGGCTGCATGCGGAACTGAAAACGACGATGATCTACGTGACCCACGATCAGGTCGAGGCGATGACCATGGGCGATCGGATCGCCGTGTTCTCGGGCGGGAGGATCGCGCAGGTCGGCGCGCCGCTCGACGTGTATTTCAATCCCGCGAACGAGTTCGTCGCCGCGTTCATCGGTTCGCCGAAGATCAATCTGCTCGACGTCGCCGCGCGGGACGGAGTGCTCGCGATCCGGGGCGGCGCCGGATTCCTGACGCTGCCGGCGGGAGTGGATGCGGGCCGCGCTGCCCGCATCGAGCGCGTCGGCGTGCGCGCGGAACACCTGCGGCCCGGGGACGCGCTCGCCGGAGCGAGCAACCGTCTCGTGGGTCGCGTCGCACTCTGCGAACACCTCGGGTCGGAGGTGATCTTGTACTTGAGGATCGAAGGCGTCGCGGATGTGGTGACCGTCAAAGCCGCCGCAGGCCAGATCCTGCCGCAGGTGGGGGATGCGATCACCGTGACGGTGGCGCAGGCGATTTATTTCGACAAAGAGGGGCAGCGCGTCGTTTGACGCCGGCAGCGCCAGCGGGGGCGGCGATGCGGCGGCGCCGATGCGGCGGCGGCGACGCGGCAACCATGGTCGAATCCGATGCCTCCGATCGTAACAATCGTTTGTACAAGGGCGTCGTCTCCCCCCTAGGCTTGAAGCATGTCGAAACCATTCCGTCGCGTCGTGACCGGCCATGATGCCGCCGGCCATGCCGTCATCCAGTCCGATGCGCCGCCGACCCGCGTGCAGGTCGTTGGCAATGGCGGCCCAACGTTCTACGAGGTCTGGAATACGCGCGAAACGCCGGTGAGGATCGACCGCGCGAGCGGCGAACCCGCGGAGGCCCAGCTCACGCTCGCGCCGCCCAAGGGCGGAACGCGCATCCGGGTGCTCGATATTCCGCCAGAAACCGCCGAAACAGCCAACATCGATCCCGAGACGGCGCGCGCACACTTCGCTGAAATCGGCGCCGCCGAAGCCTCGACGCACGCGGCCGGCGGGTCTCGGCACCCCTTCATGCATCGCACGGAGTCGGTGGATTACGGCATCGTGCTCGAGGGCGAGATCACGCTGCTCGTCGACGAGGGCGAGACCACCGTGCGCGCCGGCGACATCGTCGTGCAACGCGGCACCAATCACGGTTGGGCGAACCGCTCGGGGCGCAACTGCCGCATCGCCTTCATCCTGATCGACGGCGCATTCACCGACGGCCTGGCACAGTGAGCTGCCTTGCAGTCAGGCCCGTCTCCAAGAGGCTCGCGTAAAACATGTTTCGATACTTCCCCACGAACTACGTCTGGAATCTGTCGGTCGACCTCGCGATCGAGATGGGTGCCAAGATCGGTGAAATCGAGGAAATGTGCGCGCCGCTGCTGGACGCCTCGAAGCAGCCGGATGCCGAAGGCACGCGCCGGTTTGCCGAGAGCTGGGTCGCCATGGGCGAGAAGCTCTGCGGCCTTGCCGCGGACGACGAGGCGCGCGGTCGTCTGATCTCGGCCGGCGACAAACTGCAGCGCGCGTCGATCTACTTGATCACCGCCGAACGCATGCAAGGCCATGGCAGTCCCGGGCGCGTGGAACTCTATGCGCGCCTGCAACAGGTCTTCAAGAAGGGCATTGCGCTCGCGGGCGCGAATTGCGAGCGCGTCGAAATTCCCTACGGCCCGGCACACATCGCGGGGCTTTACGTGCGCGCGGAGGGTGTGCGCGGCCCGGCGCCGCTGCTCGTGCAGGTCAACGGCCTCGACAGCAGCAAGGAGATGAAGTATTTCGTCGGGCTGCCGCGCTGGCTCGCTGCGCGAGGCGTCGCCTCGCTGGTGATCGATCAGCCCGGGACGGGCGAGGCACTGCGCATGCACGGCATGAAGGCCGTCTTCAACTCGGAAGTGTGGGCCTCCACGGTCGTCGATTATCTCGAGACGCGCACCGACGTCGACCCGAAGCGCATCGGACTCGAGGGCGTATCGCTCGGCGGTTACTATTGTCCGCGCGCGGTCGCGTTCGAGCCGCGCTTCGCGATGGGCGTCGTCTGGGGAGCAAATCACGATTGGCGCGACGTGCAGAAGAAGCGGTTGCTGCGCGAAGGCTCGTTTCCCGTGCCGCATTACTGGGACCACGTGCGCTGGGTCTGGGGCGGCAAGGACACGGACGAATTCATGGCGATTGCCGAGAACGTGCACCTCGACGGTATTCTGGATCGCATCAAAGTGCCGTTTCTCGTGACCCACGGCGAGAAGGATTCGCAGATTCCCCTGCACTGGGCCGAGCGCACCTACGAGCAACTCATCAACAGTCCGAAGCGCGAACTGAAAGTCTTCACGGCGCGCGAGGGCGGCGTCCAGCATTCGAGCTTCGACAACTCGGCGAACGCCGGCGCGTATATCGCCGACTGGGTCGCCGAGACGCTCGGTGGACACACGGCCGCAGGGCCCGCCACGGCATAATTCCCCGGCGATTTGACAGAAGGCCGGCACTCTCGCGGCTCAGTTCCCCCGAAGCCTCAGGCGCATTGACAAGCAACTGGCCTCCTGTGTTATAAAACGTGAAAGCGCTTTCACAGAGCGGGAGGGTCATGGGCCGGCGCCCATCGATGCCGCGACTCGCCGGTGTTCGAGAATTCTAATCGGGGGAATCATCCATGATCGTCGTGAACAGACTGGCTTCGCTGTGGCTCCTTTGCGGAGCGGCATTCGCGCTCGGGGCATGTTCGGGTGGCAGCAGTTCGCTGTCCGCGCCGGCGGTGGCTTCCATCGAAGTTTCACCCAACTCGATCGCGCTCGTTGCCGGTCAGACGGATCAGGTCACGGTCACCGCCACCTACACGACCGGCGCGAAAGCGGGCATCGCCAGCGGGGAGACCTTCACGTCATCGGACCCCGCGGTCGCAGCGGTCAGCGCCACGGGCGCCATCACGGCAATCGCGGCCGGCACGGCCAGCATCACGGCGACCGATCCGGGGTCAGGCAAAGTCTCGGGCGCCGTCACGGTCACGGTCAGCGCAGCGCAGCCCGCGTCGATCACCGTCACGCCGAGTTCGGCGTCGCTGCTGCCGGGTGCAAGCCAAGCTCTTACCGTGACCGCGCAATTCGCCGCATCCTCGACCCCCATCACGAGCGGTCTCGCGTTTACCTCATCGAACCTGAACATCGCCACCGTGAGCGCAACGGGTGTCGTCACCGCGGTCGGCCCGGGCAGTGCGACGATCACCGTGACCGACGCGGCGGCCAACCAGACCGCGAGCGCCACGATCTCGGTGCTCATCCCCGTGACGCTCACGTCGATCGCCGTGACTCCCGCCACGGCGTCACTCGCCGCGGGCGCACGTGAAACCCTGAACGTCGCCGCGAACTACAGCGACGGCAGCCAAAAGAGCCTGAGTACGGGCCTCGTGTTCACTTCCTCGAACAGCGCCGTGGCGACGGTCACGGCGGCGGGTGTCGTCACGGCCGTCGCGCCGGGAAGTGCGACGATCACGGTCACCGATACGGCCGCCAACAAGACGGCGAGCGCCACGGTCACGGTCCCCGTGCCCCTGACGCTGACGTCGATCTCCGTGGCGCCCGCCACGTCGTCGCTCGTCGCCGGGAGCACGGAGACCTTGAGCGTCACGGCGAACTTCAGCGACGGCAGCCATGTCGTTTTGAACTCAGGCCTGGGCTTTGCGTCCTCGAACGCCGCAGTGGCGACCGTGAATGGCGCGGGGCTCGTGTCGGCGGTCGCCGCCGGTACGGCGACACTGACCGCGACCGATACGGCCAACGGTCTGACCGCGACCGCCCAGCTCACGGTCACACCGATCGCAGCCGTGACCTTGACGTCGATCGCCGTCGCGCCGACGGCGGCAACGCTCGCACCCGCAGCGACCCAAGCATTGACCGTGACCGGCACTTATAGCAACGGCACGAGTGCCGTTTTGACGACCGGCAACACCTTCGTCTCGTCGAACTCCGCGTTCGCGACGGTCACCGGCGTCGGCCTCGTCACCGCCGTTGCGAGCGGCACGGCCACGATCACCGTGACGAACACGGCGACGGGTCTCACGGCGAGCGCAACGATCACGGTGGCCTCGGTCACCACCGTCGTGGGCGGCAACGTCTATTCGAATGGTGCTCTGGACACGGGTGTGGCGTTCCACCTCTTCGGCGGCGCGCTCAACGTGCCGGCGCCCGCGCCCGATCCGTCGACGCCGTTCACGGACGGCACGGCCGGCTTGAAGGTCGTCATCACCGGCACGACCGGCGCCTATTCGGGAGGCGCCTGGGTCGCGAGCGCGACACGCGATCTGCGCGCGGCGAACGCCGTCACGTTCTGGGCCAAGGCGAGTACGCCGAAATCCTCGCTCAAGATCCAGATCGGCAACGATGCCGGTGCCGGCGCGAACGTCAATTATCAGGTCGAATCGATCGGCATCGCGCTGACGACGGGCTGGCAGCAATACGTATTGCCGCTCCCCGATCCGACCAAGGCCGTGGGCTTCGACGGGTTGTTCTCGTTCGCCGACGGACCGAATAATTACACGCTCTGGTTCGCCGATATTCAGTACGTGAACCTGCCGGGCAACGTGCTCGGTTCCTTGGCGGCGACGAATCCGGTGAAAGTGACCTGGCCCACGCCGTCGCTGCCCGTCGGCAGCGCGAATGCCTACACGATCCCGTTTGGCCCCAACGTCGTGAATTGGTCCGGCACCGTGCCGCCCTTGCCGAACGCCGGCGTGCTCGATAACGTGACGTTCCGCTGGTTCACCTTGACCTCCAGCAACCCCGCGGTCGCGACGGTAAGTCCCGACGGCGTCGTCACCGGCATATCGATCGGCACGGCGACCATCACCGCGACCCTGGCCGGGGTTGCGGTGCCGGGCGAGGCCACCGTCACGGTCACGGGCGTTCCGACCACGCCCACGACCTATGCAGCGACTCCGACGCTGCCGGCGAGCAGTGTGACGGCCCTGTTCGACAGCAGCGGCGTCTATACGCCGCACCCGGTCGACAGTTTTGGTCGGCTCTTCTGTTCGAATTCGCGGCTCGTCGATCCGTACGCCATCCCGGGCGGCACGGGCGTGCTGCAGTACACGCTGAATTTATGCGTGGGCATCACCTTCGGCGACGGCGAATCCGGCAATACGAACAATACCGTCGACGCGAGCGCCTACACGACGTTCCACGTCGATCTGTGGTCGCCGAATCCGGATGCGTTGCAGATCCAGCTCGTGAACGCTGCCGACGCGGCATCGGGCACGAAGAGCGTGGGGACGTACAACGCCGGGACGATCGCCTCGGGTCAGTGGGTGTCGCTCGACATTCCGTTCTCCTCGTTCACGTTCACAAATGGCAATGCGGAAAATGCGCTGCAGCAACTGCTGTTCATCTCCGGGACGAGCACGATGATTCTCTACGTGGACAACATGTACTTCCACTAGCCGAGTCGCGGACTCCAAGGATCGTCAGGGGGCGCGGGGGTCGCGGCCGGAGCGCCCCCGCGGCGAGGAACGCTATGTGCGCTCTCAGACCGTCGCCGCCGCAAGCCCTGCGCATACTGTCGCAATGAACCCCGGCACATGCGGTGAGCACGTCGTTCGCCGGTGCGCCGAGGTGGGCCGTGCGGCCCCGGGGTGACTCGATGACGGACGCGAAGAACCATTTGATCGAACGGCTGCCGCGCGCCGCGCGCCGCGCTCTGCTCGCGCAGAGCGAGTCCGTCGTTCTCGACAACGACGCGGTCCTCTACGGACCCGGCGAACCCATCGACTTCGTCTATTTTCCGACCGAGAGCTGCATTTCCCTCGTGAGCGTCGTCGACGGCAAGCGTTTCCTGGAGGTCGGCATGGTCGGCCGCGAGGGCATGTTGGGCGCCCAACTCACGCAGGGCGTGCGCACGGCGCCGCTGCGCGCGCTCGTGCAGGGCCCCGGCACCGCGTTGCGGGTGCCGGCGCGCGCCTTCACGCGCGAGATCTCGCGCAGCGCGGCGCTGCTCAGACTCGTGGACTTGTATCTGTTCGTGATCATGACCCAGTGTGCGCAGGCGGCGGCCTGTGTCCGCTATCACCTCATCGATCAACGCCTGTCGCGCTGGTTGCTCATGACGCAGGACCGCGCGCGCTCCAAGCGCCTTGCGATCACCCACGAATTCCTGGCGTATATGCTGGGCGTGCGCCGGGTCGGCATCACCACCGCCGCGGGCAGTTTGCAGAAACGGGGTTTCATCGAATACCACCGCGGCTCCTTGCAGATCGTCGATCGTCGGGGCCTCGAGTCCGCTGCTTGTAGCTGCTATCGCGACGAGCTGCGGATCTATAGCCGGGCGCTCGGGCGGACGCTCGCTTGACCGGGCTGCCCGAGGGCGTTGCGAGCGCGTAGACTCAGGCGTCATGCAGCGACGCGTCGGTGTGGTGTGGAGCGCGATTCTGATCCTGGCGCTCGGTGCCGCGGGAGGACCGGTGATGGCGGTCGAGGAACCCCCTTATCGCGTCGGCCTGCACGAGGGCGACGTCGAGGTGCGCGAGTACCCCGCGCTGATCGCCGCCGAAGTCGAGGTGGGTGGCGATCGCGATCAGGCCGCAAACGCCGGCTTTCGGCTCCTGGCA
>Ga0302157_10006425_pt1 | contig 12159 bp, 9 predicted proteins | sample I_Bog_N3_3_FD_193502 | JGI IMG/M metagenome (GOLD analysis project Ga0302157, IMG submission 193502) | Peat permafrost microbial communities from Stordalen Mire near Abisko, Sweden - I_Bog_N3_3 | ecosystem: Environmental > Terrestrial > Soil > Wetlands > Peat | place: Sweden: Abisko, Stordalen...
GACGAATGCTGTCGATGCGCTCGGCATGCGCCGCGTCAAAGTGGACTGGCGACTGCCGGGAGATTTCATCGAGACATTGCGGCGCGCACATGCGCTGCTGGCCGAGGAACTCAGCCGCCACAATCTCGGCACGCTGCGTATGAATCCAGGCGTCAACACCCTCAAGGCGGCGAGAAACTTTTCCAGCGGCCACCACCATATGGGGACGACCCGCATGCACACCGACCCGGGCAAAGGAGTGGTGGACGCCAACTGCCGGGTTCACGGCATTGGCAATCTGTTCATTGCGGGCAGCTCGGTTTTTCCCACCTACAGTTCCGATGATCCAACCATGACCATTCTTGCCCTGACCCTGAGGCTCTCGGACCACCTAAAGTCGCTGCTCACCTGAAACCAGGCGATCCTGAAACAGGATAACCAGCAAGGTTCCAGCCATGAGCAGCAGTGGAATCACATGGCGCTGGTAAGCGAAGACGATCACGAATGGCAGGAACGCGGCGCCCAGCAACAACAGAGCCCACAGAGCCTCACGGCGATATCCCTGGAGGATCCTCCCCTGGAAGATCCTGCGAAGCGCAACTATCACAAACGCCGCTGATACGCCGCGCGCGAATATCATCCAGGTCACCATCGCAGCGGCGACACCATGACTGACCGGGTCGGCATCCGCGGGAGTGTGTCTGACTTCGATCAGCGCTACCCACGCCTTCTTCAACAGGAACCACGTCGCGGCTCCAGGATGCTGCAGCAGCCAGGCGTGCGCGGCCGCCGCATAATGATCATTCCACGCCCATTCATCGCGATAGCACGTTTGATGGGCAGTGTCCTGCAGGGCCAGGACAGTCCCATCCGCAAGCGTCACTGAGCTGGAATCCAGCACTCTGGTCAGGTTGAGTTCGGGATATATCGCCAATGAAAAAGAGTTGTAGCCGCGGTAGAGATTCTCGCCGTCCCAGGAAGAGGTAAAGCGCAGTTGTCCGGTTTGTTGCAGGTTATGGTAGCCCCAGAGTGCGAATGGCATCACGACGAAGACCATGCTCGCCACTTTCCACGTCCAGGGCAGCCTCCGGTTGGTGAGAGCCAGTGCCATGGTGACGATCAGCACTGGCAACATCGTCGCCTTTGCGAAGTACATGGCGCAGGCGAGCACCACGGCAGACAGCGCCATGAGATTGCGGCGCAGCGCTGACCCGGTAATGTCCGGGCGAATCAGGTATGACACGGCAATGCTGAAGCAGAAAATCAGGTCAACCAGTATGGTTTCCTCGTATTCCAGCGACGATGCGTGCTTCAGTACCTGCGGGCCAAAATACAGCCCATAAAGCAGGATCAGCCTGCCGACAGAGAAGCGCAGGTCGAGGCTGAGAATTGCCAGGAAGATCGACGCCAGCAATGACGTCAGGATCATTTTTGCAAGAGCGACGTTGACAGTGCCGACGCCGACTACCTTGGTGAGATCGGCGATCAGCCAGGGCATGACCGGCATTCGCGTCGCATAGGCGCAGGCTTTGGGGTCGCACGACACGTAAGGCGACGCCGGACATGTCCTGAAACTGCCGTCCCTGACCAGACTCTCGGTGTAACCGATAAATCCAAGCTGGCGATCGGCAAACTGAGGGTCGAATATTGATTCTGCGGCGGGGTATATATGCTCGATCAGGAAATACTTCGGGATCAGCGACAGGATGGGCATGCCGACCGTCAGCAGGACAATCAAAGACCAGGTTCGGCGATAAGGCTTGGGCGGCTGCACCCGTAGGCTGTTATTCATCAGCAGGCCGCGCCCGCGGGAGCGCGCACGCCGGTAGCGAGCGTGCCGACCAGCTGCTCGATCGAGCGCAGGTGCTGCGCGTCCAGGTAGCGGGCCAGCCCTTGGTTAATCGTCGGGCACAGAAGCGGCTCGTAGAACAATGCCGTGCCCAGGCCGACCGCGCTGGCGCCGGCAACGATGAACTCGAGCGCGTCCTGCACGCTGGCGATGCCGCCCTGGCCGATGATCGGGATGCGCTTCGGACCGGCGACGTCGTACACCTCGCGCACCTTGAGCAGCGCGATCGGCTTGATCGCCGGCCCCGACAAACCGCCTTGGCCGTTGCCGAGCACCGGGCGCCCGGTGGCAAGATCCAGCGCCATGCCGGTCACGGTGTTGATGACCGCGAAGGCGTCGGTGCCGGCTTCGATGCAGCAGCGTGCGTTCTCGCGGATGTCCGACTGGTTGGGCGACAGCTTGGTGATCAGCGGCTTGACGGTGACTCGGCGGCAGGCCTCCACCACTCGCGCCGACATCTCCGGCACGTTGCCGAACTGCACGCCGCCCTGCTTGATGTTGGGACAGGAGATGTTGATCTCGATGGCGTCGATCGGCGAGTCGTCGAAGCGGCGCGTGACCTCGACGTACTCCTCGATGGTCGAGCCGCAGACGTTGGCGATGAAGCGCGTCTCGCTGAAGTCCAGCGTCGGCAGGATTTTGTCGACCACATGATCGACGCCGGGATTCTGCAGGCCGATGGCGTTGAGCATGCCGGCCGGCGTCTCGTACACCCGGTGCGGTGGATTGCCCAGGCGCGCCTGGCCGGTGGTGCCCTTGAGCACGATCGCCCCGGCGTCGCGGTTGCTGAACCCCTCCACACGCGTGTATTCCTCGCCAAAGCCGACGCAGCCCGACAGCAACACGATCGGCGAGGCGAATTGCAGCCCGCAGAATCGGATCGCCAGTGACTGCGGCAGTGCAGTCGGCGGCGATGACGCCAGCGCCGTCGGCGCCGTCGACGGGGAAGCGGGGGCGAACGTGGCGTTCATCAGGCGATTATCGCTGTGCGGGTTGCGCCTCACAACGACGCCGGTGCTCAGCGTGCCGCTTCGCCCACCAGCGTAAAAGCTGCCCAGGCATAGGGTGTTGCGCCACGCGCGATGCCGGGATTGTCCAGAATGGCCAGCGACGCCTGGCGCAGGGCCTGGGCATGGCCCAGATGCGGGTCAGTGCGCTCGGCCTTGAGCATCGCCGGAATCAGTATCGGCGCGACCGAATCGAGCACCTCCCAGTGGGAGATCAGCAGCGATCTCGCCCCGGCATAGAAGAAAGCACGCGACAGCCCGGAAAAGCCCTTGGCTTCCGGTGCGTCGGGGCTGGCGGTATTGCAGGCCGACAGCAGCACCCAGTCCGCGTTCAGCCGCAGCGTTGCCGCATCCGAAGCCAGCAGCAGCGCGTCCTCAGGGCGCGCCGCGGCGGCCAGCACCAGCGCCGGTTCCGTCAGGCCGGCGACGTCGCCGACCACCAGCGCGTGGGTGGCGAACTCGAGTACCTGCACCCCGGCCAGTCTTCCGTCGGCATTGCGCGCCAGCAGCTGCGCCTTGGATGCATCGCGACCCAGCAGCACTGCCTCGGGCGTGGCCCCAAGCGCGCGCCGCAGTGCCTCACCTTCGACCAGGGTCCCCGGCAGATCCGGCAGTACATCCATGACCTGACCGAGCGCCAGGCCACGACGCAGGACAGCGCTGTTGCCGCGCGCAGCACCCGCGTCGCCACGGAAGTCGGGATCAACGAATGCCAGCAGCGGTTCGGAAGTCGCGGCACGCGTTTCGGGCTGGATTTGCCGCAAGGTTCTCAGCGAGGACACTGCTGGTAACAGTGCTACCGCTTTTGATCGCAGCAACCACGCGGTCGCCCTCAGCGCCGCAGGATCCGCATCCCGCGCCGCGCCGCCCGGGGGTGTTGCGGTCACCAGCAGCCCCGGCGGCAGGCTGGTCAATGGACCCGATGGAACGAACAGCAACACCGGCTTGCTGCGTATGACAGCCTGGATCGACGCATCGCCCAACAGCGACTGATACAGCCGGTAGGCCGCCTGCCGGTCGAACCCGTCAGACGCAGACGCAGACGCAGTATCCGCTACAGCAGCGGCGGCATTCGCGGCGTTGCTGCTGCCAGCCGCGTTTACCGTCACCTGGATGCCACGCAGGCGATAGCCATCCGGATCGATCTGCTGTCGCAGCCGAATCACCTGCGCCTGCAACGCATCGGTCGACAACGAGACCCGGGCCCAGGCGAACTGCTGCTTGCTGACCGCGAACACCAGGCTGTGATCAATTCCAGCTCCGACCACGAAGCTGATCAGCGCCTCGTCCGCGCGCAGCAACGCGGCATCGGCGCCCGCGGTAGCCTGAAGTGCTGCAACGCTGACAGCGTCCGGCGACCGGAAGTCCCAGTAGCGCGGCGCCCGGGTCCGCAATGCGCTTTGCAGCCGCTCGATCCTTGCCGCCACCTCATCACGCGCCATCGTTAGCCGCCGGCGGCGCTCCAACGCGTCTTGCCCGGAGGCTTCGACTGCGTTGGCATACTCCCGGTCCAGGCCGTCGCGCTCCAGCAGCGCGGCCTCGTACGCGCGGGCTTCAGGTCCGACGCTGGCCGACACCGCCGCCGCGAACGCTGCCGATCGCGCCAGCGCTTCGCCCGCTGCGGATTGCACCGCGTTTTGGCTGGCGATGAATGCTTCCAGCTTCAGGGCGTCTGGCCGATCGCCCGGCGCCGGGCCCCCGCCCTGCGCGGCCCAACCCCACAGGGCAAGGCTGTATTGCATCGAACAGCGACTTCGCTCCCATTGCGCGGCTTGTGCGCTCACGTCATTGAGGTCGCGTGAGCCTGCAGACGGCGCCAGTGCCGCGCAGGCAAGCCGCAGGTTAGCGGTGGCGTCATCGAACTTTTCCATCGACTCGTCGTTTTCGGCCAGGTTCTCGCGGCCGTGGCGCGTGTCGGGGTGCTGTGGACCCAGCACTTTCTCGTCGATCGCCACGGCTTGCCGGAACAGCGGATCGGCCTGCACATACAGGCCCTGATGATGCAGGAACAAAGCGTAATTATTGGCGTGCACTGCCGTGTCCGGATCGTCCGGCCCGCGCGTGTTGGCAGAGATGGTGAAGGCGCGCCGGTACAGCGGACCGGCATCGTCGGCGCGGCCTTCCGCCTCCAGCACTGCCGCCAGGTTATTGACGACGGTGGCGGTACGCCAATCTTCCGGACCGTAACGCGCCTCCGCGGTCCGCAGCATTTCATTCATCAGGGGTTCGGCCTCGCGATAGCGGCCTTGCGCGCTCAACATCGATGCAAAGTTGTTGCGGACTGCGAGGGTGGTCTCGTCCTGCGGCCCGAGCGCCTTCTCATCGATGGTCAGCGCGCGCTGATACATCGGTCCGGCCTCGCCGTAGCGACCCAGCGCCTGTAATGCCTGCGCGTAGCTGGCGAGGCTGCTCGCGGTTTGGGGGCTGTCCGGGCCGAGGGCATTCTCCCGTATCTCGAGCGATCGTCGCAGCAGCGGTTCGGCCTCGCCATAGCGGCCGGTGGACACCAGTACGTCGGCGAGATTGTCGCGGTCCATCACGGTATCGCGGTGTTGCACGCCGAGGGCAGCCTCGTCGATGGCCAATGCGCGCCGCAACAGCGGCTCTGCGGCCTGTTTTCTCCCCAGGCGATCCAATGCCAGCGCTTCCCAGGACGCCGCCCGCGCAACGTCAATACTGTCCGGACCGGATTGTGCTTCCACGGCGCCAAGCGCCTCGCTCGCGAGCCGTTCCAGAGCGGCCCAGTCGGCCGCCTGCTGCAGGCGTTTGAATTCGGGCAGGTAGCGCCTGATCGCCGCCGGCTGCGGCCCTGCAGGCTGCGGCCCTGCAGGCTGCGGCCCTGCAGGCTGCGGCGCCATCGGCTGCGGCGTCACTGGCTGCGGCGCCATCGGCTGCGGCGTCGCCGGCGTGCTCTGGGCCATGCTCGCATGCTGCGGCCGCAACGCCATTAGCAGGGCCAATGCCAGCCACGCGAGACCGCCGGCCCCAAGTCGCACACGAATCACGGACAGCATCATATAGATTGGCGCGGTGTTTCACGTGATCCTGTACCAGCCTGAGATTCCGCCGAATACCGGCAATATCATCCGGCTGTGCGCCAACACCGGCTGCCGGCTGCACCTCATCGAGCCGCTCGGCTTCGACGTCGATGACAGCTCGCTGCGGCGCGCGGGGCTGGACTATGCCGACATGGCGATCGTGCGCAGCCACGCGCACATCGCCGACTGCCTGGCACAGCTGCCGGACGTGCGCGTGTTCGCGGTCGAGACCGGCGCCGACCGCATTTACACCGAACCTGCCTACCAGCCGGGCGATGCGTTGCTGTTCGGCCCGGAAACACGCGGCCTGCCGGCGCAGCTCATGGCCATGGTGCCGGCGGAGCGGTGCATCCGTATTCCAATGCGCAGCGGCAATCGCAGTCTCAACCTCGCCAACGCCGTCGCCGTGGTGGTGTACGAGGCCTGGCGCCAGACCGGCTTTGCGGACCGCTAGCGTCGCGGCGTGCGTGCTTCCCGCCGCGCTAATCGAACTCCGGACGAATCGGCCGCATCATCAGCCCGCGCACCACGTGCTCGGCCGGCAGCTTCTCGTACAGCACGCCGTAGATGCCCTCGGCGATCGGCATTACCACCTGCTCGCGCGCGGCGACGCGGTGTAGCGCCGCCGCGGCGGGGTAGCCCTCGACCACCTGGCCGATCTCGAACAGCGCCAGCTCGACGCCGGTGCCCTGCGCCAGCGCCAGTCCGAAGCGCCGATTGCGCGAATGGTCGTCGGTGCAGGTCAGGACCAGGTCGCCCAGTCCCGCCAGTCCCATGAAGGTCTCGCGCTGCGCACCCAGCGCCACGCCCAGCCGCGTCATTTCCACCAGTCCGCGCGTGATCAGCGCGATGCGTGTATTGGCCCCGAATCCCAGCCCGTCCGACAGGCCGGCGCCGATCGCCAGCACGTTCTTGACCGCACCGCCGACCTCGACGCCGGTGATGTCAGTGGAGGTATAGGCGCGAAAGCTGGCGGATGACAGGTCATGGGCGAGGGTCTCGGCGTAGTCGGCACTGGGCGAGGCGATGGTCATCGCCGTCGGCAGGCCCTCGCCGACCTCGGCGGCGAACGTCGGCCCGGACAGCACCGCGACCGGGCGCCCGGAGCCGAGTACCTCGTGCGCGACCTGGTTCGGCAGCTTGCCGCTGTCGAGCTCGAAGCCCTTGGTCGCCCAGCACAGCCGCGTCGCAGCCGGCAGCAGCGGCTTGAGCTGCGTCAGCAGCGCGCGAAACGCGTGGCTGGGTACCGCGATCAGCACGTCATCGACATCGTCGATCGCCGCCGCCAGATCGCCGACCAGCTGCAGGCTCTCCGGGAATGGCACGTCCGGCAGGTAGCGCCGGTTGCTGCGCTCGCGCGCCATCGCGGCGACGTGGCTGCGATCGCGACCCCATAGCCGCGCCGGGCGCCCAGCACGGGCGCTCTGGATCGCCAGCGCCGTACCCCACGAGCCGGCGCCGAGCACGGCGATGTCGGCATGCACGGAGGGGGTGGCCGACATGGAGCCCAGATCAAAGGCTGGAGCGAAAAACTGGCTGCCAGTGCCGGGTTGCTAGTTCCTGGTCGCGCTGGCGTCGGCGCTGCTCTGCGCGTTGGCGGCGTACAGCGCGTCGAAATTCACCGGCGGCAGCAGCAGTTGCGGAAAGCCGCCCTGGCTCACCAGCTGCGATACCACCGCGCGCGCGTACGGGAACAAGACATTCGGGCAGATGCTGCCGATCGCGCGCTTGTACTCTTCCTCGGAGAGGTTCTGCATCAGGAAGGCGCCGGCCTGCTTGACCTCGACCAGGAACAGCGTCTGCTCTCCCTGCTTGGCGGCCACCGTGATGGTCAGCAGCACTTCGCGCAGATCGCCGGCGATCGGCTGCACCGCGGTGTTCAGATCGAGGGAGATCTGCGGATTCCACTCGCCGTTGCCGCGCGGTCCCTGCGGCGACTCGAACGAGCAGTCCTTCAGGTACACCCCCTGCAGCGCCAGCGTGGTGGTGGGTGCCGCGGTATCGGGCGCAGCGGGGTCGCGTTCAATAGCCATATGTGGTGAACCTTGGGTTGTCTTTCGGGGCAACTGTGCAGGCAGGCGCGGCTGTCAACGCTGCCGCAGCAGCGGGTCGAGGCCGCCGGCCGCATCCAGCTCATGCAGATCGTCCGAACCGCCGACGTGCTGCTCGCCGATGAATATCTGCGGTACGCTCTGTCGACCGCTGCGGCGGACCATTTCCTCGCGCAGCCGGTCGTCGGTCTCGATATCGATTTCCTGGAACTCCACGCCCTTGTGCTTGAGCAGCTCGCGCGCGCGCGCGCAGTACGGGCACCAGGAGCGCGAGTACATGACCACTGGGGTGACCACGGGGGCGCTCATTCGCGTGCCAGCGGCAGGTTCTCGGCGCGCCAGGCGCTCAGGCCGCCGCGCAGGTTGAACACCTTGGTGAAGCCCTGCTGGGTGAGCGCGCGTACGCTGGCGGCCGCGGTGCTGCCGCGGTCGCAATAGACGATCAGCGGTTTTTCCTTGAATCGCTTCAGCGCATCCCCGGCACTGGCGATCTGCGCGGCGTCGAAGTGACGCGCGCCGCTGATGTGGCCCTGCTGGAAGGCCTGCTGCTCGCGCAGGTCCAGCACCGTGGCGCCCTGGTTCATCAGCCGGATAGCGTCCTGCGGCGCCAGCGCAGCGAAGCTCTGGACGCGCAGCCGCAACTCGTACGCCAGCACCGCGGCCGCGGCGGCGAGCGCGAACGCCACCAGCCACGGGTGGTGATTGAAGTAGTCGATCAGTCGGTCCATCTGCATACAAAAGTCCGGTACGGCGAGCCGTACATTATAGCCACCCGGACGCGAGCCCGCGGCCATGAAATACTCGGCCATGCGGTCAGTAAATATCGCCCCGAATGCGAAGCTGTTGGCGCTCATGGCGGTGGTGGCGCTCCTGGCGCTCCTGGCGCTGCCGCAGCCGGCGCTGGCGGCGCTGGCGGCTGCGACCACTGGGACTAAGCCTGGGGCTACCACCCCTGGCAGGACCGAAGCCGAGCTGCGCGCGTTGCGCGAGAAGATCGGCCGCATCACCCAGCAGGTCAGTCGCGATGCACTCGAGCGTGACCGCCTGTCCGGCGACCTGCGCGCCGCCGAACTGTCGCTCGGCCAGGCGCGCGACGACCTCGGCCGCGCCGACCGCGCGTACACCGATCGCAGCGCCCGTCGCGCTGCTCTGGCCACTCAGCGGCTGGCGCAGCAGCAGGCGCTGGCACAAGAGCGTGCGGCACTGGCCGCGCAGCTGCGCGTTGCCTACATGATCGGCCACCAGGAACCGCTCAAGCTGCTGCTCAATCAGCAGGATCCGTTGCACAGCGGCCGTCTGTTCGCCTACTACGGCTATTTCGGCCGTGCCCGCGCCGACCAGATCGGCCGCATCCAGGCCGAGGTGCAGCACCTGGACGAGCTCGACCGGCAGCTGCAGCAGCAGCAAAGCGAGCTGGCGACCCTCAGGACGGAGCAGCAGCAGCAGCTGCAGCAGCTGGAGCGGGCGAAGAACCAGCGCCAGCAGGTGCTGGCGAGCCTGACCGCGGCGGCACGCACCCGTGAACAGAGCCTCGAGCGCCTCAAGAGCCAGCAGGCCGCGCTCGAAGGGCTGCTGCGGGAACTGGATCGTTCGCTCAAGTCGGTCGCGCCCCCGGACAACGCCACCGCGTTTGGCCGCGCGCGCGGCCAGCTGTCCTGGCCGGTCGCCGGGCAGCTCAGCGCGCAATTCGGCGAAACCCGCGCCAGCGGGGTGCGCTGGGAAGGCGTCGTCATCGCCACCGAGCGCGATGCGCCTGTCAGGGCGGTGTCGTCGGGACGCGTGGTGTATGCGGACTGGTTGCCGGGGCTGGGACTGCTGGTGATCGTGGATCACGGCGAAGGCTATATGAGCCTGTACGGCCACAACGATCGCCTGCTCAAGGCGGTCGGCGAGCCGGTGGCAGCCGGAGAGCCGATTGCCGCGGCGGGGGATACCGGCGGCCGGGCGACGCCGGAGCTGTATTTCGAAATTCGCCAGGGCGGAAAACCAGTCAATCCCGCCCCCTGGTTCAGGACCAGGAGCCCAGCACCTTAAGACCCGTTGGGGCCGCGGCGGCGGCGGCCGGCGGACCCGCATCACGGTCCGGGCCTGGCGGGCGCCGTCGAGCGTTCGTGAGTGAGGGAAAAGCGACGTCCGTCAAGGACTATGGGCCCCCGGGCCGGCGATGCTTGTGCGCCTCCGAAACCACGAGAAAACATGACCATATCCGCGCCCGAGCGCCCCGCGGTAGCCGATCCCTCGTTGGAGCCCTACGCCCAATTGCTGCGCGCCTTGCTGCCGCGGATGAACAGCCTGAGCGTATTCAATGCGCTCGCTGGACTGCATTGGAGCAGCGCCATGACGGTCGAGCCGGCGCTGGTGGCGCTGATCGCTCCGACCATCCGCAAAGCCGAGAGCGAGCCGGCCGGCCATGGCGAGCAGTGTATGGCGGGCGCTGAGCCCACCTACCTGTTCTGGCTGCGCCGCGACGACGCCGCCGAATCGGCCGCGCCGTTTGCCGTGGTCGCGATCAGCTTCAAGCCGGGCAATGCCGATGCCGACCTGCGACCGTTTTCCTTCGTGCAGGCGTTGGTTAGGCCCGGCATCGAATGCCTGCGGCGCGAACTGCAGGCGCGCGACAAGATCCTGAACCTGAACGACTCGCTGCTGGAGCAGGACAACGACCTGGAGATGCTGCTGTCGATCACCGGTGGCGCCGACAAGAATCCTGCGAGCGCCGGGGACTTCAAGGCCATCATCAGCCGCGCCACCGAGCACCTGAAGGTCGGCCTGTCGGCTCTGATCGTGCCGGAGAAGGGTATCGCGATGGTGCAGGTGTCCACCGATTCGCCGATCGACACCGCCATACTCGCCAGGGCGCACCGGCACCTGCTGTCGATGGCGCAGATGCGGCACAAAGCCACGATCGTCAATCGCATGGTGCTGACCGTGGGCACGGTCTCGAGCGCCTACCGCGTGCTGGTATGCCCGGTGCTGCGCGCCGACGGCAACACCATGGGCGTGCTGGCGCTGTTTCGCAACGAGTCGGCCCCGGAGTTCACGCCGCACTACGCCCGGCTCACCGAACTGCTGGCGAGCCGCGTCGCCACCATCATCGGCCACAGCTATGACGCGCTCACCAGCCTGCTGACGCGGCCGGCGTTCGAACAGCGCGTCGGCAACGCACTGCAGGAAGTCAGCGGCACGCAGCGCTGCTGGAGCGCGCTGTCGATCGACATCAATCGCATGCACGTGATCAATGACAACTACGGCATGCACATGGGCGATCGCGTGATCGCGCAGCTCGGAGAACTGATCCGCACCCGCCTGCCCCCAGGCGCCATCGCTGCGCGCATCTCCGGCGACCGCTTTGCGATCCTGCTGCCGGCTGCGCTCGATGACGCCGCCAAGTTCGCCGAGGCGCTGCGCGCCGGCGCCGAGGACCTGAGCGCCGTGTTCGGCGACGGCAAGATGCCGGTGTCGGTGAGCATCGGTGCGTCTGCGGTCGATCCGGCGTCGAAGGAATTCGTGCACGCGTTCGCAGCCGCCGAGACTGCCTGCAAGGCCGCCAACGACCGCGGCCGCAATCGCGTAGAGCTGTACCAGGAGGCGGACGAGAGCATCGTGCGCCGGCGCGCGGATATCAATCTGATCGCGGACCTGCGCATCGCGATCGCGGAGGACCGGCTGGAGCTGAACGCACAGCTGATCGTGCCGCTCGGCAAGCACGCAGGTCCGCCGCATTTCGAGATCCTGCTGCGCCTGATCGGCGAGGACGGCGAGATCGTCGGCCCGGACCACTTCATGTCGGCGGCGCATCGCTACCAGCTCATGCCGACGCTCGATCGCTGGGTCATCAAGCATGCGCTCGAGATCCTCACCCCGCACGCCGAACTGCTGCGATCCAGCCAGATCGTGTTCGCGATCAACTTCTCCGGCCAGTCGCTGCAGGACGCCGATTTCACCGAGCATGTCGCCCGGATGATCGAGAGCAGCGGCGTGGATCCGGCCAACCTGTGCTTCGAGCTCACCGAGAGCGCGGCCATCGGCAACCTGAACCGCGCCGAGGTGCTGATGCGGCGGTTGCGCAAGCTCGGCTGCAACATCGCGCTCGATGACTTCGGCACCGGCCTGAGCTCGCTGGCGTACCTGCGCACGCTGCCGATCGGCATGCTCAAGATCGATGGCAGCTTCGTGCGCGATGTGCTCAAGGACCCGCGCGCCGAGTCGATGGTGCAGACCATCGCCCAGCTGGC
>Ga0302157_10006426_pt1 | contig 12158 bp, 6 predicted proteins | sample I_Bog_N3_3_FD_193502 | JGI IMG/M metagenome (GOLD analysis project Ga0302157, IMG submission 193502) | Peat permafrost microbial communities from Stordalen Mire near Abisko, Sweden - I_Bog_N3_3 | ecosystem: Environmental > Terrestrial > Soil > Wetlands > Peat | place: Sweden: Abisko, Stordalen...
GTTGGGCGTGCCTTGGGCCGCCTGCGGCGTGGATCGTGTTGCCATAAGGGTAGTTCCCCTTTTCCTCGAATAGTTTTGCCCGGTAAGGGCTGGTTTCCGGCGTTCTGGGTACAGAACGCTTGCAGTCTGTGGCCGCTTTGGTTTAGCCGGCGAGCTTTCATTTGCCTGGAATCCGGCTTTTTTGCTGCACTCAACACTATACGGAAAACCCCGCACTGGGGAAGTGACGGCAAAAACGATTGTGCAGAGGCGTTGCCGATACAAGGGCTGCCTTACCGCGGCAAATGCCGTATTCTCATGACTAAGCGAGGAGAAACACGTGGCCATTGGAACGTTGAGCAGCGCCAAACTGAAGAAGGTCCTGGCAGCCCTGGAGGGCAATTGGAAGGCCGAGATGGAGGGCTACCATACGTACCTTGCTCTGGCTGACCGGGATACGGACCCGGTGCGCGCCCAGGTGCTGCGCCACCTGGCCGGCGCCGAGTGGGAGCACGCCGCGCTGTGGCACGGCCGCATCCTGGAACTGGGCGGAGCCGAGCCGGTCTACCATGGCAGCCCCGGCGGCGAGGCCGACTCGCTGGCCAACCGGGCAGGCGGCGTGCGCATGGCCCTGCGCCGCCTGGAAATCGAGGAAAGCCGCGCCATCGCCAGCTACGGCGAGCAACTCAAGTCGCTGGGCGACGAGGAATCCATCGCCATCCTCGAACACGTCATCGAAGACGAAAAGGACCACTATAAGGAGCTTGGTTCGCTGCTGCGCGGCCACTATCCGCAGCCTTCAGGCGCCCACAAGATCGACGCCCAGGCGGTTCTGAATGAGATGCTGGCCAAGCGCAGCGAGGGACGCAAGCAGCCCGGCAGTTGGATCGGCGACGCCATCTACGGCGTCAACGACGGTCTGGGCGCCATCTTCGGCATCGTCAGCGGCGTCAGCGGCGCCACCTCCGGCGACAGCAAATATGTGCTGCTGGCCGGCCTCTCCGGCCTCATCGCCTCTGCCCTCTCCATGGGCTCCGGCGCGTATCTGGCCGCCAAGAGCGAGCGTGAAATCTACCACGCCGAGCTGGCCCGCGAGCGCGAGGCCATCGAGATGAACGGACCCGAGGCCCGCGAACTGCTCTCTCTTTACTACCAGGTGAAGGGCCTGCCCGAGGAAGACGCCCAGCACATGGTCAATCACATCGCCAACGACCCGGACCAGTTGCTCCGCGCCCTGGCCAGCGAGCGGCTGGGCTCCAGCGAGGAGGCGCTGGCCAATCCCATGATTTCGGCCAGTTCCGGCGCGCTCTCCACCGCCGTGGGCGCCGCCATTCCCATCATTCCGTTCTTCTTTATGCACGGGATCGAAGCGGTCATCGCCGCGGCCGTCATCTCGCTGGCCGCGCACTTCGCCGTGGGCGCCGCCAAGAGCCTCATCACCGTCCGTTCCTGGTGGTCTTCCGGCTTTGAGATGACGGTAGTCGGCGCTCTCGAAGGCGCGGTGACCTACGGCATCGGCGTCCTGCTGGGCGCGGGCGGCATGTAATTAACTGGAGTGTTTTCGCTGTTCCATTCATGCGAGCATCGTGCCAGCCCACCCTGGGTCTCTGGCCGGATGATTTCGTACCTTGAGGCCATTTTCTCCCAGGTCTCAGAAGCGAGACCTGGGGCACCCAAGTTGGTACAACTTCAAGCGGTCAGAGGCCTAGCCGCAAAAACAACGGCGCGGCGAGGGTGGGGCACCCAGCGCATCATCCCCGCGGCGCGGGACCTATAAAATGGTTCCGGCTTTCGCCGCGGGGGAAACTTCATGCTGAAAAATCTGCTTTGCTCCCTGTTTGTTACGGTCATGCTGCTGCCCGGCGCTTCTTCCTTCAGCCAAGCGGTTTCTCAGGACGCGCTGGCGCCCATTGTTATCGAGCACGGCGTCGCCATGAAGACCCGCGACGGCGTCACGCTGCGGGCAGACATCTATCGTCCGGCCGCGGACGCCACGTCGCCGGTGCTGCTGACGCGCACTCCTTATAACAAGGACAACATGGCCGGCTTTGGGCAGATGGGCGCTCGGCGCGGCTTTATCGTCGTGATCCAGGATGTGCGCGGCCGTTACACCTCCGAGGGCGAGTGGTACCCCTTCAAGCATGAGATCGAGGACGGCTACGACACGGTGGAATGGGCCGCGGCCCTGCCCCACTCCAACGGCAAGGTGGGCATGTTCAGCGGTTCCTACGTGGGCGCCACGCAGATGCTGGCGGCTATCGGCCATCCGCCCCATCTGGCCGGAATTTGCCCGGTGGTGACGGCCAGCAACTACCACGAGAACTGGACCTACCAGGGCGGCGCCTTCGAGCAGTGGTTCAACGAGTCCTGGACTTCCGGCCTGGCGCAGGACACTTTCAACCGGACTGTGAAGGACGGGACCAATGCCATGGTGGGCAGCAAGGTGCTGCCGCTAAAGCAGTACCCGCTCTTCAACCTGAAGGCCGCGTCCGGCACGGTCACCTCCACCAGCAACCTGGCCCCTTACTTTCTCGACTGGCTCGACCATCCTTCCTACGACGGCTATTGGAGGCAGTGGTCCATCGAAGAGAATTACGCCAACATCCAGGTTCCATCGCTGACCATCGCCGCCTGGTACGACATCTTCCAGGGCGGCTCCATCAGGAACTACATGGGCCTGAAGGCGCACGCCGGCAATGAGGCCGCGCGCAAAAACCAGCATCTGCTGATCGCCATCGGCGGCCACTCCGGCTGGAGCCGCACCGTGGGCACCGTCGATTTCGGCCCTGACGCCGCCTTCGACGAGAATGCCGTCACGCTGGACTGGTACGACTACCTGTTTCTGGGCAAGCAGAACGAGTTTGCCACGGAAAAGCCGGTCAAGATCTTCGTGATGGGCGAAAACAAGTGGCGCTATGAGGACTCCTGGCCGCTGGAGCGGGTCAGGGAAACCCGCTACTTCCTGCACTCGGACGGCAAGGCGAGCAGCGCCGCAGGCGATGGCGCGCTCTCCACCGCAGGCGGGCATGCGGAAGCGGCAGACAGCTACGTCTATGACCCGGCCAACCCGGCGCCCACCGTGGGCGGGCCCTTGTGCTGCGATAGCGAGCATCTTGCCCCCGGCCCCAGGGACCAGAAAACGGTGGAGAGCCGCCCGGATGTGCTGGTGTACTCCACGCCTGTGCTGGACCAGGACGAGGAAGTCACCGGTCCGATCACGCTCGATCTGTATGCGCAATCTTCAGCCGTGGACACGGACTTTACCGCCAAGCTGGTAGATGTGTGGCCCAGCGGTTTTGCGCAGAATTTGACCGAGGGCATTCTGCGCGCCCGCTATCGTGAATCGAAGGCCACGGCGCTGCCGATCGTGCCCGGCAAAGTCTACGAGTACACCATTGACATGTGGTCCACCAGCAATGTGTTTCTGAAAGGGCACAGGATTAGGCTGGAAGTGAGCAGCAGCAACTTTCCGCGTTTTGACCGCAACCTGAACACGGGCAAGAGCGCCGCCGAAAGCTCGGCGTTTGTGAAGGCCACCAACACAGTTCTCCACGACCGCGAACACCCCAGCGCGCTGATCCTGCCGGTGGTACCGCGGTAGGTCTCTGATCGCGTGATTCGTGCGTTGCGGCGGAGCACGATCCGATCCCAGGTCCCAAAAGCAGGACCTGGGGCACGCAAAGCCTCGATGACTAGCTGACCGGCTGGCCTACGGCTTCGCTTGCGGCGACCAGTTCCTTGGCCGCACGGCGTCCCAGGCGGATGCAATCGGGGATGCCGATGCCGTCGTAGGCGTTCCCGGCCAGGCGCAGGCCAGGGAGGGTAGCGACCCGGGCGGCAATCCGCTGGATGCGCTCCTGGTGGCCCACGGCGTACTGGGCCATGGCCCGCCGCCAGCGCGAGACCTGCGTATGTTCCGGCTCCACTGTCAACGCGAGGATCTTGTCCCCCAGAATCTCGCCGAGTTCGCGGCGCACCGTAGCCACCAGCGCAGCATCTGTCTCGGCCAGAAGCTCTTCGCCTCTCATGCCCCCCAGGAAAGCCCGCAGCACCGCCTTGCCCGGCGGCGTACGGCCCAGGAACTTGCGGTGGACAAAGGTGCAGGCCAGCATGGCGCGGCCTTCGCTAGCCGGAACCAGGAAGCCGAATCCCTCTGGCAGGGGACCCAGTTTGGCCTCGTCGTAGATCAGGTTCACGGTAATCGAGGAGGAGTAGGGAATGCTGCTCAGTTCCTCGCCCAGCGCCGTGTCCACCGGCCCCAGCAGCACGCCTGCGGCCCAGGCGGGCGCGGCCACAATCACCGCATCGTAAGCTTCCAATCTCCCCCCGGCCACAACCCGCCAGCCGTCCGCGGTCTTCTGCAAGGCGCTGACCGGCGTGGAGCGCCGCACCGCAGCCGGATCGAGCCGCGCTTCAAGCGTGTCGATCAACTGCTGCAAACCGCCGCGCAAGGTGGTAAAAATGCCGCGCGGCGCGGGTTTGCCGGCGGCCTTGGCCTGGCCCGCCATCGACCCGTTCTTCGCTGCCGCCGCCTTGGCCCTGGCGCGCATCTGACGGTGGGCCGCCAACATGCCGCGGGTAAGCGAGCCGTAGGCGGTTTCCATCTCCACCAGCCGGGGCAGCACGGAGCGCGCGCTCAACTGCGTGGCGTCACCGCCAAAGATGCCGGAAAGCAGCGGATCCGCCAGCCGGTCCACGGTCTCGGCGCCAAAGTGCCGCTCCACCAGCGTGGCCACCGCCTCGTCCGCCTGGCCGCTGGGGCGCGGCGGATGCAGCAGTTCCAGCGCCATGCGAATCTTGGTGCGCAGGCTGAACAGACGGGTCAGCGCGGTGGGAATCAGCTTGGTGGGCACCAGGAACATGAGGCCGTCGGGCAGCGGGATCAGCCGGTTGCGCACCACCACGTAGGTCTTGCGCGCAACGTCGTTGGAGGGCGTCAACTCGGCCCCCAGACCCAGTTCGCGGCACAACTCGGCTGCCGCTGGCTTCTCTGAGATGAAGGAATCCGGGCCGCGTTCCAGCACTGCTCCGTTCACGATCTCGGTGGCCAGCGAACCGCCCAGCCGCTCGCGCGCCTCAAACAGCGTGTACTCCACCGCCGCGCCTGCCGCGCGCGCCTTTTCCAGTTCATAGGCGGCGGCGAGCCCCGCTATGCCACCGCCGATGATTGCTGTCCGCATCCCTGACTCCATCTCCTCATTAGAGCAGTTCTCCCGCTGCCGCGCGGGCGCCCGGCAGAGACTTTGGGAATTACCGGGGGAATTGCCCCTACGGGATTAGAATCAGGACGACCGTTTTGTGTTGCAAACGATTTGCAGAACGCTCATCTAAAAGCCGATTGAGCGGCTCCGCAATCGCCGTTGCCCTGGGGCCTGATCCTCTGTGGTCCTCGCTCCTTTTCCCCCCTCGGGCACATCCAAGAACATGAGGCCGCTGAATGACCGCTGAGCTGATACACCGCCTGCACTTCGCCTTCACCATCACCTTCCACTACCTCTTTCCCCAGCTCACTATGGGGCTCGGCCTGCTGATTGTGGCGCTCAAGTCGGTGGCGCTCAAGACCGGCGACGAGCAGTGGGACCGGGCGGCGCGCTTCTGGGGGCGCATCTTCGCCATCAATTTCGTCTTCGGCGTGGTCACCGGCATTCCCATGGAGTTCGAGTTCGGCACCAACTGGGCGCGCTTCTCCCGGCTCTCCGGCGGGGTCATCGGCCAGCCCCTGGCCATGGAAGGCGTCTTCAGCTTCTTTCTGGAGTCGGCGTTCCTGGGCCTTTTTCTCTACGGAGAAAAGCGAATCTCGAAATGGATGCACTGGTTCTCGGCGGTGATGGTCTTTGTGGGCTCGTGGATCTCCGGCTTCTTCATCATCGTGACCGATGCCTGGATGCAGCATCCGGTGGCCTTCGATCGCCTGCCCAACGGGCAGTTCCAGGTGCTCAGCTTCTGGCAACTGCTGCTCAATCCCTGGGGGCTGTTGCAGTACATGCACAATATGACCGGCGCGGTGGTCACCGGCTCGTTTGTCATGAGCGCTGTGGGCGCCTTTTACCTGCTGGAAAGGCGGCGCGAGAATTACGCCCGCATTTTTCTCAAGGTGGGCGTGATTGCCGGGGTAATCTCCGCCATCCTGATCATCTTTCCCACCGGCGATCTGCACGGCAAATATGTGGCGCGCAACCAGCCTGCCGCCATGGCCGGCATGGAGGGCCTGTTCAAGACCGAAGCCGGCGCGGGCATCGTGCTGATGGGCCAGCCCAATGAGGACACCGGCCAGATCGACAACCCCATCGTGGTCAACGACGCGCTCAGTTTTCTGATCTACGGAACCACCAAGGCCGAGGTCAAGGGCCTTGACCAGTTTCCGCGCGACCAGTGGCCCACCACCCTGCCGCTGCTCTTCTACGCCTACCACATCATGGCCGGCCTGGGGACCTGGTTTGTGCTGCTGATGGTCGTTTCGGCGCTTCTGCTTTGGCGCAAGCGGCTTTACACCTCGCGCTGGGCGCTGTGGGCCCTGCTGTTGAGCTTTCCGCTGCCCTACATTGCCAACACCGCCGGCTGGATGACCGCCGAACTGGGCCGCCAGCCGTGGCTTATCTATGGCCTGATGCGCACCAGCGAGGGCTACTCGAACACCGTCTCGGCCAGCAACGGCCTGTTTACGCTGCTGGGTTTCATGGGCCTCTACGCGCTGCTGGGCCTGCTGTTTACCGTGCTGATCTATCGCGAAATCAGCAGCGGCCCCGAGCCGAAGGCCCTGGTCGCCGACCTTGTCGACGCCGACTGACGGTTATGCGAACTGCCCAGTAAATGCTCCGTGCCCCATTCTTTCCGCTTCTTTCGGCGAAAAGGATGGGAAACCACAAATCTCGACCGTCGTCCGTTTATCGGGAGTTTCATCATGATGGGTTTCATCTGGTTCTGGCTGGTTGCCGTAATGATCGTAGGCTACGTGGTGCTGGACGGCTTCGATCTGGGCGTGGGCGTGCTTCACCTGTTTCTGGTCCACAGCGAAGCCGAGCGCAAGGCCACCCTGGCCAGCATCGGCCCGGTGTGGGACGGCAACGAGGTGTGGCTGCTGGCCGGCGGCGGCACGCTCTACTTCGCCTTCCCGCTGCTCTATGCCTCGGCCTTCAGCGGCTTCTATCTGCCCCTGATGATCGTGCTCTGGCTGCTGATTCTGCGCGGCATCAGCCTGGAGTTGCGCAACCACGTCGAAGTGGGCGTGTGGCGCGCGCTGCTGGACGGCGTCTTCGGACTGGCCAGCGCCTTGCTCATCATCTTTTTCGGCGCAGCCCTGGCAAACGTCCTGCGCGGCGTTCCGTTGCAAGCCGACGGCTACTTCTTCCTGCCCCTGTGGACCAACTGGCAGCCCGGCGTCCATCCCGGCATTCTGGACTGGTACACGGTCATCGGCGGCCTGGTGGCGCTGGTGGCGCTCACCATGCACGGGGCTCTGTGGCTCACCATCAAAACCTCGGGCGATCTGGAGCGGCGCGCCAACGGCATTGTGACGCCACTCTGGCTGGCGCTGACGGCGCTCACTGGGATCAGCCTCATCGCCACCATCGCCGTGCGCCCGGCCAGCCTGAACAACTATTTCAATTACCCCTTCACCATTGTCGTGCCGGTAGGGGTGGCCGTCTCCCTGGGCGCCATCTGGCTCTTCAATCGCAACGCCCAGCCGGTGAAAGCCTTCCTCTCCTCCTGCCTGTATCTCTTCTTCATGCTGGCCGGGGCCTGCTGGGGGCTCTACCCAACTCTGCTGCCCGCCACCACCGGCGCGGATCGCGACATCACGCTCAGCCGCGCCATCTCTGGCCCGCACACGCTTGCAGTGGGCCTGGTGTGGTGGGGCTTTGGCATGGCGCTGGCGCTTTGCTACATAGTGTTTGTCTACGGCAAATTCCGCGGCAAAGTGGACCTGGATTCCGCCGCGCACTAAAGGCACTAACGGTAACATTCTGCCTGCAACTGCCGAAATTACTACGCCGATTTAGGTTATTGACGAAAACGAGCGAACGGCCTATAGTCCCCGCCGGGAATATATCAGGTGTTCGGGAGGGGCCAATGTCACGAAACAGGTCCGTTCGCGCTGCTTTTGATTTCGCTTTGTGTGGTTTAGCCACTTTCACCTTGCTGACAGGCTGCGGAGGTGGCGGGGGAAGTTCATCCTCCACAACCACAACAACGCCACCTTCCATCGCGGTGAGTGTCAGCCCGGCCACGGTGTCGCTCCTCGGCGGTGCAGCACAAGCCTTCACGGCGACCGTCAGTAACGACTCGGCCAATGCCGGAGTAACGTGGAGCATTGGCACCGGGGCGGGCACGCTCAGCGCCTCCACCACCACCGGCGTCACCTATACCGCACCAGCCACGGTCACCGCGACTGCCACCGTAACCTTGACGGCCACCAGCATTACCGACAAAACCAAGTCCGGCTCGGCCACCATCACGCTGAGCCCGCCGCCCATCACGGTGACCGTCAGCCCGGCCACGGCGACCCTCACCGCGGGCGGAACACAGGCTTTCGCGGCCACCCTGACCAATGACACGGCCAATGCCGGCGTCACCTGGAGCATCGGCACCGGGGCGGGTGCGCTGAGCGCCAACACCACCACCAGCGTCACCTATACCGCGCCTGCCTCGATCAGCGCGGCCGCCACCGTCACGCTGACGGCTACCAGCATCACCGACAAGACCAAGTCCGGCACGGCCGCCATCACCTTGAGCACGGCTCCCCCGCCAGCCGTCACCGGGGTTTCCGTCTCCTGCAATCCCACCTCGTTCGAGACCTGGGGGACTTCGCAGTGCACCCCGACGGTTACCGGAACGGGAAGCTACAGTTCAACAGTAGCCTGGAGTGTGAACGGCGTAGCGGGCGGCAATTCCACCGTCGGCGTGGTCTCTTCCACGGGCGTCTACACCGCACCCAATACGGTGCCCACCACCAACCCGGTAACGGTGACGGCCACCAGCACTGCCGACAAAACCAAGTCCGGGTCGGCCAACCTGACAATTACCACTGCCTCTGGAACGCCCTCCATCACCGCGCTGAGTGAGACAAAGGCCAGTCCCTTCGACGCCATCACCATCACCGGCACAAACTTCAACCAGGGCACCGTCGCTGTCTCCGTCATCTTCACTCCGGAAAGCGGAGACAAAGCCATCATGGTCCCGGTTTCGGCCACCAGTCCGACCAGCCTCGGCGTGATGGTGCCAACCTTCTCCGATTCCACGGGAGCGTTTGCCGCGGAAACGGTGGACGTGCAGGTCTTCCTTTACTCCAGCACCAAGACCTGGCTCACCAACACCATCAAGGCCTTGCCTGTAGCCGTGCTGCCACCTGTGCCCAGCAGTGTATCTGCCGGCACGATGACGGCCGCTCTGTTGTCTTCAGCAACCAAAACATCCACTACCGTACAGGGAGTGGGAAGCGGCGTAGCGGACCTCGCCAAGGTGTCGGCCTCCTTAAGCCAGCTGAATACCGATATCTCGCCCATCAGCACCGCCGCCACCACCATCGCCGCCTCCTCCGGCCAGTCAGTCAATCTGACCACCGCCAACGGGGCAACGACGCCATTGAACGCGAAGATCCTGGCGCAGTCTGACCAGATGGCTCAGGCCATCATGGCGGCAATCGCGAATCAGGCATCCATTCCCACCGCAAGTTCGACCACGGCTTGCCCGGCAGCCACCGGCAACACGGCGTTTGACAATAACCTGTGCAATTCGCAGGTCTACTTTCAGGCCTATGCGAGCCAGGCCACGCCATCCGGGGCTGCCCAGTGTCTGCTGAACCCGGAGGGCAGTTCCGTACTCACCCTTACCCCGCCCGATGCGGCGGCGTTGACCGTGTTTGCCAACCTGGCGCTGGGCGGCCTGGCCGAGGTTTGCGAGCCGGCGGGGGGCGGGCTGTTTTATTCCCTGGTGGGCGCTCCCATTGTCACCTCCTACATCTCTTCGCTGGCCGTAAACCAGGAGATGCCATCGGGGACGGACGTGGCGCAGGGAGTAGGGTTGAATTTCCTGGATCAGGCGGCCTTCGCGGGAACGCCCATACTGGGCACCTCTGTGGACATGTACAAGGCATTGGCCGCCTTTGTTAACTATTCGCCGCCGGTGAACGGCATCCTGCTCAGTTCCGGGGTGGGCACCTTCACGCCCGGCGGCGAGACGTTTGTGTCCAACGGGACAACCACCACGCTGCTCAAGCTGCCTGACGCGCCGGCGGGCGGATCGTTCGACTCCACCTCGCTGGTCATATCCCAATCCGGCCTGCTTACCCTTAGTCTGAGCACAAGCGGATCGGGGAGCGGCAGCATTGCATCGTTCCCCACGGGCACCCAATTCCCGAAGGGAACTGTCGTGTCGTTGGTTGCGGTGCCCGCCACCGGTTCAGAATTTGCTAATTGGGGCGGTGCCTGCTCAGGGAACGGGGCCTGCATCATTACTATGAACGCCCCCGAGTCAGTCAGCGCAACCTTCAACAAGTCCACGTTCAATCTGACGGTCAGCACCAGTGGCACGGGCACCGGCACCGTCGCGGCAACCCCCACGGGAACGAGCTGCGGATCGGGCTGCACTTCCTACGCCACCGGCACGGTGGTTACCCTGACGGCAACGGCGGCTTCCGGCTCCACGTTCGCGGGTTGGGGCGGCGCCTGTTCAGGGACCGGCAGCTGCACTGTAACCATGAACGCCGACGAATCCGTCAGCGCAACCTTCAAACAGAACCTGCTCGATCTCACCTGGGGCACCGCGGGCACCGGAAGCGGCAGCGTCGCGGTAAGTCCTGCGGGAGCACTCTGTGGCTCGGACTGCTACTCCTATGCCTCAGGGACCGTGGTTACACTCACCGCGACCCCTGGTTCGAACTCCACGTTCGAGGGTTGGAGCGGCGGCGGTTGTTCAGGGACGGGCGAATGCGAGATAGCCATCACAAGCAACGTGTCCGTGACCGCAACCTTCACCAGTACAACCAGTGGGAGCACGCCCGGCGCCGGCAACTATGCGGGCACCTGCACTGCATCGGTCAGCGCGATTACTTGCTGCTCGGGCGGTCAGTGCACCACCGTCGCCGGCGTTTCCGACACAGAGCCATTCGACTTTACGCTGGCGTCAGGGACCTCGCTCTCGCAATTCACATCGGAGGTCTGCGGCTATATTGAACCCGCCCTGGAGGCGGCAGGATGTGCAAGCACCGCTATATCCTGCTCCAACACCTCGGCGACAAGCACCTCTGCCAGTTTTGGCTTTTCCTGCACTCCTCCGTCAACGCCGGGCTGTACGGGGGGAGACATTTCCGAGACTTGCAGCCTGACCAAGCAATAAAGAGTCCTGGGCTGGGCAGGAAGCGGTAGAAATGATGCCGCTTTCTGCCGCTCAGCTCCCGGCAACACATGCATCAAGCGAAATCGACCGCAGGACAGGCCCGCTCACCGGGTCGTGAAGGAGGGTCTGCAATTTGACGGCATTCACTTCAAATCCGGCCTCCATGGGCAGATGGCAGACCGGAGCGCAGAGCCTGAAGCGGGCCGCGACGGCCCTCTTCTTCGTCATCGGCGTGCTCTCCTTGCCTGCCCCCGCCGCGGGCCAGCAAACGCAGACCGTTGCCACGGTCGACGGACAATCGATATCCGCGCAGGAGCTTGCCAACTCCGCGGCCACACAACTGCTGCCGCTGCACAGCCAGGAAGTTCAAGTCCAGACCAAGGCTCTGGAGAAGCTCATCCGGCAAAAACTTGTTGAGTCTGCCGCGAAGAAAAAGGGTGAATCCTCCGATGCCTACCTGGCCGAGGAGGTGGACCGCAAGCTCCCCCTGCCCAGCGACGCCGAAGTGCTTGCCTACTATCTGGCGCAGCCGGAACGCGGCCGCCAGCCCCTGGCACAGGCCAGGGAGCAACTGCGCGAGACGCTGCGCCGGGCGCAGGTGCAGTATGCGCGCGATGCCTACCTGGATGCCCTGCGCGCGCAGGCGGATGTGGTGATTCTGTTCAACCCTCTCCGCACCACCGTGACCTACGACGCGGCGCGCATGAAAGGCAATTCCAGCGCGCCCGTCGTACTCGTCGAGTTCGCGGATTTCCAGTGCCCTTATTGCCGCCGCGAGGAACCCGTTCTGAAGAACCTGCTGGCCAAATATGGGGCAAAGATTGCTCTGGCCTACCGGGATTTCC
>Ga0302157_10006428_pt1 | contig 12155 bp, 8 predicted proteins | sample I_Bog_N3_3_FD_193502 | JGI IMG/M metagenome (GOLD analysis project Ga0302157, IMG submission 193502) | Peat permafrost microbial communities from Stordalen Mire near Abisko, Sweden - I_Bog_N3_3 | ecosystem: Environmental > Terrestrial > Soil > Wetlands > Peat | place: Sweden: Abisko, Stordalen...
TCGGCGGCTGTTGGAATCTTCTTTGGCTATTACCCGGCGCGCAAGGCGGCGAACCTCAACCCGATCGACGCGCTTCACTACGAATAGTTAGCCGACGCGCGGGGCGGTCAGCCCCGCGCCAGTCGTGTTCTGTTGTCCTGGAAAGGCAAAATGAATGAACGTCCCCCACGACGCCCATGTGCTGGTCATCGACGGCCGCAAGCTGCTGCTGTTCAAGAACGACGGCGGCGCAGCGGACCCGCGGCTCGGTCTTGTGGCGCTGCGCGAGCAGGATAGCGCGCCGACCCAGGCCCAAGGCTCCGACCGGCCGGGCCGAACCCATGCCAGCGTCGGCGGGTCGCATTCAAGCTACGAGCAGTCCGATTCCCACCAAATGGACGAAGACGCCTTCGCCGCAAGGGCTGCCGCTCTGCTCAATCACGAGGTCCTAGGCGGACAGATCCGAGCGCTGGTCGTTGTCGCCGCGCCCCGGACGCTTGGGGCGTTGCGCAAACACTACCAGGCCGGCCTCAAGGCCGTCTTGCTTGGCGAAATCGCCAAGGATATGGCCGGTCACACGACCGAGGACATCCTGGCAGGCCTCGGCGCGGCCTGACCTGAGGACAGGAGGCTATGGCGCGCCCGGTGCGCCCGCGGTCCAGCCGCCGCCGAGCGCCTTGTAGAGGACGATCAGGTCGGTCGAGATCGCCGTGTTTTCATCCGCCAGCAGGACCGCATTTTGCTGGCGTGAGCGATCCGCGTCGAGGACGTCGATGAAATTACCCACGCCGCTGGCATAGCGCTGCCGGGCCAGATCGACAGCGTCTCGATTGCGGGCCACGGTCTCGGCCAGCGCACGGTCGCGTGCTTGGTCGTCGCCACAGGCGGAGAGGGCGTCGTCGACCTCGTGGAGCGCCGAGAGCACCGTGCTCTGGTAGGCCAGCGCCGCCGCCTTAGCCTCGGCGTCCTGCAGCCGGACGGTGGCGCGCAGCCGTCCGCCTTCAAAGATCGGCAGCTCCACCGTTGGCCCGGCGTTCAGGAAGCGGCTGGCCCAACTGGTGAGCGTCGCGAGGGATTGCGCCTGATAACCGCCGCCCGCGCTGAGGGTCAGCTTGGGATAGAGGTCGCCGGTCGCCACGCCGATCCGAGCGGTGGCGGCGTGGAGCCGGGCTTCGGCCGCGCGAATGTCGGGCCGGCGCCTCGCCAGGTCCGCCGGCAGCCCGATCGGCACGCGCGGCGGGACCAAGGGCGGCGGCTGAGCGGCATCCAGTTCGGGCTTGAGCGCACCAGGGTCCAAGGCCAGCAGTTTGCTTAGGGCATTGATGTCCACGCTGATCAGGTGATCGATCACGGGCAGCTGCGCCTGGGCGCTGGAAACCTCGGCCGCCGCCCTGACCACGTCGACATCGCTGCTGAGCCCGGCCTGGCGCCGCTGCTCGGCCAGGTTCAGCAGGTCCTGCTCCGTCGCCAGGGTCTCGACCACCACCCGTCGCTTGGCCTGGGCGCCCCTCAGATCGATGTAGTTGCGCGCGACCTCGCCCAGCGCGGCGATCAGCACGCCGCGGCTGTCCTCGACCGAGGCGGCGGTGTCGGCCTTGGCGGCCTCGACGGAGCGGCGCACCCGGCCGAATAGATCAACTTCCCAGGAGGCGTCAAAACCCAGCTGATATTGGTCGTAGGGATTGGGAATGCTGACGCCGCCCAATCCGGGGAATTGACCGACCTTGCTGAACAGGGCGCCCGTCGGCGTCGACTGGCTAAGCCGGTTGACCTGCGCGCCGGCGTTCACGCCCAGGCTCGGCCAGCCTGCCGCTGCAGCGATGTCCCGCTGGGCCCGCGCCTCGGCGATGCGGGCGACCGCCTGTTTGGCGTCCAGGTTCGCGGCCTCGGCCCGGCCGATCAACGAGGTGAGTTCGGCGTCGTTGAACGTCGCCCACCACGCGTCGTCGGCCGATTGGAACGTGACCTGGCTGGCCTGCGCGGCGGCGAGCGGCGATGCGCTGGCGCTCCAGGCCGCTGGGGCCTGGGGCGTGGGCGGGTGAAAGCTCGGACCGACGACGCAGCTGGCGAGCAGGGCCGCCAACGGAGACATCAGCATGGTGCGAAGCGGTGGGTTCATGGCGATGCTCATTCGAGCCTGTTGCGGAACATCCACGCCGCCGCCGACAGGGTTACGGCGGCGATGATCGCCATCGGCCACAGGTCCGGCAGGAGCTGTTCGAGACCAGCGCCCTGCAGATAGACCCGGTGCACCAAGTCGATCGCATAGCGAAGCGGATTGATAAGCGTGAAGTCCTGCATGACCTGCGGCATGCTGCTAATTGGAGTCGTCAGGCCAGAGAGCAGCGAGAACGGCATAATGGTGACGAAGGCGAACAGCATCGCCTGCTGCATGGTCGCGGCGATCGACGACACGAACAGGCCGATGCCGACCGCCGCCAATAGGAACAGGATCAGACCGATGTAGAGGGTGAGATAGGACCCCGCGAACGGGATGCGGAACCAAAGTTGCGCCACCAGCAGGGCGTTGGTGGCCTGCACCAGACCGATCATCATCGCCGGGATCGCCTTGCCGATCATGATCTCCACGGGCCGGAAGGGCGTGACCAGCAATTGGTCGAAGGTGCCCTCCTCCCGTTCACGGGCCACGGACAGCGCCGACAGCATCAAGGTCGACATCAAGGTGATGGTGCCAACCAGAGCCGGGATCAGGTTCCAGCGAGTCTCTAAATTGGCGTTGTACCAGGCGCGCGGACTGACGGTGATCGGCGGCGGCGCAAGGCCGTGGTCGCTCGCCCAATCGGCGTTGAAGCTGTTGAAGGCTTCGCCGACATAGCCCAGCGCCGCGCCGGCGGTGTTGGAGTTGCGGCCATCGGCGATCACCTGCACGGGGGCCGCCTCCCCGGCCGACATCCGGCGCTGAAAGTCAGGCGGGATCTGCAGCACCAGCAGCACCGTCTGGTTGTCGATCAGCCGTTTGATCTGATCGGCCTCAGTCACATTGGCGATGCGATGAAACAGGCCTGACCCATCCAGCTTGGCGAGCAGGGCCGAGGAGGCTTCGCTGCGATCGCGGTCCAGCACCGCGTAGGGGACATTGTTCAGATCGAAGGTCGCGGCATAGCCGAACAACAGGCACTGAATAACGGGCTGAATCAGCAGCATGTTGCGGGTGCGCGCGTCCTTCATGACCGCCAGGATTTCTTTGCGGATCAGCGCCAGGATGCGGCGAAGGGAGGCTAACATCCGGGTCAGCCCAACGACTTGCGGGTGGCCCGGCGGGTCAGGGCCAGGAGCACCACGGCGACAAGCGCTAGGATCACCACATTCGGCCAGATGACGCTCCAGACGTCGCCGGCCAGGAACAGCGACTGCAGCAGACTGACGTAATAGCGCGCGGGCACCAGGTAGCTGATCAGCCGGATCGCCAGGGGCACGCTGTGCAGGTCGTAGATGAAGCCGGACAGCATCAGGGCCGGCATGAAGGTGACCAGCAAGGTGACCTGGCTGGACAGGAACTGGCTCTTGAGGCTCGACGAGATCAGCAGCCCCGTGGCGACTGACACCAAGAGGTAAAGCATCGAGACGCCGAGCAGGACGGCCATCGACCCGCGGATCGGCACGTGGAACATGAACTTGGCCGCCGCCATGCTCAGCAGCATCCCGCCCATGCCGAGCAGGAAGTAGGGCACGGTCTTGCCGAGCAAAATCTCATCGGTTCGCACAGGCGTGACGAACAGCGCTTCGAAGGTGCCCCGCTCCCATTCGCGGGCCACGACCATCGAGGTCATGAAGGCCCCGATCAGCGTGATGATCAGCACGATCAGGCCCGGGACCAGGAAATAGCGGCTGTCGTTGGCGCCATTGAACCAAAGCTGGCTCTCGACCACGGCGCCGCCACCTTGCGAGTTGGCGCCTTCGGCGGTCTGCCGGACACCGGACTGGGCGACCGCCGCCTCTGCATAGGCCTCAACGATGCGGGCGGTGTTGCCGTCGATGCCGTTGACGATGACCTGCACCTGGGCGTCGCCCTGCCCGGCTTTGCGGGCGAAATCGGCCGGCACGCGCACGATCCCGTCGACCTGGCCCGCCAGCATGGCCTTTTGCGCCTCGACCATCGAGGGCGTCACCCGGGTTTCGAAGTAGGATGACAATTGGAAGCTGGCGGCGACCTCACGGCCCTGCGACGAGCCATCCTCCAACACGATGGCGATCGGCACGTGTTTGACGTCCAGCGACATGGCGTAGCCGAACAGCAGGATGAGCATCAGCGGCAGCACCACGCCGATGGCGAAGCTGGAGGGGTCGCGAACGACCTGCCGACCTTCCTTGCGGATCAGGGCGCCGATCCGGCGAACCTTGGCCGCGAGCGGCGAAGAGGTTGGCTCGGTCATGCGACGTGTTCTTGCGGCGCGGTGGCCCGCGAGGCCTCGATCACCGCGATGAAGGCGTCTTCCATCGTGGGCTCTGCGTTCGACGGCGTGACGCCCTTCTGCCGAATCTCGGTGGGCGAGCCCTGAGCCAGGATCCGCCCTGAATCCAGGATCGCGATGCGGTCACAATACTCGGCCTCGACCATGAAGTGGGTGGTGACGATCACGGTCACCCCCTGCTTGGCCAGGGCGGTGATCCGCCGCCAGAATTCGCGGCGCGCCAAGGGATCGGCGCCGCTGGTCGCTTCGTCGAGGAACAGAATATCCGGCTCATGCAGCAGGGCCGCCGCTGTCGCCAGGCGCTGCTTGTAGCCGCCCGGCAGCTGCCCACCCAGCTGGTGCGAGGCGGCGCTGAGGTCGAACTGGGCCATCGCCCAATGGATGCGTTGACGGCGGCGGGCGCCGTGCAACCCATAGGCGCTGGCGAAGAAGTCGAGGTTCTCGGCGACAGAGAGTTGGGCGTAGAGGGAGAACTTCTGCGCCACGTAGCCGATCTTCTGGCGCGCGGACGCGGGACTGCGCTTCAAATCTGCCCCCGCGATTTTGAGGTCGCCGCCCGTCGGATGCAAAAGTCCGCACAGCATGCGGAACGTGGTCGTCTTGCCGGCGCCGTTGGGGCCGAGCAGGCCGAAAATCTCCCCGCGCGCGACCTGGAAGTTGAGGTGGTCCACGGCGATGAAGTCGCCGAAGCGCTTGACCAGATCCGTCACTTCGATCACCGGCGTTTTGGCCTCTGCCGGGGGATGCTCCAGCTTCATGTCCGCCGCCATCGCGCTGGGCGGGGTGGCGGTCGGCTGCAGGAGAATCATGAAGCCATCTTCGAAGCGCGCCGGAACGGGCGTCGCCTGCGAGCCGGTGTCTGACGCGGCGTGAGATGGACTTGCGTGCGCGCGTCGAACGATCCGGACGTGACCCGCCTCCGGCGAGGCGTCCAGCACATCCGGGGCGTCCAGCAACCGCGCCTGCAGCTCCCGCGCCGGCTCACCCGCGGCAGGCTGCATGGAGAAGGTCCGGCCATCGGCCAAGGCGGCGACCTTCGCCGGCGGCCCTTCGGACAACAGCTTGCCTTCGTGGAGGACCACCACATGGTCGCAGCGCGCCGCCTCATCAAGATAGGAGGTGCTGAGCAGGACTGGAACGCCCTCTTCGCGCACCAATTTGGTGATGATGTCCCAGAGTTCGCGCCGCGACAGCGGGTCCACGCCGACCGTGGGTTCGTCCAGCAGCAGAAGATCGGGCGAGCGCACAAGGGCGCAGGCCAGACCGAGCTTCTGTTTCATGCCGCCCGACAGTTTCCCGGCGAGCCGCCGTGTGAACGGCCCCAGCGCCGTCATCTCCATCAGCCGGGGGTAACGGGTCTGGCGCGCCGCCACCGACACGTCATGCAGGTCGGCATAGAGGTCCAGATTCTCCTGGACGCTTAAATCCTCATAGAGCCCAAACCGCTGGGGCATGTAGCCGATCCGGCTTTGGATCGCCTGGGGATCGGCCTTAGCGTCGATCCCGAGCACGGTCAGCTCGCCCTCGTCGGCCGTCATCAGCCCCGCCATCAGCCGGATCAGGGTGGTCTTGCCGGCGCCGTCGGGGCCCACGAGCGCGGTCAGCGTTCCCGCCGCTACCTGGAAGGACACGTTGGCCAGCGCCTGCACGGTCTGCTTGGCCCCGTTGCGGAAATGCTTGCTAAGCGCTCGTCCCGCGATCACCGGCTCGGCGGCGGACGCGCTCATCGCGGTGTGCGAGCGCTGGCGAGGGGCAGATGCACCGTCGCGGGCATACCTAAACGAAGATCGTCCTTCGGGTCGGTGACGAAGACGCGAATCTCATAGACGAGGCTGGTGCGCAGGTCGGTGGTCTGCACGGTCTTGGGGGTGAACTCGGCCACCGGCGAGATGAAGCCGACCCAGCCTGGGAAGGTACGACCCACAAAGGCGTCGGCGGTGACGCTGGCCTTCATGCCGGGATGCACGGCGCCGAGTTGGGCCTCGGAGACATAGGCGCGCACCCATTTGGGATCGGTGATGGCCAGGGAGAAGACGGGCCGTTGCGGCGAGGCCATTTCGCCAGGCTCCATCAAACGCGAACGCACCGTCGCATTCATCGGCGCCACCAGCACGGCGTCGCCCAGTTCACTTTGCAAGAGCGCCGCCTGCGCCCGGTTCGCCTTGAGCTGCGCCTCGGCCTGGGCGATGTCCTCGCGGCGTGGCCCGATCCGCTCCAGCCGCAGCGCCTGCTGGTTGACGACCAGGCGCGCGGCGGCCGCGTCCGAGGCCATCCTGGCGTCGTCGAGGTCCTGGCGGCTGAGCGCCCGGCCGCCGGAGGTTTGGGCCAATCTCTTCAGCCGCTCGAACTTGACCGCAGCGTCGGCCGCGTCAGCGGTCGCGGCCGCCAGATTCGCCCGCGCCTGGTCGATCTCCTCGGGCCGCGAGCCGTGACGCAGCTTGTCGACGGCCTGCTGCTGAGCCTCGACCAAAGCGGCGGCCTGGGCGGCGGTCGGCGCAAGTCGGCGAGTGTCCAGACGGGCGAGCACCTGGCCCTGGGTAACGCGATCGCCTTCACTGGCGGCAACGACGGCGATCCGCTCAGAGCCGTTGAAGGCCAGCTCCACCTGCCGCAGGTCGACATTACCAAACAGCACCAGCTCGGTGGCTGCCCGTTGCCGATGCGTCAGCCACCAGCCCAGGCCAATCGCCAGCACCGCCAAGATGAGGCCTGCGGCGATCCATCCACGTTTCATGCGACCGTCCCCGGTTCAACGGTCAGCCGGCCGCCAAGCTTGAGTATAGCAGATACGAACCGCGAGCCCGTGGGGCGAGCTCGCGTCGCGCGTCACTTCGGATGGATGTGGGTGATCTTGGTGCCCTGCAGCGTGAGATCGGCCATCAGGCCTTTCTCGTTGAAGGGAAAGGCATAGACGTCGTGGGTCAGGGTTGTGGTGTTGGCTTCAGCGCCGGCGCCCTTGTTGATGACGACGATGCTGGGTCCCGTGCCGGCAGCGAAGCCGTCGCTCTTCTTCAAATAGTCCAGGGCCGAGTCCGTCATGAAGAAGACCACATAGCCGAAGTCCTCGCCGCCGGCCTGCAGGCCCCAGCTGCCACCGGTCAGATTATAAAAGCCGTCCGGCTTGCCTTGTTCGAGCAGGACCCCGTTACCGGTCTCCGCGCCGAACACAAATCCGGCCTTCAGGACCGACGGAAACACCAGGATTGCTTTGGCGTGCTTGGCGAAGAAGCGCGAGCGCGGCTCGACGGCTTCCAGCTTGTGCAGCGTCCGCATGCCATCGGCGGTCAGTTGGGCGGCGGGGTCGGCGTGCGCGGCCGAAACCGCCAGCGGGCTGAAAAGGCTCACCAGGGCCATGGCCGCGGCGGCGATCGATCGACGGGTGAAATTCATCTCTTGGGCATCCTCGGATTGGGCCGGCGAGAGACTTTTCCTTCGCCGCAGTGAAAAGGATGAGCCGGCGGCTTAAGACCAGCCGCCGGCTCATGACCGACGCGAAAACCTGCTGGCCGCGGGGCCTAAGAGGTCGTCATCGCCATCTCCGGCGCCGGGGGAGGAGGGCTGGAGCGCAAATGCCGGTTTGTTCAAACTAGAGTTGGGCGGCGCAACGAACAGCTTCGGAATCTACCCATGACCCGGCGCCGAATGCCGGCAGGTCGGCCGGCGTCAGGACCCATTCAAGGCGGCGCTCAGAACCTTTTAGCGAAACGCGGGCGTGGCGTTTGGGGGAGCTCAATCCGTAGCCGTGCGCGTGGCGGCGGCATATATGCGGGGTTGTCCTCCACCCTGTCGTCAGCCGGACTTCGCAACGATCGCGCGCCGGAAGAATTTTAGTCTGATGCCATGAACGCCTGCGGCCAGCAGGTGGGAGAGGACCACGCTGGATACGAATGTGCAGAGCAGAGTGACAGCGTCGCGCAACGGGTGCGCCCTTGGCTGATCGCGGACCTTTCCCTGCGCCGCTGAGCGCGCGACAGATCGAATGTCTCTCCCGAATTGCAAGGGGGGAGACGTCCGCTGAAATCGCTATCGCGCTCGGGCTCTCCAAGCGCACGGTCGACCACTACGTTCTGCATGCCTGTACGCGGCTCGCGGTCCGCAACCGAACACAGGCGGTCGCGAAAGCGATCGGCGAGGGCATGATATCGCCTCCGCCAGGCTAGCGCCGGCAAATTGCCTCTCAGCAGCATGGGCCCCTCGCTAGGGTATTTGTGCCCCAGCATTTGCGCCATATTGCGCGCGTGAAACGCGGTCGCCAGATTCACCGTGTGGTTGCTGGACCGTGAGGACCCACAACAGGTGCGCCAATTGGGGCAGGTGCATGGAGACCGCGATCGCGTGTCCATGCCGCCCCGCCGCCACACCCAGAAACGGCAATTGGGTGCTTAGTGTTAGATGGTGCGTTCGAGTGTTTTCCGAGTGATGACGTCCTGGCTGCGCGGCGATGCGCCCGCAACCTCCTGGCTGGCACGCAAGGGCCGGCGGGCGCTTCAGCCCAGGCCCGTCTTGTTCTGACAGGGCTCACCTCAAGGTTTGTGCGCTAAACCACGCAATGAGGCACAGAAAGCGAACGCCCCCTCCCCTGCCTGGCCACTGGTCGATCCTCCTGTTCGGCGTCTCATATTTCGTGAATTGTGAGCCACCCAGACACAGGTGGAGACACCCATGGCGCGCAGAAGCTTGCTCACGGGTGAAGAACGGCGCCGACTGTTCGAACTCCCGGTCGATGATCGAGAGGTGGCGCGTCATTACACCCTATCGGCCGACGACCTGAAATGGATCGACGCTCGGCATGGTCCGGCCAATCAGCTGGGCGCCGCAGTGCAACTCGCGTTGCTCCGTCACCCAGGCTTCGGACTTCGCGCCGGCGAGACCATCCCATCGCCGGTGCTGCGTTTTCTGGCGGACCAAATCCACGCCCCCGTGACCGCCTTCGCTGAGTATGCCCGGCGCAATCAGACCCGCCTGGAACACGCTGGCCAACTGCATCAGCGTCTCGGACTTCGGCCTTTCGCCCGCGCCGATATCCGCCATGCGGTTGAGAGCGCCGCGGCCGCCGCCTTGTCGACCGACAAGGGCGGCCCGATCACCCAAGCATTGATGGATGCCCTGCGGGCGCGAAACATCATATTGCCATCGTCGGACACTTTGGAGCGTGTGGGCCTCGCAGGCCGCGCCCAGGCTCGGCGCCGGGCGGCCGAGGATCTGCTCGCGCGTGTCTCCGCGGAACAGCTTGTCCGCGTCGATAAGCTGCTGGTCAATGATCCCGAGCTGAAGATGACGCCGCTCGCTTGGTTGCGCGACATTCCAGAGTCGCCCAGCGCGGCCGGCATGGCGGCCATCACCGAGCGCATAGCTTATGTCCGGGCGATCGGCATCGACCCCGCCATCGCCGATGCAATCCACCAGCGCCGGTTTGATCAATACGCCCGGGAAGGCGCCGTGGCCCCGGCATTTCTGCTCAGCGGCTACAGTGTGCTCCGCCGCCGGGCGACGGTCGTTGCGCAACTCGTTGACCTGGAATGGCGCCTGAATGACGCGGCCGTCGATATGTTCAGCAAGATGGTGGGCTCGCTGTTCGCCAGGGGGCGGCGTGGCGCCGAGAGAAGATATCAGGCCAGCAGTCGGGAGGTTGCTCAGCTCATGCGGCTGTTCAGCGGCGTCATCGATGCCGTTGATCAGGCGCGCGCGGATGGCGGCGATGCCATCGACAAGATCGATGCCCAGGTGGGCTGGGAAAAGCTCCTTCAGGCCAAGCCGAAAGTCGATGCGCTGGCCGCCCTTGCTGCTGAGGATCCGCTGGTCAGCGCGGCGGATCGCTACGCAACGCTCCGGAGATTTGCGCCGACTTTTCTCGAACATGTGCGTTTCAAAGCCGGCACCGGCGGCGCGCCGTTGCTGAAATCGCTGGCGATCCTGCGCGAGCTGAACCGAACTGGCCGGCGAGAAGTCCCGGCCGATGCGCCTCTGCCGTTCGCGTCAAAACGCTGGAAGCAGTTGGTGAAGCCGGCCAGCGGCGAGATTTCCCGACGGTTGTTCGAGACAGCCACGGTCGCCACACTGCGTGATCGCCTCAAGTCAGGCGACGTCTGGGTGGAAGGCTCGCGCGGCTACCGACGATTTGGCGACTACCTGCTCCCCAAGGATCAGGTCGCCGCCGAAGCCGGAGCCCTGCCGGTGAACGTCGAGCTGGGCGGCTATCTGGCGGGACGGGCGAGCCTGCTCGCTCAACGGCTGGCCAGCTTCGCGCGGCGCCTACGTCGGGGCGATCTGGTCGGCGTGACGCTTGAGCGTGACCGGCTGTCGCTGACGCCGGTCAAAGCCACGACGCCGGAGGAGGCGCGGTCATTGGACCGCGCCATCGATAGTCTTCTGCCGCGCATCCGGATCACCGAACTCCTACGGGAGATCGACGCGCTGACCGGGTTTACGTCGATGTTCAGGGACCTGCGTTCCGGCAGGGTCCACGAAAATCCAAGCTGCATATTGGCGGCGGTCCTCGCTGACGCCACAAACCTAGGCCTCGAGCGCATGGCCAACGCGAGCCAGGGCGTGACCTACGCCCAAATCGCCTGGACGCAGAGCTGGTATCTCAGCGAGGAGAATTATCGGGCGGCTTTGGCCAAGATCATCGAGGCCCACCATGCCCACCCCTTCGCAAAACACTGGGGCGATGGCCAAGCCTCGTCGTCCGACGGCCAGTTCTTCCGGTCTGGCCGCCGGCGCGGCGGTGCGGGCGAGGTCAACGCCAAATATGGGCCGGAACCCGGCTTGCGGATTTATACTCACCTGTCCGACATGCACGGCTCATTCAATTCGCGGGTGCTCTCGGCCACGTCGTCGGAGGCGCCTTACGTTCTTGACGCGCTGGTCGGCCGACCAGGCGGCGAGCATTACACCGACACGGGTGGCGCGACGGACCACGTCTTCGCGCTCTGCCATCTCCTTGGCTACCGCTTCGTTCCGCGAATGCGCGATCTGCAGGATCGCCGGCTCGCGATTATCGGGTCGGCCGCAGGGTACAAGACCCTGGAACCGATCCTTGGCCGTCCGATCCGGATCGATCTGATCCAGGAGAACTGGGAGGACATCGTCCGCCTGGCGGCGTCGATCAAGGCCGGCGCCGTCGCACCCTCCGTGATGCTCAAGAAGCTGTCGGCGTTCAAGCGCCAGAACCGGCTGGATCTCGCCCTCGCCGAGGTGGGGCGGATCGAGCGCACCTTGTTCACCCTTGATTGGCTGGAAAGTCCCGAGTTGCGGCAACGCTGTCAGGCCGGCCTCAACAAGAGCGAGGCCCGCCATGCGCTGGCCCAGGCCGTATTCGTCCATAAACAAGGCCGCATTGCCGATCGGACCCTGCAGAACCAGGAACACCGGGCGTCAGGTCTGAACCTGGTGATCGCCGCCATCGCGCTCTGGAACACATTGTATATGGAGCGGGCGGTCGAGCATCTGCGGACCCGCGATATCGCCGCGCCCGACGCGCTTCTCGCCCATTTATCGCCCATGGGCTGGGCCCACGTTAGCCTCACCGGCGACTACCTCTGGACCGACGCCGCCTCCGCCGCAGGTTTCAGGCCGTTGAACGACCCTGCTGACAGGCTCTATCGCGCGGCGTAGTCGATGTTCCCTGTTCGTGCCTGAATGCGTGGTTTAGCGTGCAAACCTTGAGGCGAGCCCATCGAGTCGTGCGCCTGCTGGCGGCCGGCGTTGCTGACCAGGATATCGAGCCCGCCGAGGCCGCTG
>Ga0302157_10006429_pt1 | contig 12152 bp, 10 predicted proteins | sample I_Bog_N3_3_FD_193502 | JGI IMG/M metagenome (GOLD analysis project Ga0302157, IMG submission 193502) | Peat permafrost microbial communities from Stordalen Mire near Abisko, Sweden - I_Bog_N3_3 | ecosystem: Environmental > Terrestrial > Soil > Wetlands > Peat | place: Sweden: Abisko, Stordalen...
GTATCCCCGTCGGCATCTCCCGCAGCGGTGGGTTCGCAATCGGTACAGGAAGACTCTCGCCATGCACCGCCTTCCGCGCCGCAACCGCGGCCCAAATCCGCAAGCGGAGTGCGGGAAGATGAAAGTCGGCTCGGCATGACTCGCCTCATCGGCCAGAATGCAGCGCCGCCGGCCGGAACATCGCCAGCTGTGGGAATGCCGGTCTTTGCTGCGCCGAAGCCGGTTGCGGAATTGTCGCCCGAGATATACGGATTGCATCCTAGCGCCAGCGTAGAGCGCGCGGCAGCTCCCGCGATCTCTGCAAACGCCGTTCCCGCCATGCCGCGGGCGGCTGCTGTGCCTCGGCCGGCGAACAGCGTTCCGGTTGCGGATACTCCCACACCGGCCACCTTGGATGCGGTGTCTGGAGAGTGGCGGGAACTCTCGGTCGAACAGCCGATTTCGGAAAATGGCCTGCGGCCGGGAACGCAACCGGCCGCGCCCTCGCAGAGGATTGACAGCGGGCTCAGCACGTTAACCGATCCGGCAATTGCGAAGACAGTCAACAGGAGGGTGGAGGCATCATTTCCGCAGGTTGCCGCGAATCCGGTTGCGCCTGCGGTCGTGTCGTCCCCGGTCTCCGCTCCCGAGCCGTCATTACGCGTGAGTGCGGAACCGCAAGCTCGCGTCATCGTCGCCGGGCCCCCGCGACAACCACCGGAAGGGAGCCGTGCGGCTGCGACACGCAATATCGGAGTTCCCGCAGCCATAACCCACCCGGGAACAGGGCAAGTTGCGGTGATGTCGCCGAACGTCGAGGGCAAGACGGATTTGCCGGAGTGGTTGTCGTCCTCCAGCCGCAGTGATGCCAATCCAAATCCATTTCAGTTCCTTGACGCATCTGGCGCGACGGTTCCGGCCTGGACGGCTCGGGGCGGGGGAATTGCCGGCACTGTTTCGTCGGCCGGCGGGAGCCATTTGCAGGTTGGCTACCAAGACCCGGTGCTGGGCTACGTCGAGCTGCGTGCCCACAGCGACGGCACTGGCGTGCACGCGTCACTGGGGACGCAGTCGGATGCGGGCCATGCTGCTCTCAGCGGCGACCTGAGCGCTCTCTCTGCTTGGATGGACTTGCGTCACACGCCGGTGGAATCGCTCAGCGTGGTGGCGCTGCATGGGACTCCGGATGGGCCGTCTAATCTCGCCAACGGCCACGCCGGAGCAAAGGAATTCGCGGGGCAAAGTCCCGACAGAGGAGCCGGGGCGGAGTTGGGTTCCGGAAGCAACGCTGGACATCCGTCCGGAAATGGATCCGATCCCGGATCCGAGGCGGCGCGTTTGCTACCGGCCGGCAATCGCTCCGGACGAGGGTATACGGAACAGCCGTCGCAGCCGGTTGCACGCGTCGAGCAGGACTCAGGTTTTCCCGCGGAAGACGGCTTTGCTGTTGGAAGCAGTATCTCCATCCTGGCGTGAGCTTCGGTTGGCGATCGCTCCCCGAGGGGATTTCAAGCAATACAGGAGATGAGGATGAGTAGTCTCTGGAGCAACACAACAACAGGAGCATCGCCGTTTGCGGCCCAGGCCGTCGCGCCGTCGCCGGGAGGTGGGGCGGCGGCGAGGTTTCAGTCGATTCTGAAGGCGGCGGGTTCGCCAACGGCGGCGCAACCAGGCCTCAGTCCGGCGGCCAAGGCCAATGCCGCGACCGGCTCGGCGAATGCCGCCAGCGGCTCCTCGTCCAGCAGTTCGAATTCCGACGCGACGATCTCGGCCAACGACTTCCTCACCCTGCTGGTGACCGAGATGCAGAATCAGGATCCAACCGCGGACGTCGATCCCAACGCCTACATCGATCAGCTGGTGCAGATCAACAGTCTGGAGCAGTTGATTTCGATCAACCAGAATCTGGCCACGGTGCTGGGGGCGGCGACTTCGCCGGTTGGCACCGGGGGGACGGCGCCCGGTTCTAAAGTTGCCGCAGGCAGTGCCGCAGGTCCGGCGCACGCGGCAACATCGCAGGCCAATCCGGGACATCCCGGCGCCACGCCGGCGTCGGCCATCGGAGCGGCGCGCAACGCCAGCCGTCCCGCAGCCGTGCACGGCAACCTGGCTTCTCCCGGCGCCGCTCCCTCGGCCAACACGGTGGGTCACGCGCTCGATGGCCGGGCCCGCGGCGCGGGGCACGCCATCCGCGATATACCGACGCGGGCGCTGCCGTAATCGCATTTGTGAGCGTATGCCGCGCTTCTTGACTCCGGCCGTTCCAGCCGGTTGACCACGGAATTTGAACCGCTCGGAGATTTGAGAGCGCTTTCAGGAAGATCTTTCAGGAGGAAACAGATGGCAAGCTTTTATATCCCGCTCACCGGCCTTGAATCCGATTCGACGGCATTGAATACCATCGCCAACGATTTGGCCAACCTCAACACCACCGGCTTCAAGGACCAGACAGTCAACTTTTCCGACCTCTTCTACCAGGAGATTGGCGAAGCTGACTCCGGCAACCTGATTCAGGCGGGTTCGGGAGTCAGTGTCGCGGCCATTCAGTCGCAGTTCACGCAGGGCAGTATTGTTTCGACCGGCAACGCCACGGATGTGGCCATCAACGGGAACGGGTACTTTGTGCTCGGCCAGGGAGCCGGCGACATTTACACGCGCGACGGCAATTTTGGCCTCACCAACAGCGGACAACTGGTGACCCAGGCGGGTCAGCCGGTGATGGGCTATCCTGCCGTCGGAGGGGTGGTCAACACCAATTCGCCGCTGACTGCGATCACTGTGCCGGTAGGCCAGGTGGAACCGCCGCAGGCTTCCTCGACCTTTGGGATGAATGTGAATCTCGACGCCAGCGCGACCATCGGCACCACGGTGCCCGGTCAGATCACGCTCTACGATTCTCTCGGCCAGTCCCAGTTGGCCACCGTCACCTACACCAAGACGGGCACCAACACCTGGAGCTACGCCATCTCCATGCCGCAGACGGTGACCGCCAACTCCTCGACCGCGGCCGGCGTCACCACCATCGACTATAACTTCGGCGCGACTGGCGGCACCGTGGCCACGGTCGATGCGGGGTCCAATCTGGCCATTACCGGCCCCACCGCAACCGGCACGGCGACCATCAATGTTCCGGCGGTCACCGCAGGCGAGACGGTCGCGGCCTACGCCACGGCGCTGCAAGGCGCGGTCACCGCCGCCGGGATTACCGGCGTCACGGTCACCTCGACGGCCGCCGGGAAGCTGAGCATTGCCGGCGCCAACATTTCCACCTCCGGCAGCGTGGTTCAGGATCCGGTGGCGACCAACACGACCGGAAACCTCACCTTCAACTCCGCGGGCGACCTCATTGTGCCGGCCGCCAATGTCACGGGCATCTCCTTTGGTGGCCTGGCCGACGGAGCTGCCAACATGAACCTGAACTGGCAAATCCTCAGCTCGACGGGCTCGCCCACCATCACCCAGACCAGCGCCGCTTCGGGGGTGCCGTCGACCACGCAGAACGGCTATCCCAGCGGCCAGTATCAGAGCTTTTCGATCGCCGCCGACGGCACCGTCGAAGCGTCCTACTCGAACGGCCAGCAACTGGCTGTGGGCAAGGTGGCGCTGGCCAATGTGGCCAACCCCAATGGCCTGGAGCTGCTGGGAGGCGGGGACTTTGCCGCGACGCAGGCCAGCGGACAGCCAGCCACCGGCGTATCGGGTTCGGCTGGCCTCGGCACCTTCCAGGATGCGGCGCTCGAGGAATCAAACGTCAATATTTCGTCTGAGTTCTCGGCGCTCATCATCGCGCAGCGCGCCTTCGAAGCCAATTCCAAAGCCATTACGACCTTCGATACCGTGGCTCAGGAAACGATCAACATGATCCACTAAAGACCGCTTGGCAACCCTGAGCGCGGGCCGTTCCGAGACGCCGGAACGGCCCGCGTGTTTTGCTCGGAGACCGGTCAGACGACAGGTCCGCGAGCCTCCTTTCTGCGAATTCGATGTTCGTTATGGATGCTTTCATGAAGTTTCCTTAATGGAAATGTGCCAACTTCGGGCATTTGGATGCTCTTATCCTCTGCGGATCACCGCATATGGCCACCCAATCTTCCTCCCAATCCGTCGCGACGGCTGCCTCAGTGCTTTTCGGTCAAAACACGCCGCAACTCGGTGCCCGTACCGCGGCACCTGCCGAGCGCGGCGCGAGTGCGCCTAACGCCGGAGCGATTGGCACGGGAACAGAGCTGGTCGCGGGCAACGCGCGCGGCGAAGGCATTGGGCCGGAGGGTGAGATTCATGCGTGGTCGGAGTCCGCCGATCGCACCTCAAACGGCGAATCGTATGGGCTTCGTCTTTCCGCGCCGCTTGAGCGGATGCCGGTGAGCCTCAGCGTTTCGATTCCGGTCCGCGACTTCCGCGTCCGCAATCTATTGGCGATGCGGGCCGGGGAACTGATCGAAACCCAGTGGGTCAACGGAGAGGATTTGCCGCTGGCTTCCAGGGAACTGCAACTGGCATGGTGCGAATTTGAGGTAGTGGATACGCGGCTGGCGGTTCGGCTGACGCGGTTGGCGTAGGACGGGTGAGGCAGGGGAATTTGCAGTGAGTCTGGACGGGGAATGAGCAGGAGGAATGATGCGAGGGAATCCCGGACAAGAGAATTTCGAAATCAGGCGCGACGAATCTCTGTCGCTCGATCTGGAAGCCGATTGGAGCTATCTGCGCGCCAACCTGGACCACCCGGGCCATCGTATGGGGAGCAAGCTGGGCAGCGGCCTCGCGGCATGGTTGTCGCGCCGTCTTCACGCCTCCGCTGCGCCGCCTCCGCAGTTGTCGATCCTGGCGCGCATTGCGCTTGGGCCCCGGCAATCGCTGGCGCTGGTGGAAGCAGAAGGTGTGCATGTGCTGGTGGGCACATCGGCCGACGGGACGCCATCGTTCTTTTCGCTGTCAGGCCATTCCGGCCGCGACGCGCATCGCATGCCGGAGGGGGAGCGGTCTCTTTTTTCAGCATCTGTTTCGAGCGCGGAGCGGCTGGGCCGAAGCGACGCGCCAGACATGCGAATGCCCGGATCTCGTCCTGGCTCACGAACCGGCTCACAATCCGACACGCAAGGTGGGTACCGGCATTTGAGCCGCCCGCGCCTGACAGGCAGGGTGTCATGGGTCTAGCTGCGAGCGCGTGGCTGTTGCGTCCCGTCGTCCCAGCCTTATGGCTGCTCTCAGGAGCTGCTCCCGGGGCTAACCTGCCCGTGCTGCCGGATCTCGGGGCCAAACTGCATCCGGGAGATTCCGCGCCATGGACCATTCTCTTTGTGTTGACGGCCATCACGCTGCTGCCTTCCGTGGTCATGGCCATCACGCCCATGGTGCGGCTGATGGTGGTCTTCCATTTTCTGCGCCAGGCACTGGGTACGCAGACTGCTCCCTCAAACCCAACGCTGCTGGGCCTGGGGCTGGTCATGACCTGGTTCCTGATGCAGCCGGTGCTGACCGCAGTGGAGCAGCAGGCGGTCGCGCCCTACCGCAACGGCCAGGTGACGGGCTGGGAGGCAATCGACCGGGGGGCGGTCCCGATTAAGACCTTCATGCTGCGCTATGCCCGGGAGAAGGATCTGGCATTGTTTACCGCCGCCGGCCAGATTCCGCGCCCCGCAAAGCCCGAAGACCTGCCCATGCGCGCCGTCATCCCGGCGTACATGCTCTCGGAACTGAAGGCCGGCTTCGCGATCGGCGCCGTTTTGTATCTACCGTTTCTTCTGATCGACATGGTGACCGCGGCCATCACGACGTCGATCGGGATGTTTCAACTGCCGCCCGTGGTGGTATCAACTCCGCTCAAGATTTTGCTCTTTGTCATGGTGGATGGATGGAATCTGGTCGCCGGATCGCTGCTGAAGAGTTTTTGAGGACGCCGGGAACCCGATTTGCGAAAGGAAGTGCGCATGACGCCCGATCAGGTGACTGAGATTCTGCGCCAGTTGCTGCGCGAGGCAATGATTGTCGCCGCACCGATTCTGCTGGCGGCAGCGCTGTTGAGCTTTCTGCTCAGCCTGCTGCAGACCTTGACCTCGCTGCAGGAGCAGTCGCTGACCGCAGTGCCGCGATTGTTTGCGGTGGTCGCCATTCTGGCCGTCGGGATGCCGTGGTTTCTGCATCGCGTCGCCAGCTACACCGTGCTGCTGTATACCGACCTGGGCCGGTACGTCCGCTGACCGCCGGCAGGCCGCGGGCCCGAAGCTTTAGGAGATTCTAATCGTGGATGCAGGCACGACGGATTGGAATTCGATGGCCGCCGCCTTTGCTTTGGCGCTGGTGCGGATCAGCGCCATGCTGGCTCTCGCGCCGTTCTTTACCTCGCCCTCGACCCAGCGCCAGACCAAGGCAGTCTTTGCGCTGGCAGTCTGCGTGCTGCTGGTTCCTGCCGTGGCCGTGGCCGCTGCTCACAGCGCTCCCGTCCGCATTTCCTTTACCGGCCTGGTGGGTGAGGCAGCGGTGGGTGCACTGTACGGGTTGACGCTGAGCCTGTTCAACGAAATGCTGCTGCTGGCCGGGCAGATTGTGGGTCTTCAGTTCAGCTTTTCGCTGGTTAACCTGCTCGATCCGGCCTCCGAGATTCAGACGCCGCTGATGGGGGACCTCTTCCAGTTGTTGGGCACGCTGGTACTGATCACTGCCGGTCTCGACCGGGTGCTGCTGGCCTCCATGGTTCGCAGCCTGCATGCGGTTCCACTGGGCAGCTTTCCCTTGTCCCGCATTGCCGCTTCGGCGCAGGTTCTGGTGCCGCTGCTCTCCGGGTCGTTCTTTGCCGCGCTGGAGTTGGCTGCGCCGGTGCTGGCCGCCACGATTCTGGTCGAAATCTCGGTGGCACTGCTGGGCAAGCTCTCGCCGCAACTGCCGGTCATCTCGCTCACCGTGCCGCTCAAAACGCTCACCGGCTTCGTGATTCTGATCGGCTCGCTCGCTCTCTGGCCGCGGTTCATCGAGGGCCGATTCAGCAGCTTGCTGGATGTGGCCGAGCGGCTGATTGCGCCCGCCGGCGGAAAGGGGTAGGCGATGCCTGGAGAGCGCAGCGAACAGGCAACTCCGCAGCGCCGCGAAAAGGCGCGCAAGGAAGGCGACCTGCTACATAGCCGGGAGCTCTGCTCGGCGGCCGGGATGCTGGCCGGAGTCCTGCTACTGGGCGCCGGCGGTGGGCGATTTCTGGCCGGGTGGGCGGACAGCTTTGAGGCATTCCTGAGCTATGGCGCAAATGCCGCCTGGGAGCCGAATGCCGTGGACGAGACGCTGCGCACCTTGATGGCGCTGGCCATGACCGTGCTGGCGCCGGTCGGCCTGGTGGGCGCCGGGGTGGCAGCAGCTGCGTTGGGAGTGGGTGTGATCCAGACCGGAGGGATTCAGATCCATCCCCAGGTGGTGGGCTTTAAGGTCGACCGTATCAACCCGCTGTCCAACCTGAAGAACCTTTTCTCTCTGCGCTCCGCCGCGCGGCTGGGCAAGTCGATGATCCCGGCCACGCTGCTGGCGGTTTTTGCCGTGCAGCGCATTGCGCGGCAATGGACGATGCCGCCATTTTCGTCTGTCCGGCTGATGGCGCTCGGCGGCGATGCCTACGATCTGCTTCTGGCGGCTGCGTGGCTGCTCTTTGCCTGGGCGGCGATCGACTACCTGGTCGAGTGGCACAGCCGCGAGCAGAGGCTCAAGAAGAGCCGCCAGGAGATGCGGGAAGAGTTCAAGGAGTCGGAGGGCAATCCCCAGATCCGGGCGCGGATCCGCAACCTCCAGCGCGCAGCACGGCGCCGCCGCATGCAGGCCGATGTCTCCCGCGCCGCCGTGGTGGTCACCAACCCCACTCACTACGCGGTTGCCCTGGCCTTCGATTTCGAGACCATGGAAGCGCCGAAAGTGCTGGCGAAGGGACGCAATCTGCTCGCCGAGGAGATCAAAGATCAGGCTCGCTGGGCCGGCGTGCCGATTCTCGAAAACCCTCCGCTGGCGCGCTCGCTGTACCGCTCGGTTGAGCCGGGCGAGTCGATTCCGGTGGAGCTTTACGCCGCTGTGGCTTCGATTCTGGCGTTTCTCTACCGCCAGCGCGTCGAGCAGGAGTTGCGCCAGCGCCGGGAACGGGCTGCGGCGGCTCGGGGAACGGGTTGGCAGCCACCGGGTACGCGTCCGGTCGCCGAGACTGGCGGCAGGGCCATCATTCCGGCGCCGCGTGACCGGGCGCGCAGGGGAACGCGGAAGCCGAATCCGCCCGCGGAGCGAGGGAATCCATGAGTACTGTCGTCGTTGTCCAGGCGCCCGAGTCGCGCCTGAAAGGAATCTGGAACCGGCTGGGCGAGTTTCTTCTGCCCCTCGGCGCGATCAGCGTGATGTTCGTCATGCTGGTGCCGCTTTCGGCCGGGGTGCTGGACATGCTCCTGGCGCTCTCGATTGCCGCCTCAGTGATCGTCTTTCTCTCCGCCGTGCAGGTGCGCCGGGCGATTGAGTTGAGCGTCTTTCCGACCTTGCTGCTGCTGCTCACGCTCTTCCGGCTGGCGTTGAATATCGCCTCCAGCCGGCGAATTCTGCTGCACGGCTCGGAGGGTACGGCTGCTGCGGGAAAGGTAATTGAAGCCTTCGGGCAGTTTGTCGTCGGCGGCAATTATGTGGTCGGATTTGTGCTGTTTCTAGCGCTGATCGCGATCCAGTTTCTGGTCGTTTCGCACGGCGCGGTGCGCACTGCCGAAGTGACCGCGCGCTTCACCCTGGACGCGTTGCCGGGCAAGCAGATGGCGATCGACGCCGACATGAACGCCGGCCTGATTACCGAGCAGGATGCCCGCAAGCGCCGCCAGGCCATCGCCCGCGAGGCGGAGTTTTATGGCGCCATGGACGGGGCGGCGCGCTTCAACCAGCGCGACTCGCTGGCCACAATCCTGATTACCGCGATCAACATCGTGGCCGGCCTGCTGATTGGCACGCTGCAGCAAGGAATTGAACTGAGCGAGGCGGTGCGTACGTACACCGTGCTCACCGTGGGTGACGGCCTGGTGACGATGATTCCGTCGCTGCTTGTGTCGGTCGCCGGGGGCATCACGCTGACCCGCACCAACTCCGCAGTGACACTGGGCGGCGAACTGCGCTCGCAGCTCTTCGAGCGCCCGGCGACGCTCTATATGGCGTCCGCGGTCAGTGCCGCGCTTTGCCTGATCCCCGGCCTGCCGAAATTCGCTTTTCTGCTGGTTTCGGCAGCTTTGTTTCTCGCCGCGCGCAGCCTTCGGGGCCGTCCCGCCAGCGCGGAACTGGAGCTTGGCGCACAGGCAGCCGACTCTACGGTTTCTTCCAAACCCGGCGGCGCAGCGCCGGCCAGCGAGATGGTCGCGCTGCTGAAATTGGAGGAGCTGACGCTCGAGATCGGCTTCCAGCTCATACCCATGGTCGACGAAAAGCAGGGCGGGCAACTGCTGGGAAGAGTGCGCACACTGCGCCGCCATCTTTCGCAGGAGATGGGCTTCCTGGTGCCTCCGGTGCATATCTCGGACAACCTGCGCCTTGGTCCACGCGAATATCTGTTCAGCCTGCGCGGCATCGAGATTGGCCGGTGGCACACCGAAGGAGCGCAACTGCTGGCCGTCTCGGGCGACGCGGTGCGCCGTCCGCTGCCCGGCAAGGAGGCGCGCGAACCGGCCTTTGGCGTCCCGGCTTTGTGGATTCAGCCGGCGCTCGAAGACCAGGCCATCGCCGCCGGCTATTCCGTAGTCGACCCGGTTGCGGTGATCACTACCCATATTGGCGAGATGATCCGCCAGCATGCGCACGAGTTGCTGGGCCGCGCCGAAACCAAGCGCCTGCTGGACGGACTGAACGATACCCACCCCAAGCTGCTCGAAGAGCTGGTGCCTAAGCTGCTTACGCTGGGCGAGGTGCAGCGGGTTCTGGAACAGTTGCTGCGCGAGCGCGTCTCCATTCGAGATTTGGGCTCCATTCTCGAAGCGCTGGTCGAGACTGCACCCGTGAACAAGAACCAGGTGGCGCTGGTCGAAGCCGCCCGCCACGCGCTCGGCCGGCGTGTGATTCAACCCCTGCTTGACCGCGACGGCCAATTGCCCGTGCTGCTGCTCGATCCGGCGCTGGAAGACGAGATTTTGAACTTCCTTGCCCAGGAGGCCGGCGGCCAGCGGCAACTTCCAGCCCGCACTTCGACACCGCTGGTCCGCCGCCTCGCCGATTCTTTGAGACAACTTATCGCGCACGCCCCGGCAACGGCCCTTCCCGTGCTCTTAGCACCGAGTCCAGCCCGTTACCACATCAAGCGATGGATCGAGCCCTGGGTGCCGCGGATGGCAGTCGTGGCCGCCACCGACATACCAGCGGAGACGCGGTTGCGGCCGATGGGGACGGTTCGCTGAGCGTTGTTCGCTGAGTCAGGTTCGCTGAGTCAGGTTCGCTGAGTCAGGTTCGCTGAGTCAGGTTCGCTGAGTCAGGTTCGCTGAGTCAGGTTCGGCGAGTCAGGTTCGGCGAGTCTGGCATGTTAGGCCGGGCAGGGCAATTCGCCTGCCTGGGAATCGCGAAAGGGGATTCTATGGCGGCAATGGAGCGGCAGGGAACAGGGGTGGAAGCTGGACCGGAGGGAGTGCCGAAGATGGCGCCGGAGTCGGAGCCGGCCTTGCACGCCTCCGCCTTCGCCGAACTCAGATCGCGCACGCCCAATCCGGGCTTCTCCTCTGCCGGGGACGGGGCTGCGACCCGTTCCTCCTATGCTTCCGGGCGGGTTCCGATGCAGCAGTTGACCCCGGAAGAGGAGCGGGTCCTCATCGAGCACCTGCCCATCGTTCGCTTCCTGGCCAGGCGGATTCACGAGCGGCTTCCGCAGCATGTGGATATCGACGATCTGTTTTCCGCGGGCGTCGTCGGCTTGATGGACGCCTTCGCCAAATTCGACGCCACCAAAAAGGTTCAGTTCCGCAGCTACGCTCAGTTCCGCATTCGCGGCGCCATTCTGGACAGTCTGCGCACCCTCGATTGGAGTCCGCGGGAACTGCGCCGGAAGGGCCGCGCGGTGGAAGAGGCCATTCGCACTCTCACATCGCGCCTGGGACGCGCGCCATCGGAGAGCGAGGTCGCTGCGGAAATGAGTATCGGCCTCGAGGTTTACCAGCAGTTGCTGGGCGAGTTGAAGGGCCTCGAGATCGGCACCCTGCATCTCGAGCGCAATGAAGACTCGGGCGAAGAGGAGCTGGCTTACATTCCAGGACGTCCCGACGACGACCCGCTCTTCCGCTGCCTGCGCGGCGAGATGGAGGGCCGTCTGACTGGGGCTATTCAGGATCTGCCCGAGCGTGAGCGCCTGGTAATGACCCTTTATTACTACGAAGAGATGACCATGCGCGAGATCGGCATGGCACTGGGCGTGGTTGAGTCCCGCGTCTCGCAGATTCACGCCTCGGCAGTGCTTCACTTGCGTTCGGCGCTTGCCGATCTCGCATCGCGCGGCAGCCCCGCCCGCACCCGTCCGCGCGCGGCAAACGGCAAATCCTCGGAACGCGCGGACCGGCCCCCGCGTAGCCCCGCGGGAGAGATGCGCGCCGGCTACTGAGAACGCCGATTCCGGATGCTGCACTCCAAATCCGGCACAGATCGGGAATCTTCGCTTTGTCGCTTCCAGATCGGGAATTCTACACCCCTTTCGCGTCGTTTTTACTTTCCACTCTAACCCGTTTGCGCAAGAGTCGAAGCATGGAAAAGACCCTCAAGCAGGACGAGATCGATGCCCTATTCCAGGCCGCGCGCACCACTTCGCCAGAGGCCAAGCCCGAGGTGCGCGCCCGTGTTGTGCCTTACAACTTTGCTGCCGCGGGCCAGATCTCGACTGAGCAGTTGCGCGCCATCAGCATGTTGAACGACCTGTTTGCCCGCAACCTCACGCACAACCTTTCCGCCTGGCTGCGGACCCGGCTCCAGGTGAATCTGGTTTCCGCCGAGCAGATCACGTTTAACGATTTTCTGCTCCGCATTCCGGAGATTTCCTTCGTGGCCTCGGTGCGTCTCGAGCCCCTCGGCGCGCTCTCCGTTCTGCAACTCGACCTGGGCCTCGCTCCGTCAGTCATCGATCTGCTGCTGGGCGGCGAGGGGCAGGCCGGCCAGCTGCGCGAACTCACCGATATTGAGGAGTCGATCATGGGCTCGGTCATCGAAATTGTCTGCCGCGA
>Ga0302157_10006431_pt1 | contig 12149 bp, 9 predicted proteins | sample I_Bog_N3_3_FD_193502 | JGI IMG/M metagenome (GOLD analysis project Ga0302157, IMG submission 193502) | Peat permafrost microbial communities from Stordalen Mire near Abisko, Sweden - I_Bog_N3_3 | ecosystem: Environmental > Terrestrial > Soil > Wetlands > Peat | place: Sweden: Abisko, Stordalen...
TTTTTACGGGAAGCGCGGCGACTTGGCATGGACAGTCAGCTGTTCTTCGTGAAATGGCATGTGCGCAATGACCTGGACTATCTCGAGCATTGGGCCGTCGCCACGGAGGGCGGTCGTGTCCTTGACCTGACCGCTGTCCAGGTAGATGGAGACTCGCGACCGTCGCGGCGCGTGGACGAATACCCTGCAAACTATGTGCGGCCGCGTCTGTATCCCGCTTCTGTCGTGCTCAACGCAATGGCCGCCGAGGTGTTGGTGCCGGATCATCGCTATCTGCGCTGGCAACTGTGGGGGTTGCATCTGCAATTGTTCCGCCACGATGCGGCCCAGGCGGTCTGGTCAGCGTCGCCTCGCGCGCTGTACGAAGCGATTGCCGCCATATCTTTCTGCGGCTTTTCGTTGTCGACGGGATACCTGCTTGACATCGCGCTTTCCCGCGCGGCTGCGCTGATGAGCCGCCTCAACCGGGTTCCTTGACACGGCACCGCAAGGCGGCCCGATCATGGCGGCCACCAACGCCCTGGCGCGGTATCGTCGCAAGCGCGACCGGGTCGCCGCGCGGCGACCCTGCCGGGGGATCAGATGGTGAGTTCGCGTTCCACGTCTTGCGTCTTGCGCCGCGCCAGCGCCAGGTTCGATTTCGACTTGTCCAGGACGAAGTAGACGAACACCCCTTCCTTGCGCGAGACGGGCCGGATGATGTGGTAGTGCTTTCCCAGGGTGATCAGGATGTCGTCGATCACGTCATTGAGGCCGAGCTGGCGCATCGTCTTCAGCTTCGCACGCACGACCTCGGTGTTGCCGGCCGCGGCCACTTCCATGTCGACCCCGGAACCTGCAGATCCGAGCATCATGCCGCTGGCGGAGTCCACGACCGCCGCGCACATTGCGCCATCCACCGTCAGCAAGTCGTCCAGGCTCTGTCTGATGTTTGCCATTTCTTCCTTCCAGTTTTCGAGTGGGCTCCGATCGAGCCCGATAGAGAGATCGATTCGTCGCGGATCGTCAAGCGACGCGCGGCGACATGCACGATCTCCGGCGGGCATCTACCTCATGAACGCGACGCCGACTCCCTAGCTCACGCCTCTCAGCAGGGCACCGAGCGCGCGCGCCATCCGTTGCAGTGCGATCCAGTCGACGGCACGGTGACGACCATGCAGCACGAGCAGCACATCGGGATCCGCGCAGCAGGGCAGCACCACCAGCATTCCCGTGGCGTGGTACATCGCCGCTGCGCCCAGCGGACCCAGTTGCGTGAACAGCTTCTTGAGGCGCCAGTAGTCCACGGCGGCTTCCCAGACGTGCTCGGCGTCGGCGCTGCTCCCGCTGGCGTGCCATACCAGCCCCGTGCTCGCATCGACGAGCGCGCACCCTTCGAGGCCCGGCTGCCGGGCCATGCGGTCCAGCTCGACGCGAACCCGCTCGGCATTCACTGCTGGGCCAGCGTTCGTTCTAGCATCGTCAGCTGGTTCCATGCCAGGCCCAGCAGCACGCTCTTGTCCGTCAGCAGCATGGTCACGATCGATTCGCCGGCGACCTGCATGCACCGGACCACGAGCCGGCCCTGGGTCGACTCAACGACCAGGCAGCGCGGCACCCCGATGGCCGCCTCCTCGCTCGCCGCCGCTCCGACCGCGGCGAAGGAACTCATCATCGCCGCAAGCCGTGCCGGCTCGGCCGCCCGCGCACCGGCATGCGCCAGGTCGAAGCCGTCCGCCGTGGAGATGACGATGGCGCTGTCTTGGCCGATTGCGCCAACCACCGCGTCGGCTGCGAGCTGGGCCTTGTCCACCAGTGAAGTGAGATTTGTCGACATTTGAATGACCTCGTTCCTCTAAGCTAAGCGCGCGTTTCTGCCTGTGCCAGGACGATCTCCACCAACATCAACACGTCGTCGCGGTTGCGAACGTCCACGGGCAGCACGGGCACCATCAATCCGCGCCCGGAGAGCACGTCGCTGTAGTCGTCGATCGACGGAGATGCGCGCTGGGCCATGCGACCGACGCCAACGACGCAATTCGTCGCCGGCAAGATGTCCTTGTAGGCATCGAGGTAGACCGCCAGTTCGGCAAGCGGGTCCGGCAGCGAGTTGTCGTTCAGGATCACCAGGCCCAGCGCATCGGTGGCAATGACCCGCCACATGAACTTGAATCGCGGCTGACCCGGGGTGCCGAACAGGCGGACCGACTGACCGTTGCCGAGGTCGATCAGTCCGAAATCCAATCCGACGGTGGTGTTGTCTTTCGAGAGCTTGACGTCCGTGTTCCTGACGTCGGTGACCACGGGACGCGTATCGCTCAGCGTCGTGATCGCGGTGGTCTTGCCGGCACCGGGCGGCCCGGTGAAGACGATCTTGAAATCCTTCATTGCCGACCTTTCAAGCCGAGGCGGACGCGAATGCGGTCGAACAGCCCGTGCTCGGCGGGTGAGTGGCGCGACAAGGCGATCGTGCCGCCTTGCGCGGGCAGCGGGGGGGAACGGGGCGGTATCGGCCGGCTTCACGTCGAGGATTGCCGCCGCGCGGAGTGCGACGAGGAATCGATCGCAAAGCACCTTGTCGACATTGCTCAATCGGACCAGCTCCTCCATGCCGAGATGTCGCCCCGACATGAAGCTCGCCAGCCGGATGTTGTAGCGATGCGCCCCGAGCAGCGCGGCGGGCGGCCATCGCCGCAACCGGAACCGCGCTTGCGGCCCGAAGGAGAGCGTCCCGTGCGCGGGCGCAGTTTCCGCAGTCACCTCCGCCGTGACGGGCATCGAGCTCGCCGCCGGGGAGGGCGACATCGACAGCGTGCGCTCCAACCCGGACAACGCATCGACGAAGGCGTCGTATTGCAGCGGTCGCGCGAGCGCATCCGCGTCCTGCCCATCCTTGCTCGCCTGCACAGGCAGGATCGCCGGCGCATCCGCATGCTCCGCGAGCGCGCATTCGTGCTGTGGCCGCCCCAGCATCAGGACATCGCACGGCCCGTCCAGCACGACGCTCCACTCGCACTCGAGCCGGTGGCGTCCGACGCGCAGGAACGCATCGATCGTCGCGATCTCTCTTTCGCTCAGGTGGATGGGCCTCAGCTTGAGCCGAAGTCCGGCGGGGGACGCCGACATCGATGTCCTGGACGCCATGTCACCCGCACTGGCCACCGGCGGCACGGGACGGTGAGCAACGACGGATGGCGGCGACGGGTGTCCAACGCCCAAGGTGCCGAGGGCGCCTGGAAGTCGGCTTCCAGGCATGTGTCGGTGATCTCCTTCCATGCCCAAGCGCCGGCTCCTTTCCCATTGATCGACAAGCTCTTCGCGATACGGCGATGCTCGTTGCCCGAGCCGCGGAAGTCATGACTTAGGAACGACGGGACCATGACCGCGCCCGCTCGAACGGAACTTGCGTGAATTCCTTCACCGGCGACGGCCCGTCGTGATGCGCGAGTGGTGGCCTGGTACCGCTTTCCAGCGATGCCTTGGCGCGTCTCGGTTCCCGGCACTCGGCACGACGTTGCAACCACGGACCGGATCATCCGTGCCGCCGGCGGGGCGGCCCATGGGCCTACGCCGGGTGCCGCGCGTTCGAGATCGGATGATAGGGGTCGATTTCCAGCCGTACCGTGGTTCCCTGGCCCGGCTCGCTCCGGATCGACACGTCGCCGCCGAGTGCGCGGGCCCGCTCGCCCATGCCCAGGAGGCCGAACCCGGTGCGCGGAGACCGGGTATCGAATCCGACGCCGTCGTCGTGAACCTGCAGTGCCCAGCGTCCCTGAAGCGGAAGCAGGGTCACCTCCACTTGTCGCGCGTGCGCGTGCCTGCGCACGTTGGCGAAAGATTCCTGCACGATGCGAAATACCATCGTCGCGACCTCCGCAGGCAAGTCGCGCGCAGTTGCATCGAGATCGAGACGACACTGCACGCCGGCGCCGCGCATGAGTTCGGCGGCCAGCCATTCGATGGCGACGATCAGACCACCGTCGAGCGCCGGCGGACGAAGCTGTGAAACCAGCTTGCGCACGCTGGCGACGAGGCTGTCGACCCGCTCGAGCAAGGTGTCCATGGTCTCCACGCCGAGCTTCTGGCCGGCACTCAGGCGCATGCGCATCACCGAGACCTCCATGCGCAGGGCGGCGAGTTGCTGGCCCATCTCGTCGTGCAGTTCGTGCGACACGCGCTTGCGTTCCGATTCCAGCGATCGCGCGTTGTGTTCGCCCAGTTCGCGCAACAATTCGCGCGAACGTTCGAGTTCGAAGGTCCGATCGGCGATCGCCTCCTCCAGCCGCCGGCGCACCGCCCTGGCGCGGCGGCGCATTGCGAACACGGAGAGATACCACAGGCCCGCCAAGCCTGTCGCATAGGCCCATTTCATCGGCGTCGCGAACCACCATGGCGGTGCGATCTCGAACGGGACCTGCAGCACGGGGCCGGCCTCGTCCGACGGCAATGCCGCCGCGACGCGCATCTGCAGCGCGTACGAATCGGGCTGCAGCGATTCAAGCCTGAGCACGTTGCCTTCGATCGATTGCCAAGGGCCGTCGTCGTGCAGCCGATACTCCAGCCGCGGTGACCCGCCGCGACCGATGTCCGCCGTACCGACCGTCACGCGTACCGACCGGTCCGCCCAGGCGATGGGCACGGCCGGCGCGGCGCGTGCCGTGCGGTCGCCGAACTGCACTTCGTCGAGGCGCAGCCTGGCCGCCGGCGCCGGCGCCAATCCCGGGTGGATCTCGGTGGCGCCGGCGCTCGTCCCGACCCAGGCGGTTCCGTCGGAGTCGAGCAGGAAGGCATCGTCGTCGAGGTCGTTCCACAGCAGGCCGCTGGCACGGTCGACGTGCGTCCAGCGTCCGCTGTCCTGGATGAAGAGTCCCCGGTCCGTGCCGATCCAGAGGCGATGGGCGGGATCGGCGTGCATGAAAACCACGGAGCCGTCGCCGAAGGTCGACCTGGGCAGACGCCGTCCAGGATAGGCGACGGCCGCCCGCATCTCATAGGCCGAGACGCCGCCTTCGTCGACCGCCCACAGGGTCGACCGGCCGTCGAACGCGGCGACGCCCAGGATTTCGATCGGCGTGCCCTGCGCGTCTCGCATCGGCTGCCAGGCATCGCCATCGACGCGATAGGCATGGCGCCCGGCCAGGAACCAGTCGTTCGCGCCGTCGCTGATGACGCTTCTGAGGATTTCGGCATCGGGCAACGCAGCGAGGATGGGCTCGAGGCGCGCGCCGGTGCGCGACGTCACCAGACGCTCCGCGCCTCGGGCGCCGACGACGTAGATGGCGTGTGGTCCCTGGACCACGTAGCTCAGCGATTTGTCCGTCAACACGACCTGCGGCCGCATCAAGGAGGCCCGCAGCACCAGCAGATTGCCACCTTCGACCCACCACAGGTCGTCGGAAGCGTCCACCGCCAGGCGCGCGACCATCTGGCCGGCTGCATGCGACGTCGACAAGGGGTGGAAGCGGCGTCCGGCCGGGTCGAACCACGCGATGCCAGAAGCGGTGCTAGCCCACAACCTGCCTTGGGTCGCGCGCGCAAAGGACGTGACGACCGGCGACGGCAGGCCGGACACGGGCGTCCAATGGTCGACTTCGCCATAGTCGATCCAGCGATGCAGACCGCGTCCCGATGTTCCAAGCCACAGCGAACCACGCGCATCGAACAGGAGGGCGCGGACCGCGGTCTCCGGCAGGCCTTCGCGCGGCGTCCACGATTGCCAGTCCCGCCCGTCCCAGCGGGCCACGCCGGTGTCCGTGGCCGTCACGATCGCGCCATTCGGATCCTCTGCCAACGCGATCGTGCCGGCCCAGCGGTTCTGGGCCGGGGCATCGACGGTTTCGAATCGCCCCCCCTGCGGTGCAAGGCGAGCCAACCTCGTGCTGCTGCGAGCCCAGAGGCTCCCGTCGCGTGCAGGCAGCAGGGTCGACCAGGCGGCGGGCGGGAGTCCCTGTGCCGGGCCCCACGTCTTGAGCTGCCCGTGCTTCCATGTGCACAGTCCCGATCCGCAACCGAACCAGAGCGCGTTGGCGACGCTGCGCACCGGGCCGCTGCTGGCGTCGGGAGTGCCTTCGAAAGGCGCGAAGGCGGGGATCTGCGCCGGCCGCGCGACCACCTGCTGCGTTGCCGTCCCGGGAACGGTCACGGTGACCAGCTTGTTGTCCCACTCCATGATGAACAGGACGCCTTGCTCGTCCATGGCTAGGGACTGGCCGCCGGCGATGTGAAGCCGGCTGCCGTCCGCCATGGTGACGGCGATCCAGTGCGTGTCCTCGGCCGATTCGCGCCGCAGATACAGGCCGTTGTCCGTCGCCACCCACAGGCGGCCGAAGCGGTCCGCCTGGAGGTTGTCGATCGAATCTCCGGCAGCCGCAGGCAGGGACACGCGGTGGATGCGAAAGCCGTCGAACCGGAAGAGTCCGTTGTCGGTGCCGATCCAGAGCGTGCCGCCGGCGTCCTGGGCGAGGCAGCGCGCCGTCATGTTGGTCAGTCCGGCGCCGTCCTGATAAGCCTCGAACACGGCCACCTGGGCGCGCGAGGCCTGCAACGTCGACAGCGTCAGCGCCGCGACGAGCACGAAGCGCAGGAGCCTAGTCGACGAGTCCATTGCTCATCGCGAAGCGAACGAGGTCGCTCAACGACTCCTGTCCCAGCTTGTCCATCAGTCGGGCCTTGTACGTGCTCACGGTGTTGGCGGCGAGGCCGAGCGCAGCCGCGATATCGATCACCGACCGTCCTTGCACCAGGGCGACCAGCACCTGCCGCTCCCTTGACGAGAGTTCGGCTATCGCGTTCGAGTCCTGGCGAGCGGCGGTGAGCGACCGCATGAGCGCACCGCTGAGCGAAGGATCGACGTAGTCGCGCCCTGCGGCCACGTGGTGCACCGCGTCGATGAGCAGTTCTGGCGAAATATCCTTCGTCAGGTAGCCCTTGGCGCCCGCCTGCAGGGCGCGCAGCGCGATATGCGGATCTGCGTGCATCGTGAGGACGAGGACGGGCAGGGCCGGATGGACCGCGACGATGCGTTCGATCAGGTCGACGTCTCTGCTGCCGGGCATCAGCAGATCCAGCAGCACGAGATCGACGTCGTCTTGTTCAAGCCGCGACAGGACTTCGGCGGCAGTGCCCGCTTCGCCGACCGGTTCGATGTCGGTGCCGAATGCGAGCACCTTGCGAATGCCTTCGCGGACGAGCGCATGATCGTCGGCGATCAGCACGCGGGTCTTGTGCGGGGCGGTGGGGAGCGGCAAATCCATGTCGGGGTCCGGCGAAAAGGTCTCTTGCGGCGGGGGCGGCTCCCAGTTTCGCACAAACGGTAGAGTTTAATCTACATGTTGAGTACACGAAAGCCCTGGACCCGTACGCAAAGCTGTCTGCGCGAGTCGACACGGCGATTCCCTTGGCGGCAAAGGATTCCGTGTCGGAGCCGCGCGCGGACGACCCGATGCGACGGGATCAGATCGATCGCGGGCCTGTCCCGGGCTGCAGCGAGCGCCCCCCAAGTGCCTCGGCCGCGCACCCGGCGTGAGAAATGGCGCAGTAATCGCGCAGATCGATGCGTAGACGAATGTAGATGTTCACCTACAATTCATCTGCCAACTACGTAGAGGGCTCGCATGCTTCACGAACTGTCTTTCCCCCGCGCGCAGAAACTGTACGAATCCGAGGGTGCCCCCGTTGCGGCGTCTCCACGGCGCCCGGCACAGAGCGCGCGCAGCGCATGGATCGCCCGCTTCGGACGCTGCGAGGTCCGCGTCGCGCATCGCGAAATCTGGGTCGACGGCCAGGTGCGGGCATTGCAACCCCGGCCTTTCGACGTCCTGATCTACCTGATCGAGCATCGCCACCGTGTCATCACGGCCGACGAACTGCTGGACCAAATCTGGTCCGACGAGGTCGTGCAGCCAGGATCCCTGGCCGCGGCCATCATGCGCGTGCGCAAGGCCGTCGGAGACGGCGAGGCGGACATCGGTTCGGTCATCCGCACCTACCAGCGGGTCGGCTATCGTTTCATCGCGGCGCTGGACAGCGAGATCGTCACCGGCTGAGGCGCGTGCGGCCACCGGCGATCCGCCATCGCAGGTAGCCGATTCCCTCTCATGGCTCCTGGGCCAGGCGCTGCTCCCAGAGTCGATCGATCATCATGAAGTCGGTCATGCTGCCTTCCTGCACCTGCGCCTCGAATCCGCGCACTTCGCGCACCGCGTCATAGGGAGGGGCCTCCCCATGCACGGTGCGGAGCACGAGCAGCACGTGCTCGTACAAGGCGGCGAGCCCGGGCTCGCACCAATCGTCGACGAGCCGGCCTAGCACTTTTGCCGCGTCCCGGAGCACCGTCACCGACATGCGGGCGAAACTGGCCCCGCCGTGCTTGCCCAATCCCCGCTCGATCAGCGCGAGCGACGGCCACAAGCTGCGCGCCGCCGGATGCCGATCGAGGATCGCCGCCAGATCCATTCGCACGTGCGCCACGTCGCCGGCCAGCATGGCCGGGAGGCTCGGTGAGCCATCAAGGCCAGGGGATCGCTGCACTGCCGCTGCGGTTGCGGACAAGCTCGGCTCCACCGCGACCCGCAGGCTACGGCCCTTCCCAACCAGACGCAATCGGACGACCAGCAGGCGACACAACCGGTGGACGCGGCGTTGCAACCACCTGCCAGCCCCGCGCTTCCCGGCGCCGCTCGTCGCACGAGCGGCCTCTGGAGGCAGCTTGTCGCGGGCCCGATTGACTCGGGCGAGGCGAACGGGCGGCAATCGCCAGCCCGGGACGGCGTCTTCAAGCATGTCAGTCTCCGATTCGGCGGGCATCGAACGATGGGGCGATAGGCGGCCGGAGTCCAGACGATCTACCGATCTGCTGGCGGGGCATTCAATCTACCGAAGGCGCGGTGCGAAGTCATGACGCGCCGATGACCGAACCTGCCTGGGCTGCGCTCCCGCGGGGTACGCACCCAGGCGCGCCGGGGCGTGCGGGCACCGTCCTCGACCGCATCAAGCACAGCGGTCGTATCGTGATCGACCATCGCGAATCGTCGGTACCGTTCTTCTAATCTCGGCGCGGACGGTCGCGATTTTTACCCAACGGACAAGATGCGATTCGAGACATGACAAAGACCTTCGCTGGCCAGTTTTCTCTCGCGGAAGGCGCGGGCTTCATGTCCAGCGACGTTTGGTCCTCGCCACCCGCGCAGGCTGAGAACCTGTGGACGCACGAAGCGGCCGCGAACGCCAGCGCCTTCGTTGACTGCAAGTGGGGTCACGCAATTGGAAAGGTAACCCGCGCGCTTCGAAGCGGCCGCCGACGCATTCGTGGAAGTCCAGCGGACGGCTGACGTGTCACCGATCGATCTGCCCTTCGGACCCGCGGCCACAGCGCTTGCCGGGGCGGACAGGGCGGCGGCCCTCCAGGCCCGCGCCCACAGGCGTGCGGCAGCTGGCAGCGCCTTCGCAGGTCCTGCCGATGTAAAACGATGTGCGCCCGCGAGGCTGGTCCGGCCGTCATGAAGGATGCGACGGACAGTACCAAGGCGTCCGGCGCGATCGACAGCTAGGCGGCCTGACCGCCGGAACGTTGACTCAGTACGCCGACAATTGTTCGAGCAGGCCCTGGGCCGGCGCACCGTCGGGTTGGGCCAGCCAGTTCAGCACGTTGCCATTGACACACCCGGCTCCGTCCGCGACCGACGTGAGCGCGCTCTGCGCCGTCGCGATGCGCCGCTTGTAGCAACTACCGAGGCTGTCCGTGTAGCTGACGGCTTGCGTGCCTTGCTCGCTCACGTGCTGGGCGGCGCCGCCCGTGGTGCTGAAGAGCAGGCCCGACTGGACATTGACGACGTTCTCGAAGGAGCTGCTGAACGCGCGCTGTCCGTTGACCTGGCGCTCGACGGCGTTGGTGAAGTCTTGAGCAGCGGTGGAGTTCTGGGTATTGGCGTCGCCGTCGTAGGCGTAGTTCAGGTTCAGCGGATAGCTGAGGGACACCGTGTCAACCGTCTTGGTGCCTCCGCTCGTCGTCGTCACCGTGCTGGACACGGTCGAGGTCTGGACTACCGCCTGCGAGTACAGCGTGCTCGTGATCGAGAAGGTCTGCTGGTTGCTGAACGCCAGGCTCTGCTGCACCGTGGTTGTCACGCGCCCTTTCGAGGTGTCGACGTGGCCGGTGACCGCATAGCTGCGCGTCGCGGCCACGCCCACGGGACCGCTGGCGCTGCCATCCGCGCCGACGACGACGCCGTTGGTCACGATCGGGGCAGTCAGCGCGGCGGCCGTCAGCGTGTTGCTGTCGATGCCGCCGCTTGTCGTGAGCGCACTCGGATCGCGATAGACGAGCAGGCTGCCGACCACCGCGAAATGATCCTGCGCCCCTTCGACAGAGATGGCAACCGTGTGCGCCGCACCGTCGCTCAGCGCGCCTGCAAACGGCGTGAGGTCGACCCGCGACGGAATGAACGCGAGCGTTTCCGCGCCGGGGGTAGGACGCCAGAGACCCGGGTCGACGCCGCCGGTGTAGACGCGTGGAATCACAGGAGCCAGGCCCGCAGGCTGGCCATCGACGCTGACCAGCACTTCACGGAAGCTCCCGCCGCCGCAGCTCTGCAAGGCGGTGGCCAGCGCGTCGGGCACGCAGGTTTGCCAGAATTCGTCGCCGCCCTGGCTTTCGGCGTACACGTCGAGGTAGAGCCGAACGATGTTCGTCGGCAGCGTCAAGGTTTGCTGCAACGCGTCCGAGGACGTGGCGAGGCTGGCCGGGTCCCCGGTCGTCAGGTCGCCAGCGAACGGGATCACCGCGTCGGCCACCCGTGACGTCGCGGCGTCCGCCGAAGTCGCCGGCGGATAGAACACGAGCCTCGCCGAGCCAGTCAGGACGCCGGTGTACGTGGCGTCGACGACATTGTCGAGCCGAACGTAGCCGGTGGCTGCCTTCGTCAACGCACTGGCATAGTCGGTCAGGTCCCGCTCGACGTGCCAGCTTGGCGCCACCGTCGCGGACGGCTCCTGCGTCGTGCCGAAGAACAGGTTGACGCCGCCGATGGAGATCAGGGCGGTGCGATCGAACTGGCGGCCCGCATTGACCGAGAAGTCGGCTTCGAGCACGACCTTGGCGAATTGACCGGAACATGCGCCGGAGCCCGGATAGGAGAACGGATGCGCGTCGAAGCCGTTGTAGGTCATGGCGCTGTACAGCGGAATGATGCAGGGCGCGGTCGCCGGCCTCGGCAGGGGCGCATCGGCCACCACGACGCCGGTCGCCCCGGCCTGCAAGGCGAATGCCGCGACCGGGACCAGGGCACCGGGGGTCGAGCTTTTCGATTCATCGCCCCCACAGGCGCCGAGTGCCAGTGTGGCAGCGCAAGTCGCGAAAGCGAGCAAGGTTCGCGGCATCGAAAACTTTCGCGAGTTCATCATGGGAGAGTTGCAGCCTGATTTCAAGAATGTGCGCGGAATTGCGCTGAGACAGCACCATGCGAGGCATGTGCCGGAGACGGGGTGAGATGGAGCGCGGGAAGGTCAACATCGCACGTCGTTCAGGATGACCGTGGCGCCGTGGCCGAGCTCCGCCGCGAATTGCAGACCCCAGGTCTGCGCCAACGACCGCCAGTCGTGCGGCAGCGCCACGGCCACCTCCAGCATGGCGTCGACGCAGTCCGGATCGAACTGGAGCCCACGCTTGGCTGAGATCTCCTCGAGCGCCGCCTCGAGGCTCCATGCAGCCTTGTACGGCCGGATGCTGGTCAGCGCATCCACAACGTCGGCCACCGCGACGACACGCGCGCATCGCGGAATCGCGGTACCGACCAGGCCGAAGGGATAGCCGGCGCCGTTCCACCATTCATGATGGGACAGTGCGACAGCGATCGCGGCCGTGGCTGTGTCTTGTCCGTCGGCCCTCGCTTGCGCCAGCAGGCGCTTGACACCGGCAATGCAGTGCCGCTCAACGATGGTGCGCTCCTCGCCGGTAAGCGCGTCCGCCTTGTTCAGAAGTTGGGCGGGGAGATCCAGCTTTCCAATGTCGTGCGTCAATGCGGCCATCGTCCAGTCCCGTGACTCGTTGCGTGTCACGTTCAACGCTCCGCAAAGATGAGTCGTCAACCACGCGGTGCGCCTGCCATGCAGATCCAGCTCAATTCTCATAACGATCGTCCCGATCACGTACCAGACGCCAATGTAGGGATCTT
>Ga0302157_10006432_pt1 | contig 12148 bp, 6 predicted proteins | sample I_Bog_N3_3_FD_193502 | JGI IMG/M metagenome (GOLD analysis project Ga0302157, IMG submission 193502) | Peat permafrost microbial communities from Stordalen Mire near Abisko, Sweden - I_Bog_N3_3 | ecosystem: Environmental > Terrestrial > Soil > Wetlands > Peat | place: Sweden: Abisko, Stordalen...
TGCGGCCAATAGCGATCCGTATTTCTTCAGCGTGGTCGACAAGGCCAGCGGTAAGGTCCAGGGCATTCTCAGCCTGATGTCAATCGTCCCGGCCCAGGGACGTATCGAAATCGGCCACGTCACCTTTGGCGCGCCGATGCAGCGTTCGCCCAAGAGCACCGAGGCGGTCTACCTGCTGGCCAAGGAAGCTTTCGCCATGGGTTACCGGCGCCTGGAATGGAAGTGCAACAACGACAACGCCCGCTCGCGTACGGCGGCCGAGCGTTTGGGCTTCAGCTTCGAAGGCGTGTTCCGCCAGCATATGGTGGTCAAGGGCAGGAACCGCGATACGGCGTGGTACAGCATCCTCGATTCGGAATGGCCGACGGTGAATGCCGGGTTCGAGCGCTGGTTGTCGGAAGAGAACCTGACCGAGGTCGGGCAAATCAAGTCCCTGGTCGAGTGCCGGGGTTAACCGGACAACCTGAAAGCGCAGCGCCCCTCGACCTGAAAATACGGTGGCTGACGCGTCGGCCACCGTAAGACCACAGAGTCACAAAACACACCTCTAATCGCCATCAAACCGGCGACATATCTTGCAAAAGACGGGTAAAAATCCCGACATTTATCGATTACATGGATAGATACATTTCGCCCTCGATTTATTCTGAGGATGAAATGGAATGTCCCCCAAGAAGACCCGCCTTGCTGTCGCACTGACATTGGCAATGAACAGTCTGCTGGCTCAACAAGTGTTGGCTCAGGGTCCACAGCGTCCAGAGATGGTGAGGCTAGAGCCACGTTCATATACGGTAAACAACACCTGGCCCTCCTACGAGGGTGCGACCTGGATCAATCTTAATAATGATCCAATGGGCGTCTATCTGGCCACCCTCCAGCCCGACGGTTCTGCGCTGATAGAAAAAGAAGCCCATCGTTCAAACACTACACCGCCCCTGCTCCCTCCGAACCCGAATCCTCTCCCTGTCACTCAGAACCCACGACCTGGGCGTGGTGAAAAAGGTGACAAGGGCGACACCGGCGCAACAGGCGCAACGGGTGCCACCGGCCAAAAAGGCGACAGAGGAGACACCGGCCAAACCGGAGCGACCGGCGCAACAGGCCAAAAAGGTGACAAAGGCGATAAGGGCGACACCGGTGCAACGGGTGCGACCGGCAACACCGGCCAAAAAGGCGACAAGGGCGATAAGGGTGAAACCGGAGCGACGGGCGCTGTCGGTGCCACTGGCCAAAAAGGCGACAAAGGCGAAACCGGCAACACCGGGGCAACCGGCGCGACAGGTCAAAAAGGTGACAAAGGCGATAAGGGCGACACCGGCGCAACGGGTGCGACCGGCGCCACCGGCAGCACTGGTCAAAAGGGGGATAAGGGCGACAAGGGAGACACTGGAGCAACCGGCGCGACCGGCAACACCGGCCAAAAAGGCGACAAAGGCGACACCGGTGAAACGGGTGCCACTGGCGCCACGGGTCCAAAAGGCGACAAGGGTGATAAAGGAGACACCGGTGCAACCGGCGCGACCGGCAACACCGGCCAAAAAGGTGACCAGGGCGATAAGGGTGAAACCGGCGCCACGGGGGCTACCGGTGCCAGCGGCCAAAAGGGTGACAAAGGCGATACCGGTGAAACGGGTGCCACTGGCGCTCCGGGTCTGAAAGGCGACAAGGGAGATAAGGGAGACACCGGCGCCACGGGGGCTACCGGTGCTACTGGCACCATCGACCCCGAGACGCTGAATAGAATCACCAAACTTGAGCAACGGGACAAGGAACACGACGACAAGATCGCAGCCCTTCAAAATAAAGACCCAAGACAGACTCAGGCAGATGACCCAAAGGGCGGACAAAGCGGCAATGTCGGCCAACCATTCCCCAAACCGGTCGATTCCCCACTGCGCACGGCCCTGAACAAGCTGGGCACGGCGGCAAAACGAGACGCCCGCATGCAGCTTTCCGGCGCCGGCAATGCCAGCCTGGGTGCAGCCACCCTCAGCGGTGCCAGCCAGGTGGGCAACAGTGCCCTCGCGGCCATGCGCCAGCTCGGCAATGACCCCACCCAGCGCCTGCTCGCCGGACAAAACGGCGCGCCCGGCCAGGTCTCGCTGTCGGGACGTTCGGAGATCAAACCCAATGAAAGTCGCGTGTGGCTACAGGCCCTGAACAACGCCAGCGCCTTCGATCAACCGGCAGGCCAGAAGGCCTTCGAACAGGACACCCGAGGCCTGGTGGTGGGCGTCGACTGGGCCCTGGACAATGAATGGCGCATGGGCCTGCTGGGCGGCAAGTCGCAATCCAAGCATAAAGCCAACCGCTTCGAAGGCGGCCTGGACAGCTGGCATGTCGGTACCTACGCCCTGCACCAGAGCGGGCCCGTGGCCCTGCGCCTGGGCGCGGTCCACAGCCAGCACTATGGCAAGACCGAACGCAACGTGGAGTTCAGCGGCTACAAGGACCGTCTCACCGGCAACTACAACGCCAACAGCCAGCAGGCCTTCGCCGAACTCGGCTACAACCTGGGCAGCGGCAGCCTGAGCGCCGAACCTTTTGCCAGCCTCGGCTACCAGCGCTACTCGCGCCAGGGCTATACGGAAAAAGGCGGTGAAGCCGCGCTGAAGGCCGATGCCCAGACCCAGAGCAACTTCAACACCACCCTGGGCCTGCGCACCGCCAGCATCAAGCACATGGACAACAAGATGAGCCTGGCCCCGCGCCTGAGCGCGGGCTGGAAACACCTGTACGGTCCGGTCGAGAGCACCAGCACCCAGTCCAATCAGGTGACCGGCGACGTCTTCAACACCAAGGGGATCACCCGGGACCGCGACACTCTGGTGGTCGAAGCCGGGCTGGATCTGAACCTGTCGGCCAGGCATTCCATCGGCGTGGCCTACAACGGTGAAGTAGGCAATAGCAGCCGGACCCATGGCGTCATGGGGCAGTGGAAGATGAGTTTTTAATCCCTTGAACCTAAGGACTTATCCCGCCTGTCGGAGGTAAAAAGGCCGACATTTATCGATTAAATACATAGATACATTTCCGGTCTCGAACCCATCCGAGGCCGGAAACCAATGCCCCCTATCCCTCATCACCTAGCCCTCGCGGTCACACTGGCACTCACGACTGTCGTCTTGCGCGACACACACGCCAGCCCCACGCCCTCAGCCCCTCAACAGCAGAGGAACGTTCGCAGCCTGCAAGCCGGGGAAGACCACACGGTCTTGCTGAGTGATCGGTCAATCGACTACACCAATCATCGTGACGGCGACATTCAAGCGACGACCGGAAACGCCATCAAGGTCAGCGGACGCGTCAAGGGGCGCATCGTCAACGACGGGAAAATCAGCAGTGATCATCATGACGGCATAGATCTCGGGGTCGCCGATATCACGCTGACCAATAGCGGCAGCCTCTCGGGCGGGCGTCACGGCGTCAGCACCCAACGCCTGGGAACACTCACGAACCGCGGCCAGCTGAGCGGGTTCAACGGCGCGGGATTCCATTCCGAGGGCACCGGCAAGGTCACCAACTACGGCATCCTCACGGGTGATGCCAGCACCCTGGATGCCGACGGCGATGGCATACGGATCACGGGAGACGCGGAGATTCACAACATCGGCGAGATTGTCGGTAAAGGCAGCCGGGGGGTGGATCAACACGGCAGCGCCCATACCAGCAAAGGTATCGCCCTGGGCGGCGGCACAATCTCCCAATACGCCAAAGGCACCATCAGCGGCGCGGATCATGGCATCCAGGTGAGTGACGGCAACCATAATCCGGCGCAACGGCCCACCCTCCTGAAAAACCACGGCACCATTCGCGGCCTGAAGGGCTTTGGCGTGCGCTTCATCGGCGAGCAGGCCGACCAGGTGACCAACAACGGACTGATCCACGGCGGCAACGGCTACGCCCTCGACCTGGGCGGCGGTAACGACCTCCTGATCGTGCAGGCGAACAGCCACTTCGAGGGTATCGTCGACGGCAACACGGGTGATGACACGATCGCCCTCGATAGCTCCGAAGGCGGTCATTTTGACTTTGCTGAGTACCACAACTTCGAGCAGCTGGAGGTTCGGAAAGGGGCCTGGTCCCTGACCGGACAAAACGCTTTCAGCACGGGACTCGAAATTTCCGCCCAGGCGCAAGTACTCACAAAGGACGGCACGGGCCTGCGCCTCGAAGGCACGCCCAAACTGATCAACCGTGGCAGCGTGACGGGAACCACGACCTCCGCGAACAGCGATGCCGATGGGCTGCAGGTCCGGGGCAACAGCCATATCGACAACTACGGTCGAATCACGGGCAGAGGGGCCAATGGTTTCGAGCAAGGTCCTGCACCCGGTGGTGACGTCTCCAGGCCGCGTCATAGCAGTGAAGGCGTGCGCCTGAACGGCGGACACCTCACCAACCATAAGGGCGCGGTTATCGAGGGGCAGCACAATGGCCTTCTCGCCGACCAGCGAACAGCTCCTCTACGGCTGGATAACCACGGTTCCATCCGTGGCGTCGAAGGGTTTGGCGTCAGTCTGTTCGACCAGTTCGACGATACACTGAGCAACAACGGCTTGATCAGCGGCGGCAATGGCCTGGCCCTGTACCTGGGTGGCGGAAACGATACCCTGATCGTGAAAAACGGCAGCCGCTTTATCGGTTGGGTGGATGGCGGGACCACTGACGATTACCAGGAAGAATTTCAACTGGGCTTCAACCCTGACACACCGCTCAAGGCCAACGACGATCAGGTGATCCTCGATGACGCCCTGGGCGGTAGCTTCGGTAACAGCCGACACTTCGAACGGCTGCTGGTCAAACAGGGCACCTGGACACTTACCAGCCAGGACGACTTCAGCACGGGTGCCGAAGTGCTGGCCCAGGCCCATCTGATCAACCAGGGCAGTATTGTCGGGGCAGCACGGGTCAACGACGGGGCGATCTATGGCGGCGGCGGAAGCGTCGGGCATCTGCAGGTGGCGGGAACCCTGGAGGTTGATCCTCGACAGGGCGCCGCCAGGATCAAGGAGCATCTGACCCTGGATCCCGGCGCGACCCTTGCCTATGGCATCGACGCCGACGGCAAGAGCGCTACTGTCGAGGTCGGCGGCACCGCCCATCTCGATGGCGCCCTGCTGCTGAAGGTACAGACCGACGCCCCATCGGACCGCCAGCACACGGTCATTAAAGCCGGCAAGCTGGAAGGCCGGTTCGCCAGCATCAGTACCAACCTGGCGCTGCTGACCGCCACCGCCCACTACAGCCAGACGCAGGTGGACGTCACCTACACACGCAATGACGTCAATCTTGGGGATCTGGGGAATACCAGCAACGGTCATAACGCGGGGGAAGCCTTGGATCCCTGGATAGGACCGAGCTCGCCTGCCCCGGCACCCGTCCCGGTTAAACCGCCTGAGCCAGTCGCTTCCGTGCCGGTCATTACACAGCCAGAGCCAGTCGCTTCCGTGCCGATCGTTACACAGCCAGAGCCAATCGCCTCCGTGCCGATCGTTACACAGCCAGAGCCAATCGCCTCCGTGCCAGCCGTTATCTCGCCAGAACCGGTCGTTTCCGAACCGGCTATTACCCCGGAGTTGATAGCCGAGGAAGGCCAGGGCACCGAGCTGTCGGACGAGCCCATGCAGCAACCGGCCCCGAGCTCGCCACTGCGCCAGGCTACGCGCTTCATCAGCGCTGCCGAGGCGGGACAGGCGCTCGACCAGCTTTCCGGCGGCAGCACCGCCCACTTACGTAACGCAACGCTCAGCGGTTCCCGCCAAGTCGGCAGCAGCCTGCTCACGGTCATGCGACAAACAGAAAGTCAGCCCGGCCAAGGTGGCAAGGTTCAGATCATGAACGGCGGCCACAGCCGACTCTGGGTTCAAGGCCTGGGCAACTCCGCCAGATTCGACAGCACCCACGGCGACCATGGGCTGCGACAAAGTACCCGGGGCCTGGTGCTGGGTGCCGACTGGGCGCTCGACAGCGAATGGCGCCTCGGCGTTCTCGGCGGCCAATCGCACTCGGACTTCAAAGGCCAACGTTTCACCGGCGGCCTCGACAGTTGGCACGCCGGTGTCTACGCCCTGCGCCAAAGCGGCCCGCTGGCCCTGCGGCTCGGCGCGGTGTACAGCAGCCATTCCGGCAAGACCGGACGCAACGTGGCGTTCAATGGCTACCGTGATCGTTTCAAAGGCGACTACGACGCCAACAGCCAACAAGCTTTCGCCGAAGTCGGCTACAGCTTCGGTGGTGCCGACCTGCGTGTCGAACCCTTCACCGGCCTCGGTTACGAACGTTATCACCACGACCGCTTCACCGAGCGCGGCGGCGAAGCAGCCCTGGCCGTCGGCAGTCAGACCCACGGCAACCTCAGCAGCACCCTCGGCTTGCGCGCGAGTAGCGTCACCCCCTTCGACAATAAAATGAGCCTGACCCCACACCTGAGTGCTGGCTGGAAGCATCTGCATGGCGACGTTGGCAGCACGACCCAGCAAAAATTCACGGTGAACGATCGCAGCTTCAAGGTCAAAGGCGCCGCCCTGGACCGCGACAGCCTGCTGCTGGAAGCCGGTCTGGACCTGAAGCTCTCGCCCAGCCAGAACCTCGGCGTCGGCTACACCGGGGAAGTCAGCAGCAACCAGCGTAATCATGGGGTCATGGGTCACTGGCGGCTGACCTTTTAAACCAGGCTCCCGCGGCCCGGCCGTTCCAGGCCGGGCCGCGGAAAGCTGTCAGCGGCAGCGTGGAAAATGAGGGGCGTATCAGCGGGAGTCTCGGAGAGAAGGGTAGCGCCCTCAATGACGGTGCCCAGGGTCTTGGCGACGCGAACCCGTCAGCCTGTCGTCTTGCGAAGTCGCACCACGCCGATCTGCAACCCGAAGGGTTTGAACACCGAGTTCAACGACTTGAGCGTCGGATTGCCCTCCTCGTGCTCGATATGAACAAGGGTCCGTACCGAAATCCTGCACATCCGTGCAAATTGAGTCTGGTGCAAGCCGGTGACCTCGACACGCAAGCGCCTGACCGCCGCGCCGATACCGATCACGCCCTGGGCAAGCTCGTCTTGAATGGCTTGAATCAGCAGTGCACGGACATCAAGGCTGAGGGTCATTTCAGCCGCCAAGTCCCGTTCGCATAAATCTGGAGTGTCAGCGTGTACATGGGTCAACCTGCAATTTAATGCGTCCGATGAGCAAAGATCGTCGACAGAACTGCAATATAGTACAGATCAGTCCATCTTCATTACCTCGCGAACGCAATAAAATGCATTTTTAGGCCGCCAAGTGGTTGATAGACGCAATAAAATGCAGATTTCAGACCGTTTGCCATCGCTCACGGAAAGAAGCGGCTCATCAACCGATATCGCCAACAAACACCTCATCGATCCTGGCCAGATCGCCCTCATTCAGAATGCCCGCATGGAAACGCAACTTCACCCACGCCATCAGATAATCGTAACGGGCCTTGGCCAGCTCGCTGCGGGTACTGAACCGTTGTTGTTCGGCATTCAGCAGATCGAGGTTGACCCGCTCGCCCCCCAGCAGGCTCTTTTGCGTCGAATCCACCAGCGACTCCGCTGAAGCCAGGGCCTTCTGATAAGCGCGTAATTTGCTCTCCCCGGACAAACAAGCGCTGAACTGGCGGCGCAGCTCGATCAACGTCTCACGGGTCTTGGCCTCCAGTTCGTACTCCGTTTGCTCAAGGCTCCGGCTGGCCTTGCGCACGGAGGCCGAAACGCCGCCCCCCGCGAACAACGGCACGCTCAACTCGACGCCAATGCTATTGGTGCTGTTGCGCTGGTCATAAGTGCTGCTGCTATCGGACTCCGATTTGCGCAGGCTGGCGTAGGCCGTGACTTTGGGCAGGTGCCCGGCACGGCTGCGCTCCACCTCATACCGGGCCACTTCGACAGCCTGGCGTTGAGAAGCCAGCAACGGGTTCTGGACCAGCGCCATTCGATGCCAATGATCAAATGTCGCCGGCTCCATGGGAAAGGCCTGGAAAGTCGCGGACAGCGGTGCCAGATCGTTGATGGCGATCCGCGGTTCACCCATCAAGGCCCCCAACTCTTGTAGCGCGGCATCCTGTTCGTCGTGGGCCTCGATCTGCTGCGCCGTTGCCAGTTCCAGACGCGACTCGGCCTCGAGCATATCGGTACGCGTGCCCTCTCCCTGGCGAAACAGCCGGGTGTTGCGCTGGAGCTGCTGTTCAAAGGCTTTTTTCCTGGCCTGGGCAATTTCAATCTGATCCTGAGCCAACAAGGCCCTGGTGTAGGCACTGAGTACCCGTAGCAACAGCTCCTGGCTCTTGGTGCGAAACACCTCGTCGGCAAACAGCGACTGGGCGACGCCCTTGCGATAAGCGGCATAGGCTTCGTAGTCGATCAGTGGTTGCTGCAGGGTCAGCGCCGAGGCGGTACTGCGGTAACGGCGCTGGTCATGGCTGCTGCCCGCCGCCCTGAACGAAGTTACCCTGGATTCATTACGCCCCAGGTTGTGGCTGTAGGACAGCCGGGGCAGCAGCCCCGCGAGGCCAAGGGCATCGCTTTCGCGCCCGGCCTCGCGGGCCTTCATGGCCCCCTGGAACACCGGGTCATGCAGCAAAGCCGACTCATAGACTTGAAAGGGCCCCAGGGCGTGGCTCTCCAGGCTGGTGATCAACGCGAGCAGCGCAACAGGTATCAATAATATTTTCATGACGGCAGACCCTCTTCCTATTCGGTCAACGAGGCGCTCACGCGATCCAACAGCGGTTTGAACAGGTAGTTGAGCAGCGAGCGCTCCCCGGTCCGGACGAACATCTCGGCCGGCATGCCGGGCTTGATCACCAGTCCATTGAGCTGTTCCAGGGAGGCTTCACTGACCGAGCTGCGTATCACGTAGTAGGGGGCGCCGGTTTTTTCGTCGAGCAACTGGTCGGCCGACACCAAGCTGACCTCGCCCGCGACACGGGGCGTCACGCTCTGATTGAACGCCGTGAACAGGATGTCCACCGGCAGGGCCGGACTGACCTTGTCCACCAGGCTGACCGGCAAGCGCCCCTCCACCTCCAGATGCTGGCCTTGAGGCACGATCTCCAGCAACGTGTCGCCGGCACGTACCACGGCGCCCTCGGTATGCACGCTCAAGTTGACGGCAATCCCTTGCGCCGGCGCGTTGACCTCGGTGTGCTGCAAGTCAAAACTCGCGGATGCCAACTGTTGTTCCAGGGTCAGGCACTTGAGTCGCACCTCGGCCAACTCGCCACGGACTTCGGTCTGATATTCCTCGACATGCCGGGAGAGCCTTAGCTGCGACTCGAGTATTTCCTGTTTCAGCAGGCCGATTTCGCCCCTGTTCCGCGCGACCTGCTGCTGGACCTGGGACAACTGGCGCTCCTGCTCCAGCAGACGATTACTCGCGATATGTTCCTCCTCCGCCAGGGGGCGCAGTTTCTCCAGTTGCCGGCGCAATGATCCGGCTTGGGCATTCAGATCATTGCGGGCTTGGCGCAGGCCGGACAGTTGGGCCGTCGCCCCGTCGATGCGGGCACGGATGCCCGCCTGCTCGCGAGAAAAGGCTTCGCGCCGACTGTTGAAAAGCTGCCGCTGCCCTTCCAGCACAACCGCCAACAACGGATCGGCATCGACCATCAACTCGTCTGGAAACTGAACTTGCGCCAGATTGTCCCGCTCGCTCTGCCAGCGGGCCAGGGTGGCCAGAGCTTGGCGGTACTGGGCCTGCAAGGATTGGACAGTGGCCGACAGTTGCGTGCGATCCAGGCGAAACAGCACCTGCCCCTTCTCGACCTTCTCTCCTTCTCTGACCAGAATCCCACTGACGGCCCCCCCGCCCAGGGACTGGACGGCCTTGCGCTTGCCGGACACCACGACCGTGCTCGGCACACTGACGCCTTGATCCAGCGGTGCCAGGGCCGCCCAGCTGAAGAAACCTCCGGCACCGAACACCACCAGTGCCCAGCCCAATCTGACGAAAAACGCGGCCCCGCGCTGCGGACACGAAGTGAGTGCAGGGTGATGTAGCGTGGTGCTTTCTGAACTCATGCGCCGGTTTTCCTTGGCAATTGAACGGCGGCTTTCACCGCGGCCTCCCGGGTTCTCGATAAGCTGTCGAGCACCTCCGAACGCGGACCGAAGGCCCGCACTTTCCCCTCTTCCAGCACCATCAACTGATCGGCCTGGACCAGAACGTGGGTGCGGTGGGTCACCAGAATCACCGTGCTGCCCTGGGCTTTCAGTTGGGCAATGGCCCGGGTGAGGGCCGCTTCACCCTCGGTATCAAGATTGGAGTTCGGCTCATCCAGCACCACCAGGCGAGGCCGGCCATAGAGCGCCCGGGCCAAGGCCACGCGCTGCTTCTGACCTCCGGAAAGGCCGGCGCCGGCGTCCCCCAGCACTGAGTCATAACCTTGCGGCAGACGCAGGATCAGCTCATGAACACCCGCCTGCCGGGCCGCCTCGACCACCTTGTCCGGGTTCGGCTCGCCGAAACGGGCGATATTTTCAGCCACGGAACCGCTGAACAGCTCGATGTTCTGCGGCAAGTAGCCGATATGAGGACCCAGTTCATTGCGGTCCCAGCGATGGATATCGGCTCCGTCCAGCCGCACCACCCCGCCCTGGACCGGCCAGATGCCCAGCAGCACGCGAATCAGGCTCGACTTGCCCGCGCCGGAGGCCCCCAGCACCCCCAGCACTTCACCGGCCGCCAGCTGGAAACTCACTTGATGCAAGGTCGTGCGCTGCTGGCCGGGAGGCCCGGCACTCACCTGCTCGAACGCCAGTTGCCCCTTGGGAGCGGGCAAGGCCATCGCTCCCGTCGATTCGGGAAACTCATTGAGCAGCGCGCCGAGACGCTGATAAGCCGACCTGGCCGCGTTCCAATGCCTGGAGGTGGCAATCAACTGGTCGATGGGCAGCAACACCCTTCCCATCAGGATGGAACCGGCAATCATCATCCCGGCGCTCATATCACCAATGATCACCAGCAGCGCACCGAGCCCCAGCACCAGGGATTGCAGGCACTGGCGAAAGCCTTTGCTCAGATGGGTCATGACCGCGCCCGTGTCGCCGGCCCGGTTCTGTTGCGAGAGAAAATGGGCGTAGGGCTCGAACCAGCGTTGGCGCAACACACCCAGCATGCCCATGGCCTGAATGGTCTCGGCATTGCGCAAATGGCTGGTGGCCAGGCGACTGGCCTCTTGTGAATGGCGGCCGGCTTCAGCCAGCGGCTTCCTGGTCAGCCACTCATTGAGCAGCGCCATGCTCACCAGCAGCACAGCTCCCACACAGGCGAAGACACCCAGCCAGAAGCTGAACATAAACATCACTGCCAGGTAGATCGGAAACCAGGGCGCATCGAAAAAAGCGAACAAGGCCGGGCCGGTCAGGAACTGGCGAATATGGTTCAGATCGCCGAGGGCCTGCGCGCCATGCCCGTCACCGCGGACCAGATTGCGCTCGAAAGCAGCCTGGTAGACACGCAGGTTGAAACGCTGATCGAGATGCCCGGCGACACGGCTGACGACAAAGTTGCGAACGGTCTCCAGCAGCCCGATAAAAACGAAGAATCCCATGATCATCAACGTCAACATAACCAGCGTGGTCTGGTTTTGCGAAGTCAGAACCCGATCATAAACCTGCAGCATATAAATCGAGGGGGCCAGCATCAGCACATTGATCAAGGCGGTAAAACAGCCCACGCTGATCAGAATACTCTTATATTCCCCGAGCACTTCTATCAACGGTGCCGTGGTTTTTTTCGTCAAGGGCTTCATTGACTTCCTTGAATATGATTTCGCGCGCGCAAAACATCAGAAGAGCAGCACCCAGGGCACTGCTCTTGGTGAGCTCAAACGAATAAACTGGCCGGGTTATTGATAAGCCGGCCAGAGGGACTGTTACGCAACCATATCCAGAATATAAGGGAGCAGCCCATCATCCATACGCCAGTCGAAGTCGTTATCGATCAACTCGCTATAGGCATCCAACTGTTTGGCAGACTCGCTGCGCGTTGTATGATTACAATCGTGCGGGCCAGAAAACTCTACTTTACATTCCGGCATGCCAGAAACCACCTCATCAACCTCTCCTTCAAGCCTGTCAAACACCTCTCTGCCGAGGCCCTCGTCGCCTATAAGCCCCCTGGGTTGAGGCTGCGCA
>Ga0302157_10006435_pt1 | contig 12143 bp, 8 predicted proteins | sample I_Bog_N3_3_FD_193502 | JGI IMG/M metagenome (GOLD analysis project Ga0302157, IMG submission 193502) | Peat permafrost microbial communities from Stordalen Mire near Abisko, Sweden - I_Bog_N3_3 | ecosystem: Environmental > Terrestrial > Soil > Wetlands > Peat | place: Sweden: Abisko, Stordalen...
GGGGAAGAACGGTTGGGATCGAACGGTCACTGGTAAACTTCATCTGTGGTTAGTCAGCAGTGTTCGGAACTAGAAGAGTCCCTCTATTCGCTTCTGAGCTACCCGGCTCGCCCAGGCGAGTCCTCCGCTAAGACAGCGATCACGGCGGCTGTCGAGACGATCGACGAGGACATCGCCGCGTTGCTTCTTCCCATGATCGAAGGGAAGTCATGCGCGCTCTGACGGAAACCGGCTCCGCCGCTGGCGAGACGTTGATCTCTTTGTACCGGTCTCTGGCTGTACCTGCTCATGATCGAGTAGCGGGATCGACTGGGACGATGGAAACCAGGCGAGTCGAGACGGTCGACAACGATTGCTCCCTCGATCTCCTGCTGCGATCAAACAATGACTGGTGAAGCGCTTGAATAGGCCGGTCAAGTCGCAGCCGTCTCTGTATAGGTTTCTGGCCGTCCCTGCTCGCGATGAAACAGTGGGGCTTGACGAAACGATAGTGACGAAGGCTGTTGAAACGGTTGACAACGACTGTTCCACCGAGTGGCTACTGGCTTCCAACCTGATCAGGTGACTGATCGATCGGCACTAGCAGTTGTCGTCGGCAGTGTCAGTGATGAGCATCTCTTAGCGGTGATTAACCGCCTGCCCATGGATGACGTGGCCATCTTCGACGCCGAAACCTTATCGGGGGCGGATTTTCTTCTTCTCCCCGGGAGCGTCCGGATTGGTGAGTTGCAATTCTCTGCCGCGAAGCCCGTCCGAGGCTGGCTCCGCCGCCTTGCGCCACCGGATTGGCAACGGGGTTTAGTCCTGGAGTCACACGACGCAGTGGTGAAAGCGGCTTGGCTCTCGCTATTGATCTCTATCGCACGAACTTGCGGGGTGCAATGGCTTACCGAACCAGAGGCGTTGGTCGGGGCTGAGAACAAGCTCGTTCAGGCGATAGCCGCGCAACAGCTTGGAATCGCGACGCCCGAGACCATCGTAACGAACGATCCGGATGAGCTGTGCGGAGCCTTCCACGAAGAATTCGTCATCAAGCCGCTTGGCCCAGGTCATTTCTACGACGGTGAGGATGCTCGCGTGGTGTACACAACGGTGCTACACCGCGATTCGCCAGAGCTGGCACGTCTCAGAACAGCGCCGTTCTTGGCTCAGCGAAAGCTCACAGCGATTAAGCACCTGCGAGTCGTTACCGTTTTGGATCGCATTTGGGCGGCTTCGATCGACGGAGATGACTGGCCCCTCGACTGGCGCTCAGCGGCGAACGCGCACTCCGCGTTCGTAGCAGCCAAGCTGCCGACTGCGGTAGCCGACGGTGCGCTCTTGCTTGTCGACCACCTGAAGCTCGGATACTCAAGCCAAGACTGGCTGATCTGTGAAGATGGTTGCTATGTCGTCGATATCAACCCAGCCGGTCAGTGGTTGTTCCTGCCTGAGCCAATCGCCAGTTCTGTCGCAGAGGCGATCGCACGATGGGTAGGTGGCGGAACCCGCTAAGTGCGGAGTCGAGGCAGAAGCACCAGGACAAGTGTAAGGAGCGTCGGCAGATGCATACAGCGATGTGCGACGACAAAAAGCGCCGTACTGAACTGAGGCTGTATATGGCGCACCTTCGTGGGATCTGGCCAGGTGCGAAGGTTCCGGTATTCGCGGTCCACCCGGGTAAGACGGGCGACATCACCACCTGGGAGACCGAGGATTGCCAAGTCCTCGTCGACGAAGGCCGACGGCAACTCGATGCCCAGCGCGATCAAACCGAGCAGATCCGAGGCCGAGCCCAGTTCTTGTTCACTACGTGCTTAGGACTGGCTGCAGTCTCGATTGCGGGTAGATCAACTGTGTTCGCAGGTAGGAGCATCGTCCCGCTCGCCATCTGGAGCCTGGGGCTGTTCCTCACTGCGCTTGGGACGCTTGGAGCTGCATCAGTGATCGTGGCACGAAAGGACTTCGGCTCCATCGATGCCGCCGTCCTGACGACGGACTATGAGACGCCGGTACTTCCGAAAGTGGCCGCTGGGTACTCACGGCAGGTGAGTACAGGTGCGAACACGGTCGCGACACTCGTCACCGTCTACCGAGACGCAGTGCTCTTTGTCCTGCTGGGCGCGACATGCTGGGGAATTGCCTGGATAAGCGCGACGGTATGACGCGGCCACCGTCGCGAGCCCGTACATATCCCGAGGTAACGCGCTGAAGTGCCAGCCCAATCCTCCGTCACGTGAGTAAGGCGCGACCGCACCGTTGTCGGTCGAAGTGCCAACAGCGACACAGTTCGAAGGACTCAGCCAACCCGTCCGGAGAACCGGGGGAAGCTCACAGCGTGGCGAGCAACCAGACGGGGGATGTCGTCGCTGAAGAAGGTCCTGCTGCCCCTAGCGGTAGGGCGCCTCTGGACGTGTTGTCGCAAGAGCTTCTGGAGTTCTGTAAGGCTCGTTGCCACATCCTGCAGTAACGCTATACTTCTCCCCGCTGTACCGAGCTGCCCGCGACTGCTGGCCAAGGATTGGAGAGCGGATGAAGCTCACTGAGCTTGAAGGAACGCCAGCCGAGTTGGCCGAGTACAAGCTTCTGATAGAGACCGCTGAGAGAGAGCGGCCTGCGGTCAACGACCTGCCGAGGCCGAAGGAGCCGCTGAAGCTGACCGAGAGCGGTGAGCTTCCGCAGAAGCTCGTAGCCTTCATCGATGCACACCTTGGCGCAGGTGCCGACCGCGAGTACATCCTCGACGCGCTTCGGGGCGCGCTTCGCGCCGGACCGGAGATCGAGGCCCAAGTCGGATCCTCTGCCAAGACGGCTGACGGTCTGAGCACCTACGTGACGTTGGTCCGGCGGAAGTCCGGTGTCGGGGCGCTCAGCTATCTCGAGCCCCAGAACGGAGGTTCGACCCACCGGGTGCCTCTTACCGAGGTGCGCGCGCCTTCCGTGGCGAGAAGCGTGAAGGACGACGACCCGTACAAGGTGAACGTTGGCGTCACCTCGGAGGCCGGCGTCGCGGAGTTCGTGCGTTTGGTCGGGTGTGCGTACGAACTGGCGAAGCGGTAGTCACCCATGGACACCAACGGAGCAGGCGCTCAGTCGGCGAGGAAACCGGAGGAAGCCGCGAGTCCGCTGCCGCTCCTCCGCGCTCGCCCCGACTGGGCGTCTGCGGTCAGTGCTTTGAAACGAACGGCGAGCCAACACGACAAGGAGACCGACCTTCGAGCCAGGGGATACGCGGCGGCCCTCAGGGGAAAGCCGGCTGCCATGGTCGTCGACGTCGTTCTCTCGAACCAACGCGATTACGACGCCTTCGTATGGCCGGAGGTGCAGGCTTGGATGGCACGGAACCCCGGCACCGACCTGCAGCATCTCGCGGCGCAAGGCCCGGGCTCTGTGAGGCGGCTCCGGAAGGACAAACGCGCCGACGAGGCACGGACGATGCAGGAGGTCGCGTCGGGCCTGCTCGACTATTCGCGGGCTCTTGGGGTCGACGAGAAGCAGGGCTTGTGCGCGTGGGCTGTCGCAGCAGAGCCCTTCCGGTTCGCGGTGAGGAGCGAGCTGTACGTGGGCACCGTGCGCGGGATCGGCATCGCGCTGTTCGCTTATCTGCGGATGCTCGGCGGTGCCGATGCGATTAAGCCCGACACCCGCGTGATCAAGGCGCTCCGACGTGCCGGCCTCAGCGTGGCGCGTGACGCTGGTGCCGCCCTTCTCCTCGGTGAGGGGATGGCGGAGGAGCTCGGGGTCGGCCGGCTCTGGTTTGATCAGCTGCTCTGGTACACGTGAGCCGCGCTCGAACCGCGCACGGCAGAGGCAGGATCATCGCCCGGACGTTCCGCCTCGGTGAGATAGCTCAGAGCAGCAATTGCACGATGGGGCCGGAGGGCGGTTCGTCCATGATGGCCTTCCCGACTGTCAGGGATCGCGCGGTCAACGATGGAGCCGGCGGGTCTTGTACGAGGTGCCAAACGACATGACTGACTCGCCAGACGGCGATCCGGGTGCGAGTCCGTATGCCACCGGCGGCGGCGGCGTGGTCCTTGAACATGCCTATGGCGCTACGTTGCTGGCGGCATTATTGGCGGGCACGTCTATTGACCTGATCGGCGACGCGGTTCTGATCGACGAGGTCGCCTTCCAGGCGCGAGGCCAAAGTCCTGTCGACGACTTCGTTGTGACTGGGGTTGTCGAAGGCCCGCATCCGGTGCCTCGAGAGATCGCCATCGCCGTGCGACGCCAGCCGACGATGGCGCCGTCGGACAAGAAGTTCGCTCAATTGGCCCGCGCGATGCTCCAGGCGGTCGCCGACAACTGGGACCGCGCGCAAGCCGGAACATGGCGGCTCGGCCTTGTCGTCGCCGCGCCGCACACTGGCGCACGCGAGACCTCCGTCCTTGCTGAACTGGCGCGATCTCATCCGGACGCAACCTCGTTCCGAGAGGCGGTGAATGCGCCAGGGACCACGAACGCACGCGTTCGCCAGCGACTGAAGCATCTCGAGGGGGTCGTCCGCAAAATCCTGGGTGAGGACGCATCTGACGCGGATGCCGAAATGCGCTCCTGGCAAATGCTCTTCTCGTTGTTCGTTCAGGCTGTCGAGCTCGAGGGCGACGTGGCCGCGACTCGAACCGGCTGCGTCGCTCGACTCCAGGCCGTCGCGGACAGCCTGGCAGAGGCCGGCGATCTCTTCGTGCGACTGACCCAGCTCGCTGATCGATACGGTCCGAGAGGGGCACGGGTCGACTCCGCGATGCTGCGGCGCGACCTTGCAGGCCACGTTCGCGTCAAGGGATCCCTTCGCTACATGACGGCTTGGTCGAACCTGGACCGCCTCGCGGATCGGGCCAAGTCGCGAACTCGCGCGCACCTCGATTTCGGAGATCGCTCCCTGGAGGTCGATCGAGCCTCACTTCGGTCCAGGCTGAAAACCGCTCTCCTCTCCGCGCCCGAGGAATTCGACGGCCTCATCGTGACCGGCGAGCCCGACGTCGGGAAGTCAGCGCTCACCATGGCGACCATCAGCGAGTTGGAGTCGGAGGCCGCGATCGCGCTGGTCAACCTGCGCGACCTGCCGACCTTGACCATCGAGCTCGAGCATCTGATCGACGCCTCGATCGTCGATGTACTGGCGGCGATGTCGGTAGCTCCCTTGCGGTTGTTGGTGGTCGACGGCGCCGAGGCCGTCCTCGAAGGCTGGTCAACTCTGCTCTCCGATCTCGCCGCGGCTTCTCTGCGAGCGGGGCTGCTGCTCGTCGCTGTCGCCAGGCAGGACGCAGCAAGCTCCGTGAGCGCGGTCATGACCACGCAGCACCGAAGGGGTGACCCCTTTGTCGTGCCTCCCTTCAACCTAGAAGAACGCACACAGGTCGCCGAAGGGTTCGAGTCTCTTGCGCGGTTTTCGGCGGACCCTCGCTCGGCATGGCTGCTTGGACGTCCTGGCCTCGTCGACCTTGTGCTGCGAGCAGACGTGGCATCAAGACTTCCCAACGAATCGCTGTCCGAGGCCCACGTGTTCGCCGCGGTCTGGGACGGTTTGGTACGGCGCGACGAGCACCACGGCCTCGGAGACCCGAATCCAGATGGAAGGGAGCAGGCGCTGCTCTCCCTTGCGCGCACAGCGATCTCGGGCGAGGCGAGCGCCATCACCGATCTCAGCGCCCTGCCCTCGTTGCGCTCGGATGGATTACTGCTCCCCGCCGGGCCTATCGCCGCCTGGTCGACAGGGGAGCAGTTTTCGTCCGACTTGATCCGCGACTTCGCCCTCGCCCGTCTGCTCCTGGTCGAAGGTTTCGGTGTGCTGGACACGGGCGACGCCCCACGATGGACGATGCGTGCAGTTCTGGTTGCGCTCGAGGCTCACCTCCTCGGCGCGACCAACGTGGCGACTGCTCGCAATGACCTCCAAGCCGAAGTTGACGCAATTGCCATAGTTCATGGCGCGCGTTGGTCCGACCTCATCGACGAGGCGGTGCTCAGACTCGGTTCCGCACCTGCCGTTCTTGCGGCTATCTGGTCGGACCTGGTCAGCGCGAATGCCTCGGGCTTCGCTCGCCTCGTGCGCCTGATCCATCAGCGATACACGTCCATCGGTATCGCTGACATTCGCGTGGCCGGCCCGGTCGTTGATGTCTATCTCGCCCACCTTGACGAGGTGGAAGCGTGGCCCGAAGCCGAACGCGAGGCTGCGAGCGACCTCGTTGCCGCATTCATGAAGGGACTGGCAGTCAGGGACGACGACGACCACGACCCGACCCGGATATTGATTCGCGAGCGAACGCTCGCCGTGAGTCCGCACTTCGGTCCAACTGCCGTGGAACGCCTCGGGTTGCTCGGCCCAGACCTCGACGAGCGAGCGGACGCCGCTCTCAGGGGCATCGCCGCAGAGCACCCGCACGTTCTCTCGAGCATCGTTGAGTCTCCCGTCGCGGTGAAGTCCCTCGCGCTCCGTCGTCCGGACCTGCTTCTCTTCCTCACCGAGGCGTATTACGTCGAGCAGCCGCGGGCCGGCGGGAGTCCTTTCGCGATGGTTTCCTTCGACTTCGGGATTCGACGCCACACGAGCCTTGGTCCGGCGCACCCATTCGCTGCCTGGTGGGCAGGTCCGTTCGACTGGCTGCTGCACGTGAGGCCGCTGGAGACACTCGCCCTCATCAATCGGATGCTCGATCACGGAGCGAACGCCAGCGTCATCCGGATGGCGGCCTTCATCGGAACGGGCGTTTCTCAGTTGGTCGAGCTTGACCTACCAGGGATTGGTGCTCGAGAGCTGGCCGGCGATGATCGAGCCTGGTCGTGGTACCGCGGCACGACGCTGGGACCGAATCCGTGCATAAGCGCGCTGCTCGCTATTGAGCGTCACGCAGATGCCTGGCATACCGCCAACCTTTCACTCGAAAGCGTCGTTGGATGCCTCCTCAAGGATTGCAACAACCTCGCCATGGTCGGACTCGTGATCGGATTTCTGGTGCGACACCTCGACGAGGTGACGACCGAGCTCGATCACTTTCTCGTCCAGCCGACAATCTGGGCGCTGGAGTTCAGCCGGATGACATCTGAGCACGGACTCTTCCACGCTCATCGTGATGATCCCTCCATACACGGCTTCGATTACCGCCGTTGCGGCTTCTCCCAGGTAGCGGGCATGCTGGTTGCTGCCGCGATATCCAACGGCGACTCGGACCGCCGGGAGGCGCTCGAGGAGCTAGCCAATCAGCTCGTTGTGAACGCGACGGATGCCTCGACTCAAGTCGATTCGGCCGTTCTCCTCTGGGCGAGCGCTCTGCGGCCGTCGAGCTACGAGATCACGATGCTCGAGGGCGGTCGCCTGATGCTCCAGGCCCGTGTACCGCCCGAGATTGAGTTGGAACACCAGGCCCAACAAGCGGAGTTCACTCTGGCCAGCGAGGCGTATCGCCTCCTCAACACGTATGCGATTCCTGAGGACCGACGATCCTCCGACGTCACACATCTCGATGAGGACCTGCGGGTCGCCCGCACCATCTCGGACAACCCTCCGCCCCAGCTCGGACGATCCGCGGGTGACGCCCTTGTCGTGGTGGCTGCGGCAGCGCTTATTGCACATGGCGATGGACGCCATCTCCTATCGGACGATGACATTGCATGGGCCGGCGGCTACGTAATCGACGCGGTGTCTCCCGGCGCCGGAAATGAGGAGTACGCGGGCTTCCTCTATTCGTCAGCCGCTGACCGTTCAGCGGCGGCATCGCTTCCCAGCCTGCTCCTACCTGCGTTCAGCGAGCTGCATCCCTCCGAGGGACTCGGTCCCGAATCCATGGAGCAAGTCGCCTCGGCGCTTGTCCGATGCGCAGCTAGCGCGATTGACGAGGTTCGGCGTGTGCTCGGTGTCGCGCTCCGGCCCGTCTGGGAGTCGCCGTGTTACGACTTGCTCGACGGCCGTTGCCGGCACCAGATTGCCTTAGAGGCAGTCGTCCACAGTCTCCGTGACTGTCGCCTCGGCCCTTGGACGAACTGCGGCGGCCGGCAGATTGAGCCCATCGAGGGAGATCTTGTTGCGGGTCTCCAATCGGTGAGCGGGGACGACCTTCTCATCGATCGTCTGACCGGTCCGATTGCTGCCTTGGCCCAGCTCATGACGTCCCCGGAAACGTGCGTCACGGCGACTGCTCGAGCTTTGCTCGAGGCGACGCTGGGAGCACATCAGCGCGGCATCGTTGCCGAATGCGGCCGCCAATACTCGATCCGCGACGAGGGACAGGTTCCGGTGGTGACTGCATTGGTCGATCTCTGCCGAGGGGATCAGGTCGACTACCTCGATCGACAGGTGCGTTCGCTCATCGACGACCCAGCGGCGCTTTGGCAACTGTTGCGGCTCCTCGCCGAGCTCGCGACCTACGACCGGGAGCGGCGCGGCACAATTTTCGAGGCGTGGCCAGGATTGATGCGCACCGTCTTTGAGGAGATTGAGCAGGGACACGACCCACGCCAAACGGGTACCGACAAGAGTGACTTTCGGAGGGCTGACGCTGTCGCTGCCCTAGTGCTCCATCCGCAGATGCGACTGACGGACACGGACCCGAACGCCACCATGGAGGAGGCCGAGTCGCATTGGATTCTGCTGGACTCGGTTCGATCCGAAATCGAGATCTGGCTTGAACTGGGGAAGGGAATGCGCGAGGCGCTCGACGACCTCGTCGGCTACTTGCGAACCTTGCCACCGGAGCAACAAGTCAATCCAGGACTGTCGTGGGTGAAGGCGATCGTCGCAGGCGAATCGTTGCGCTTCGCCAACCGGACTTTTCGCGCGGCGTCCTGGCTCAAAGACCTCCGTCCCTTCGTCGCCGCGGCGGAGGACCTTCATAGCTTTCGGGAGCTGGTTGATGGTCTCGCAGCAGCGGGCGATAGCCGGTTCGTCTCCATTCAGCTGGCCGACGAACGGGGCGACTTCGCGTAGTTCCGAGCGAGAGTGCGTCACACGCGCAATTCATCCACCCCGAGACGCACCACGACAGCGATGACGGCGACTACTACCGCGCCAACTGCGCGTTGTCCAGCCTGCGCATCAGCATGCTGGCAAATGCAAGCTCCTCCAAACCTTCCTCTTCATCTAGTGGTTTGAACTGCTCGTGCGCCTCGGGGTTTCGAATGCCTTGCACCGCTCCCCGGAAGAGAAAGTGCAACCCCTGCTGGACGTCCCGCCCCGTCTGGGACGACAGGTCCGCAAATTGAATCTTTGGGCTCGTTCCCGCCAACGCCGCGTCCATCAGCTTGCTTCCGTCGAGATCAAAGCCGGTCATCCCCTTGACCCGGTTGTTGACTGCCTTGAATGCCTCGAAAATGGCCACGTCCAGGTGCTCGTCGACGAAGCGCTCGGTCACTTGTCGAATATCAGCGTGAAGCGCGGCGAGTCGTGCATCGCGCCCGAGCGGCGTGACGGTGCCGGGCTCGACGTGAAGACGCTCGCCGATAATCAGCCGACCGTCACGAACATGCCATCCTTGCTGCCCAAGCAGGGAGATGATGCGCTTGCGCACCTCGGCAGGCGGCGGGGCGTGATACCGCCCGTCGAGCCAGCCTCCGATGAACTCCCGAAGCGCGCGGCGCGTCGCCGAGCCGCCCTCGTGGAGTGCCGAGAGCACGTCGAATACGTACTGCCACTTGTCACCAGTAATTGACGGAGGCAGTGCTTCGGTCGGGATGCCGGACTCGCGCAGATACCGGGGCAACTGGGCCACAGTGTACGTGTCGCCGATCGAGCGAGCGATCTCCTCCAAGGTCAGACCCGTGATCATCCGGCCGTCGTCCTCGTCCGGGTCCGGCAGCTCCGTTTGGATGACGCGACCGCGCGCCCTGTCGCGTCCCGCGAGCGTCAGCTTGATGTTGTCGATCGTCTGCAACCATTGGTTTGGATCGATCGTCGGGCTCGACCGGCCGACATACTGCGAACTGCGATCGGTCCACGTCAGATAGCCAGCCTCATACGCGAGCGCCAGCTCGACGGCAAAGCTCGCCATGTCCTCGTGCCACGGGACTCCCGTACGCTGCGCGAGCTGCTGGAGCAGGTAGTTCCCGTTGCCGATGTAGGCGCTCGTCTGCTCAAGCTCGTCGATCCAGCGGAGAAGCTGGAGATCATCCCAGCGCATGGCCTTACCGTGGCCCAGCGCTCGGAGACGCCGTGGCCGCCTCTGGAACGCCCATTTCCTGACGAAGCTGGCGTATGCCGAGCCGAGGGTCCAGGTACCCGACGGCGTACGCGAGCTGCTCCAGAGCCTCGCATACCAAATCGGCCGCTTCACGCTCGGTGAGGGGACCCGGCAGCCGTGCGGCGAATCCCATGGATGGCCCGATGTCCCTGGTCGGCGTGCCGAGCGGTGACAGGTCGACCCGCTGCAACACGTCGTTCTGTCGGTTGCCCTGCGTACCGGGGCTGCCGTGTTGTGTCGCAGCAAGGAAGTGCACCTCAGCATGGTTCGTACTCGCGTCGCCCGGCATAACGTCGGCCAGCATGCCAGGGAGCGTGGCGGTCACCAGGACCAGTCCGTCGCGCAGGATCATCGCGGCTTCGGCCATCCGAATCGTCCTCTCGAGGGAGATTGCGACATCCGCAGTGAAGACAACGGACCCGCCACCGACCGGCCCCGAAAAGCCTGGCAATCGGACTGTCACGAGTGCCGAGATTCCAACCGTTGCGTCGCCGCCAATGCGGTAGGTGCAGTAGTCATAAGTCTGGTAGCCGCCGGGACTCGGGACCCAGTCAGTGAGGAATGGCGCGTTCACCGTCGTACCGGGCGTTGGTGGTTCGCCGATGGCCGGAGCGGCGGGATACCCCGCCATGTTCCGCAGCCGACTCGTCAGCGCAGCTACCCTCAGGGCTGTAAGCAGGGCCTCCCGACTCTCCGCGCGTATCAGACCGCACGTATCCGGTGACGCGGGGCCGACGATGGCCGCTGCCCGAAGCTGGAGGAGTGGCAGAACTCCCCATCCCTGTGGGGCGGAGGACGACTCCGGCATGAGGAAGTACGTACGCAACGGCGTAGGGCGGTTTCGCCGTTGAGCGACCTGATCGAGGCGTGTGACCTTCTGCACAAGGTCTTCGAGGAATTCATCGGCTCCTGCGGTGTCGATGACGCACGCTTGTCGCTGTGCGATCAACCGCCGCGCGGGCTCCTTGAGGTCTCCATCGAACATGGCCCAGAACGTCGGGTACCTCCGGGACGGAGCCGATTCCAGCGCCTCGACCAAAGCCGTGTCGTATTCCGCCGACCACCCGACTACGAGGAGCCCGTACTCGTCGAAGACGCGGGCCAGCAGCGTCTTGATCTCCTCCGGGTAGCTCGTGAGCTCGTCCGGCGTATTCCGCAGTCCCAGGGAGAGATAATCGCCGTGGAGCTTGATGACCGTCGTTGGTGCATGGACCATTGGCGTCATTCCGGCAATAGCGCCGGAACTCGCGATGACCTGCGGCGCGACGCCTGCCTGATCGAGCGCTCTCTCGATCAGACGATCGAAGTTGGTCGTGAGGATAACTCGGACCCGCCCAGTTGCGGCCAGCGCGGCCAGGGCGTGGTGTCCTGCCGTCGGCTGCACTTGGGTCCCGTCCGTGAGTGACTCGAAGTATTTCCGGAGCAGTGCTTGTCTGGCTGCGTCAGTCGTCGCCAGTCCCGGAAGGAGCGTGTCGTAGCGTGGTTCCGGACGCCCCTGCGCTGCCCACCATTCCTCTGGGCGATTCTCGACATCGCTGGGATCCACGCCTTCCGCTAGCGCAACCTTGCGAATCAGGTCCTGGACTACTTGCCACCCGGTCGGAATGCCTGCCGCACTCGACATCCCGCTGCCCACCAGTGCGGCGTAGACGCCTGGAGCGGCATGCACCGCCGTTGCCAACGCGACCCGACCGTCAACCCCGTTCGTGGGCATCTCGACGACCGGCGCACCATCGCCGCTCATGGCGTCGCTTGGCTCCCTGAGCCAAAGACGACGTCAACGGGCGATCGTGTCGTCATGAGTCCCGCGGCCCGTGCGAAAAGAATTCGCCAGAACGCCCCTTGTCCTGATCCGGCGTGCCGGGTTGCTGGAGGAGCTGGATGACGTTCCCATCGTCGAGCTGGATTCGCACCGTCAGCGGATCGCGAGCTGGGACCTCTACCTTCTGGATCGTTCGGCCGACGACGGCTTCGACCTCGAACCCA
>Ga0302157_10006438_pt1 | contig 12141 bp, 12 predicted proteins | sample I_Bog_N3_3_FD_193502 | JGI IMG/M metagenome (GOLD analysis project Ga0302157, IMG submission 193502) | Peat permafrost microbial communities from Stordalen Mire near Abisko, Sweden - I_Bog_N3_3 | ecosystem: Environmental > Terrestrial > Soil > Wetlands > Peat | place: Sweden: Abisko, Stordalen...
GGCCCCGGCGTCGCCCATGAGGGATGGATCAACGCCCGTTCGAGTTCGGCCAATAACGCGGGCCGGTGATAGGCCGCGCGGCCCACCATGAACCCGTCCAAGGCAGCACCGGAGTCCGCCTGCGATTGCGCCAGAACCGCCGGCAAATCGGTCAAGCCGCCGTTCAGCACCACCGCCAAGTGCGGCCGTTCGCGCTTGAGCCGGTGCACGTGGCCATAGTTCAACGGCGGGATCTCGCGGTTCTGCTTCGGCGACAGGCCGCCCAGGATGGCGGCGCGCGCGTGCACGATCAGCGCATCGACGCCGGCCGCGGCCAGCGCTGCCGCGAACCCCAGAAAGAACTCATAGTCGTCGCGGGCATCGATGCCGATGCGGCATTTCACCGTGACCGGCACCGCCACTGCGTCGCGCATGCGCAGCACGCATTCCGCCACCAGCGGCGGGTCGAGCATCAGGCAGGCCCCGAACGCGCCGCTTCTGACACGGTCGCTCGGACAGCCCACGTTCAGGTTGATTTCCGCATATCCCGCCGCGGCGCCGATACGCGCGGCCTGCGCGAGTTCAGCCGGATCGCACCCCCCCAGCTGGAGCGCGACAGGCTGTTCGCGCGGGTCGTGCTCGAGCAGGCGCCGCGCGTCGCCGTGCACGAGCGCCGCCGCGACGATCATCTCCGTGTACAGCAGGGCATGCGGCGCGAACAGGCGGTGCAGATACCGGCAGTGCCGGTCGGTCCAATCCATCATCGGCGCGACGCAGAGGCGGCGATCCAAGGCTTTCATTTGGTTGATGATTCCGGCATTCGAGCGGTTTTGCAAGCGTCTGGGCAGCCCGCCAATTTAACATTGATCACGGTGCGCCGGAAAGCGCAGACATCCTGTCCCGCTTGAACTCAGACATCCTAGCGCCCGTGAGCTCATGCATCCTATCCGCCGTGAGCGCCGACATCCTGTGGGATGCAGATATTCCATGGGATGTCACATATGATTTTGAATTGCGTGTGGTCCTCGATACGGCCGTTCTGGTGGCCGGCCTCAGGAGTCAGCTCGGCGCCGGTAACCGAGTGCTGCTCGCGGTGGCGGAGCGGCGCCTCACCCCGCTCGAGAGCACGTACCCGTTGAAACTTGGTGGGCGCGCTGCGCTCCGCGAATGAGTTTCTCCGGCAGCGCGCCGGAACGGCAAAACCGCGGGACCTGGTAAAATTTCTTCGCCGGGCGCCCAAAGTGCCGCCGCTCGAGGGTGACGAGCGCGAATGACCCTATCGCCGATCGTCATCCAATGCAGCGGTGCGCCCGGGCGCGGCCAGATAGGCGGACGCTGCGGCGAGGCTCACGACCTCGGCATACTTGGCTTGGAGATCGAACAGGCTCGCGGCATGCGGTTCGGGGGCCCGGTCACCGACCGCCTCGCGCACGACCAGCGGAATGAACCCGTACTGACAGCAGTCGACTGCGCTGGCGCGTATGCAGCCGCTCGTCGAGACCCCGGCGATGAGCACGGTGTCGATCCCGTGCGCAGTCAGCAGCGAGGCCAACGGTGTCGCAAAAAATGCACTGGCGTACTGTTTGCCGATGACGGTCTCCCCGGCCGCCGGCGTGAGCCCGCGCGCGAATCCGCACCACTCCGGATGCGCGCCGCGCTCGAAACAGCGCAGTGCCGGGACTTTACGATAGAAAATCCCCCCGTTGCGGCCACCGGGTTCGTACTCGACGAAGGTGTGCACGACGGGGATGGCCGCGCGCCGCGCCATGCCGAGCAAATCCACGGCGGCGTCCCGCGCGGCTTCGACACCCGCATACAAGGGTGAGCTTTGCGCAAGGTAGGCCTCGACGAAATCGACGATCAGCAGCGCAGGTCGCAGGCCCGGGCTGAGTCGCGCACCGAAGCCCCCGCGGGCGTAATTTTGCCGCAAGCTTTCGTTCATGACGGCCTACATCAGAATGACTTGACGCACGGTGGTCGCATCGGCGAGCGCATCGAAGGCTTCGTTGATCCGTTCGAACGCGATATGCGCTGAAACCAGCCGGTCGACCGGCAATCGGCCCGCCTTGAACCATTCGATGTAGCGCGGGATGTCCCGTTGCGGCACGCAGCTGCCGAGGTAGCTGCCCTTGACGGTGCGTTCCTCGGCCACGAGGCCGACGTGCGGCACGGAGAATTGCGCCTGCGGCGGCGGCAGGCCGGCGGTGACCGTTGTCCCACCGCGCCGCGTAATGCGATACGCGAGATCCATCGCCTGCGTGGAGCCCGCCATTTCGAAGGCGAAATCGACGCCGCCGTGCGTCGCAGCGCGGATGCGCTCCACTGCGTCGGCGGCCGCGGCATTGACACAAAGGCCGGCCCCGAGCTCCTGCGCGAGCGCGAGTTTCGCGTCGGCAAGATCGACCGCGACCAGTGCGTCGGCGCCGCAGGCGCGTGCGCCGAGCAGCGCGGCGAGGCCGACTCCACCGAGCCCGATCACGGCGACGCGTGCGCCGGGAAACACCTGGGCGGTGTTGACGACCGCACCGACGCCGGTCATGACCGCGCAGCCGAACAGCGCCGCCTGATCGAACGGCAGGCCGCGATCCACCCTGATGAGCGAGTGCCGCGAGACGACCGCGTGGGTCGCGAAGGCCGATACGCCGAGATGGTGATGCAGGGGCCGCCCGCAGGCGCTCAAGCGACGCGTGCCGCCAAGCAGCGATCCTTGCGTGTTGCTGGCCGCGCCGGGTTCACACAGTGCGGGACGGGATTTCAGGCAGGGCTCGCAGGTGCCGCAGCTCGGCACGAAGGCCGTGACGACGTGATCGCCGACGGCGAGGTCCGTGACGCCGTCGCCGAGCGCCGTGACGACCCCGGCCGCTTCATGGCCGAGCACCATCGGCAGCGGCCGCGGGCGAACGCCGTCGATGACCGATAGATCCGAATGGCACAGCCCCGCGGCGCGGATGGCGATCAGCACTTCCCCCGGACCGGGGGGGTCCAGCATGACCGCGGTGATCTCGAGCGGGCGACTCTGCGCATAGGGCCTTGGGCCGCCGCTCCGCTGCAGGACCGCCGCATGAACGCGCATGGCCGCGCTGCGCCGTTCGTTCATGAAGCCGCTTTCACCCAGCCACCGTCGGCCGTGACGCTGTTGCCGGTCGCGGCGGCGAAGCGATCCGACAACATCCAGGCGATCAAGCCGGCCATTTCCGCGGGCTCGGCGATGCGTCGCTGCGGCGCATCCTTGACCAATTGCTGCTCCGCCTGTTCAACGCTGATCGAGGATTGTTTCGCGAGCATCTCGGCATAGCCGACCAGCCGCTCGGTGCGGGTCGGCCCGGGATTGAGGATATGGAAGCGGATGCCGTCGGCTGCCGTGGCGTCGGCAAGACCCTTGTTGATGACATGCAGTGCCGCACCGACCGCCGAGCCGGGCAGCATGTACATGTTCGGTTGACGGCCGATATTGCCGCCCACAGTGACCACGACGCCGCGGCGCTGTTCGCGCATCGACGGCAAGACCGCCGTGATGAGCCGCAGCGTCGAAAAGAATTTCAGTTCGAAGCTGCCGCGCCAGACGGACTCCGCCAGCCCGGTCGGATCCCCGCCCGCCGTGGCGCCGGCGCAATTGACCAGGCCGTCAATGCGCCCGAAGCGCCCGCGGCAAGCCTCCACGACCCGCGCCGCGGAATCTTCGACATTGAGGTCGCAGTCGATCGAGAGCGCCTCTCCGGCCAGCGACTCCTGCAACGCGGCAAGCGCCGCGGCGCTGCGCGCCACGAGCGCGAGTCGCGCCCCTTCCGCCGACAGCAGCCGTGCGGCGGCGGCGCCGATGCCGCGGCTCGCCCCGGTTACGATGATCACGCGGTCTGCAAGTTCCAGTTCCATCAGATGTTCCCTCCAGTCGTTCGTCGTGTATCGGGCGGGCACCCAGGCTGCGGCGCCGCCATCAATAGGCCCGCGGCAGGTCGAGCACGTGCTCGGCGAGATACGCGAGGATCAAATTCGTCGACACCGGTGCGACCTGATAGAGCCGCGCCTCGCGATACTTGCGTTCAATGTCATACTCCTCGGCGAAGGCAAAGCCGCCGAAGGTTTGCACGCACGCCTCCGCCGCCTGCCACGAAGCCTCGGAGGCGAGCAGTTTGGCGATATTGGCCTCCGCGCCGATGCGCGCTCCCGACTCGAAGCGCGCAGCCGCCTCCCTAACGGCGAGATCCGCGGCACGAATCGCGGCATAGGCACGGGCGAGGGGAAACTGAATGCCCTGGTTCTGGCCGATCGGCCGGCCGAAGACCCGCCGCTCGCGGGCATAAGCCGTGGCTTTCTCGATGAACCAGCGTCCGTCGCCGACGCATTCAGCCGCGATCAAGACCCGTTCGGCGTTCATGCCGTCGAGGATGTAGTGAAACCCGCGGCCCATCTCCCCGACGAGGGTGTCGGCCGGAATGCTCAAGTTCTCGAAGAAGACCTCCGTCGTCGCATGATTCATCATCGTGCGGATCGGCCGGATCGTCAGGCCCGCGCCCACGGCCGCGCGCATGTCGATCAAGAACACCGACAAGCCGTCGGTGCGCCTGGGCGTCTCGGCCTGCGGCGTGGTTCGCGCGAGCAGCAGCATGAGATCCGAGTGTTCGGCACGCGAGGTCCAGATCTTCTGGCCATTGACGATGAAGTGATCGTCCTGACGCACGGCCGTCGTGCGCAGCGCCAGCGTGTCGCTGCCGCTCGTGGGCTCCGTCACGCCGAAGGCCTGGAGGCGGATCTCGCCGGCGGCGATTTGTGGCAGCCACTGCCGTTTCTGTAGGTCCGACCCGTGGCGCAGCAGCGTGCCCATCATATACATCTGCGCATGACAAGCGGCGCCGTTGCACCCGCCCGCATGGATCTCCTCGAGAATGGCGGCTGCGGCGCTCAAGCCCAAGCCACTGCCGCCGAATTCCTCGGGAATGAGAGCGCCGAGGAACCCGGCCTCCGTCAATGCACGCACGAACTCCGTCGGGTAGGCACGGGCGCGGTCGAGACCCTGCCAGTACGGGCCGGGAAAGTGCTTGCAGAGCCCGCGCACCGCCTCGCGAATCTCGACCGTCGAGGCCGTGCTCATGGCTGAAACCGCGGCGCCCGGCGTTCGCGAAAGGCGCGAATGCCCTCGACACCGTCCGCCGCGAACAGTGCCTGCTCCGCGAGCGTGTCGTCGCCGACGCCGGCCGCACCGTCGCGCTCCAGGCGCAGCAGCTGCTGCTTCGTCTGGCGCAGCGCGCGCGGCGCGCAGGCGGCGAATTGCCCGATCAGATCATCGAGCACCGCATCGAGTTCCCCGGCCCCGCTGAGGCGCTCGATCAATCCGAGCGCGAACGCCTCCGCGGCACTGACGCGACGGCCCGTGAACAGCAGATCGCGGCTGTGCGCGAACCCGATGCGCAGCGCCAGCCGCCACACCTCGCGGTCGCTGTAGAGCAGACCGAGTCGTGCCGGCGGAGCGGCGAACACGCTGCGGGGCGTCGCCACGCACAGGTCACAGGCCAGCGCCAGACTCAGGCCGGCGCCGAGACAATAGCCATCGACGGCCGCCACCGTGGGCCGATCGAGCGCGTACAGCTGCTCCTGGGTTTCGCGCAATTCACGATAATTCGCCAGCAGACGTTCGCGCTGCCCGTGCAGTTCATCCAACTCGGCGAGATCGGCGCCGCTCGCGAAGGAACCGCCGCTGCCCTCGATCACCAGCGCGCGACACTGCGGATCGGCGGCGGCCGCGCTCAGGGCGCCGCGGATCGCGGCACAGAGGGATTGAGTCAAGGAGTTGCGCGCCGCGGGGCGCGTCAGCGTGAGGCGGGTGACACCGCTCGTGGTGGCAACACGGAGACCTGGGTCCATGAACGTGGGTTTCCCGTCAATGATGCCGTTTCAGGCCGAGCGCGGTGCGGGTCTCCGCCGGCGTCATGACGGCGACGTCCAGCAGCGCCAGGATCTTCAGGGCCTTCTCGACCAGTTCACCGTTCGAGGCCAGACGCCCCGCCTCCAGATACAAGTTGTCCTCGAGACCGACGCGGACGTTGCCGCCGAGGATCGCCGCCACTGCCACCATCGGAAACTCGGATTTGGAGATCCCGAACGCTCCCCAATGCGCGCCCGGCGGCAAGGCCGCGCGCAGCGCCAGCATCGCCTCCGGGGTCGCGGGCGTCCCGCCGGCAATGCCGAGGCAAAGCTGGAACAAGGGCGTGCCGTCGACGAGTCCGCCGTCGATCAACTGCCGGGCGATGCCGACCTGGCCATAATCGAAGACTTCGAGTTCCGGCTTGACGCCGAGCTGCTGCGCAAAACGCGCCATGCGCTCGAGATCGCCGACACGGTTGACGACGACCTCGCGGCCGAAGTTCATGCTGCCGCAGTCGATCGTGCAAATCTCCGGCAGCAACTCGCGCACGTGCTCCATGCGCTCGAGCGGCGGCGCCATGTCCGTGCCGGCAGCCATGATGGCGGGATTTTCCTCATCGAGAATCAAGCGGCCGCCCATGCCGCAGGTGAGATTGAGGACGATGTCCACACCCGACTCGCGAATTCTGGCGACCACCTCGCGAAAGTGCGCCGGATCCCGGCCGCCTTCGCCGGTGGCCGGATCACGCACGTGGATATGCACGACCGAGGCGCCGGCGCGCGCCGCCTCGATGCAGGCCGCGGCGATCTGCGGCGGGGTCACGGGTACCCCCGGATGCTTCTTCGTGGTCGCACCGGCACCCGTGACCGCACACGTGAGCATGAGCTTGCGCGTCATGCGTGCAGGCCCCCGGCCGGTGCAGCGGCCGGCACACCGTCCGGCAGGGTCGACAGGTCGATCTCGAGCTGCGTGTCGAGGCGTCGGATCAACTGGCGCTTGACGAGATCGCCGCCCTCGCTCTCGAAGTGTTCGTCATGTTCCTCGAGATTGCGGTTCGTCTCGTTGGTCACGATCGCAACGAAGTTCGTCCGGTCGAGCAGCGGAAACGGCACCTCGTGCCAGGTGCCGATGTGCATGCAGATGCCGGATGTGCCGTCGAAGTAGAAGCCGCGAACGTCGCTGAGGTTGGGCAGATCCGCCTGGGTTTCGTCGATGCTGCCGTCGGGCCGCTTGCGGGTCGGGATCCCCAGCACCATGATGAACGGCCGACCCGCGAGCGGGATGAAGGTCTGGGTGTGCTTGTTGTGATATTCCATCCAGCGAATGACAGGCGGCCGGCGATTGAAGGTCACGAGATTGAGCATCATGTCGTCGTTCGAGACGAACCTGGCCGGCGTGCGCACCTGCACGGCGTTGCCGTAGTAATCGATGCGACCCTTGACCTCGCTGTCGGGCGGCCCGATCAGATACCCGTAGGGCGCGAGCGCAGCCGCGGTGGCCGGCAGCACGGGCACGGACAAGCGTCGTGACGCGGTGGGGGCGGTGTTCATCGGGTGCTCTCCTCAAGGAATTGTGGAACCGCAGGCCTCGGCTATTTCGAGACGGGTCAGCACGCAGGCCTCGTCGGCGGCGGCCACATGCGCGAGAAATCTCTCGAACGCGCCGATGCGGCCCGGCCGTCCGATGATCCGCAGGTGCACGCCCACGGACATGATCCGCGGAACGGCCAGCGCGCGAGTTTCCGCCAGCAGCCAATCGAAGGTGTCGCAGGCATATTTCGACCACTGATCCGGCGTGCATGCAGGATGATTCCACATCTTCATGTCGTTGGTGTCGAGCTGATAGGGAATCACCAGGATGGGCCGCCCGTGGCCCCTGTCCCAGAACGGCACATCGTCGGAGAAATCATCCATGTGGTAACGATAGCCCGCCTCGACCAGCAGCCGGCGGGTATTCAAGTTCGTGTAATAGCGGGACAACCAGCCCGCCGGCCTGCGTCCGGTGCTGCGTTCGATGGAATCACGCGCGCGCGTGATGAAATCGCGCTCGGTGGCTTCATCCATTTTCAGCTGCGTGATCCACCGGTGGCCATGCGCGCAGACTTCATGACCGCCCGCTGCGATGAGCTCCGCGACATGCGGTGAGCGCTCGAGCGCCTCGGCGGCGCAGGTCCAGGTGGCACGCAAGCGATGTTTCTCGAGCAGTCGCGCAACCCGCTGGGCGCCCTGATTCAAGCCGTAGCGATAATTGCTCTCGTTCGACAGATTGCGCAGCGGCTCGCGGGCGAACATGCCGAGTTCGTCGACGGGCTCCATGGTCGCATCGCCGCGAGCCACCGACATCTCCGCACCCTCCTCGACGTTCACCACCAGCGAGACGGCAAGGCGCGCGTGCGCGCGCCACTGCGCAGGCGCCGCCGACGCGTGACGGACAGGTTCGATGCTGGCTTGCATCGGCTAGGAGCCTGTCTGAGTATTCCGCGTGAGCCGCGTTGGCTCCGCAAGGGAGTGGATGCAAGGCGCGCGACGCCGGCCGTGGTGGCTACCACGGCCAGGTCGCGCAACGCCGCAGACGCCCCTTGCGGAACCAACCCTTCGGGACCGGCCGGATTCGCCGTCACTCATCGTTGTCGCCTCCTCATTGGGTTATACCCAACCGCGTCGGCTCCGCCTCGATTGAAGGCGAATCCGGTTGGTCGCGGCCACGTGGAATACTCAGACAGGCTCCCAGTCTACGGGCCCGGTTTGGAGCCACGCGGCAGTCTGCGCTGCTGTCCGAAATGCGGGCGCCCCCTGCGCCCGCCCCGGAACCGGACGCATCGGCCGCGGCCGACCTGTTATATGTCTGGCGTGTGACCCGATTCAGTTCCATCGCCGAATTTCTCAGCGGCACCGGGGGCACCCCGCAAAGCATCGGCGACTCGATCGCGGACGCGGTCGGGCGCGCCCATGCCGACAATCCCGCGTGGCACATCTACACCCGGATTCTCGACTCGCAGGCCTTGCGTGCCGTCGAATCCATGCGCAGCGGCGCGCGCGCACCGTTGCTCGGCGTACCGGTCGCGCTCAAGGACAACATTGATATCGCGGGTGAACTCACCTCGTGCGGACGCCGACTGGGCGTCGGCCCCGCCGTGGCCAGCGCCGCCATCGTCGCCCGCCTCGGCGCGCTCGGCGCCATCATCATCGGCAAGACCAATCTCGACACGGCGGCGCTGGGCGCGACCGGCCGCAATCCGCATTTTGGGCGCTGCCACAACCCGCGCTTCGCGGATCGCTTGAGCGGCGGCTCGAGCAGCGGCTCCGCCGCGGCCGTGGCCGCCGGTCATGCCCTGCTCGGCATCGGCACCGACACCTTGGGATCGGCGCGTATACCCGCGGCCTTTTGCGGGATCGCCGGATTCAAGCCGACACCAGGACGGCTGCCGACGGCGGGCGTCGCGCCCTTATGCCCGCGATTCGACAGCGTCGGGCTGCTCGCCGGTTCATTGACGGACATCACCCTGGTCACCGAGGCATTGTTCGGCCAAGGCGCACAGGACCGATCGCCCGGCGGCACGCCAGGCCCGGGACTGCGGCTCGCAGTACTCGATGACACGGCGCTCGGCGACGTGGCAAACGACGTCGCCGACGGGTATCGACGCTGCGTCGGCCTGCTGCGTGTGGCGGATGATTTTCACGGCAGCCACGCGCCGCGGATGGATTGGTCGGCGACGGCTCGTGCGGGGTTGTGGAAGGTCGCGCATGACTTTGCGCTGCGCAGCGCCGGCGGCATGCCGGGGTATCACGCGCTGGCAGACATCGACGGCGAACTCGGCCGGCTGCTGGCGCGCGCCGCGGCACTCCCGGCGACGCACCTGGCGGCCGGCGAAGCGCTCATCGCCGAGTCGAGCTCGCAGCTGCGGCAAAGCTTGATCGAGGCGGACGCCGTACTGACTCCCACCTGCCCCCAGGGGGCGCCGCGGATGGACGAAGAACTGGCGAAGAACGTCGCGGCATTCGTCGCACCGGCGAATCTTGCGGGGCTGCCGGCGGTCGCCTGGACACAACGCCTCGGCGCCGAGCTCTCCCTGAGCCTGCAGCTGATCGGCAGGCCGGGCGGCGACGTGCAAGTGCTCGCGCTCGCCACCCGCGTACAGCGCCTGCTCGATCGCGCGTTCGCGACCCCTTCGCGGTCCGCAAAGCCGCCGCTCGCCGGGCCACCGTTGCCTTAGGGCTCGGCGTCGACGCACTGAATGGCGGCGGCGAGCTGCTGCAGCGACGCGACCCAGCTGTGCAATTCGCTCATGACCTCGATGTTCTCGGCGCGCGCGCGCATGGTGATGGCACCGACGAACGGCACCGTCGTGCGCAGAGGCACGCTGATCCTGCCGCCGGTGAAACACGCGGTCGGCCGGGCGACATAGCCCGCGGAGCGGATTCGCGCGAAATCTTCCGGCTCGCTGGATTGTGGAATGTCGTCCATGGGAGTTTTCTGGTCCGCCGGCGCCTCCGCCGCGGATGCCTCCAGCGACGCGGGCGAATAGGCGAGGTAGAGCAATCCTGCCGTGGAGCCGTGAATCGGAATGACCTGGCCGCAATGGAAGCGATCGATGGACATCGGACTTTCGTAGTCCGTGGACGCGCGCACCACGAGCTTGTGCGCGAGCGGCGTGGTCAGCACCAAGGGCCAATGATGTTCGCGAGTCCAGGCCTTCATGGCCGGGATCGCCGAGGACAGCACCCAATCGTCGTCGCGAAACCCGCTCGACAGCTCGCCGACCCGGCCGCAAAGAATGTACTGGTGATTGAGCGGATCATGCCGCAGCAATCCCAAGTTCACGAGCACCGCGAGTATGCGGTGCGCCGTCGAGCGTTTCAGGTGCAGCGCCTTGGCGACCTGGGTGCTGGTGCCCGCACCATAGCGGTTGAGAAAGGACAGCGCCTCGAGACCACGCTCGAGCGCCTGCAGTCGCTCACGCGAGGGCTTGGCCGCCATGGCAACGGAATCTTCATCGCCGTGACTTGAGGGCATGTCGCTTTGATACTATACCCTCGATGCCCGCGAGAGAAGCCGATGATATTCAAACCCTGCGCAGCGGCATCGACGCCCTGAAACTGCTGAACTCGCGCGAATCCTTGTCCTCGGGTGAGCTGGCCGACGCGCTGGGACTCTCGCGCGCCGCCGCCTACCGCGTCCTCAAGACCTTGAGCATGCTGGGTTATGTCGCCGAGTTCCAGCGCCCGCGAGGCAGCCGTTACCGCTTGACCGTGTTGGTGCGCGGATTGTCCGACGGCTTCGATGGCGACGTGCGCTTGCTGGCGGCCGCGCAGCCGCTCATGCTGGAGTCGACGGCGCTGCACGGCTGGCCCCTGGCTCTGGTCACGCCCGTGGGCGATCGGTGCATCGTGCGCTTCAATACCGACCATGCCACTTCGCGGGTGATCCGGCGGTTCCGCGCCGGGGGCTACGCTTCGATGCTGTATTCCGCCGCCGGCCTGCTCTGCCTCGGCAACCTCCCGGCGGAGAAGCAGCGGGACGTGCTGTCCCGGCAACATTCGGCGGAACCGCCCGCCTATGGCAAGGTGCGCAGCGAGGCGGAATTCGCCCGCCATCTCGAGAAAATTCGCGAGCAGGACTATGCGACCTTCGAGCCGATTGGCGAACGCGAGGACACGGTCGCGGTCCCCTTGCGCCAGGACGCGGGCCTCATCGGCGCCTTGACCCTGCGCTACATGCGCATCTCCGCCGGGGGCCTCGAGGGCCTGGCGAAGAAACTCGTGATCTTGCGCGATCTGGCCACGCGCATCGAAACGCAGATGCGCCGGGAGCTCGAGGATCGCCCGCCCGCCGCCTAAGCTTCGAGGAACATGGCCACGGCCTCGGCAAAGGCTTCCGGTTGCTCGTCGACGATGTCGTGAGTGCCGCCCTCGAGTTCGCGATAGGCGAAATCAGGCCTCTGCTCGGCGGCGCGCCGCGCGAACTTGTAGGTGAGATCCCCGGTATTCGTGAGGATCATGGTGGGCGCCGTGATGGCGGCGAGACGGCTCGACTGATCATAGGCGAACGCGGCGGCATGCCCGTACCAGAGCGTGTCGCCCGCCCGCAGCATCTGCACGACCTCGCGATGCATGGCCGGCAGATTCGACCAGCCGGATCCCGACGCGGCGCAGCGACGATCCCACAGGGCCTGCAAATGCGAACCGTCGCGCTTGGGACGCCAAGCTTTCTGACGCGGCGTGATCAGGGCCGACCACTCCGCGCGCTCCTGCGCGTTGAACGGCGTCGGCGTATTGAGCACCAGGCGGCGATAGCGGCCGGGA
>Ga0302157_10006463_pt1 | contig 12107 bp, 9 predicted proteins | sample I_Bog_N3_3_FD_193502 | JGI IMG/M metagenome (GOLD analysis project Ga0302157, IMG submission 193502) | Peat permafrost microbial communities from Stordalen Mire near Abisko, Sweden - I_Bog_N3_3 | ecosystem: Environmental > Terrestrial > Soil > Wetlands > Peat | place: Sweden: Abisko, Stordalen...
CAGCACCACGGCGCTGGCGAAGCCGGCGAGATCGCCGAACTTGCCCGCGCCAAACGTGAAGCGAGGGTCCTCGGCGTGGCGGCGCGCCAGCGTGTAGGCGAGCGCGGCGAGCAGCAGCGCGCCGGCGTGGGTGCTCATATGGAAACCGTCTGCGACGAGCGCGATCGAGCCGAACATCGCCCCGCCTGCGATCTCGACGACCATCATTGCGCCGGTCAGCGCGATCACCGCCCAGACGTTGCGCTCGCTCTGAGCGTGCGCGGCGCCGAGGAAGACATGGCGGTGGGCAGCGGAGCGAATGTCGCTCATCGATGGAGACGCCTCCGGCGGGCTGGTCGCCCGTATTTCGCCGTTCGCCGCGCCCTGCGCAAGCGCGAAACGCGTCGACGCCCCGCCCCTTCCCGCTCTGGCCTAGGGAGCCGAGCAGCCAGGCGCGCCCCAGTCAATTCCGCCCAAAGCAGAACTTTGCCGCCCGCGGAGGCGATGCTATAGGGCCAGACTTCCGCCCTCCTGCGTCGCGAACTCCGGGAAAGCCGCCGATGCCCAAGATCAAAGTGAAGAACCCCGTCGTCGAACTCGACGGCGACGAAATGACCCGCATCATCTGGCAGCTCATCCGCGACAAGCTCGTCCACCCCTATCTCGACGTCGAGCTGCAGTACTTCGATCTCTCGGTCCAGCATCGCGACGCGACCAACGACCAGGTGACGATCGACGCGGCCCACGCGATCAAGGCCTGCGGCGTCGGCGTCAAATGCGCGACCATCACCCCGGACGAAGCGCGGGTGAAGGAATTCCATCTCAAGGAGATGTGGAAGAGCCCGAATGGCACCATCCGCAACATCCTCGGCGGCGTGATCTTCCGCGAGCCGATCATCTGCAAGAACGTGCCGCGGCTGGTGCCCGGCTGGACGCAGCCGATCGTCGTCGGCCGCCACGCCTACGGCGACCAGTACAAGGCGACCGACTTCAAGATCCCCGGCAAGGGCCGGCTGACCATCCGTTTCGAGGGCGACGACGGCAAGGTGATCGAGAAGGAGGTGTTCAAGTTCCCCGGCGCCGGCGTCGCGATGGCGATGTACAACCTCGACGAGTCGATCCGCGACTTCGCCCGCGCCTCGCTCAATTACGGCCTGATCCGCAACTATCCGGTCTACCTGTCGACCAAGAACACCATCCTCAAGGCCTATGACGGCCGGTTCAAGGACATCTTCGAAGAGATCTTCGAGGCGGAGTTCAAGGCCAAGTTCGCCGCGGCGGGGATCACCTACGAGCACCGGCTGATCGACGACATGGTCGCCTCGGCGCTCAAATGGTCGGGCGGCTACGTGTGGGCGTGCAAGAACTACGACGGCGACGTGCAGTCGGACACGGTCGCCCAGGGCTACGGCTCGCTCGGCCTGATGACCAGCGTGCTGTTGTCGCCCGACGGCCGGACGGTCGAGGCCGAAGCCGCGCATGGCACGGTCACCCGCCATTACCGCGAGCACGAGAAGGGCCGCGCGACCTCGACCAACTCGATCGCCTCGATCTTCGCCTGGACGCGCGGTCTCGCCCATCGCGCCAAGCTCGACGACAACGCCGAGCTGGCCAAATTCGCCGCAACCCTGGAGAAGGTCTGCGTCGCCACGGTCGAAGCCGGCTTCATGACCAAGGACCTCGCGCTGCTGGTCGGCCCCGAGCAGAAATGGGCGTCGACCGAAGGCTTCCTCGACAAGATCGACGAGAATCTGAAGGCCGCGATGGCGAAGTGATCCCCCTTCTCCCGCGTGCGGGAGAGGGCTGAGGTGAGGGCAAGTCGAAGCGCCCTCATCCAACCGGGCTTCGCGCGTCCACCTTCTCCCGCTCGCGGGAGAAGGGGCGCGCGCCGGCGAAACGAAGCGAAATCCCGGCGAAACGAAACGAAACCGGCGGCTTCGTTTCGGCTGCGTTTTGGCGCTGATCGGCGGCGAAAACGAAGCCGGCGATTTCGCGGTTTCGTGAGATTTCAATCGCTTCGCCACGCTTTCGTTTCGTATCCTGATGATTTGCGCCGCCCGGGGATGGACGCTCGCCTGTCGCCCGGCGCGGCGAGCGCGGCGGTCGCCTTGCGACGCCGACGCATCCGTCGACATGCCGAAAACAGGATTCTAACGAGCATTCCGATTTTCGGAAAGAAATTGTTTGCGCCGCCGAGACGGGGCCGCTTAGTCTGGATCGCTTCGCTTCGCTCGCGATGACAGTCGGAACAGCGTCAACCTAAAGACAACTCGATCTAATAGAACCAGGGAACCAGTCGCCAGGTTCGCTTGCGGTAGGCCTCGTATTCGGCGGCGAAGTATTCGGCGGCGAAAGTCTCTGCGAGCAGCCGTTCTTCGGCGTTCATACGCGCGTGTAGCGGGATGGCGAACAGCGCCGCGACGACGATCCCGACCAGCGAGCGGAACGCCAGCGCCCAACCGAACAACAGGATAAAGAGCCCGAGGTAGCTCGGGTTGCGGATGACCGCGGAGAGGGCCGTCGGTCTTCAACGTGTGGCCGGGCTGGATGGCGGCGAGGCCGCTGAACCGGTCGCCGAGCGCGTAGGTCGGCGCGAGCCGCAGCGCGCCCGTCAGAGCCGGACGCGGCCAGCGGCGACAACCCTATGGGGCCACGTGTAGAGTCCTTGCCGGCCCTGGCGCGGCGGAGAGAGCCGGGACGCATCCGTAGCCGGACGGCGTCATTGCTGTTGGCGTCGCCCGCCGAGCCAACGTTTTTCGCGCCAAACCCTTCACTCGTTCGCCTGTCCCTTGGCTGCGCCGTCGGAGATGTTCTTGCTGTCGGTCAGCGACCCCGCCTGACAGCCAAGCTGGCCCTTCCTGTTGGTCACAACATGCCCGCCGTGCGCAGCGCACTGCGTTCTCAGAGCCTCTTGCCCCTTCGGCTTCAGGTCCCTGAAGTAGACGTTGCCGGTGTTTGATTTGCTGGCGTTGTAATTGATGGCCTGCGCGGACGCGCAAATCATGGTCAATGCAACGGTCGCCAAAACCACGGCGGACGATCTGGCCAACGTCAAAATCCGACCCCGATGGTCTCGCATGACTCGACCTCCCTGTGCGCCCGGCGAATGCCGATTGACGTCGATGCTGGTCGCATCCGACTGAACCGGCGATGAACCGCCTGCCCGTCGCCATCCCGTCAGCCGGGATCCGCCGTCCGGATCGGCGGCTCCACCGGCGGGGAACTGCAGAATTACGGCGATGCGCACAAATCCCCAATCTGTTCTTTCGCGGGAGACGGGAAGCCACGGCGCCGGCGCCGGCCGACGCGGCTGGCGGCCGCGTTGTCATGCGCCCCCTTACAACCCCCCATTCCCCGCCCTAGATTGGGCCAAACTTTCCCCCTCCCGCGGGCGTTGCTTTGTCGATTTTCAGCGAATTGGCTTTCGAGGCGGGCGTCGTCGCGCGGTCTTTGGCGGATTACCTCTCCGGCGGCGCGCTGCGGCTGGGGGTCACCGGCCTGTCGCGGGCGGGCAAGACGGTGTTCATCACCGCGCTGGTCGACAACCTCGTCAACGGTGGCCGGCTGCCGGTGCTGCGCGCCGCCGCCGAGGGGCGGATCGCCCGCGTTCATCTCGAGCCGCAGCCCGACGACGCGGTGGCGCGCTTCCCCTACGAGGAGCACCAGGCGGCGATGGCGGGCCCCGCGCGGCGCTGGCCGGCCTCGACCCGGCGCGTCTCGCAACTGCGCGTGACGATCGAATTCGAGCGCGCTTCCGCCTGGGGCGGCGCCAGGGCGCAGAGCCTTCATCTCGACATCGTCGACTATCCCGGCGAATGGCTGCTCGATCTCGCGCTGATCGACAAGAGCTACGCCGACTGGTCGCGCGAGACGATCGAGGCCGCGCGGGCGCGGGCGCGCGCGCCGCTCGCCGCCGACTGGAACGGCTGGCTCGCCGGCCTCGACCCGAACGCGCCGGCCGAGGAGGCGACGGCGCTCACGGCCGCCGAGCTGTTCACCGCCTATCTCCGCCAGGCGCGCGACGCGACCTACGCGCTCTCCACCCTGCCGCCCGGACGCTTCCTCATGCCGGGCGATCTCGAGGGCTCCCCGGCGCTGACCTTCGCGCCGCTGCCGCTCGACGACGGCGCCGAGATCGCGCCCGGTTCGCTGGCGGCGATGATGGCGCGGCGCTACGAAGCCTATAAGACCCATGTCGCGAGACCGTTCTTCCGCGATCACTTCGCCCGGCTCGACCGGCAGATCGTGCTGGTCGACCTGCTGGCGGCGCTGAACTCCGGCCCCGGCGCGCTCGCCGACCTCGAGACGGCGCTCGACGGCGTCATGCAGGCGTTCCGCGCCGGGCGCGCCTCGCGGCTGGGGGCGATCTTTCGGCCGCGCATCGACCGCATCCTGTTTGCTGCGACCAAGGCCGACCACCTCCACCATGCCGACCACGACCGGCTCGAGGCGGCGCTGAAGCTGATGACCAGCCGCGCCATCGCGCGGGCCGAAGGGGTCGGCGCCGAAATCGACGTCGTCGCGCTCGCCGCGGTGCGCGCGACGCGCGAAGCCGAGATTCGTCACGGCGGCGAGATTCTCCCGGCGATCGTCGGAACGCCGGAAGCGGGCGAGCGCATCGACGGCCAGGCGTTCGACGGAATCGCCGAGGCGGCTGTGTTTCCCGGCCGGCTGCCCGACGATCCGGCGGCTGCGCTGGCCGGCGAGGCGCTGGCGCTGCCGGAAGCCGACAACGCCTGGCGCTTCCTGCGCTTCCGCCCGCCGCTGACGAAGCGCGGCGCGCCGCCGCCCCACATCCGCCTCGACCGCGCGCTGCAATTCCTGATCGGCGACCGACTGACATGAGCGACAAGAGCCCCCGCCCCCGCGCCTTCCGTCTCGACGACCAGCGCGTCGCGATCGACGACGGCCCCGCCCCGTTCTCGCCGATGGCGACGATCCTGACCGAGCCCGATTCCGTCGCACCCGGCGACGACGCGGCGCTCGACGCGACAGAGCGGGAGATCGAGGCGGCGCAGGGCGCGGGCGTCGCCAAGCGGCGGCGCTGGTCGCTGGCGACGGTCGCCTGGGTCGGGCTGGGCGGGCTCGCTTCGCTGGCGCTCGGCCTGTGGATCGACAGTCTGATCGAAGCCCTGTTCGCTCGCGCCGAATCGCTCGGCGCGATCGCGGTCGCCTTCGCCGTCCTGTTGGTGGTCGGCGCGCTCGGGCTGCTGATCCGCGAAATCGTCGCGGTCGCGCGCCAGCGGCGCATCGCCGAACTTCACGCCGCGCTCGCCCGCGCGCGCGCCGCCGACGACCGCGACGCGGCGCGCGCGCTGGTCGGCCGGCTGGCGGCGCTCTACGCGGGTCGGCCGGAGACGGCGCGCGCGCGCGGCGAGGTCGAACAGGCGCGCCGCGCGGTCGTCGACGGCCGCGACCTCGTCGACGTCGCCGAGCGCGCGCTGCTCAAGCCGATCGACAAGAAGGTGCAATCGGAGATCGCCGCGGCGGCGCGGCGCGTGTCGATGGTGACGGCGGTGAGCCCGCGCGCGATCCTCGACCTGCTGTTCGTCGCCGCGCAGGTCGTGCGGCTGACGCGCCGCATCGCCGAGCTCTACGGCGGCCGGCCGGGGCTGTTCGGCTTCTTCGCGCTGATTCGCTCGATCGGCGCGCATCTGGCGATCACCGGCGGCATGGCGGTCGGCGACAGCCTGCTGCAGCAGGTGGTCGGCCACGGCGTCGCCTCGCGCATCTCGGCCCGGCTCGGCGAGGGCGTGCTCAACGGTCTGCTGACGGCGCGGGTCGGCCTGTCGGCGATGGCGGTCTGCCGCCCGGCGCCCTTCGAGGTCGACAAGCCGCCCGGCGTCGCCGAGGTCGCGCCGTTCCTGTTCCGCAAGGCGAAGGCGGGATAACCTCCTTCCCCGCTGCGCGTGGGAGGATATCAGGGTTGCCTGCTCGCTGCGCCTTCCTTCCCTGCGAAGCGGGGAAGGGGGACCGCGCGAAGCGCGGTGGAAGGGGGCGCCAAGCGCGCCAGCGCAACGACGACCAGCGCGACGCCGGCGGCGGCGACGAGCCAGCTCGGCCGCGGCGCCAGCAGCAGGCTGAAATTGGCGTCCCACACGCGCGCAAACGGGATGTGGCGGACGAGGGCATACCACGACGCCTCGGCGAGCGCGGTCGCCGGCGCGGCGATCAGCGCCGAAGCGAGCGCGCCAGCCCATTGCGGCCAGCCGAAGCGGGTGAACAGGCGCGCCAGCATCAGCAGGAAGAAGAGCCCGGTCATCATCGCCGGCTCGGCGACATTGGCCTTCGCCTGCAGGAAGAAATGCAGCAGCGCCAGCGGCGCGATCAGATAGACGAGCTTGTGCAGCCGGTTCCAGTTTGCCGCGCCGATCCGGCGGATCATCGCGTCGGTCGAGGTCGCCGCCAGCGTCGCCAGGCCGACGAGCGCGGCGAAGCCGATCGTCAGATAGAAGCGCAGCGCGATCTCGCTCGCGACATGGAGGAGGTTGTAGCTCTGGTCGACGATATAGAGGCTGAAATGGGCGAGCGCATAGGCGAAGGCGGCGACGCCGACCATGCGCCGGATCGCGATCAGCTTGTTCCAGCGCGCATAGCGGCGCAGCGGCGTCACCAGCAGCGACAGCAGCAGCAGCCGCACCGTCCAGAGGCCGGCGCCATGGATGAGCTCGGTCACCGGCTTGGGGAACAGCATGCCGGTCGCCAGCTCGAAGGCGAGCCAGGCGGCCGGCGCGAACAGGCCGGCGAACACGATCGCCTTGAGGGCCGAGAAGCGGCCGTTGCGTTCGTTCCAGGGGGCTTTCAGCTTCATCGTCGTGATCGGGGTCCGGGCGCCGACGTCCGGCGCGCCATTCCATTCGCGCCGAAAGGCCGACTTGTTTCAACCCCGCCGCAACTGCCCAGGCTCAGCTCACACCGAGCTTGCGCTGCAGGTTGGTCGACGAGGTCGTGTACTGGAACAGCAGCTTCTTGTCGGGATAGACGTGGCGGTGCGCCCTCTGCGCCGCCAGCGCCCCTTCGTGGAAGCCCGACAGGATCAGTTTCAGCTTGCCGGGATAGGTGATGATGTCGCCGACGGCGAAAATGCCCGGCGCGCTGGTTTCGAAGGTCGCGGTATCGACCGGGATCAGGTTCTCGTGCAGGTTGAGGCCCCAATCGGCGATCGGGCCGAGCTTCATCGTCAGGCCGTAGAACGCCAGCAGGTCGTCGCATTCGACGTCGAAGGCCGACTGGTCGGCGCCGCGCAAAGTCACCGCGCTCAATTGACCGTCGGCGCCCTTGAGGCCGGTCAACTGGGCGATGGCCAGGTCCATCTTGTTTTCCGCCACCAGCGCGCGCATCGCGTTGACCGAATGCGGCGCGGCGCGGAACTCGTCGCGGCGATGGACGAGGATGACCCGGCTGGCGACCGGGTGGAGGTTGAGGGCCCAGTCGAGCGCCGAGTCGCCGCCGCCGGCGACCATCACCCGGCGGCCGCGGAAATGCTCCATCTTGCGCACCGAATAGAAGACGCTCTTGCCCTCGTAGGCCTCGACGCCGGGCGTCGGCGGCCGCTTGGGCTGGAACGAGCCGCCGCCCGCGGCGATGATCACGACCTTCGCCTCGATCGTCGTCCCGGCGTCGGTGGCGACCCGATAGAGCGGCTTTTCGGCCGTTCCCAGCGTCTCGACCCGCTCGACCATCTCGCCCAGATGGAAGGTCGGGCGGAACGGATGGATCTGCTTCTCCAGCGCCTCGACCAACCCCTGGCCGGTGATGATCGGATAGCCGGGGATGTCGTAGATCGGCTTCTCCGGATAGAGCTCGGCGCATTGGCCGCCGACCTTCGGCAGGATGTCGATGAGATGGGCCTTGATGTCGAGCAGCCCGAGCTCGAAGACGGCGAACAAGCCGACCGGGCCGGCGCCGACGATGACGGCGTCCGTCTGAATGATCTCGCTCATGTCCTCTAGCCTTGCTTGACGGGGGTGGTGACCACGAGGCCGTCGAGGGCCTCGCTGACCTTGATCTGACACGACAGGCGCGAGTTCGGCCGCACGTCGGCGGCAAAATCGAGCATGTCCTCCTCCATCTGCGACGGCTTGCCGACGATCTCGGTCCATTCGTCCGCAACGTAGACGTGACAGGTCGCGCAGGCGCAGGCGCCGCCGCATTCGGCTTCGATGCCGGGAACGCTGTTGCGCAGCGCCGTCTCCATCACCGTCGAGCCGACCTGGGCTTCGACCGTGCGAGACTCGCCTGAAGCGTCGATGTACGTCACTTTCGTCATGGGATCCGCGAATTCCTTTCGTGGGCGGGATTCCGCCGCCCGCGCCGATTTCCAATCGTGGGCGTCGATCACGCGGGCGCCTTCATAAGGCGCACGGCCGCGTAGCGGAAGGGCGAATTCGCGCTTTTCCTGGCGCTGCGAGCCGGGAAAAGGTCGGATGTCGCCTAATCGCGCAGCCCGGCGACCGCCGCGCGAGCCGCCGCGACCGCGACCGCGAGCGCGGCGAGCGCGCGCTCGACCGCCTCGGGGCCGACCCCGCCCGCCGCCAGCGCCTTCTCGACCTCCGCCGCCGCCCGGGCGACCGCGCCCGCCCCGACCGCAAGCGCCGAGCCCTTGAGCTGATGGGCGGCGTCGCCGCGCCGGCGACGCTCGGCCGAGGGATCGCACGATCGGGCGAGCAGGCTCGCCGACTGCCGTTCGAAAAGCGCCAGCAGCTCCTGCTGCAGCGCCGAATCGCCATCGGTCGCGCGCGCGAGGTGGACAAGGTCGATCGCCGGCTCGGTCGAGGCCGCGGCGGCGGCGGCCTCGCCTGACTTCGCGCGCAAAGGAGTCGGATTGGCGGGCATCTTGACCTCCTAACTCACGGATTCGGACTGCTTTTCGCCGCACGATGGCGCAACCCGGAAACAGGTGCGCGCCGCTTCTGCGCAAGCGGTCGCCATCATGGTCACCGAACCGTTAACGACGTTTGAAAGATACGATTCCGTAGAGGTTTCAAAGTCGACCCGCGACCTGTAGACTGCGTGGTTAATAGAGTTCGGCGCCGCGACGCGAGGCCAATGGCGTCGGCGGCGGCGGAGCGCCGCGCGTCGGGGCCCTTACGCGACGCCGCGCAAGTAGAGTGACAAGGCGGGCACGATGGCGCACAAACAACCGGCGAAGGACGCGGTTTCGGCAGCGATGTCGGCGATCGAGACCGCCCTCAACCTGTCAGGCGACGGTCACTCAGACGGCTCCGCGCCGCCGAACGACCCGCTTTCCGGAAGGTCGCCGCCGCCGCCGCAGATCGAGCCGCCGGTTTCCCGCCGACTGCCGCCCGCCGAGGACGTCAAGACGCCGCTGGTCGCCGATCCGCCGGCCAACGACGACCGCCCGGCGATCGGCCCGATCGTCCAGGCGCTCGCCATGCGCCGCCTCAACGCGACGCCGGTGGTCGCCGCGACGGTCGGCTCGCTGCTGTGGCTCGCCCTTTGCGCCTACTACGCCGTCAGCCATTTCCCGTGGAGCGGCGGATCCGACGCGGCCCGTCAGTTCCTCGCCAAGCCCGAGACCGTGCTGCTCGGCCTCGCCGCGCTCGGGCCGATGATCCTGTTCTTCGGCTTCGCCGCCCTCGCCCGCCGGCTGCAGGAGCTCAGGCAGGCGGCGCGCTCGATCACCCAGGTCGCGCTGCGCCTCGCCGAGCCGGAAACGGTGGCGAGCGAAAACGTCGCCTCGCTCGCACAGGCGATCCGCCGCGAGATCGGGACGATGGGCGACGGCATCGAACGCGCGCTGGCGCGCGCGGCCGAGCTCGAAACCCTGGTGCGCTCGGAGGTGACGACGCTCGAGCGCGCCTATTCCGACAACGAACGCCGCATCCGCTCGCTGATCGCCGAAATGGCCGATCAGCGCGAAGCGATCCTGGCCAGCGGCGGCCGCGTGCGCGCGGTGATCGACGACGCCCATCGCGGCGTCGCCAACGATCTCGAGGCGATCGCCATCCGGCTCGGCGAGCGCGTGTCCGGCGTCGGCAGCGAAGTCGCGACGTCGATCGGCGTTTCCGCCGAGGAGGTCACCGAGGCGATGGACAGGGCCGGCGGCTCCGCCGTCGACCGCATCAACGCGATCGCCGCCGAAGTGTCGGCCCGGCTCGCCGCCGCGAGCGGCCGCAGCGCCGAAGAGATCATCGGCCGCGTCGCCGACATCGACCAGCGCATCCGCAACGCCGGCGAGTCGCTGGCGTCGGATTTCGCCGGCCGCAACGAGGACCTCGTCGGCCGCATCGAGGCAAGCGGCGCCACAGCCGTGGAATCCCTGCGCCGCCACGCCGACGGCATCGTCGCCCAGCTGGGCGCGGCGACGGCGGCGGCGGGCCACGCGCTCGACGATCACGACCAGACGGTGGTCGGCCGCATCGCCGACAGCGGCGCTCTGGCGGCCGAAGCGATCCGCCTGCACGGCGACGCGGTGGCGACGCGGCTGGCGGTCGCCAGCGAGTCGCTGGCGCGCGAGTTCGGCCAGCGGATCGACGAACTGATCGAGCGCGTCGAATCGAGCGCGCGCGGCATCTCCGACACCGTCGTCACTCACGGCGACGGGCTCGCGTCGCGGCTCGACGTTGCGGTGGAGCGGTTGCACGAATCGGTGGTGGTGCGCGGCCAGTCGCTGGAAGACTCGCTCGCCGCCGCCAATTCGCGGTTCGATTCGACGCTCTCCGGCAAGACCGAAGACGCGCGGGCGCTGTTCGAATCGGCCGGCGCCGCATGGGCCGAGCATTTCGACGCGCGCCATGCCCAGTTGCGCGCGCTGATCGACGATTCGTCGGGCGTGATCGGCGGCCAGATCGAGGAATCGGCGCGGCGCGCCGCCGACGCGGTCGCCGCCGAGGCGATCGCCGCCCAGGAGCGCCTGGAGGCGGCGGCCCGCATGGCGCTGCAGCGGTGGAGCGACGAGACGCGCGAAGTCGGCGACAAATTCACCTCCGCCGCCAGCGAGGCGGTGGCGTCGATCGCGGTCGGCGGCGACAGCGTCAACGACGCGATCGGCCAGACCATCTCGAACCTCGAGGACACGCTGAGCGCCCGCGGCGGCGCGCTGGTCGCCGACCTCAACAACCAGACCCGGCGCATCGAGGAGCAGCTCGGCGCGCTCAACGCCCTGGTCGGCGAGAGCGGCGAGAGCGCGATCGAGCGCATCGCCGCCCACACCGGGCGCCTCGGCGAAACGCTGTCGGGCCACATCGAGTCGATCGACGCGGTGATGAGCAGCCGCAAGGCCGAAATCGACGAGCGGCTCAACGAGCATCAGGCCCATCTCAACCAGCGGCTCGACGAGCATCGCAGTCGCATCGACGAAAATCTCGTCGACCATCGCTCCCGCATCGACGAAAATCTTTCCGAGCACCGCAATCGCCTCGACGACACCCTCGCCGATCAGCGCGGCCGCTTCGACCAGACCCTCGGCGATCATCGCCAGCGGTTGGAGGAAGCGGGCGCCGCGCGGCTCGCCGAATTCGAGTCGGTGGCGGCCGCCAACCAGACGATGGTCGAGCTGGCGCTGTCGACCCACACGCGCGCCGTCGACGATTCGCTGAAGGACGGCTCGGCCAACCTCGAGATCGCGCTGACCGACCGCGGCCGCGACATCGTCACCCGCATCGAGGCCGAGACCAAGCTGCTCACGACCCAGCTCGAAGCGACGCTCAACGCGATCGAGCAGACCGTCGTCATCCGCGGCGGCGAGCTCGACCAGCGCCTCGCCCGGCGCAGCCAGGAGTCGGTCGCGAACTTCGATTCCGGCGTCGAGGCGGCCGACAGCCGCGCCTCCGCCAAGCTCGACGAGGTGCGGACGTCGTTCGAGAAGATTCTCGAACGCATCGACGGCGTGCTGGCGGCGCGCGCCCAATCGATCAACGAAAATCTGGCGCGCAGCACGGTCGACGCCGCCAAGACGCTCAGCGAAGGCGGCCGCGAAATCGCCATGGGAATCTCCGCCAAGTCGGCGGAGCTGGAGGCGACCCTGCGCGGACGCGCCGAAGCGCTGTCGCAGGCGCTCGGCGAACTCGCCGGCGACATCAACGCCAAGCTCGCCGACCGGCTCGACGACATGTCGGGCACGCTCGGCGCCAGCGTCACCCGGTTCCGCGACGACATCGTCGCGC
>Ga0302157_10006467_pt1 | contig 12103 bp, 10 predicted proteins | sample I_Bog_N3_3_FD_193502 | JGI IMG/M metagenome (GOLD analysis project Ga0302157, IMG submission 193502) | Peat permafrost microbial communities from Stordalen Mire near Abisko, Sweden - I_Bog_N3_3 | ecosystem: Environmental > Terrestrial > Soil > Wetlands > Peat | place: Sweden: Abisko, Stordalen...
CAGTTTATAGGCCGGATTTGCACGATGCCGCAGCCACCCCCACAATCCGGGCCATGACCACGCCGCCCTGGAAGTTCTCGCTCGAGCCCGCCCGCGACAAGCCCACGCTGCGCCGCCAGTTGAAGGCCGAGCGGCTTGCGATGACCGATCGCCATCAACGCTCCGTCCATATGCAGGAGGTGCTGCGGGTCTGGCTGGTCACCCGGCCCGAAACCTCGATCGGCGCCTATTGGCCGATCAAGGGCGAGTTCGACGCGATGCCGGCCCTGTTTCGCTGGACGGAGGGCGAGCCCTATCGCCTGATCGGCCTGCCGGTGATCGACCGCGAGACCAAGCAGCTCGATTTCCACGTCTGGTTTCCCGGCTGCCCCATGGAAGACGACGCCTACGGCATCCCCAAGCCCAAGGGCACCGATTCGTTCGAACCCGAGCTGCTGCTCGTGCCCTGCGTGGGCTTCGGGGACGGCGGCATCCGGCTGGGCTATGGCGGCGGCTTCTACGACCGCACGCTGGCGGCGCTCGCGCCGCGGCCCTACACCGTGGGCATCGGATACGGCCACGGGTACGTGCCCTGGCTCGAGGCCGAGCCGCACGACATGCCGCTCGACGCCATGATCACCGAGGACGGCGTGTTCTGGGAACGCGAATAGCGGCGCGCGAAGCGCGTCGGGATGACGCGCCCTGGTGCGTTTTGCGCACCGAAACCGCTCGAAAAGCAACCTTTGGACATGGGGCGATGCACCTTGTCACTGCACACACGTAACGGTGTGTCTCGGGTGCCGTGGTTTACCCCAGTCGATGTGATTTTTTGCACGCTCGACAGGTAAGCTACGTCCACGCAGGAAGGGTTCGGCTCACGCAGAGGGGCCGATTCGCCAAACAAGAAAACGAACCAGACGGGATATTCGCCATGTCAAACACGATAGACCTCAAGGTGCCCGGCACGCGCAATCGCGTGCCCGTGCGCACCACCGGTCAATGGCGCAGCCACTTCCTGGGCCTGCGGGGTGCGCGCGAGCTCAAGAAGTCCTGCGGCGTCTGGGTCAAGCGTTGCCGCTCCATCAATACTTTCGGCTTCGACCAGGCGATCGACGTCGTCTTCCTCAGTGCCGACGGCGTGGTCACCAAGGTGGTCGCCGGCATGAAGCCGTGGCGCATGACCAGCTGCCCCGAGGCGCACACCGCCCTCGAGCTGCGCGCCGGCCTGGCCAGCCGCCTGAACCTGTCGCCCGGCGTGGAGATGGGCCTGCTGGCCTGACCCCCGCCACCGTGCTCAGAAGCGCCGGCCCACGCCCAGCGACAGCAGCCACGGATCGACCGCGAAATTGCCTGCCTTGGTGCTCCCGGCATAGACGTCGGTATTGAGCTGCACCTTCTTCGCGTCGGCGTTCAACAACCATCCACCTCCCAGCGGCAGGTCCACGCCCGCCTGCAACGCCAGGCCGACGCTGTTGCGCTTGATCGACGGCTGCAGTGCCGCCGTCGCCGCCGCGTCGAAGTGCACGTCCGAGAAGTGCGTGTAGTTGATGCCCACGCCGAGTTAGGGCCGCACGACGGGCAACTCCGTGAAGTGCTATTGCAGCGCCGTCGGCATCTGTGCCAGCGTCGGCCAATGGCGGCCGAGCACGAACGCCACGGCGGGGTGGGACTCGATGCGTTCCAGCAGCGCCAGGAACGCGGGGCGCGCGGTCTTCAGGTGCCTGCGCGCGCCCGACCACTTCGACACGACCGCCGCCAGCAGGTCCAGCGCGCCGGGCTGGTCGCCGGCGATGAAGCGCTCGCCTTCCACCGGGTACAGGTCGGCGAATATCTCCCAGTGCCGGTGCAGGCGGTCCGTGGCGCCCGCGCGCACGGCCGCGAGCGACGCCTCGTCGGCCAGCGTGGTGAAACGCTCGGGATAGTCGATCACGGTGATGCAGGCGTAGCAGTTCGCCGCGATGTAGACGAGGCCGCGCAAGGCGAGGTCGCGTGGGTTCGGCTCGTCGCTGAGCAAGCCAGAGTTCGGGAAGGAGAGTCCCAGGTGCATCAGGATGGCGGCACTCTCGCTCAGGATCGTGCCGTCGGGCAATTGCAACGTGGGAATCTGCTTGAGCGGGTTCACGCGCTCCAGCTCGGCCAGCGCGTCGTTGTTCTCCCAGGACGCCGTCTCGACGATGCGGAACTGCGTGCCGGTCAGCTCGAGCGCACACTCGACGGCGGCCGAGCCCGAGCCCTTGAATCCGTACAGGGTGTACATGCCGTCTCCTGTCGCGCAGCGCGCGTTTGCGAGGAGCGACTATCCTATCCGGCGATCAGGCTCAGGTCGAACGCTCGCTGCACCAGCCACAGTCCAGCCACGCCGGCGATCGCCAGCGAGCCCGCGGCGAACGCGCCGCGGTAGGTGCGCGTGCCGCGCAGCGACCAGGCGATCGGCAGCACCACTGCGACGATGCACAGCTGGCCGATCTCCACGCCCACGTTGAAGCCCACCAGCGGCCCGACCAGCGCGCCCTTGGCCAGGCCCGCGTCCTTCAGCGCGGAGGCGAAACCGAAGCCGTGCACGAGCCCGAACACGAACGTCAGTTTCCAGCGCGCCTCGCTGATCACCGGCCAGATGTTGTTCAGCGCGGCCAGCACCACGCTGGCGGCAATGATGGACTCGACCCAGCGCGACGGCGGGTTGACGATGTTGAGCACCGACAAGGCCAGCGTGATCGAGTGCGCCACGGTGAACGCGGTGACCACCTTCAGCACGTTGGTGAGCGCGAGCCGCAGGTTGTTCGACGGCAGCCAGCGCGTGCGCGTGACGCCCGTGCGCGGGTCGGTGACGGCGCTGCGGATCCACACCGACGGCAGCAGCAGCGACAGCAGGAACAGGATGTGGTCGTAGCCGATCAGGATGTGGTGCACGCCTTCGTGCACGAAGCCGAAGAACGACGACAGGGGGCGGTCATCGGTCGACGCGCTATCGACATCGGTCGCCGCTGCGCCCGACGCTGGCTGCGGCAATGCTGCCGGCGCGGGGGTCTCGACGAAGTCCGCGGTCGAGGGCAAGGACGAAGCCGCGGCGACCGGCAGCGGCGGCAGCTTGAATCGGTGCCAGCCATTGCCGGGACTCAGCACCGCGAGCTGCGGCGCGGGCGCGTCCGCAGAGGCGTCGCCGGCCGAGGTCCGCGAGACGCGCGCGATGCCACGATGCGTCGGATCGGTCTTGGCGAACAGCTCGTACTCCACGCTCAGCTGCTGCACGGGCGCCGCGCAATGCCACTGCGTGCGCAGCACGGCGTAGGTGCCGTCGCTGTGCTCGGTGATCGCCGGCGTGTTGGCGTCGGTGACAGGCGTGCTGGCCGGGTCGGGCGTGCAGCGCGCGCCGTCCGCGCTCAGGCGGATGTCGTTGCGGGCCAGCGCGGCGATGTCGGCCCAGCGCGTGCGCACTTCCTTCCAGCTGAGCTGGTCGTCGGCGTTGGTGTCCAGGTACAGATCGCGATCGAGGTCGCGCAGCGCGATGTCGATGCGGGCGTCGACGACGGCGCCGTCCACGTGCAGCGTCACGTAGGCGTCGCTGGCCTTGTGGGCCTGCGCCAGCGGGGTGGCGAGAAGGCCCGCGAAGGCGAGGGCAGCGGCGATGTGGACGCGGCTCATGGGGTGCTCCGGGACGAGGTCTGCACGGCGGACGGCGCGGGCAAGGGAGAAGACGCGGCCGCTGCGGCGCGGCGCGCTGCGAGCATCAAGGCCAGCGCAGATGGCGGCGCCGCAGGAATCGATCCGAACGCGACCGGCAGGAACGGGGCGGCACCCAGGCCGCCGACGGACAGGCGCACGTCGCGCCCTCCAGTCTCGCGCAGGAACTGCCACAACGGCTCGGCGGCGGCGTCGCGATGAGCAGCGTGGGCGGCCTGGGCCAGTACCACTTCGTCGGCTGGCTCGTGCTGCACGTTCCAGTTGGACTTGGCCAGCACCAGCGCGGCGCGCGTGTCGCCGTGCAGGCTCAGTTCGTAGCGCGACTGCTCGCGGCCGTGGCTCTTGTCGCCGCGCAGCAGCGCGGCGTCGTAGCGGTCGCCCAGCATCGTGGTGGCGTCGCGCGTCAGCGCGTTGTTCCTGCCGTGCAGCTGCTTGTAGGCGAGGGCCACGCGCAGCAGCACCGGGTCGGCGGCTTCGTTGCCCTTCAGCAGCGCGAGCACCTCGGCGGGGCGATGCTGGTCCAGCAGCCAGTCGGCATATGCACACTGGGTATAGACGTCGGCGTTGGCCTTCAGCGCGGCGGCGAAAAGCGCGCCGGCGGCGGGGTCGCCGCGGCGCTGTGCGAGTTCGGCGCGCATCAGGTTCAGCCAACCTGGCGGCGGGCTGCCGGCGATCGTCGCGGCACTGCTCGCATCGGGCGCGCCCGCGAGGCGCGCGAGCGTGGCGGCGGCGGTGTCCGCGTGGCCTTGCAGGCTGGAGAGTTCGGCCATGCAGGCCAGTCCGTTCAGACGCACGCCCGAGCCGAGCGGCATGAAATCGACGCCGGCCAGGCGCTTGCAACCGGCCTCGGCCTCGGCGAAGTGGCCCAGCACCTGCTGCACGCCGCTGCGCGTCAGCTCGGCCTGGGCCCGCACCGGCAGCGATACGTTCGGCAGCGCGAGCACGGCGTCGAGTTCCTTCAACGCGTCGTAGAAGAAGTGCTGGCTCTGCAACACGGTCGCACGCACCAGGCGCACTTCGGGCGGCGCGTCGGCGCGCGACCACCACGGCGCGAGCGCGGCCTGGGCCACGCCCAGCTCGCGCGGGTCGCCGCGCAGGCGTCCGCGCGCGAGGGCGTCGTTGGCGGCCTGCAGCGCCAGGCCCAGTTCGTTCGGATGTTCCTGCAGCTGCGTGCGCTGCGCACGCTCTGCGGCAATGGCGGCGCGGCGCTGGGCCGCATCCCCCACATGGGTCGGCAGGTGTTCGACGATCGCGTCGTCCTGCGTGGGTATCTGGAGGGCCGATTCCTCGGCCGACAAAGCAGGCGCCACCGCGCCGAACAGGGTCACCAGCGCCAGCGAGAGCCTGGCCGCGCCGGCTCGCCACGCATGTGAATGCGAGGCGACCCGGGCGAGGGCGCCCGCCACCGGGATCGATGTCGAAACAGTGGCGCGTTCCATCATGGCGTTGCGATGGGTTCTTCGGTTTCGCTGGTGGGGAATGTCGGCACCAGGGCCAGCGACAGCGGCTCCGTATTCTCGGTCTCCGGCAGGTTGAACGCGAACGTTTCGAGTGCCAGGTCGCTCGCCGCGGCGGACGCCGGCACCTGCGTGATCGCCGCGGGCGGCGGAGCAGGCGTGACGTTGTCGCTGTCGCCGCCGCACGCGGCGAGGAAGAGACCGGCGAGTGCCGAGACGCCGATCAGCGCGGCGGTGCGGCCGGCCGGGGATCCGCCTTCCGGCGGTGGGCAAGTAGAGGTGGTCATGTGTTTGGCCTCGTTGGCTTACTTGGAGCCGTTGCCGCGCTTGGCTGCCGCGGCCGTGGGGCTCGGCACCACTTCGGCGCGAGCGCCGTCGCCCGGGATCGGCGTGTTCAGGTACGGGAAGCCGGGCAGGAACGGTTGCGCAGCCTGGTCGACGGTGTCGTTCAGGTTGAACGCGGTCGTACCCATCGGCACGGCCGACGGGTTGCAGGCCGCGCCGAAGCCGAAGGCGTCGGTCGTGCCGTTGGCCACGCACAGGCCGCCCATCGCGGCGATCAGCGTGATGTCGACCACGTCGTCCTTCGGACGGCGGCCGTTCGGGTAGCCGGCGAAGTCCTGGCCGCCGGCCAGCGCGTTGCCGACGTAGCCCAGGCGGTTCTGGTCGGCGAAGGCCACGGCCGGCTTGGACGTGTTCAGGCGCAGCATTTCCGACGGCGTGACCATGGCCAGCTGGTTCAAGCCGGTGATGCCGGTCAGGAACGTCGTGACGAGGTCGTTGCGCGGGATGTTGGTCGGCGAGATGCCGGGCGCGCCCAGGTAGGTCTCGAGCAGCTTCGGATACGACGGGTTGGTGACGTAGCTCAGGAACTGCGCGTCGCCGCTCGGCTTGGAGCTGTTGAACAGGTCCTTGTCCTTCATGCCGATCACCAGTTCATTGACCAGCGGCATGCCCAGGCGCGAGACCTGCGTCCAGGCGCCGCCGTTGCGGTCGGTGGTCTGGTAGCCGGACTTCGGCGTCGGGTCGAGCACGCGGGTCTGGCGCAGCGAGGCCGTCGTCCAGCCGCCGATCACCGGGGCGGCCGTGGTGGCGCCCAGGCAGGTGGCGGGCACTTCCAGCTCGAGGGCCGTGACGTTCTTGTAGTACAGCGAGCCGTACGGCGTTGCGTTGTAGTCGGCGGCGTTGGTCAGCACCGTGACGGGCGCGTTGACCATGTCGAAGATCACGCCCAGGTTCACCGCGAACGGGTCCTGGCGCGCGCCGACGAAGACCTTGCCGGGCGTCGCGCAGCCGGGAATGGTGATCGGGTAGATGTGGGCGGCGGCGTACGTCGGATAGTCGGCGATCGTCTTGGCGCCGATGTTGTCGGTGGGCTTGTCGAACGTGGCCGAGCCGGTCGTGGCGTTGACGATCGGCGCCGGCGTGCCGGTGCGGCGGTCACCGGTGACCAGCGTCAGCGTGTACGTCTCGTTGACCTGCAGGTGCGGGTCGTGCGGGACGCTGACGGCGCCGTTCTGCAGCGGGGCGATGTCCACGCTGGCGGAGCCCACCGTCTCGGTCAGCGCGTTGAAGTTGTTCTGGAAGCGGAACTGGAATGTCAGGTGTTCGTGCGCGTCGCCGACGTTGTCGATGTGGATCTCGTACAGCGCGTTGGCGTCCATCGCGTGGTAGTTCGGGCCGTCGAAGCCGTCCTGCATCGGCTGGTAGTTGGCCACCAGCGTCACGAAGCCGGTGCGGCCCGCCTCGTAGCTGTTGAACATGTAGAAGTCGGATGCGTCGACCTTGGGGGACGTCGTGATGAACGGCGCCTCGCGGTGGCTCGAAGCGAACGCGCCGCCAGAGATGGCGAGCAGGGCGGCGGCCACGACGGGCGCGGTGCGGAACAGGTGGGGTCGGTCAATTCGCATGTCGTTTCTCCTGGTGCTTGTGATGGGTGCCATGTTGCGGAGCACCGATGTCGAGAAGCGAAGTGCGCCGTCGAAACCACGTGCTGGCAGGATCGTTACGTCACGTGAAATGCTTCTGGATGCAAAGGATTCGTTAACCGTTCTAGGCGTGCTGACATGCATCCGTTTGCACGCGCTTCACGTAGCGCGCGAATCCGTTGCGTGCGGGCATCTCGACCGCAGCCGAACGGTGGGAGTCGCGGACGCAAGCTGGGCGACAGGCGCGGACGTGATCTATTCGACGCGTCGTGCCGATTCGCTGTCGAGCAGACTCATCGGCCCTCGGATGCGGTCGAAGGGGCAGTACAGACTCCAGGATCGACCTTGTCCATGCATCGCTTCCCCGCTCCGCTGTCCCGCGCACGCGTCGTGACGCTCCTGTCGTGCCTCGCCGCCGCCACTCTCGCGGCCTGCGGTGGCGGTGGCGACACGCCGTCCGCGCAAGCCGCGGTCGAATCCGCGACGCTCGCGAACTCGTCCGTTGCCGATGTCCAGGCCCTGCCGACCTTCCACATGGCTCCGGCTCAGCTCGACGAGCCATCCGACGTCGATGTCGGCGGTGGCAACGCCTCGGCCGGCACGGCACCGTATCGCTTCCAGATCGACCCCGCGCTCGCCGGACTATCGACCGCGCGCCTGACGCCTGACGTCCTCGCGCAGCAGATCGCGACGCTGCAACGCGCACGCGTGGCCTCGGCGAGCACCGCCAAGCCGACGACGACGGCCATTGCAGCGGCCGTCTACACGCCGGCGCAGATCCGCGCGGCCTACGGGCTGCCCGCGCTGCCGGCCGTCGGCGCCACGCTGTCGGCGACGGACTCCGCCGCGCTCGGCTCGGGCCAGACGATCTACGTCATCGACGCCTATGACCATCCGAACGCGTTCTCCGACCTGACGAAGTTCTCGACCAAGTTCGGCCTGCCCGCATGCACCAACGTCGCGCTGACCGCGTCATCCACGCTGCCGCTCGCCAGCGCCGGATCGGGTTGCACGTTCTCCGTCGCCTATACCGACGCCACCGGCGCGCTCAAGAGCAGCGCCCCGGCGTACAACGCGAGCTGGATCGCCGAGATCGCGCTCGACGTGCAATGGGCGCACGCAACCGCACCGCTCGCGCGCATCGTGCTGGTCGAGGTCACCGACTCGGGCAGCAACAACCTGCTCGGCGGCGTGGTGCTCGCCAACAAGATGGGCGCGGGCGTGGTGTCGATGAGCTTCGGCGCCGCCGAAGGCACCTGGGTCGAGAGCACCGATGCATCGTTCACGACGACGGGCATGACCTACGTGGCATCCAGCGGCGATGCGGGCGAGCAGGTGCTGTGGCCGGCGGTGTCGCCACACGTGCTGGCCGTCGGCGGCACCAGCCTGCAATGGAGCGGCTCGGGCACGCGCTACGAGACGGCCTGGGCCAGCTCGGGTGGCGGCGTCAGCGCGGTCGAGGCCCTGCCGTCATGGCAATCGGGAACGAAGGTGGCGGGAGCAGGTGCGGCGACGATGCGCACCGTGTCCGACGTCGCGTTCAACGCGAACCCGAACACGGGCCAGTACGTCGCGCTCACGGCGCAGGGCTCGTCCACCACCACCTGGAACGCCTACGGCGGCACCAGCATCGGTGCGCCGCAATGGGCCGGCCTGGTGGCGGTGGCCAATGCGCGCCGCGCCGCCGCGGCCCGGGCCTTGCTGGGCGACTTCCACGCGACCCTCTACCAGACGATCGCCGCCGTGCCTGCGACCTACGCCGCGGCGTTCGCCGACATCGTCGCGGGCAGCGACGGCAGCTGCGCGACCTGTTCCGCGGCCATTGGCTACGACACCGTCACCGGCTGGGGCACGCCCAATGCGACCGCGTTGCTCAACGCGCTGGTCGGCAGCTCGAGCACGGCCGATTCGCCGGCGCCCGTCGTGCCCGGCGGCGCGTTCTCGGCGCAGACCGGCACGGCGTTCTCGCAGTCGCTGGGCATCATGGCGCCCGCGGGCGTGACGACCGCCTATGCGCTCACGGGCGCACCGAGCGGCCTGGGCGTCAACGCGTCGGGCACGCTGAGCTGGGCGGCACCGGTCGCCGGCAGCTATGCCTTCACGGCGACGGCCAGCACCAGCGCGGGCAAATCCGCCAGCGGGCGCTACACGTTGAGCGTCGTGGCGGTGAACCATGCGCCGACGCTGGCCTCGGGCTCGATCACCGCGAAGGCCGGCACCGCGTTCGCGGTGGCGTTGCCAGGCAAGGACATCGATGGCGACGCGATCACCTACAAGATGACCGGCGCGCCGAGCGGCCTCGCGCTCAGCAGCGCGGGTGTGCTGAGCTGGAGCAAGGCGGTCAAGGGCACGTACACGTTGAAGATCACCGTCACGGACTCGCACGGCCTGGCCGGTGCGGTGGCGACGATCACGCTGATCGTCAACTCGTAGGAGCCGCTCAGCTTCCCAGCAGCGCGGCGCCGAGCGCCTCGGCCACTTCGATGCCGTCGACACCTGCCGACATGATGCCGCCCGCATAGCCTGCGCCTTCGCCGGCCGGGTACAGGCCGCGCACGTTGAGGCTCTGGTAGTCCTTGCCGCGCGGGATGCGCAGCGGCGACGACGTGCGCGTCTCCACGCCGGTAAGCACCGCGTCGGGCATCGAGAAGCCCTTGATCTGGCGCTCGAACGCCGGCAGCGCTTCGCGGATCGCGTCGAGCGCGTACCCGGGCAGGCTGCCGCGACCCGGCTCGGCCAGATCGGTGAGGCGCACGCCTGGCTTGTACGACGGCTGCACGCTGCCCAACCCGGCGGAGCGCTGGCGCTTGACGAAGTCGCCCACCAGCGAGCCCGGCGCCTGGTAGCCGCCGCCGCCCAGCTCGTAGGCGCGCGATTCCCACAGGCGCTGGAACGCGATGCCGTCGAGCGGGCTCACGACGCCGCCCGTCTTGCCGTCCTGGCGATAGTCTTCCGGCGAGAGGCCGACCACGATGCCGGCATTGGCGTTGCGCTCGTTGCGCGAGTACTGGCTCATGCCGTTGGTGACGACGCGATTCTCCTCGGACGTCGCCGCCACCACCGTGCCGCCGGGGCACATGCAGAAGCTGTAGACGGAGCGGCCGTTGCTGGCGTGGTGCACCAGCTTGTAGTCGGCCGCGCCCAGGGTCTCGTTGCCGGCGTTGGGGCCGAAGCGCGCTCTGTCGATCAGGCCTTGCGGGTGTTCGATGCGGTAGCCGATCGAGAATGGCTTGGCATCCATGCGCACGCCGCGTTCGTGCAGCATCGCGAAGGTATCGCGCGCGCTGTGGCCCAGCGCCAGCACCACGTGGTCGCTGCGCAACTCCTCGCCGGAGGCGAGCGTCAGGCCGCGGATCTGTTTCTGCTCTCCGCGTCCCTCGACGAGGATGTCGGCGACGCGCTGTTCGAAGCGGATCTCGCCGCCGAGGGCGACGATGTCGGCGCGCATCTTCTCCACCACGCCCACCAGGCGGAAGGTGCCGATGTGCGGCTTGGCGACGTACAGGATCTCGTCGGGCGCGCCGGCCTTGACGAACTCGGCCAGCACCTTGCGCGTGAGGTGGCGCGGGTCGCTGATCTGGCTCCACAGCTTGCCGTCGGAGAACGTGCCGGCGCCGCCTTCGCCGAACTGCACGTTCGATTCCGGATCGAGCCTGCCCTGGCGCCACAGGCCCCAGGTGTCCTTGGTGCGTTCGCGCACTTCCTTGCCGCGTTCGAGCACGATCGGCCGCAGGCCCATCTGCGCCAGGATCAGCGCAGCGAAGATGCCGCACGGCCCGAAGCCGACGACGATAGGGCGTCGGTGCGCGGCGGCACCTTCGAAGAAGCCGTCGGCCGCCCGTCCCACGAAGTGGTAGTTGGTGTCGGGCGTCGTGCGCAGATGCGCGTCACCTGCGAAGCGAGCGAGCACGACCGATTCGTCGACGGCGAGCACGCAGTCGACGGTATAGATCAGCACGATGGCCGTCCTCTTGCGCGCGTCGTAGCTGCGCTTGAAGACGGTGAACGACGTCAGGTCCGCATCACGCAGGCCCAGGCGCGCCACGATCGCCGGACGCAGGGCGGCCTCGGCATGATCCAGTGGCAGGCGCAGTTCGGTGATTCGAAGCATGGTGCTGATTCTCGGCGTGCAGCCGAGAACTGGAACGCAACGAGACGCGGTTCGGCTGAAACGAACAAAGGAGCCCGAAGGCTCCTGGTCACGCATCTAGTGTCGGCAAGTGCATCCGGGCCGGAGCCGTGAATGCCTGATGCAAGCCAGCCTGAAACGGCCGGCTCGAGTTCAGCCCTGACGGGCTGCCCCGAAATCAGCCTTGGCGAGCGCGCTTGCCCGGGTTCTTCTTGCTGCGCGTGTGGGCGCCGCGTTCCAGGCTGCGCTTCTGGCCCTTGCCAGTGGTGGCGGTGACGCCGATCGGCAGCTTCACGCGCGGGGTGGCCTTGCGGTCGGCTTCGGTAACGATCTTGTTGCCCATGATTGGATCCGGTCTAAAGCTGTAAGGGGTCGAACCCAGCATTAGGCCACAAACGGAGGAAAAATGCACCTCGCTGGCTGGAGCACAGTGCCAAATAGAACGCGGCGGGTGTCCTTGGCGACGAAAATCCACCCGAAAGAACGCTGTGCGACGGAGGTTTGTAAAGATCGATTACGTCTTCGTCGTCAACGGTACCGCCGCGCAGGCCGTTCTAGGTGCAAGCACGCCGCTTCAGCGCAACGACAGGTTGCGCCGGCGCCATCCCTCCCGCGAGGGCGACCAAAAAGGAAGACACATCATGAAGACGATCCATCTCAAGCTCGCAGCCGTTGCCCTCGTGGCATTCGCCGGTGGTGCCGCGCACGCCCAGGTTTCCGTGGGCGCCAGCGTCAACATCAACGTGCCGGGCGTCTTCGGCCGCGTCGACATCGGCATGCCGCAACAGGGGGTCGTGTTCGCGCCGCCGCCGGTGGTCTACGCGCAGCCGATGATCATCGCGCCGTCGCCGGTGGCGATGCACCAGCGCCCGATCTACCTGTACGTGCCGGAAGCGCACCAGCGCGACTGGGCGCATCATTGCGCCGCC
>Ga0302157_10006471_pt1 | contig 12094 bp, 17 predicted proteins | sample I_Bog_N3_3_FD_193502 | JGI IMG/M metagenome (GOLD analysis project Ga0302157, IMG submission 193502) | Peat permafrost microbial communities from Stordalen Mire near Abisko, Sweden - I_Bog_N3_3 | ecosystem: Environmental > Terrestrial > Soil > Wetlands > Peat | place: Sweden: Abisko, Stordalen...
CGCGGGTGTTCGGATGCACGAGCACCGTCAGACCTTGCCGGTTGAGCATCAGCCAGGGGACGAAGTTGCCGAACGTCGCGACGTCGAACGCCACCTGGTACATCGCGCGCGCATGGGGTCCGACCGGGCGGTCGTGCACGCGCCCCAGCGTCGCGGAAAAACGTTCGCCGATCTGCTCGCGCAAGGTCATCGCAAGCTCGCGCTGCGCCGTTCCGTCGAAATAGATGTGGGCGTGGAAACTGGCGATGGCCGCTAGCGGCTGCAGGTCGGTGCGAGTCATCCGCGCACTTTACGGCAGCCGCAACGAATCCGGCCCCGGTCGCATTGCGGCGACCGGGGCCGTCTGAAGTTCACCTGGGAACGGTCAGACCCCTCGTCCGCTGATCAGGCGGAACAGGACCGCGATGATCGCGATGACGAGCAGGATGTGGATCAGTCCGCCCATGGTCACCGAAGTGAGCATGCCGATGAGCCAGAGGATGACGAGAACGACGGCGATGGTGTAGAGCATGGTTTTCTCCGGTTGCTACTTCTTGATGCTGGTGTCGTTGACGACGCTCTGGACGCCTTCGACGTTTCGTGCGACGGACGTCGCGCGTGCTTGTTCGTCGGTGCTGTCGACGAAGCCGCTCAGCTGCACGACGCCCTTGTTCGTGGTGACCGCAATTTCGGTACCCCTCGTCTGATCGTCGGTCATCAGTGCCGACTTCACCTTGACGGTGACGACCGAGTCGTCCAGCACCGCGCCGGCGGTGGACTTGCCGTCCTTGATCATCAACTTGTTCTGTACCGACGAGACGCCCTCGACCGCCTTGGCCAGCTGGACTTCGCGGTCGGCCTGCGCCTGGTTGTCGACGAAGCCGCCGAGCAGCACCTCGCCCTTGCGGGTCTCGACGCTGGTGTCGCCGCCCTTGCCCAGGTTGTCGGTCATCAGCGCCGACTTCACCTTGGTGGTGATGACGGCGTCGTCGAGCTCGGTACCCGCGGATACCTTCTGCTCCGGCGGCGTGTCGGGCTTGTTGCAGCCCGCCAGCGCGAGGCCGGCCAGGGCGGCCGCGATGGCGATGCCCAGTTGTAACGGTCGTGCTTGCGTGGTCATGAGGTGTTCTCCGGCTTGGCCTGGCGGCCTGTGGAACCCATTCGGCAAGCACCGTGCCCGACAGTGGGCGCCAACCGGTGGCGACGCGCCGGGTCGGGCTCGGTCAAGCAGGGCTTCGACGACATCCACACCGGTGACAACGTGACGGCGCATGTCGGCGGCGTCGAGTCCACGCCCCAAGGCAAGCACCTGCTCGCGGCGCTCATGAAGGTGTTGCAGGCGCTGGCGCTGTTCGCCCGGGGATCTCGCTGCGGCGAGACCCCGGGCGTCGGATACTGCCGCCATGGAACCGACCGATCGCCCCCTCCGTGTCCTTGCCCTGTGCGGCAGCTTGCGCAGCGCCTCCGTCAACGCGGCGCTGCTGCGCGCGGCGGCACGACTCGCCGCGCCCCGGGCCGACGTCGACGTGCCAGGCTGGCTCGGCCGCCTGCCCTTGTTCGATCCCGACCTCGAGGCCGACCTGCCGCTGCCGGTGCAGGCGCTGCGCCTGGCGGTGGCCAATGCCGATGCGATCCTCGTCGCCAGCCCGGAATACGCCCACGGCGTCAGCGGCACGATCAAGAACGCGCTGGACTGGCTGGTGAGCTTCGAGCCGTTCATCCACAAGCCGGTGGCGATCCTCAACGCCTCCCCGCGCGCGCATCACGCGGACGACGCGCTGCGCGAGATCTTGCGGACGATGTCGGCCGGCCTGGTGGGCGAGCGGTCGTTTGCGGTCGAGCTGCTCGGGGCGCAACTTGACGAGGACGCGATGGTCGCGTCGGCCGGCGTCGCCGGGGTCGTCGCCGAGGCGATCGCCGCGCTGCGCGCCGAGATCGCGCACCAGGTGGACGGCGGCATCCCCGTGTTTCCCCTGCGCTAGATTGCGGGCGGGGCACCGGAGTCGGATACTGCCGCATGGCTATCCCCCACGCAAGTTCCGGACAGATCGTCGACATCCTGTCCGCCGAGGGAACGCTCCCCTCGGCCAAGTCGTTCGCACTCTTCAAGAGCGCGCAGCTCGAGGTGATGCGTGTCGTCCTGCCTGCCGGCAAGGCCTTCCCGCCGCACCGCGTGGCGGGCGAGATCACCGTGCAATGCCTGGAAGGCCGCATCGACATCAGCGTGGACGGCGTCTCCCAGGTATTGCGCGCAGGGCAGCTGATGCACCTGGAGGGCGGCGTGCTGCATGGCCTCGTCGGCATCGAGGACGCCTCGGCACTGGTGACGATCGTGCTGTGCAGGATCTGAGGGTCGCCGTCGCGCCGGGGTTCTTTTCTTTGTCGCATCAACCGCGTATAACCTCGCCATCGAGCGGACGCTGGATCCGCCGACGATTGCAGGCAAGCAACGAGGAGCACGCATGAAGCAATATGGCGCCGAATTTCTCGGCACGTTCTGGTTGGTGCTGGGCGGCTGCGGCAGCGCGGTGCTCGCGGCGGCGTTCCCGGGCCTGGGCATCGGCCTGCTGGGCGTCGCGCTGGCGTTCGGCCTCACCGTGCTGACGATGGCCTACGCGATCGGGCCGATCTCCGGCTGCCACCTGAATCCGGCGGTGTCGGTGGGCCTGTGGGCCGCCGGGCGCTTTCCGGGCGACAAGCTGCTGCCCTACATCGTGGCCCAGGTCTTCGGCGCGATCATCGCGGGCGGCGTGCTGTACATCATTGCCAGCGGCGGCCCGGGCTTCGACGTCACCAAGGGCTTCGCCTCCAACGGCTACGGCCTGCGGTCGCCGGGCGGCTACTCGATGACCGCCGCGCTGGTGTGCGAAGTCGTGATGACGATGTTCTTCCTGATCATCATCCTCGGCGCCACCGATTCGCGTTCGCCGACCCAGTTCGCGCCGATCCCGATCGGCTTCGCGTTGACGCTGATCCACCTGGTCAGCATTCCCGTGACCAACACGTCGGTCAATCCGGCGCGTAGCACCGGCGTCGCGATCTATGTCGGTGCGCCGGCGCTCGAGCAGCTGTGGCTGTTCTGGCTCGCCCCCATCGTCGGCGCCGTGATCGGCGCCTATGCGTACAGGATGATCCGCGGCAAGGACGAATGACGTTCTGATAACGTCGGGCTCCCGAAACCGGAGCGCGACGACATGGCCCGCAACATCGAGATCAAGGCGCACGTCGCCGACATGGACGCCCTGACGGCGCGCGCCGCCGCGATCGCCGACAGCGGGCCCGTCGAGATTGCGCAGGACGACACCTTCTTCCGTTGCGACAACGGGCGCCTGAAGCTGCGCACCTACGGGGATGGCACGGGTCACCTGATCTTCTACCGCCGGCCCGACCAGGACGGCCCGAAGGAATCGTTCTACATCCTCGCGCCGACGGCCTCGCCAGACGCGCTGCGCGAGGCGCTGACGCTGGCCAACGGCCAGGCCGGCCGTGTCGTCAAGCATCGCACTGTGTTCATGGTCGGCCGCACGCGGGTGCACCTCGACCGCGTCGAGGGCCTGGGCGATTTCATGGAACTCGAGGTGGCGGGCTCGTCGCCGGCCAGCGCGGACCTGGGCGTGCGCGAGGCCCACGAGTTGATGGCGCGCCTGCAGATCCCCTCGGACTGCCTGGTCGAGTGCGCATACCGCGACCTGCTGCGCGAGCGCGCCGCCTGATCAGACGCCGCGATCGAAGAGCCGCGGCAGCAGCGCCACCCACACGAACAGCCCCGCGTTGGCAACGACCGTGATCCAGAAGCGGATCCGGAACGCCCGCTTGATCGTCTTGTGGCGAAAGACCTGCTGCGCAACGATCGCGCCCGGCCAGCCGCCGACGAGGCCCAGCGACAGCAGCATGGACTCCGGGATGCGATCGCGACCCGCGCGCGCGGCTGCCTTGTCGATCGCGTAGAGCGTGAAGCACAGCAGGCTGGCGCCGGCGTACAGCAGGCTCAGCCACGTCGGCACGCCGCGCAGGATGGCGACGCTGGCATAGCAGAGCGCGAAGGCTGCGAGGGCGACGATGCTTGCCGCGTCGAACCGATGCGGCGGTGTGCGAGGGTGCGACGCCATGGTGCGAGCGAAAGAGGCGATGTGCCAATGTACGATGGCGCGCCAAGCCCTCAGGTTTGCCATGCAAGTGCGCCCCTTCCTGGATCCCGACGAAGCCGCCGTCATTGCCTTGTGGGAGGCCTGCGGCCTCACGCGATCGTGGAACGATCCGCGCAAGGACATCGCGCGCAAGCGAGCGGTGCAGCGGGAGTGGTTCCTGGTCGGCACGCAGGCCGACACGCTGATCGCCTCGATCATGATCGGCTACGACGGCCATCGCGGCTGGATCAACTACCTGGCCGTCGCGCCCGACCAGCGCTGGCACGGCCACGCGCGCACGCTGATGCGCGAGGCCGAACGCCTGCTGGCGGCCGCGGGCTGCCCGAAGATCAACCTGCAGATCCGCACCAGCAACGCGGCCGTGATCGAGTTCTACAAGCACATCGGCTATGCCCAGGACGACGTGGTGTCGTTCGGCCGCCGCCTCATCGCCGACGAGTGAGGTTCAGTCCGCGGCCGTGTCCATGTCGACGCGGCGGGCACGCACGCGCTTGCCCTTGACCAGGCCCGAGTTCAGCTTGGACAGCGCCTTGTCCGCGATGGCTCGGTCGACCGCCACGTAGGTGGACATGTCGGTGACGTTGATCTTGCCGATCTGGTCGCCGGCGAAGCCCATGTCCTTGGTCAGCGCGCCCAGCACGTCGCCCGGACGGATCTTTTCCTTGCGGCCGCCGAGGATCTGCAACGTGACCATGGTGGCGATCAGCGGCTTGTCCGAACCCTTGTCGAGTTCCGTCAGCTTGTGCCACTTCGTGGCGGCGCCCTGCACCAGCTCCACCTGGCCGACACGGGCCATCTCGTTCATGCTGGCCAGGTTCAGCGCCAGGCCTTCTTCGCCGGCGCGCCCGGTGCGGCCGATGCGGTGGATGTGCACCTCGGGCTCGAAGGTGACGTCGACGTTGATCACGCAGGCGAGCTGCGCGATGTCGAGGCCGCGCGCGGCCACGTCCGTGGCCACCAGCACCGAGCAACTGCGGTTGGCGAACTGGATCAGCACCTGGTCGCGGTCGCGCTGCTCCAGGTCGCCGTGCAGCGCGATGGCCTGGATGCCTTCGGCGGTAAGCACGTCCACCAGGTCGCGGCACTGCTGGCGCGTGTTGCAGAACGCGAGCGTGCTGGCAGGCTGGTAGTGGCGCAGCAGGCGGCCGACGGCGTGCAGGCGCTCGTTGGGTGCGACCTCGTACCAGAGCTGCTGGATCTGCGCGGCGGTGTGGCGCGACTCCACCTTCACCGTCTGCGGATTGCGCATGAACTGCTGGCTCAGCTTGGCGATGCCCTCGGGATAGGTGGCCGAGAACAACAGCGTCTGGCGCGCCTTCGGGCACGCGCTGGCCACGGTCTTGATGTCGTCGACGAAGCCCATGTCCAGCATGCGGTCGGCTTCGTCGAGCACCAGCGTCTTCAGTCCCGACAGGTCGAGCGCCTCGCGTTCGAGCAGGTCCATCACGCGGCCCGGCGTGCCGACGATCACGTGCGCGCCGTGCTCCAGGCTGGCAAGCTGGTTGCGCACCGGCACGCCGCCGACGATCGTCAGCACCTTGATGTTCTCTTCGGCGCGCGCCAGGCGCCGCGTCTCCACGGCCACCTGCTCGGCCAGCTCGCGCGTGGGGCACAGGACCAGGCACTGGATGCCGAAGTGGCGCGGGTTCAGCTTGTCGAGCATCGCGAGCGCGAACGCGGCGGTCTTGCCGCTGCCCGTCTTGGCCTGCGCCAGCAGATCGTGTCCGGCGAGCGCCACCGGCAGCGCGGCGGCCTGGATCGGCGTCATCTCCAGATAGCCCAGCTGCGTCAGGTTGGCGATGACGGCGGGCGGCAGCGCGAGCGTGCTGAACGAATTGGCGGAGGGCGTGGCAGTGGCGGGCGAGTTCATCCCGAATTATCCGCGATGCGCACGGGTTTGTACCGAGTAGGATCAGCGCACGCCGACCCAAGTCGCGCATTCGTGCGCGCCCCGCCTTCCGATGCCCGCCTCCGACCGCCTCTTCAGCCCTGCCGCCGAACGCAACCGCCAGACTATGGCCGACGTGCTGCGCCGCGTGCTGCCCCCGGAAGGCCGCGCTCTGGAGATCGCCAGCGGAAGCGGCCAGCACGTGGCCTGGTTCGCGCGCGTGCTGCCCGGCTGGGTGTGGCAACCCACCGATTTCGATGCGTCGTCGTTGCGGTCGATCGCCGCCTGGAGCGACGCGCGGCCGGAGGACGGCGCGGACGTCGCCGGCCCGCTGGCCAACGTCGAGCCACCGATTCAACTGGACGTCTGCGCCAACCCGTGGCCCGTGGCCGGCGAGTTCGACGCGCTGGTGTGCGCCAACATGCTGCACATCTCGCCGTGGGCCTGCTGCGCCGGGTTGATGCAGGGCGCGCAACGCCACCTGGCACGCGACGGCGTGCTCGTCACCTACGGCCCCTACCTGGCCGACGACATCGAGACGGCGCCGAGCAATGCCGCCTTCGATGCCGACCTGCGCCGCCGCAACCCGGCGTGGGGCATCCGCCGCCTGGAGGAGGTGGTCGCGCAGGCGCGCGACGCCTGCCTGCGCCTGCGCGAGCGGGTCGCGATGCCTGCCAACAACCTGATGCTCGTGTTCGAACGCGACGAGCCGCTCGCCTGAAGAAGGATCCCCCGATGACAGCTTCCGCCAACACCGCCGACGCCTCGCCCGACGGCGTGCCCGCCGCCCTGGCCATCGCAGAGACCCGCGCCTGGATGCGCCGCGCCGTGATCGGCCTGAACCTGTGCCCGTTCGCGCGTGCGGTGGACGTGAAGGATCAGATCCGCTACGTCTTCACCGACGCGACCGACGCCGAGACCTTGCTCGCCACGCTGGTGGTGGAGCTGCAGCGCCTGGCCGACACCGAGCCCGAGCTGGTGGACACCACGATGGTGATACATCCAAGGGTATTCGGCGACTTCGAGGATTTCAACGATTTCCTCCAACTCGCCGACGCTGCGGTCGAAGACATGAACCTCGACGGCATCATCCAGGTCGCCAGCTTCCACCCGCAGTTCCAGTTCGCCGACACCGAGCCCGGCGACATCACCAACGCGACCAATCGGTCGCCCTATCCCACGCTGCACCTGTTGCGCGAGGAAAGCGTCGATCGCGCCGTGGCCGCATTCCCCGAGGCCGAGGCGATCTTCGAGCGCAACATGGCCACGCTGGAGAAACTGGGGACGCGGGGCTGGGCCACGCTGCGGCGCCAGTGGGAGGCCGACGCTGCCGTGGACGTGGCGACGAAGCCTGCCGCGCAGGGCTGAGCCAGGGGTTCCAGGCTCGGGATGAGCCTTGGCCGGGCGGTGCGGGATGCCTCCCCGGCCTCGATGGCGGTGCCGCGTCCTGCGGATGACGGTTTGATGACATGTCCGCCGATGCCTGGTCCAGCATATGAACCGGCACAACGATCGCGTCGTACCGGGGCGGGCGCTGATCGCGCCGGGCGGTCGGCACCTGTTGCTCAAGCGCAGTGGCGCGCAGTATTTCGTCGAGGTCGTGGACGGGCCGCTCGTGAATCGCCATCGGCCGTCCGTCGACGTGCTGTTTCGCTCGGTCGCCAAGAGCGCTGGTGTCAATGCGCTGGGCATCATCATGACGGGCATGGGCGATGACGGCGCCGCCGGGCTGCTCGAGATGCGCACGGCCGGCGCGCGCACGATCGCGCAGGACGAGGAGAGCTGCGTCGTCTTCGGCATGCCCAAGGAGGCGATCAAGCGCGGCGGTGTCGAGCGGACGCTCCCGCTCGGCGCCATGGCCCAGGAGATCCTCAAGCAACTGTGAGCGGGCGCCGGGTCGTTCAGAACGCCACGCCCGCAGACGCTATCCTGTGCCCATGAAGCATGCCGGCGCCGCCACGTTGCAGACCCTTGCCCCGCTGTTGGCGCGCCTGCGCGCCTTGCCCGGCCTGGTCGAACGCAGCCCCGGCTGCTTCTATCGCAGCTCGAAGTCCTTCCTGCACTTCCATGAAGATCCGTCCGGCGCGCATGCCGACGTGCGGCTGGTGGCGCCGGAGTTCACACGGGTGCGGGTCGAGAGCGGGACGGAGCAGGACGCGCTGGTGCTTGCGGTGGCCCGCACGCTGCAAAGCCCGCGCTGACGCGCCTCAGGCGATGTGGTGCGCGCCAAGCACGGCCCGCAGGCGCCGCAGCTCCGTCTGCAGGTCGAGGATCAGCGCCGCGGTGTCCAGGTTCGCGCCGAAGTCGCGCTCCAGGCGGCGCGCGGCGAGGGCGCGTTGCAGGTCGGCACTCCGGAAGTGCCAGCGCTCGGGCGGCTGATCGGGCGCGTCCACGTGCAGGATCTCCACCTCGACGAGACGGAGCACCCATTGGTCTTCGGCGCCGACAGCGCGGGCCAGCTCGCGCACGGTGAGGGGTGACGAGTCGATGAGGGTGGTGGTGATGGCGCGCATATCAGGCTCCGAGGTGCTGGCGCGGGTTGAACGGCGCGGCCTTCGCGAGTTGTTCGTAGGCGGCGCGGGCGGCGTCGGTGTCGGCCGGCGGCAGCGCGATCTCGAGCAACAGGTACAGGTGGCCCGGCGTCTTGCCGGGCAGTCCGCGCTCCTTCAGCCGCAGCTTCATGCCGTTGCGTGCGCCCTTGGGCACGGTCACGTCCACGTGGCCGCCGGCGGGCGTTGGCACCGTCACCTGCGCGCCGAGCGCGGCCTCGGTGGGCGTGATCGGCAGCGTCATGTAGAGATCGTGGCCCTCGATGCGGTACAGCTTGTGCGGTGCGATGCGCACCTCGAGGTAGAGATCGCCCGCGGCCTCGCCGCCGTGCCCGGGCAGGCCTTGCCCGGAGAGGCGGATGAATTGCCCGGGTCGCACGCCGGCGGGAATCTTGACGTCCAGCGTGCGGTGGACCAGGTGCGGGCGGCCCTGGGCGTCGATCTCCTGCGCCTGCAGCGAGATCTGCCGTTCGGCGCCGTGCAGCGCGTCTTCGAGCGAGATCTCGATGGCGGCGTGGTGGTCCTCGCCCTTCTCGCGGTACGGCGCGCGCTGTCCACCCGCCCCGCCGCCGCCACGGGCGGCATTGCCGAAGATCGACGAAAAGAACTCGCTGAAATCGGCGTGGTCGGACGGGCCCTGCGCGGGGCCGCGGCGGAACTCGAAGCCTTCGTCCCAGCCCGGTGGCGGATTGAAGCCGCCGTCGGGGCTGCCGCCGCGCGCCACGCGGTCGGCCAACTGGTCGTAGGCGGCGCGCTTTTCCTTGTCGGACAGCACGTCCTTGGCCTCGTTGATGTCGCGCATCTTCGTCTCGGCGTCGGCTTCCTTGCTGACGTCGGGGTGGTACTTGCGCGCCAGCTTGCGGTACGCCTTGCGGATGTCGTCGTCGCCGGCGTCGCGGGCGACGCCCAGCGCGCTGTAGTAGTCCTTGAAGTCCATGGTCGATTGTGAGCGATTCAGCGGCCCCTGGTGAGGCGTTTCGCATTGGCGGTGGCCTTCGCATGCACCGGCGCCAGCGCACGGTGCGCCAGGCGTGCCGCGGCCGTCGAGGCCGCGCCTTGCTGGGCGGAGGGCGCATGGCGCATCAACGTGTCGGCGAGTTTGCGCTGGCTGGCCATCGTCTGCGGGATCGATCGGCTGGCGGCCAGGCGGGCGGTGGCGTCGAAGACGGCCATGCCGGTGCGAAAGGCCTGGCCGGCCATGCCGGCGAGCAGCGGCGCGGCGCCGGTGGCAAGCGCCTGGCCGGCGCGCGAGAACGCATCGACCTTCTCGGCGCCCATCAACGTCATCTCGCGGCGGTCGGCCGCCGTCGGATTCAGGCCGGCGGCCGCGATGCGGGTGGTGCGGATCGCAATCACCTGCGCGGCAGCGGTGGACATCTGCACCGCCTTCACGCCCAGCGTGCCCCACAACAGAAAAGGGTTGGCGAACAGGGCGGCGGTGGCCTGGCGAGACCTCATGGCGAATCCTTCGCGCGGGGCGCAAGCGCGCCCGGAAGCAGGCGCGATAGTGCAGGCGTGGCAAGCGACGAGCCCGACAGCGGCTCGTCCTGACGGCGTACGGCGGCTCGACGGCGTGTCGGTGGGCGCGCCGATCCTCAGCGGTGGAGATCGCGCGAGCGAGGCCTGGATCGACGACCGACTGCCCGACGCGTGGTTCGCCCTGACGACCCGGCCAGGACCTACTTCTTCTTCAGCGTGACCTGGAGATCGGTCACCTGCTCGGTGTGGTCGATATCGCCGTTCGCGGTGGCATGGTCGATGCTGTTGGGCGTGGCCCGCTGCGCGATGGCGCGTTCGGCGGCGTCGCCCTTCAGGTTCTGGCGTTGCACCTGCAGGCGCGGGCCCTTGGCGCGCGCGTCACGGCTGGCCATGTCGGCGTCAGCCTGCGCCTTCACGTCCACCGGCGCGGTCTTGACGGACGGCACGTCGGCCTGGCGCAACTGGCGATTCGCGGCGGTCGCCAGCGTGGGCTTCTTGTGCGGGCCGGTCGAGCCGTCGAGGTTGACGTCCTGGCCCGGGGCCGCCTGGGCAGCGGTGCCGAGCGCCACCAGGGCGGTGGCCAGGAAGAATCGGATCGTGCGCATCGAGGGCTCCTCGCGGCCGGAGATGGCCGCCTTTTCACCCCTGAGGCAAGGCGCGAGCCCGGGTCGCTCAGGCGTGCGCGGGTGGAAGCGGCAGCGCGGCGGTGATCTCCAGTCCGGGATGGGCGTTGCGCAACGTCAGCGTGCCGCCGTGGGCCTCGACCACCAGCTTGCACAGGTACAGGCCCAGGCCGACGCCGCCCGTGCTGCGCAGGCGCGCCGTGTCGGCACGGTAGAAGGCCTCGCTGGCGTGTTGCAGCTGGCCTTCTTCCATGCCGGGGCCGAAGTCGCGCACCACCAGTTTCACCGACTGCGGCGTGCCGGCGGTGGACACCACCGGCGCCGGCCCCGAATCGCTGCCATGGCGCAATGCGTTGTCGACCAGGTTGCGCAGCAGCAGTCGCATGCGGGCGCGGTCGAGCGGCAGCGCGGGCAGCGTCTCGTCCAGTTGCAGCGCCAGCGTGCCGGCGGCCACCTGCGTGTCGCACTGTTCGTGCACGATGTCCGACAGGGTCGAGGCCTCGGTCTGCAGCACGGCGTGGCCGCCGGCCTGCACGTCGGCGAGGCGCTCGCTTTCCAGCAGGTCGATGATCAGGTCGCGCATCTCGCCGAGATCGCGCAGCAGCGCGCTGCGTTCGGTGCTCTCGTCGATCAGCTCCGCGTTGATGCGCGCCCGCGTCAGCGGCGAGCGCAGCTCGTGGCTGATCGCGAGCAACAGCTGGCGCTTGGCGTCCAGCATGTGGTGCAGTCGCGCGGCCATCGCGTTGATCTGTTCGGCCAGGTCGCCGAGCTCGTCGCGGTTGCGCGGCACGATGGGCTGGGAGAAGTCGCCCTGGCCGTAGCGCACGGCGCCTTCGCGCAGCGACGCCAGCGGGCGCAGCATGTGACGCACCCAGGCGTAGGCCATCCCGGTGAGCAGCAGCAGGATGGCCAGCGTGGCCCAGCCGACATGCTGGGTGCGTTGCTCGTGCGACATGTCGGCCAGGCCGAAGATGATGCGGTGGCCATCGGGCACGCGGCGCACGATGCGCCAGTCGCTCGGGTCGAGCTCCTCCAGGTGGCGCGCAACGATGCGCGTGCCCGGCGCGGCGCGCGGCGGCCGCGGCTGACCGTCGGCGTCGACGCGGGGCGGACGCGGCGGCCCCGGCACGATCAGCGGAATCGGATCGCCGTTGGGCAGCGTGACGATGCTGCGATGCGACGGCGGGCGCATGCCTTGCGCCGGCGGCGGCGGCGGTGGCTCGTCGGCTGAATCCCAGTTGACCTCGGGACCCTCGATGCGGATGTGCAGCGGCAGCCGCTGCGTGAGCAGTCGCGCGCGATCGATATCCGGCGGCGAGCCGATCTCGGCCACGAGCAGGTCCGAGTAGTTCAACACCAGCGGGTGCAGGTACTCGCGCCAGTCCACGCGCTGCATGACATGCAGGCCCAGCAGGAACGTGGCGCCGA
>Ga0302157_10006472_pt1 | contig 12090 bp, 10 predicted proteins | sample I_Bog_N3_3_FD_193502 | JGI IMG/M metagenome (GOLD analysis project Ga0302157, IMG submission 193502) | Peat permafrost microbial communities from Stordalen Mire near Abisko, Sweden - I_Bog_N3_3 | ecosystem: Environmental > Terrestrial > Soil > Wetlands > Peat | place: Sweden: Abisko, Stordalen...
CCCCTCGAGGGGGGAAGGGTCGGGGATGGGGGTATTCGCACAGTGGTTTCGGGACGAGCGCAAGAGGCGGAGCCGCCTCCAGCGTCAAGCTCAGCGGCGTCGCGCCCTACACCCCCCAACCCTGCCCTTCCCCCCTCGTAATGTGGGCTCGCACAGGGGGGCGAGAGATAGCAAATCCGTCCGATGCCGTCTCGTCGTCGAACGAATGAAGTCTGCCGAGCGCTCGGCTTCAGGCATGAGCCCGGCTGCAATCCGTCCGCATCCTGATGGTCAGAAGTCCGCTTCCACGGTCGCGTTAATGCGCGGGGACCTGGCGTCGGGCAATTGGGTGAGCGGCTGGGCGATCTCCAGCCCGGCCTGGAGGCTGTGGGCCAGGGCCGCGCGAAGGCCGGCGCCGTAGGAGTAGAGCTCTCCGCCGCCCGCCGCGCCGTAGAGGTTGGCGACCTTGCCGCCGTCCGCATAAAGGTAAAGCTCGAACCGCCTCAGCCAGCCGCCGTCGCGCTTCAACAGAAGGCCGCGCAGTTCGGCCGAGCCAAGCACGCCGCGATCGCCTGTCCGCTCGCCCAGTTCGTAAGCCCTGCCGAACGTCGGTCCGCCAATGCTGATCTTCTGCAGGAACGGCAAGGGCCGGTCCGCGCTCTGGGCGCTAAGGTCGAGGCTCGCGGAGAGCGGCCCGGTCAGAGCCCCGGTCCAGTTCGCCCATCCGTCCACCACGACGAAGCCGTACCCGTCGTAGACGAGACCGTAGGGGCCCTGCAGGAGCACGGGCGTGACATCCAGCATGCGCGGCTCATAGGCCGCCGAAACGCCGGCGCGCAGCCGGCCGCCCAGCAGGGGCGCGAAGCCGTTGACGTCGCCGTAGACGGTGGGGATTCGGTCGATTTCCTGCCAGCCGTAAAGCGTTTGGCGACTCGATGCGTAGTTGAACGCCATATCGATCCAGGCGCTCTCGGCGGTGCGGCGCCACAGCGCCTGGGACAGGTTGACCTGGGCGCTGTGGATGTCGACGTTGGCCAGGGGCGCCGAGGCCACATAGGCCGGATTGGCGTGCAGATAGCCGTAGGTGGCCGACACCTGGGTCCCGTTGGGATTGATCTGCGCCGTGTAGCGGGCGCTGACCGAAACGAGCTCCTGCCCGTGCCCGGGCGTGATCATGATCTGGCCGGAAGCCTCGTCGCGGTCGGAAAATAGGCCGCGCACCGCCAGCGCGGCTTGGACGCGCGCCGGCCCCTCGCCTGTCAGACCACGATTGTCCGCCGCCACGCCGGCGCTCATCGGCGTGTAACCGATGGGCACGGTAAGGACACCGCGCCCGTCCTGGCGCCGATAATCTGGTCGGCCCAGCGTGATTCCGGGGATGTCGCCCGCCAGGGCAAGGACCCGGTCCAGGTCATCCTGGCGCACCGGCTTGCCCACCAGGCGGCTGAACAGCCCCTCGACGCTGCCGTTGACGGGTCCCTTGAAGCGTATTTCGTCGATGCGGCCTAGGTCGATCGTCAGGCTCAGGACCCCGGCCTCGAGCCGCTGCGCTGGGATAGTGCAATGCGCGAAGATGAAGCCCTGGTTGCGCGCCAGTCGCGTCACCGCGACGACCAGCGCCTTGAGCGTCTCCTGTCTGGCCGCCTGGCCCACGAAGGGCGCGACCGCCGCCAGGACCTGAGCGCGCGACAGCTCCTCACCGCCGGACGGGATCACCGCCCCGATCACCGGGCCGCCGGCCGGGGCCGGGGCCGAAAGGTCCTCCATCGGCCGCAGGCTGGGCTCTTCGGTATCCTGCATGGGACGCAGGCGGATACCGGAAGGCAGCGAAAGAGCACTCGCGGCGGCCGAGGCCGCCCCGCTCGGGGCCGCCGCGCGGGCAGACCCCACGAAAGGGCTCAGGACCGTAACGACGATCCAGCCTGAAGAGATGAGACGAAACCCTCCACGCATGGTCTGTTGATAGGATCAACACAGTTAACACAATCTTTAATCGGGAAGGTTCAACCAATTATTATACAGTTTTCCTATATATCCTGGCGCAAGGACTAACCTGCTCTTGGGTGTAACTCTATGAACCACCTCCGTAGACGGCTTATTCCATTTGCTATGTATTTAGTACTCCCAGGACTATCCTCGGCTGAAGAGACGCGCTGGACGGTATCGGAAGCGTCTCCGGGGGTGATAATCACTTTCAATGGTGTGCGAAAACCTGCGACAAAAGGTCTTATTCTTCAGGCAGGGTCGGAATTAGCCACGGGCCCAAATGCCAGGGCGATCGTAACGAGCGGCGAGAAGTATGTCGTCATCGCCCCCAGTTCCAAGATCGACTTTCCCGCGGCGCAAACTGAAAACGCGATGACCGAGTTGTTCGAGGATTTCGGCAATGCGGTTTTCAGCATTAAGAAGGGTCCAACACCGCATTTCGCGGTCAGGACCCACTATCTGGCCGCGGTGGTCAAGGGCACCACCTTCAGCGTCACCAGCGACGCCTCCGGCTCGTCGGTGCAGGTTGTGGAGGGCGCCGTGGACGTGGCGCCGCTGCAGGGCATGGCGCACCAACTGCTTGTGCCCGGCGCGGTCGCCCTGGTGCGCGGCGCCCAACCGACGGCCTTATCCATCTTCGGTCCTTCAGGCGCGGCGGCGACGTCTGCCGAACCCCCAACGCATGCGAACACTCCTCCCCCGCCCACCGATGGCAAGGCCTCCGTCGGCGCCGATGCAAGCGCAGGCACGGGCACGGGCACGGGCACGGGCACGGGGGTTGTTATCAGCGCCGTCGAATCGCCCAACGAATCCTTGCTCGCCGTCACCGGCGGTTTGGTGTCCGGCCAGAGCGGCGGATCAGGCGCGGCGCCGGCTGCTGCTGCTGGACCTGTCGCTCAAGGGGTCTCGGCGCCTGCCGGCGCGGACAGCGGACAAGGCTCGGCCGCGAGCGGAGGATCAGGCGCGGTTGCATTGGCGCCGACCGGCGGCGGCGCAAAAGGACTCTCGTCGCCTTCCGGCGGCTCGGCTTCGAGCGGCCCTCAAGGCGGATTCACGCTGGCTCCCATGACAGGTTATGGACCCGCCCTGGTTTCCGCCTCCAATCCGTCTTCCCTTGGCAACATCATCAGCAGCCTCATCTCCGGCGGCGGCGCGGCCGGCGGCAGCGGAACTGGCAAGGCCGTCGGGCTGTTTGCAGGACTGCCGACACCCGTTGGCAACATCAGCGGCGGCCTTGGGTCAGGGAACGGGAACAGCGGGTCGAAGGGGAGCAGCGGAAACGGCAATGGGAAAGGCGCGGGGACGGTCAGTGGTCTGACCAATCCGATCGCCAATCCGCTCGCCAATCTCATCGCGGGCCTCACGGGCGAAAATGGCAATGCAAGCGGGGGCGCTGGCGCACTGCCCAACCCATTGAGCAATGTTGTGATCGGCCTTACGGGCGCAAGCGGCAACTCAGGCAGCAGCAGCCACGGCGGGATCGGGAGCATCGGCTCGGGAAGTGGCGTCGGCGCCGTGAACAATCCCATCGGCAACCTCCTCGGAGCCCTTACCGGGGGGAGCGGCAACAGTGGAAACGGAAGCGGCGGCGGCTCGTCGAAGAGCGGCGGCCTAGCCGCCCTCCTGAAAAAGCTCTAATGCCGAACCGGCTCCAAGCCCTGCTGGCGCGCCCCGAAAGGCGGCGCGGCGCTCGGATCGCCGCCGTGCTGGCCATCGGCGTCGGCGCATTGTTCCTGTTCGTCCACCTCGGCCGGGGCCTGGACCAGGACCTGCAGGCGTGGCGCGACCGCCTTCACCGGCGCGAGGCGTCCGGCAAAATCGTTCTGGTGGAAATCGACGCCCGCTCCCTAGCCAGCATCGACCGTTGGCCCTGGCCGCGCGGACGCTACGCCGACGCGGTCAACGCGCTCAAGGCCTCGGGCGCCAGCCTCGCCGCCTTCGATATCGATTTCTCGGCCCGCTCCGATCCGGCCGAGGACACACGCTTCGCCGAGGCTATCGCCCAATCCGGCATGACCGTGGTCTTGCCCACCTTCCGTCAGGCGGCCTCGGACGGCGCCGCCCAGGAATTGGAGAACCTGCCCACCGCATCCCTCCGCGCCGTCAGCATGTTAGGCTCGGTCTCGATCCGGCCGGACGCGGATGGCTCGGTGCGGACCATGCCCTACGGCATCGACACCGCGGGCAATCCACGGCCGTCCTACGCCGTCCTACTGGCCGGCGGCGGCGGCGCGTCCGGCGACCAGTTCCCCATCGACGGCTCCATCGACCCCGCCAGCATTCCCCGTGTCAGCTTCATCGACCTGGTTTCTGGCCGCGCGCCGCCGGGGGCTCTGCGCGGCAAGGCGGTTCTAGTGGGCGCCACGGCGGTGGAGATGGGCGACCACTACGTGACCCCCAGCCACGGGCTGGTCCCGGGCGCGGTGCTGCAGGTCCTGGCCGCGGAGACCTTGATTCAGTCGACGATTCCGATCGACCACGGCGGGGTTATCCCCCTGGCCGGGGCGATCCTCGGCGTGCTGGGGGCCTTGAGGCTGCGCGGCGCGGCCAAAACCGTGGCGCTGATCGTCGCAACCGCCGCAACCCTGGCGGCGCCGCTGGCGCTGGAGCTAATGAAGCTCGGGACCTTGCAGATCGCCCCCGCCTTGGCCGCCCTGGCCAGCGCTTTGATCGCTTTCAATGTGGCGGACGCCCTGGGGGCCGTGCAGGGCGCCCTGACCCGCGACGTCCACACAGGAATGCCCAACGAGCGGGCGCTGGCTCACGCGGCGGCCCGCGCGAAGCCATCCGAGGCCATCGCCACCGCAATGATCGGCGGCTTCGACGCCCTGCTAGCCGCGATCGGTCGCGAGGGCATGAACGAGCTGCTTCGGCGCCTGGCCGAGCGGATCGACCTTAGCGGGCGCGGGCCGATCTTCCAGCCCGGGCGCGATCGCCTGGCCTGGCTGGAGTCCGCCTTAGACGAAAACCAGCTGGACGAATTCATGGATGGCCTGTCCACCCTGCTGCGCGCGCCGGTGCAGCTCGCTGGGCGTTCGGTGGCGACGCCGGTCGCCATCGGTCTGTCCAGCCCTGAGGGCGCGCCTGCCGAACGCATAGCTCGCTCGTCGCTCGCGGCCCAGCGCTCCCTGTCGCTCGGCGCCCGCTGGGTTCCCTACAGCCAGGCGCTGGAGGCGGAGGCGAGCTGGCGGCTGCAGATCACTTCCGAGATCGACGCGGCCCTGGCCAACGGCGACCTTTGGGTCGCCTACCAGCCCAAATATTCGCTGGCGGCCGAAGCCATCGTTTCGGTTGAGGCCCTGGCGCGCTGGAAGCACAAGTCGGGCAAGACCCTGGCGCCGGACCTGTTCATCCCCATCCTCGAGGAGGCTGACCGCATTTTCGACCTCACCCTTCACGTGCTGGACCGCGCCCTGAGCGACCAGGCCGCCTGGCGCGCCCAGGGGCTGGACCTATCGGTGGCGGTGAACATCTCCGCCATCCTGCCAGCCAACCCGGCCTTCCAGGCCGCCGTAAAGCGGACGTTGGCCCGCCACGCCCCGCCCAAGGGCAAGGTGGTGTTCGAGGTGACCGAATCGGCCGCTCTGGCCGATCCGGAGGCCAGCGTCGCCGCTCTGGAGGTCTTGGCCGCCATGGGCGTGGACATATCCATCGACGACTACGGCGCGGGCCTGTCGACCCTCACCTACCTGAAGCGGTTGCCGGCGCAGGAGATCAAGATCGACAAGGGGCTGGTGCTCGGCGTCGAGAACAGCCCCCCTGAGCAGGCCATGGTGCGCTCCACCATCCTGCTGGCGCACGAACTGGGCATGCGGGTCGTGGCCGAGGGGGTGGAGACCCGGGCGGCGTTCGACATACTGGCCGCCTTCGGCTGCGACCTGGTCCAGGGATGGTACATTGAACGACCGACCACGGCCGAGGCCCTGCCCGAGGTCGTCAAGGCGCGTCAGGCGATGCTGCGGAAGAAAGCGGCTTAAGCGCCCCTACCACCCCGACGCGCGTCGCCGCATGGTCGAGCGCATGAAGTCGGCCGGCGGATCCGCTTCCGCCAAAACCTGTTCCTTGATCGCGCGCGGCTCGCCGAACAGATGGCCTTGGCCATAGCCGATGTCGAGCTCCAGCACATCCACCACCTGCCGTTCGGTCTCGACCTTCTCGGCGATCACCTCCACACCGTAGCGGCGCGTGAAGCCGGCGAAGTCGGAGGCCTGGATGTCGCGCAGGGATTTCAGGGCTTGGCGGCCCTCCACGTCCAGGAGTTGGGCCAGTAGCAGATCGGCGCCGATCTTGAGGAACTTCACGTCAGCACGGGCCAGATCCTGGAAGTCCAGCTCCAGATCAGTGACCTTATCGAGGGAGAAGCGGAAGCCCAGGTCGGCCAGCTTGGCCATGTTGCGCGCCTCGACCGAGCCGCGCTGCTTGAACGCCGCCTGACCCAGTTCGAAGATCAAGGCGCCCGACATGTCCTTGTTCTCGGACAGGAATTCCAGGAACTGGGGGAAGAAGGTCTCGTCGCCCAGCGAGCCCAGGGCGATGTTGCAGAAGATGCCGACCTTGCGGTCCTGCTTGGCCAGACGCCGTACGATCTGCACGCAGCGGAACAGCAGCAGGTTGTCGATGGCGCTGACCAGGCCCTCGCGTTCGGTCACCTGCAGATATTCGGCCGGCATCATGATGCGCCCGGTCTCATCGCGCAGGCGCGAGAAGCTTTCGTAGAACACCGTCCGGCGTTGCGGCAGACTGACGACCGGCTGCAGATAGAGGTCCACGCGGTTATCGGCCAAGGCTTGTCGGACTGTATCCAGGAGGGCCGCGGTCTGGTGCTCCTGATGGGGCGACAGGCCCATGCCGCCGGCCGCCTTCAGGCGTTCCTCCAGCGTCTCGCTCATGCGCTGGACCAGGTCCTCAAGCATGCGCATTTCGCCGGTCAGTTCCTCGGAACGGCGCTCCACGTCGTCGTGGACGGTCTCCGTGAGGGTATTCAGCCGGATCTGCATCTGTTCAATCTGATCCACGATGATCAGATGAGCCTCGCGCACGGCGCCGATATCACTGTCCAGCCGCGCGCGCTCGATGTTGCGCTCCACCAGATTGTGCAGGGCGAAGGCCAGACCCAGTCCGCCCATCAGACCAGCCACGCCCGCGCCCCAGCCGCCGCCCGAGCGCCATAGCAAAAGCGCGCCCGTCAGCGCGAGGCACAGATAGGCGGCCGAGAGTAGGGCGACAGTGATCTTGCGCATGAGCCCGCCGAACCGAATCAAGCGATTATCTACGCAGCCGGGGGCGCCGTCGAACGGAAAGCCTTAACCCTGAAGATGCGGCGATACGACCCCGTCGGTCGGCAGGGCTTCTGTTCGCCCCCGGCTACGGCTAATCAAGGGCCGGATTGAACGAGGGCAGCCTTGTCGCGCTTGGGTGAAACGCTGAGTGAAATGAAACAGGCTGGGCCGAAGGGCGGCGCCAAGCTGTTCATTTTCGTCACCATCGTTCTGGACATGTGCGCCGTGGGCATGGCGATTCCGGTCATGCCGCGCCTGGTGCAGGCCCTGTCGGGGGGAGGCGCGGCGCGGGCGGCGGAGCTGTTCGGCCTGCTCAACATGCTGTGGGCGGCCATGCAGTTCCTCACATCGCCGCTGCAGGGCGCCATTTCCGACCGCTTCGGCCGCCGACCGGTGATCCTGATGTCCAATTTCGGCCTCGGTGCGGACTATACGCTGACGGCGCTGGCGCCCCATCTCAGCTGGCTATTCATCGGTCGCATCCTGTCCGGTTCGGCCGCCGGGGGCATACCCGCCGCCCTGGCCTATTTGGCCGACACCACCCCGCCGGAAAAGCGCGCGGCCAGCTTTGGCTTTCTCGGCGCGGCTACCGGCCTGGGAATTACCGCGGGGATGGCCTTCGGCGGCCTGGCTGGCTCGCTCAATCCGCGTCTGCCGTTCTGGATCGCCGCCTGTCTGTGCCTGCTGAACGCGGTCTACGGTCTGTTCGTCCTGCCGGAATCCCTGCCCAAGACCCACCGCACGCCGTTCCGCTGGCGCCAGGCCAATCCGGTGGGCGCCTTTCGCCTCCTGCGCACCAATCCGGGACTGCGCGGCATGGCCGTGGTGGCCTTTCTGGTGAGCCTGGCCTCCCAGGCCCTGCCCAATATCGTGGTTCTCTATGTAGGCTATCGCTATCACTGGGACATCTGGGCCATCAGCGAGATGCTCACCGGCTGGGCCATCTGCAGCATGGCGGCCCAGGGGGTGCTGGTGTCCTACGCGGTCAACAAGCTGGGCGAGCGACCGACGCTCATGCTGGGGTTGGTCCTCAGCATCGCGGGCTTTCTGGCCATCGCCCTGGCCCGGAACGGGCCGCAGTTCTGGTGGGGCGTGCTGCTGATGGCCGGTGGCTCCATCTCCACCCCCCTGATCAACGCCTTCTTCTCCCGCCGCCTGGGCTCGGCCGAACAGGGACGGCTGCAGGGCGCCACCAACAGCTTGAACGGGGTGACCGGAATGCTGGGTCCGGCCCTGTTCACCCAGGTGTTTTCCATGGCCGTGCGCGGCGAAACCCAATACGGACTTGTCGGCGCGCCCTTTTTCCTGGCCGCGGGCCTGATGATCCTGGCCATGGGCATGGCGTTCCGGGAAGTGCGCAGCTAACGCTCGCCGTAGCGAAACTTCAAAATTAGAATCGTCGCGGCTAAAGCCAGATTGACGGTGTTGGAAAAGGCGATCGGCCAGCTGCGAAGCAGCACGCCGTAGGCGACCCACAGGCCGAAACCCACCACCATCACGGCGTAGGCGCGCAGCGACACCGCCCGGGCGTGCTTCTCGCGCAAAATCTTGAACAGCTGGGGCGCGAAACTGACCATGGAGCAAAGTCCAGCCGCCGCGCCGACAGCCTGGATCAGGTCAGAGGTGGAGGGACCGGCCGTCGCCGCCGCCTCTTAAGGCAACAGGCCGGCTTGGATCGGCGCCTGGACCGGCGGCCGTTCGAACGCGTGTGAGGGCGTTTGACCGAAAAACACCCACAGCGACGCGCCCGCGCTCACCGCCAGGATGGCGGCCGCCGCGGTTCCAGCCCAGACGGCGGAGGAATACCGCGCCTCATTGAACGATTGCTGGGCCATGACGTCTCCGGGGTTGGCTCTCCAGATGAAAACTGTCTCGAACCGCTGGCGGTTCCAAACCGCGCGCGGTTCTTGCAGTTGTCACAGGACCGCCATAAGGCCGTGTTCTGACAGGTCGGGCGCCGCCGCCCGACCGTGATTCGAAGAGTCCATGTCCGTGAGCCGTTCCCCGCCCTTGCCCGCGCCGGCTTTCCCCAGGGGATGGCTAGGCGGCGTGCTGGGCCGCGGCCGGGCGGCGGTTGTCGCGCCCACGGCCGGGCCCGCGCCGGGCCCGGTTCTCGGCGTTGCAAGCGAAGCGCCGCTGGAGGAAGTGATCGAGGCCCTTCCCGATCCGGTGATGGTCGTCGGCGCCCTTGAGCCCGACGATTACGCCGGCCGCAGGATCCTGTTCGCCAACCTGGCCGCGCGCGACATGTTCCGGCTGAATGGCGAGCATGTCCTGCTGGTCTCCGCCGTGCGCAATCCCCAGGTGCTGGACGTTGTGGACGAGGCTCTGTTCAAGGGCTGGCTGGGTGAGGCCGCCTACGAGGCCGGCGGGGCTCAGGACCGCTATTGGCGCGCTTGGGCGCGGCCTCTGTCGACGGCTCCCAACGGCATGAAGCGGGCGCTTCTATTGATGCGCGATGAAACGGACTCCCGGCGCAACGAGCGCATGCGGGCCGACTTCCTGGCCAACGCGAGCCACGAGCTGCGCACGCCCCTGGCGTCGCTGGCCGGCTTCATCGACACACTGCGTGGACACGCCAAGGACGACGTGGACGCCCGCAACCGCTTTCTCGACATCATGGCCCGTCAGGCCTGGCGCATGGCCCGTCTGATCGAGGACCTGATGTCTCTCAGCCGGATCGAGCTGAACGAACATATCGCGCCGGACGGCGAAGTAGACCTCGCCCTGACCGCCGCCGACGTGATTGACGCCCTGTCGCCCCAGGCGCGCGAGGCGGGGGTGCATCTGGATCTGAGCCTCGGCGAGCGGGGCCTGGCAGTGGTGACCGGCGACCGGGACCAGATCGTCCAAGTGGTGCAGAACCTGGTGGACAACGCCATCAAATACGCCGGCCGAAGCGGCCGAGTGTCCGTTTCGTTGGAGATCGGCCTGACGGCGGAAGGCGCGGTCTCGCAGCGCAAGACCCACGCCGCCCGCCTGTCGCTTTTGACCCCCGACCATGCCGAGGGGCTCTATGCGGTGATCTGCGTGGCCGACACCGGTCCGGGTCTGACCCGCCAGGTGCTGCCGCGCCTGACGGAGCGGTTCTATCGGGTGGAGGGTCAAAAGAGCGGCGAGCGTCTGGGCACGGGCCTTGGCCTGGCCATCGTCAAGCACATCATGAACAGGCACCGGGGCGGACTGGCCGTGGAATCGGCCGAAGGCGAAGGCGCCGCGTTCCTGGTGTATTTTCCTTTGGCGGCGGGCCGGGGCAGCGTAACAAAAGCGTCATAAAAGCTTCACGGCGCCAATGCATTGCCAAGGCAGTGTCCGCGCGCAGGACGGGCCATCCCCGCCGGGCGACTCTCGCCCCGGCCGGGCTCCGGACCGCGGAGGATTTGAGCGATGGAACATACCGTAAAGGCCTACAGCGAGGAGCTGAACCACCTGACCGCCGAGGTCACGCGGCTGGGCGGACTGGCCGAGGCGCAGCTGTCCGATTCCATCGAGGCGGTGGCGCGCCGCGATCTGCCCATTGCCCACCAGGTGATCGACCGGGACGACAAGCTGGACGTGCTGCAGGCCGACATCGAGCGCAAGGCCATCCGCCTGATCGCCCTGCGCCAGCCCGTGGCGCAGGATCTGCGCCATACGGTGGCGGCCATGAAGATCTCCATGCAGTTGGAGCGCTGCGGGGACCTAGCCAAGAACATCGCCAAGCGCTGCCTGGTGCTGGCGGGCTCCGAACCCCTCCCGCCCCTAACCCGCTCCATCGAACGCATGGGGCTTCTGGTCACCTCGCGTCTGAAAGAAGTGCTGGACGCCTATTCCAAGGGCGATATCGAGCGCGCCGCCGCGGTCTGGTCGCGCGACGACGAGATTGACGAGCACTACGACAGCCTGTTTCGCGAACTGCTCACCTACATGATGGGCGATCCGCGGACGATCAATTCCTGCGCTCACCTGCTGTTCATCGCCAAGAACCTGGAGCGCATCGGCGACCACGCCACCAACATCGCCGAGATGGTGCATTTCGAGATCACCGGCGAGGAGCTGGTGTCGGACCGTCCAAAGTGGGACGCCCTGCAACGGTCGACCGTCGAGTAAGGGAATAGCCGCGTGACGCCTTACGTGCTGGTGGTCGAGGACGAGGACGCCCTCGCCACCCTGTTGCAGTACAACTTGGACAAGGAAGGCTACGAGGTCGCCCTGGCCCAGGACGGCGAAGAAGCCCTGATGATGGTCGACGAGCGCCTGCCCGACCTGGTGGTGCTCGACTGGATGCTGCCCAAGGTCTCGGGCATCGAGGTCTGCCGACGCCTGCGCTCAAGGTCGGAGACGCGCAACATTCCCATCATCCTGCTCACCGCCCGCGGCGAGGAGACCGACCGCATCCGCGGCCTGGATACCGGGGCGGACGACTATGTGGTCAAGCCCTTCTCCATGAGCGAACTGACCGCGCGCATCCGAGCGGTGCTACGCCGCATCCGCCCCGGCCTGGCCGAGGACCGCATCCGCCAGGGCGACATCACCATCGACCGCGTCGCCCATCGGGTGCGCCGGGGCCCGCGCGAGGTGCACCTGGGCCCCACGGAATTTCGTCTGCTCGACTATCTGATGCAGCACCCGGGCCGGGTGTTCAGCCGCGAGCAACTGCTCGACGCGGTATGGGGTTCGGACGTCTATGTGGAGGCCCGCACGGTGGACGTGCACATCGGCCGCCTGCGCAAGGCGCTCAATCAGGACATCGAGAACGACCCGATCCGCACCGTTCGCTCGGCGGGTTATTCGCTGGATCTGGACGGGTGAGGCGCGAGCCGCCGCCATAGGCGGCGGCTATGCGATCGCCAACGATTTGGCCATC
>Ga0302157_10006473_pt1 | contig 12090 bp, 8 predicted proteins | sample I_Bog_N3_3_FD_193502 | JGI IMG/M metagenome (GOLD analysis project Ga0302157, IMG submission 193502) | Peat permafrost microbial communities from Stordalen Mire near Abisko, Sweden - I_Bog_N3_3 | ecosystem: Environmental > Terrestrial > Soil > Wetlands > Peat | place: Sweden: Abisko, Stordalen...
CGCCATCAGCGAATTCGCCTGGGCGATCGAGAATCTGCTGAACCGCATCCTGGACGGGACCCTGCAGCGCTCACCATCGGTACTGCAGACGCTGCGTTCGGCAATTGCCGGACTGCCACAGCTGATCGCGGAACTGGAATCCGGCCATCCCGACCGCGCCGACCTGGCGCCGCTGGCCGCGCGCGCCCATGCGCTCGCCAGTGGCCGCGAGGACAGCGCGACGACCGCGATCCAGCTGCCCCCCGTCGCGCCGGTCGCGGTTGCCTCGGCAACACCCGTCGCCGTCGCGCCGCCCAGTGCTGCGGTGACGGCGCAGCCCACGCCGCCGCCGCCGCCGGCCGCGCCGGCCACCGAAGCGACCGCCGAACCGGACGCCGCGCTGCGCGAGATCTATGCGCGCGAAACCGCGAGCCATGTCGCGCTGGTGCGCGGCTGGCTGGCGCGCGAGCGGCGCCTGGGCGCTCCGCACGTGCTGCCCGAGGAGGTCTATCGCGCCTGTCACACGCTGGCCGGCAGCTCGACCATGGCCGAGGTGCGCCATGGCATACGGCTGGCCGACCCGATGAACCACTGGCTGCGCAAGGCCTTCGATAGCGGCACAGGCCTGGACGACTCGGACCTGATCCTGCTCGGCGACTGCATGGTGGCGATGGAAGCGGTTGCCGGACACATGGATGAGCGCACCGGGTTCTTTGTCATGCACGACACCGTGCGTGGCCGCATCGCCCGGGCCGAGCTCGACCTCGATCGTCGCATCGCCGAGGCCAACGAGTTCACCGGGCGCAGCAGCATCAGCCTGCAGGTACCGCCGATGCTGCTGGAACCGCAGGCGCCGACCGCTGCGGTGGTGCCGCAGCCGGAACCGCCGACCGCGCAGCACCCGGAACCGCAGCCCCCGGAACCGCAGCCCCCGGAACCGCCTCCCCCGGGCCCGCCGCCCCAGGAATCGCTGCCGCCGCAAACGCCGCCTCAGGCCGTCGTGCCCGTGGCTCCGCTGGGCGCGGAGTTTGATCCCGACATTGCCGCGATCTTCAGCGAGGAGGCGGTCGAACTGCTCGAGGCAGCGGAGACGGCACTGGCGGCGTGGAACGCCAGGCCCGACGATCCCGAACAGGTTGCCGCCCTGCGCCGGCCGCTGCATACGCTCAAGGGCGGCGCGCGCATGGCCGGTATCGACGCGATGGGCGAGCTGGCGCACGAACTGGAAAGCCTGGTCGCCCGCATCGAATTGGGTGTTGCCAGCGCCGATGAAACCGCGCGCGGCGTGGCGCAGCAGGCGCTCGACGAACTGGCGCGCATGCGCGAGGTGATCGCATCGGGCCGGCCGGCAGCCGCCGCTCCGTCGCTGATCGCAAGAATTCAATCAGTCGCGAGCGAGGCGACCGTGCCGTCGCTCAAGGCGGCGCCTGCGGAAGCTACGCCGCCCGAAGCCAGCGCGGTCGAACCCGCCACGGTCGAAGTCACCCCGGTCGAAGTCACCCCGGTCGAAGTCACCCCGGTAGTGGCCGCACCGGTGCAAGTCACTGCGACTGATTTCACCGCCACCGATGTCGCAGCGCCAGGTGTGGCGGCGCCAGGGATTCCGGTGCCTGATGTCGCCGAGCACGACGTCGTGGCGCCCGAAATGATCAGCGCACCGGTTGCTGATACGGCGATGCTGTCGATGCCGGAACAGGAGTGGCATCCGGAGCCGCAGCCGCTGCCGGAACAGGAGTTCCAGCCGGTCCCGGACTGGCAGAGCCAGGCTGCACCCGCGTTACCGGCGTCGCCGCCGTTCGCGCCGGAGGCGCAGATCCACGCGAGCGTCGAACCGCCGACCGAACAGACCGTCGTGATGCCAGCAGCCAACGTCGCGGCGATGATCGCCTCGGCACCGCCGTCACCGTCCGCACCGTCCGCACCACCGGCGCCGCTGCCGCCGGGCCGAGAACCGGTGCTGACCGCCGACCGCCTGGACATGGCGCGCGTGAGCGCGGAACTGCTCGACCAGCTGCTCAACAACGCCGGCGAGGTCAGCGTTTCGCGCGCGCGGCTCGAGCAGCAGCTCGGCTCGATCGAATTCAATCTTGGCGAGCTGTCACGTACCGTGACGCGCCTGAAGGAGCAGCTGCGCAAGCTCGAGATGGAGACCGAGGCGCAGATCCTGCACCGGCACGAGAACGATACCGGCCATCGCCAGGAATTCGATCCGCTCGAACTCGATCGCTATTCATCGATCCAGCAGTTCTCGCGCGCGCTGGCGGAGTCGGCCAGCGACGTGGCGAGCATCCAGGGGCTGCTCGAGAGCCTGATTGCCGAAGCGCAGAACCTGCTGCAGCAGCAGTCGCGTACCGTGACCGAGCTGCAGAACGGACTGATGCGCACACGCATGGTGTCGGTACAGCGCCACGTGCAGCGCCTGGCGCGCATCGTGCGCCAGGCGGCGAGCGATACCGGCAAGCGCGCCGAGCTGATCGTCGAGGGCGCTTCCGGCGAGCTCGATCGGCAGGTGCTCGAGCGCATGCTGCCACCGTTCGAGCACATGCTGCGCAATGCCGTGGTGCACGGCATCGAATCGCCCGCCGAGCGTATTGCCGCCGGCAAGGATGAGAGCGGGCACATACGCCTGAGCCTCAAGCGCGAAGGCGCCGAGGTGGTGGTCGAGGTCAGCGATGACGGCGCCGGCATGAACCTGGCTGCGATCCGCGCCAAGGGCATGCAGCTGGGCCTGATTCGCGCCGGCCAGGCGGTGTCCGACGACGATGTCATGCAGCTGGTGCTCGAGCCGGGCTTCTCGACCGCAAGCTCGGTGACACAGCAGGCCGGTCGTGGCGTCGGCATGGACGTGGTCGCCGTCGAGGTCAAGAAACTCGGCGGGGCGTTGCACATGGAGAGCACGCCGGGTGCCGGCACGCGCTTCACCATCCGCCTGCCGTTCACGCTCGCGATCAGTCATGCGCTGGTGGTGCGTACCGGCGATGAACTGTACGCGCTGCCGCTGCCGACCGTGGAAGGCGTGGTGCGGCTGTCGCGCGATGAGGTGGCGACGCACCTGCGCGCCGACAGCGCCAGCTTCAACCATGGCGGACAGAAATACCGGCTGCAGCCGCTGCCTCTGTACGTGGGCGTCGAAGCCTCGGCGCTGCCGGAAGGCGACGTCACGATACCAGTGGTGCTGGTTCGTGCCGGCGAGCATTCGACCGGGCTGGTAGCCGATGAGCTGATCGGCAGCCGCGAGATCGTGGTCAAGTCGGTCGGCCCGCAGATCTCCGGCATACGCGGTATCTCCGGCGCGACGGTGCTGGGAGACGGTCGCATCGTCATCATCCTCGACATCGGCGCGCTGGTGCGCGCCGAATGGCGCGGACGCAGCACGCCAATCATCACGCGCGACCGCACCGACCGCCGCACCTTTGCGCTGGTGGTGGACGATTCGATCACGGTGCGGCGCGTTACCCAGCGCCTGCTGGAGCGCAACGGCATGCGGGTCATGACCGCGCGCGACGGCATGGATGCGGTAGCGCTGCTGGCCGATAACGTGCCGGATATCATCCTGCTCGACATCGAGATGCCGCGCATGGACGGCTACGAGGTGGCGGCGCACGTGCGCGGCGATCCGCGGCTGCGCGACGTGCCGATCATCATGATCACCTCGCGCGTGGGTGAGAAGCATCGGGCGCGCGCGATCGAACTGGGCGTCAACGACTATCTCGGCAAGCCCTATCAGGAAAGCCAGCTGATCGACGCGATCACGCCGCTGGTCGCGCAGCGTCGCGCACGCGCGCGTACCGCTGGCGCTGGTCGATGACCGAGCGTATTGCCGAGGTCTACAGCCTGTTGGTGCCGCTCGCGGACGCCCGCTTGCTGGTGCCTCGGGCCTGCGTCGCTGAAGTCATCGGCTACCAGGCACCAGCGCCAGTGGACAACGCGCCGACCTGGTACCTGGGACTGGTGAACTGGAACTCGCGCACCCTGCCGCTGGTGTCATTCGAGGGCGCCTGCGGGCTGGCGGTGCCGCTGACCAATAATCGATCCCGTATCGTGGTATTTCACGCGCTCGCCGGCCGCGCCGAGTCCGGCTACATCGCGATTGTGTCGCAGGGATTCCCGCAGCTGGTGCGTGTCAGCAACGACGTGGTGCGGCCGGATCATTCGCGCAGCTTTGCGGAACGCGTGCCGGTGGTGTGCCAGGTGCGCATGCTCAACGAGACGCCGCTGGTACCGGACCTGGAGCGGCTCGAGGCGATGATTGCCGACGCGGCATCCGCCCTGCCGGAGCGCGACGCCGGATGAGTCCAGGCAGGCGCGACCTGGCGTGGTTCGCCGCCGGCTTCCTGAGCGCGGTAGCGATCGCCCTGTTCGCCTGGTTGATGCGCCCGAACGCGCCAGGCGGCGCAATTACAGCGGCTACCGCTGCTGGCGGCGGCGTTGCTGGTGTTGGCGCTGATGTGGCCGGCGCCGGCGCCAATGCCGGCAGCGCCACCGATGCGACGGGCACTGCGCCGGATATCACGCCACACGCGGCAGCGCCCGGGGGCGGCGCGCCAGCGAATGCCGGCTCCATGGGCGAGATGCTGGCGCGCCTGGAATCACGGCTTGCCACGCAGGGCGGCACCGACGCGGACTGGGAACTGCTGGCGCAGACCTACGATTTCATGGGCCGCGCCGCCGACGCGACCAGCGCCAGGGCGCACCAGGTGCCGGGCGCATCGGCCAGTGCGAGCCCGCGGACCACCGCTGCAGGGGCGGCCGCAGCGACGGCCGCAGGTTCGGCGCAGCTTGATGGCGTGGTCGATATCGCCACGGCGCTGAAATCCAAGGCGCCCGCGGGACTGACACTTTTCGTAGTGGCCAAGGCCGTGGGGGCACCCGGACCTCCGGTCGGCGTGATGCGCACGAGTACCAGCCAATGGCCGCTACCTTTCAGGCTCGACGATTCCAGCGCCATGGTGCCCGGTCGCAACCTCTCGAGCGCCGCCGCGGTCACGCTGCAGGCGCGGGTCTCGCACAGCGGCATGGCGAGCCCGCAACCCGGCGACCTTCAAAGTGACGCGATCACCGTGAATCCGCGCGATCACAAGTCACTGCAGCTGCTGATCAACCAGGAGATCCGCTGACAGCAGCTTCGTTGCCATGGCGTCAATTGGCGAGGGCGCAGCACCACGCGATCGCGATCGAGCCCAGCGCCGCGAGCCCCGAGATCCACTGCGGTACCCGATCCAGCAACCGCTGTAGCGCGGGCCTGGCCGCCAGCGCGCCGAGCACGCCGCCGACCAAGAACCCGGTCGCGTGGGCCACGACGTCCACCTGGGTTGCCGCCGCCGCATCCACGTCGCCGTCCCCGCCGCCACCGCCGCTGCCGAACCAGCCCAGCAGCACGATGCCGCCGACCAGCGGCGCCCAGCGCACTGCCCAGCGCTGTGTATAAGAAGAGCGCAGGCGCCAGGAGTGCGCTGCCAGCAAGCCCAGTGCGGTAAACACCGCGGTCGATGCGCCCACTGACAGGTGGCCCGGCGGTCCTGACAGGCCCTCCAGCAGGTTGGCGCAGGCGGCGCCGGTGACGATCAACAGCCAGGCGCTGCCGCTGCCGACCTGCGCCGCCGCCAGGTAGCAGAACCAGACGCCGGCCACGAGATTCGCGGTCAGGTGGGCGCCGTCCAGGTGCAGTGTCAGCGCAGTCCAGGCGCGCCACCATTGCCCGTGCTGCACGCGCCCGGCATCCAGCGCCCCGAGTTCGAAGGCGTCGAGCCGCCACAGGCCGTTGGCGACTACCAGTCCGATGCCGACCAGCGTCGCGACGTAGAACAGGCAGCCGACCCAGGCGTATGGATAGCCAGGCGGTGGCGGCAGGGGCGGCGCGGGCGGCCGGCGCTCGAGTTCGTACTGACCGAGCTGCGTGGCGGCGCGCGCCGCGTCTTCGGTGTCCACCTGAACCGTGTACTCAAGGCCGTCATAGAGGATCGTGGCCGCGATGCCGATGGCAGCGAGCACCAGTGCGCGCTCGTCGCAATCCGCGCGCCGCGCGCAGCGGAACACCTCGATGACGGCTGCCGACATGCGATGTCACGCCAGGAAATCGCCCGCGAGCGCCTGCAGCGCCGCGAGCGCCGCCAGCGGTGCGGTCTCGGCGCGCAGCACCCGCGGACCCAGCCGGCAGGCCTGGAAACCCTGCTGTTCCGCAGCCGCGAGTTCACGCTCGCTGAAGCCGCCTTCAGGACCGATCGCCAGGCTGATGCCGGACACCGGCGCGTCGCGCATCATCGAGGTCAGCGTCCGGTCGGCCTCGGGCGCAAGCAGCAGGCGCACACTGCCGGCGTCGGCCTGCGCGCAGGCGGCAGCCAGATCCGCGACCGCGCTCAGCGTCGGCACACGATTGCGGCCGCATTGTTCGCAGGCGCTGATCGCCACCGCACGCCAGTGCTCGCAGCGCCGCGCCAGCGCCGCACCCTCCAGCCGCACGACGCTGCGCGCACCGCCGAAGGCGACGATCGCCGCGACGCCCAACTCGGTGGCCTTCTGCACGATGAAATCCATGCGCTCCCCGCGCGCCAGCGCCTGCAGCAGCTGCACGCGCAGCGGCGACTCGCGCTCGACCTCGCGGTGCAGATCGATGCGCACCCGCACGCCGCTGCGGTCGATCTGAATGATTGCGGCGTCATACTCGCCGCCGCAGCCGTCGAACAGCGTCAGGCTCTCGCCGGCGCGCGCGCGCAGCACCCGAGCCACATGAGTCGCGGCGTCCGCTGGCAGCAGCCGCGTGTCGCCTGCGGCCAGCGGCGGCGGCACGAAGCAGCGCGTCAGGCGCATGGCAGCTGCATATCAGGCGCAGGCCATATCAGGCGCACGCCCGATCGATGCCTTCGACGGCGACCTCGATCATCAGGTCGATCTCGGCCGGCGTGATCACGTACGGCGGCATGAAATAGACTACATTGCCGATCGGACGTAGCAGCACGCCGCGCTCGAGCGCGTGCCGGTGCAGGATCAGGCCGCGCCGCTCCTGCCAGGGGAAAGGCTCGCGCGTCGCCTTGTCGCGCACGAATTCGATGGCCCCGATCATGCCGGTCTGGCGCACGTCCGACACGTGCGGATGATCCACCAGCGGCGCCAGCCGCCCGGTCATGTGCTCGGCCAGGCGCTCATTGGTTTCCAGCACCGGACCGTTGAAGAAAATACCAAGCGTGGCGCGTGCGGCAGCGCATCCGAGCGCATTGCCGGTGTAGCTGTGCGAATGCAGGAATGCGCGCTGCGCGGTGTATTCGGCGTAGAACGCCTCGTAGATCGACTCCTTGGTCAGCACCACCGACAGCGGCAGGTAGCCGCCGGTCAGGCCCTTGGACAGGCACAGGAAATCCGGGCTGATGCGTGCCTGCTCGCAGGCGAACATGGTGCCGGTGCGCCCGAAGCCGACGGCGATTTCATCGGCGATCAGGTGCACGCCGTAACGATCGCAGGCGGCGCGCAACATCGACAGGTAGACCGGATCGTACATGCGCATGCCACCGGCGCACTGCACCAGCGGTTCGATCACCACGGCGGCGATATCCTCGGAATAGCGCTCCAGCGCGGTCTGCATCAGCGCAAACTTGCGCCGCGTGTGATCGGCGAAGCTCTCGCCGGGTTCGCGGCCATAGCAGTCCGGCGACGGCACCGTCAGTACGTCCATCAGCAGCGGCGCGTAGGTGCTCTTGTAGAGATCGACGTTGCCGACCGCCAGCGCGCCCAGGGTCTCGCCGTGGTAGGAGTTGCCGAGCGTCACGAAGACGCGCTTGCGCGGCTGGCCCTGGTTCTGCCAGTAATGAAAGCTCATCTTGAGCGCGACCTCGATCGCCGCCGAGCCGCTGTCGGCATAGAAAACGCGCGTCAGGCCGGGCGGGGTGATGCGCACCAGCTCTTCGGCCAGCGCGATCGCTGGCTCGTGGGTGAAGCCGGCGAGCATCACGTGTTCGAACGCGGACAGCTGCGCGGCGATCGCCGAGTTGATGCGCGGATGCGAGTGACCGAACAGATTCACCCACCAGGAACTGATGGCGTCCAGGTAGCGGCGGCCGTCGAAGTCCTCCAGCCATACACCCTGGGCGCGGCGCACCGGGATCGGCGGCTGCTGTTCGTGGTCCTTCATCTGCGTGCAGGGATGCCAGACGTGCTGCAGGTCGCGCGTGGCAAGGGAGGTATTGGTCACTGTGCTCATGAACGCATTTTGGCATCATGCGAGGCTGTGATGCATGAGACCCTCAGCATTGATGCGACTACCGGACTGCTGCTCGGCGCGCGCCAGGTGCTCTCGCCGCACGCCGATGAGCGGCCGCCCGGAGTGCTGCCAGCGCTGCTGGTGGTGCATGGCATCAGCCTGCCGCCGGGGGAATTCGGCGGCCCGTGGATCGATCGGCTGTTCTGCGGCAACCTGGGAGGCAACCTGACAGGTGGTGCGGCGGCACACGCTGATTTCGCCGCGATCGCCGGGCTGCGGGTATCGGCGCATGCGGTGATACGGCGCGGCGGAGAGATCAGTCAGTACGTGCCGTTTGGCGCACGCGCCTGGCATGCCGGGGAATCGAGCTATCAGGGACGTGCCGCCTGCAATGATTATTCGGTCGGTATAGAACTCGAAGGCACCGACCTGCTGGCCTATACCGATGCGCAATACGACTCGCTGGCGCGGCTGATCCGGGCGCTATGCGCGGCCTATCCGAGCCTCAGCACCGAACGCCTGGTCGGACACAGCGACATCGCGCCGGGGCGAAAGACCGATCCGGGAGCGGCGTTTGACTGGCCGCGGCTGCGGGCCATGCTGGCCTGAGGAACCTGAGGAAGGCTGGGGTGGCGACGCAGACCGTGACGGCGCCGTGGCAAAGCGCGGCTATGGATCCGGTGCGTTGCCGCGCTGGCGCTGCCATAACGGCTCGCTGCCGTATTGTGCACGCGCCAGCACCCGCGCCAGCACGAACAGCAGGTCCGACAGGCGATTGAGATACTGCAGGGATGCGCTGCCAACCGTCTCGCTACGCGACAGCGCCCAACAGCGGCGCTCGGCCCGGCGGCAGATCGCACGTGCGACGTGGCAGGCGGATGCGGCCGCGCCGCCGCCCGGCAGCACGAATTCCTTCAGCGGCGGCAGCGCCGCGTTGAAATGCTCCGCCTGCGCTTCCAGCCACGCCACGCGCGTCGCATCGATCAGCTGCGTGCCGGGAATGGCCAGCTCGCCGCCCAGGTCGAACAAATCATGCTGGATCTCGATCAGGCAGTCCTGGGCACCGGCCACCGGCAGCCCGCCGGACAGCAGCACGCCGAGTGCACAGTTGAGTTCATCGATGCTGCCCATCGCCTCGATGCGCAGCGTGTCCTTGGCGACACGGCTGCCATCGCCAAGCCCGGTGGTGCCGTCATCGCCGGTGCGCGTCACGATCCTGGAAAGACGATGCCCCATGGCGGGTACTTTACTACAGAGTCGCGCGCAGCCCCGCAAAGCAGCCGCGCGTGACCGCGCCGTAGCCATAGGTGGGCTCGGCAACGTTGTCGAACAGGTTCTCGATGCGTCCGAATAGTTGCAGGTGATCGCCGAGCGCGTAGCTGGCGTACAGGTTGACCGTGGCGTTGCTCGACAGCCGGGTGGTGTCGGCATCGTCGTCAAAGCGGGCGCTGACGTAGCTGAAGCTCGCCCCTAGCGAGGTCCTGGGCTGTGGCGTCCAGGTCAGTCCGACGTTGGCCGAGGTGTGAGGCCGGCGCGCCAGTTCCAGGCGAGTGATCTGGTCTATGGCGTTCATATTGGTGTAGTTGACCCAGGCGTTGAGGCTCGTCAGGGCCCGAAATACGATCTCGGCTTCGTAGCCGGTCACGCGCGACCGCCCGACATTGTAGTAGTAACCGCCCTCGGCCTCGCGCAACACGCAAGCGCCCACCGGAACCAGCTCGTCATAGCAGTTGAAGAAATCGATCGCATTGCGCTCGTCGCGGTCGAAGTACGTGAGCGTTGCGCGCAGGCGCTTGTCCAGCAGCAGCTGATCGGCGCCGACCTCCCAGCCGTCGGCGGTTTCCGCGCGCAGCGCCTGCGTCGGGTTCGAGTATTCGGAGAACAGCTGGTAGAGCGTCGGCGCCTTGAAGCCGCCGCCGTAGTTGGCACGCAGTATCGTATTGCCCTGGAACAGCTGCCAGGCGGCGGCGGCTTTCAGCGTCGTGTGGCCGCCGAACTCATGGTCATCGTCGTAGCGCACGCCGCCGGTCAGCGTCAGCTGCCGGGCGATGGTGCTCTGCCACTCGCCGTAGTACCCGGTGACCCGGTCGCGGCCCGTGGTCGGGCCGGTGCCGTAGTCCGGCAGCGAGTCGGTGGACAAGGTGCTGAGCTGGTGTTCGGCGCCGTAGGTGAATTCGGAGGCGCCGCCCAGTTCGATGACGCCCTGGTACTCGACCCGGGTCGCACCGCCGGAAGCGTAGAAATTCTCCGCCGGTGTGAACGCATAGGTCACCGGATCGAAGGCGCCGAAGAAGCGCCGGTCGCTGTCGCTGGCGATGACCGCGACACGCTGCGTGAAGCGACTGTCGAACAGCGCCAGGTTGAGCGCGGCATAGCCGGCGCGCAGGTAGTTGTCGCCGAACTCCGCATCGTCCTGGAAGGTGATGTACCTGGGCGGAGGATAACCGTCGATTTCGGTACGCGAGCGGATATAGAAGCCGCGCAGGTCCAGGCTCAGGTTTTCGGTCGCGTGCAGGCGTACGTTGGCGGTGGCGTCGAAATTCACATAGCCGTCGGGTTCGGTGTTGCCATTGCGCGCGTCGGCGGCCGAAACGCCGCGGGTGCCGTAGTAGTTGGCCGCGGCGCCGTATTCCATCGGACCGTCGGTGCCGTTGGCGGCGGCGTCGAATTGCTGGGTGTCGAAGGTCCCACCCTGGGCCTGGACCCGCAGCGACAGTGGCGTGGCGCCGCCGCGTTGCGTGAGGACATTGATGACGCCGCCTATCGCATCGCTGCCGTACAGCGTCGATTGCGGTCCGCGCAATATCTCGATGCGGTCGATATCGTTGTTCAGCAGATCGCCGAGAATCGGTTCGCCATCAGGCGAGCTCGGGTCGTTGATGCGGATGCCGTCGATCAGCACCAGGGACTCGCCGGGTTCAGCGCCACGAATGTACAGGTTGGTGTCCTGTCCCGGGCCGCCATTGCGCGACACGGTCAGGCCCGGTGTCTGCGCCAGGATGTCGGTGACGAACAGCGTCTGGCGCTGCTCGAGATCGGCCGCGCTGATCACCGACAGCGAGCTGCCGGTCTGTTCGAGCGGCTGCTCGGTGCGCGTCGCCGTGACCACGATCTTTTGCAGGTCGTTAGGTTCGTCGTCGGCGCGCGCGAGCTGGTGGCTGCAAACGGCAGCAAACACGGCGATGACTATCGCCGTACGGGAAGCAATCATGACCCGGCCTTTCCATGCACGCCCGCATGGCCCAAAGCATTGGACACCCGGACAGCGCAAGAGACGAAAAGGCAAGGCGCACTAACGCCCAACCCTGTTACGCCCACCGCGCAAACCGGGAACACGCTCGCAAGGTCGGTCTCCGGGCTTGCGCACGCGGCCTCCCTTGAGGCCAGCTGCATCGCCTTCCCACGCCTTGCGGGCGCAGTGGCTACCGATGCAGTGTCGTATCGCTTACCGTTGCGGGGGCAGCGCCGGAGTGGCGCGAAGATCGCGCGTCACCGGCTTCCCGAGCACCTGGCGAGTGGCGGACTCTAGGCAGGTGGGATGTTGCTGTCAACGCGTAGATGTTTCCGGCGACGCGTATAGGATGGCAGCAGCGATGACGACCACGCCACCTCATATCCCCGTCGCAGCTGGCACGGCGCTGCCGCCTGACGCGCCCGATGCGCCCGCTGCGCCCGATGCGCCCGATGCGCCCGATGCGCCGGCGGTGCCGAGGGCGCCGAGGGCGCCGACAATCCCCGCGCCAATGGTCGTGGAGGCGGGTGATTTCTACCTGGAAAACGGCCGCATGGTTTTTACCGCGACCTTTCACCTGCGGCGCGGCTACTGCTGCTGCAGCCGCTGCCGCCACTGTCCGTACAGGGACTGGATCCGGTAGCCCAAGTCATGGCGTCCAGGGAATTGCAGGCGGCGCTCGATGCCG
>Ga0302157_10006478_pt1 | contig 12087 bp, 9 predicted proteins | sample I_Bog_N3_3_FD_193502 | JGI IMG/M metagenome (GOLD analysis project Ga0302157, IMG submission 193502) | Peat permafrost microbial communities from Stordalen Mire near Abisko, Sweden - I_Bog_N3_3 | ecosystem: Environmental > Terrestrial > Soil > Wetlands > Peat | place: Sweden: Abisko, Stordalen...
AATTGATACTCAAAGGTGTTGGTCGAGACCGGCGCCGCCGCGATGGCGATCGATGGCGATTGGTTGCGAAAGCGCCAGGGGCCCACTAGCATCGCCGTCCACACATTTATTATCCTCAGATTGACGGAGAACCGATGCCCACTATCCGAGCGCGGGACGGCACCCGATTGTATTATGAGGAGGTCGGGACCGGCAGCGCCGTCCTGTTCGTTCATGAGTTCGCGGGCGACTATCGGACCTGGGAGCCGCAGCTCCGGCATTTCGCCAGGTCACATCGCTGCATCAGCTTCAGTCAGCGCGGCTATCCACCGTCGGACGTGCCGCAACAGCCTGAAAGCTACAGCCAGGACATTGCCCGCGATGATGTGGTCGACATGCTCGATGGCCTTAACATCGAGCGCGCGCACATTGTCGGTCATTCGATGGGCGGCTACACCGCGCTGCATCTGGCGATCGCCGCGCCGCAGCGCTGCATTTCGGTGGTCGCCGCCGGATGCGGCTGGGGGTCGCTGCCGGACCCGTCGCGCGCCGCCGCCATGAAGCAGCAGGCGGCCGAGAACGGCCGGATGTTCGCCGAGGAAAGCATCGACCAGGCAGCCGCGAAATATGCCGACGCGCCGATGCGCCAGGCCCACAAGAACAAGGATCCGCGCGGCTGGTCGGAATTCGCGGCTCGGCTCGCCGAGCATTCGTCACTCGGCCATGCCAACACGATGTTCGGCGTGCAGCTGAAGCGCCCGACGCTATGGGACATGGAAGCCGATTTGCGGCGCTTCACCCCGCCGCTGCTGGTGATCGTCGGCGACGAAGATGAACCCTGTCTCGAAGGCAGCTTCTATCTCAAGCGCACAGCGCCCACCGCGGCGCTGCTGGTGCTGCCGCGCACCGGGCACAATGTCACCAGCGAAGAGCCGGCCGCCTTCAATGCGGCACTGGCCGAATTGTTCAGCGCTGCGGAATCCGGCCGCTGGCTCGCCCACAAGAAAGCGATTCCGCCCGCATGAGAACCTGGATCCGCGATCCCATCGCCATGCTCGCGACGACAGGCCCGCGCGGGCTCGTGGTCGAGAACGGCAAGATCGTGGAACTGGTCGGTTTTGCCGGACCATCGACGCCATGCGACGAAAACTTCGACGCCGGTGGGCATGTCGTCATCCCGGGACTCGTCAACGCGCATCATCATTTTTTCCAGACGCTGACGCGCGCCCATCCGAGCGCCATCAACAAGCCGCTGTTTCCCTGGCTGCAGCAGCTTTATCCGATCTGGGGCGCCCATCTTAATCGCGATGGCTTCCGTCTCGCCGTCCGCGTCGCGCTGACCGAGCTGTTGATTTCGGGCTGCAGCACCGCGTCCGACCATTTGTTCGTGTTTCCGCAGGACATGGCCGACGCCGTCGATATCGAGGCCGAAGAGGCCGCGAAACTCGGCATGCGCATGACGCTGACGCGCGGCGCCATCAATCTCGGTTTTGCCAGTGGCGGCATCGCCGACGAACGCCTGATGCAGAGCGACGATGTGGTGCTCGCCGATTGCGAACGGGTGCTGGCCAGGTATCACGATCCGGCAGACGGCGCGTTGCTGCGCGTGGCGCTGGCGCCGTGCGCGCCCTTCAACGTCACCCGGCAGCTGATGATCGACACCGCTGATCTCGCCGAACGGCACCATTGCCTGCTGCATACCCATCTCGGCGAGACCAGGGATGAGGACGACTACTGCCTGCATCATTTCGGCTGTCGGCCGCTCGACTATCTGGAACAGGTCGGATGGCTGAACGAGCGCGTCTGGCTGGCCCACGGCGTCCATTTCAACGACGCCGAAATCGCGCGCCTCGGTCGGCATCGCATGGGAGTCTGCCACTGCCCGACATCGAACATGGTGCTGTCGTCGGGCATTTGCCGGACCCGGGATCTGGAGGCCGCGGGCGTGTCCGTCGGTCTTGGCGTCGACGGCTCGGCCTCGAACGACAGCTCCAACCTGATGGAATCGGTTCGCCATGCCTTTCTGCTGGGACGGCTGGCCTATGACGCCGCTTCCGTCACCCATCTCGATGCCTTGCGCTGGGCGACTGAAGGATCGGCGAGATGTCTCGGACGCTCCGATATCGGCAGAATCGAGGTCGGCCGCCAGGCGGATCTGGCATTGTTCAGCCTCGATGAATTGCGGTTCTCGGGGGCCGGCGATCCGATCGCGGCGCTGGTGCTCTGCGGCGCCCATCAGGCCGACCGGGTGATGATCGCCGGCCAATGGCGCCTGGTCGATGGCGTTCCGGTCGGGGTCGATCTGGCACAGCTGCGCTACCAGCATGGCCAGGCTGCCTTGGCCTTCATGGCCGGCAGCTAGCGCCGCCTCAACGCGTTCACCGCGGATGGGCCGTATACAATGACGGTCATGATTGCCTATTTATTGATGTAATTCTGCTTAATATATAATCACAATTTCAGGGCCAGCTTTGGAATCGCGCAGCCAGCTTGCTCAATGGATCAGCTTGACCGCCGTTCTGCTTCGACCCTAAAGTTTTGTTCAATTCCGGCTGCAATGGGTAAATTCCTGGCGTCGGATTCCAGCAGGTTTTGCGGAGTCCTCACATGGCCAGAGACGGAAACGCGTATCTATCGAGTCTGCGCGACCAGCGTTCGATCTTTATCGACGGGCGAAAAGTCGCTGATGTGACCAGCGACCCCTGTTTTCGCAACGTGGTCGCGACTGCCGCCAGGCTGTATGATTTCCAGGCCGCGCCGGAAAACCTGCCATCGATGACCTTCGAGTCCCCGACCAGCGGCGAGCGGGTCAATCTGGCGTGGCAATTGCCCAAGACCTATGGCGATCTGGTGCGCCGCCGCCAGGCGATCGAGAAATGGTCGGGGCTGTCCTGCGGCATGATCGGCCGCTCGCCGGATCATGTGGCCTCAACGCTGGCCGGTTTCCGGATGGGGATCACGGCCTACGACAAGGGCCGCGCGGCTGCCCTCGAATCCTATTTCCAATATGCCCGGGACAACGACCTGTTCCTGTCCTACGTGATTATCAATCCGCAGTCCGACAAGGCGAGGTCGGCCGGCGGCCAGCCCGATCCGCATCTGGTCGCCTCGGTCGTCGACGAGGACAGTTCCGGCATCACCATTCGTGGCGCCAAAATGCTGGCCACCAGCGGCGTGATGGCCAACGAGCTGCTGGTGTCCGGTTTCCAGGCCTTGCAGCCCGGCGACGAGGCCTATGCCTTCACCGCCGCGGTGCCGCTCGGCACCAAGGGCCTGACCCTGCTGTCGCGGCGCAGCTATGAAGCCAACGCCACCTCGACATTTGACTATCCGCTGTCGTCGCGCTTCGACGAGAACGACGCCGTGGTCCATTTCGACGATGTGAAAATCCCCTGGGATCGCGTCTTCGTTTTCAAGGACCTCCGGATGGCGCAGGCGCAATGGCATGACACGCGGGCCCATGTCATGCAGAACTACCAGTGCATGATCCGCCTGATGGTGAAGCTGCGATTCCTGCTCGGCCTCGCGCGCAAGATCGCCGAGACCAACAATATCATCAATTACCCGCAGGTCCGCGAGACCCTGGGGTTGATGGCCGCGAAAGTCGGCAACATGGAAGCGCTTGTCATCGCCATGGAACTCAAGGGCGAGAACTTCAAGGGCTTCTACGTGCCCGACCGTGCCATGTTGTGCGCGGCCCAGGTCATCGCGCAGACCACCTATCCCGAGGTCGCCGAAGCCATTCGGTCGCTGTCGGGCGGCGGCATGATCATGGTGCCGTCCTCCTACGCCGATTTTGCCACGCCGGAAACCAACGCCATCATCCATAGGACTCAGCGCTCGACGGTCGCGACCTCGGAGCAGCGGGTCAAGCTGATGAAGCTCGCCTGGGATGCGGTCGGTTCCGAATTCGGTTCGCGTCATCTGCAATACGAGATGTTCTATTCAGGCGCGCCCCTTGTCACCCGCGGCAACGCCTTCCGGTTCTTCGACTGGGACGGCGTCAAGGATAGCGTCGAGCAGTTCATGGCGTCCTACGAACTGCCGGACAACCGCTCGAAACTTCCCGACGCCGCCGAGTAATTGCCATCTTGTACAGTCCCGAGGAAATCAGGCGCCTGGCGTTTGTCGAGCACGGTCCCGCATCGCTGCGGCTGGTCGAGCATGGCCCGCTCGCCGATCTCAGCTTCGCGGCCAAGGACCTGATCGATATTGCCGGATACCGCTCGGCCTGTGGCAATCCGGACCGGCTGCGCGATGCGCAGCCTGCGGTCGCAACCGCCCCGGCTGCGCTGGTGCCGCTGATGGCCGGCGCGCATCTGATCGGCAAGACCCATACCGACGAATTAGCCTGCGGCATGTTCGGCATCAACCCGCATTTCGGCACGCCGATCAATCCCAAGGCGCCGAGCCGCGTTCCCGGCGGATCATCGAGCGGTTCAGCCTCCGCGGTGGCGGCGCATTTCTGCGATTTCGCGCTCGGGACCGATACCGGCGGTTCGGTCCGGGTGCCGGCGAGCTTCTGCGGACTATATGGCCTGCGCACGACGTTCGGCCGGATCTCGGTGGCCGGCATCATGGCGATGGCGCCGAGCTTTGATGCACTGGGCTTTCTGGCACGCGATGCGACAACCTTGAAGCGGGTCGGCGAAGTCTATTTTGGCCGGATCGGGCCGCAGCCACCGCCGCGATGGCTGCTGGCGCGTGACGCGTTCGAGATCCCGACGCGGCGGATCAAGGAGGCACTGCTGCCGGCGGCGCAATCGCTCGGTCAGAGCACCGAGGTCCGCCTGTTCGCGGAGGGCGTCGAGGTCTGGCTCGACACCTTCCGGCCACTGCAGCTGCATGATCTCTGGTCGACGCTGGGGGCGTGGGGCACGATGCCGGGCCGCCGCCTGAGCCAGGCCGTGGCCGAACGCCTCGATCTTGCCGCCAATGTCGATCCGGCCAAGTTTGCGGCCGCGGTGGTCAGGCGTGAAGCCTTGACCGAGCGGGTTGTGACGCTATTGGGCGAGGACGGAATATTGATCCTGCCAACCGCGCACGATCTGCCGCCGCTACGCGACGCACAGGTCGCGGCTCAGGTCGAATTCCGCGAGAAGACGCTGGCCCTGACCTGCGTCGCCAGCCTGTGCCGGTTGCCACAGATCAATCTACCGGCCGTCGCGCTCGACGGTTGCCCGGTCGGCCTGTCGCTGATTGCAGGCCCGCGCGGCGATCAGCGCCTGCTCGCTCTCGCGGAAAAAATCGGACATACCCTGCCCGCGGGTGCGCGCCTTCCATGAGGGCCAATAACGACCGCGATTTCATTGGTTATGGCGCTACGCCGCCGGATCCGCGCTGGCCGAACGGCGCGAGGCTCGCGGTCGTGATCGTACTCAATGTCGAAGAAGGCGCCGAACCTTCGATTCCCGACGGCGACGCGGCGACGGAAACCGCCTTGAGCGATGGCATTCGCGAGGAGGTGCCGGCCGGAACCCGCGACTTCGTCGCCGAATCGCTGTTCGAATATGGCTCGCGGGTCGGCTTCTGGCGGATCATCGGGCTGCTCAGGGAACGCGGCATCCCCGTGACGATCAACGCCTGCGCCCAGGCGCTGTCGCGCAATCCACAGATCGCGGCCGCGATCGGAGCCGCCGGGTTCGACCTGTGTTGCCATGGCGACCGTTTCATTCGGCATTTCCTGCTCGATGAGGCCGCCGAGCGCGCCGCCATCGCGCGTTCGGTGCTGGGCCTTGAACAGGCGATCGGCCGGCCGCCGCTGGGCTGGCAGAGCCGCTATTCGCCGAGCGAAAATACCCGCGCATTGCTGGTCGAGCATGGCGGCTTTCTCTACGACTCCGACAGCTATGCCGACGATTGGCCCTATTGGGTCAAGGTCGGCGACACCCCGCATCTCGTCATTCCCCACAGCTTCACCAACAACGACAACCGGCTCGCTACTGCCAAGCTCGGCACCGCCAACGACTTCTATGACCATCTTGCATCGGCGCTGCGGGTGCTGCATGCCGAAGGCGCCCGTCAGCCGCGGATGATGACGATCAGCCTGCACAGCCGGATTTCCGGCCAGCCCGCGCGGTTTGAGGCCATCACCCGGTTCCTGGATTTCGCCGCGCGGCATGACGGGATCTGGTTCGCCGGCCGCGGCGAGGTCGCCCGGCATTGGATCCGCACCCACCCCGCGGAGCGCTGGCCATGAACGCTCGCGACAGCCTTCTGATCAGTGGAGCGCTGGTCGTTGATCCCGCAACCGGCCGGGCAGATCGGTCCGACCTCATGATCGCGCAGGGCCGAATTGCCGCCATCGGCAGACCCGGGACGCTGTCTTCGTCGGCCACAGCACAACACGATGCCCGTGATCGGCTGGTCATGCCAGGCCTGATCAATGCCCACACCCATGGGCACGCCAATCTGATGAAGGGCGTGGCCGAAGCATGGACGCTCGAGGCTTCGCTGACCAACGGACCATGGCTCGCCGGCCGCCGCGATCCCGACACCATCTATCTGTCGACCCTGCTCGGCGCAGTCGACATGCTGTCGAAGGGCTGCACCGCCTGCTTTGACCTCGTCTACGAATTTCCACGACCGACACTTGCCGGTTTCATGGCCGCGGCGCGCGCCTATGCCGATGCCGGCATGCGCGCAGTGCTGGCGCCGATGGTCGCCGATCGAAATCTTTTCCAGTCGATTCCGGGGCTGCGAGAGGCGTTGCCGGGGAATTTGCGCGACAGCGTGGGGCGCTTCGCGCTGGCCAGCACCGAGCAGACCTTGGAAGCCGTCGAAGCCATCGTCGCCGCGCGCGGCGACTTGCCGGACGGCATCGACCTTGCGATCGCCCCCACCATTCCGCATCATTGCTCGGAGCGTTTTCTACACGGCTGCATGGACCTGGCCCGCCGTCACGCGCTTCCGATCCACATGCATATCGCGGAATCGCGGCTACAGGCGGTGGTGGCGCGAAGTACCTATGGCCGATCCGCTGTCCGCTACCTTGCCGACCTCGGCATGCTCGGCCCGCGCTTCACCGCCGCCCATGGCGTCTGGCTCGATGACGACGAGCTTGATTTGCTGGCCGAACATCGCTGCTCGATCGCCCATATTCCCGCCAGCAATTTCCGGCTGGGGTCCGGCATCGCTCATGTCAGGCCGATGCTGGAACGCGGCATCAATGTCGCACTCGCCACCGACGGCGCCAATTCCTCCGACGCGCTCAGCATGCCCTGCGCGATGCGGCTGGCCTCGTTCGGCGCCCGGATCTTCACGGACACGCCGGACAGCTGGCTGCGGGCCGACGAGGTCGTAAGGCTGGCCACCCAGGGCGGCGCGCAACTGCTCGGGCTTGCAGAGTGTGGCCGGATCGAGCCCGGCGCCGGCGCCGACCTCGCCTTCTTCGATCTCAACCATATCGATTTCATTCCCTTGAGCGATCCGATCAACCAGCTGGTGACAGCAGCCGATTCCGCTGCCGTGACCGACGTGATGGTGGGCGGCCAGTTCAAGGTCCGCGATCGCAAGCTGATCTCGGCCGACCTCAGCGGACTGCGCAGCCGTGTGCAGGACCAGGTCGAAAGACTGGCCGCATCCACCGCCGATGCGCGGGCGCTGGCCGGCCGGCTGCAGCCACATGTCATCGCGTTTGCGCAAACGATGTCGCAGATCCCGCTGCCGATCGAACGACGCATCCGCCCCTTGATCGGGGTGAACTGATGCTGGCGACCAACGAGACCGCTGCGGCGCTGCTCGATCTCGAAGAGCGCGTTCGCTTCGAGCTGGAGTGTCTCGGCTATCCGTCCAGGCCATGGGTGCCGCCGCGCAGCCGCAACGGCGCCGCGGTCCACGATGTCATCATTGTCGGCGGCGGCCAGAGCGGCATCTCGATCGCTTTTCGCCTGCTCCGCGAACGGGTCACCAATCTGCTGGTGCTGGACCGGCAACCGGAAGGCCTGGAAGGACCGTGGCTGAACTTCGCCCGCATGCATTCGCTGCGCACGCCGAAAATCGTGACCGGGCCCGACCTCGGTATTCCGAGTCTATCGGCTCGCGCCTTTTGGCAGGCGCGCTTCGGTGCGCGGTCCTGGGAGGGCTTGAACAAGATCCCGCGGGAGGGCTGGCAGGCCTATCTGGTCTGGGTCCGCAAGATGACCGGCGTCCCGGCCGGCAACGATACCGAGGTCACCGACATCGAGCCGCTCGACGACGGCCTGTTGGCCGTCCATGCGCGCCAAGGCGGCGCCGCGCGGACCTTCCTTGCCCGCAAGCTGGTGCTGGCGACGGGGATCGAGGGCTGTGGACACTGGTTTGTTCCTGCGGCGATCAGGCAAGCCCTGCCCCGGCACTGCTATGCCCACACCGCCGAGCCGATCGACTTCCGCGGGCTTGCTGGCCGCGACGTCGCCGTGATCGGCGCCGGCGCGTCGGCCTTCGACAATGCCGCCATGGCGCTGGAAAACGGCGCCGCATCGGTGGTGCTGCTGGCCCGCAGGACGAAGCTTCCAACCGTCAATCCGAACCGCTGGATGGAATTTTCCGGCTTTCTGCGGCATTTTGGCGAGCTCGACGACGCGCGAAAATGGCGCTTCATGAAATTGATCTTCGATATGAACCAGCCGCCGCCGCAGGAAACCTTCGATCGCTGCATCCGGCACCGGAACTTTCGGATTGAGCTCGGCGCACCGCTGCAGCAGATCGGATTCGAGGATGAACGGATCCGGCTGATCAGCCCGCAGGGAATGCAGGCTTTCGATTTCCTGATCGCGGGGACCGGATTTCAGGTGGATCTCGCGGCGCGACCCGAATTGGCGCGCTTCCATGACAGGATCGCACGGTGGTCGGATCGCTACACTCCGCCGCATGGCGAGCAACATGCGCTGCTCGGCGCCTACCCCTATCTGTCGCCGCACTTCCAGTTCACCGAGCGGCAGCCGGGAACGGCGGCCTATCTGGCCAATATCTTCAGCTACAGCTTCGCGGCGATGCCGAGTCTCGCCTGCTCCGCCGGGATTTCAGCGCTCAAATTCGGCCTTGACCGCATCGCCACCGGCATCACAAACGGGCTTTTTGTCGAGGACGCCGACGCCCATCTGCAATCGCTGCGCGACTATGCCGAACCGGAGCTCGATGTCAGCGCCAGCGGTCTGAACAACGCCGCCGAGAGCCTCAAGGACCACCTCAAGGACTTGCCATGAACAAGCTCGGCGGACCGCCGGATAGCAACCCGAAACAGGCAACACCATGGTGAGCGTCGAGGATCGGTCCAGGCGGCTGTTGGAATCGGCGGTCAAGATCGAGAGCCCCTTCAAGCTCGACGACAGCCTGTGCCTGTACAGTCCGCAGGACAATGTTGACGCGCTGGCGCATCCGCGGATCGCCGAATGGCTGGACTTCATCCAGCACGACTACCAGCCGGCGCTTCCCGACGCCGAGCGCCGCGTGCTGCTGTTCATGCCTTGCACCAAGACCAAGCCCTACCCGTTTTCCACCGAGCATCTGGCGATCAATCAGCGGCTGCTGGACCAAGGTTACCGGCCGTTCCGCCGACATGATCTGCCACAGCAATTGCAGGCGAGGCTCGAACCGCCGTTTGCGCAGGACGTTCTCAATCTGTCGCCGCTGGTCGACGGGCGGGGCACGGTGCTGCATCGCATGGTGATTTCGGAGCCGATGGCGGTGGTGCCGTACGAACATATCGTCGAGTTCGGCGGCAAGGCTTCTCCTGCGGTGGCCTATGACGATCCCGGGCTGTTCGAGAACCGCGGCAATGCGGTGTCACCCTGGCGAGCGGACTCAACCGCGGTCCGGATATCGCCGACCCGATGGAAGTGGGGCGATGAAGAGCGCCGGCATTATGTCATGATGCATAATGAGATGGCGCGGATCCTGGCCGGATTGGTGGCCCGGATCGGCCATCACTACACCGACGTCATCGCCTGGGTCGCGCCGGGGCTGACGCATCGCAGCTTTGTGCTGGCCCGCGGCGAGCGATCCCATCATGGCGTGCCGACCTCGCGCAAGGTCGGCGGCAGACGCCTCGACCTGATCGGCGCCAATGATCTTTTGCCCGCGCAACTCAGGATCGCCTGCCTGCCGGCGCCCGCGGACTGCAAGCACGCCATTCAGCGCCTGTCGCATCGACTCGGAATCGAGCTGCCGCAGGCCACCGCGATCTATGCGCGCGGCGGCGCCAACGCCACCCCGTTGGCGCTGCCGGAGCTCCTGGACGTGCTGGTCAGCCGATTGGCCAACGACTACTCCCCCATCGAAGGAAAAATGGATCATGGCAGCGTTGCCCCTGAAGATAGGCGTTAGCGATTCCGATCGCACCCGGCCGATTGCCAGCGGCGAGGCGGCGATCGAAGGGGTCGATGCCGAAGTGACGTTGTTGGGCGTGCAGGCGCTGTTCAACCTGCAACTGACCGAGCACAGCTTCGACTGTTGCGAGTTTCCGCTGTCGTCCTACCTGCGCCTGCTGGAACACCCGGAACGGCCCTACGTGGCGGTGCCGGTGTTTCCGTCCCGGCATTTCCGGTTCTCCAATGTGTTCGTCAACGCCACCAAGGCGATCGCTGTGCCGGCCGACCTCGCCGGCCGGCGCATCGGCGTTCCCGTGTTCGACATGGCCGCCGCGGTCTGGCTGCGCGGGATTTTTCAGGACCATTACGGATTGCCGCGCACCGCGCCGATCTACGTTTCGGGCGGCCTAGAAGCGGCCCGTCGCGGCGACGAGCACCCGCAACGCTACCCCGGCCAATTCCGGCATGAGGAGAGAAGCGACACCAGCCTCGCCGCCCTGCTCGCCAACGGCGAAATCGACGCGCTGTATACGGCACGCGCGCCGAGCAGCTGGCCGTCTTCTGCCGTGCGCCGCCTGTTCGACCATCCGATGCAGGCAGAACAGGATTATTTTTCCAGGACCGGGATCTTTCCGCCCATGCACATCATCGCGATCAAGCGCCGGATCGCCGAAGCCAATCCAGGCCTGACGCTTGCCATCTTCGAGGCCTTCGCCGCGGCGCAGCGGATCGCCAGGGACAGATTGTTCGATTCGGCGGCGCTGTGCACGATGCTGCCATGGCAGCTCGAAAGCCTGCTTGAAACAGAAAACAAGCTCGGCCGCAACTATTGGCCGGTCGGACTGAAGAACAACCGTGCGACGCTTCAGGTGATGATCCGCTACATGCGCGAGGACGGCCTGATCGCGACCGATTTCGCACCGGAAGATCTGTTTTCCGACGCGGATATGCTGCGAACTTAGGTGAGCTTTTCCCTGAAATGGATCTGTAGGATGGTTGAGCGTAGCGAAACCCATCACCACAGCATCCTTCGCTGATGGGTTTCGCTACGCTCAACCCATCCTACGGCCGCGGCATGATATGATACGTGGGCACAAATATTGCTTCCAATCTACGAATGTATAGACCGTCCGAGGAGATGCCCATGAGCGATATTCCGATCATTGACGTGGCCCCGCTGTTGACGGGTTCACTGGCAGACGCACAGGCGGTCGCCGCCGATCTCGGCCGTGCCTGCCGCGACGTCGGTTTCTTCTACATCACCGGACACGGCATTCCCGAGAGTCTGATGGCTCGGGTATTTGAGCGCTCTGCGGCGTTCTTCACCGGACCGGCCGCGGTCCGTGATGCCGCTTCCTTCGCCGGCGCCGGCAGCAACCGCGGCTATATCCGGCTCGGTGGCGAGGCGCTCGATCCCGGCAAGCCGGCCGACGTCAAGGAGGCCTTCAATATCGGCCTTGAAATGGCGCCCGATGATCCCGAACTGCTGGCCCGCGCGCCGTTCCGATCCGCCAATCTTTGGCCGGAAACCGCAGGCTTTCGCGACACCATGCTTGACTATTTCAACCGGGTCTGGCGGCTCGGACGTGACCTGCATCGCGGCTTTGCGCTCGACCTCGGGCTCGAGCCCGATTACTTCGAGAGCCGGCTCGACAAGCCGATCGCCACCTTGCGCCTGCTGCATTATCCGCCGGTCCGAGGGCCGCTCAGCGACGGCCAGCTCGGCGCCGGCGTTCATACCGACTATGGCAATGTCACCTTGCTCGCCACTGATGCGGTGGGCGGCCTGATGGTGCAGAATCGCTCCGGCCACTGTCTC
>Ga0302157_10006480_pt1 | contig 12085 bp, 10 predicted proteins | sample I_Bog_N3_3_FD_193502 | JGI IMG/M metagenome (GOLD analysis project Ga0302157, IMG submission 193502) | Peat permafrost microbial communities from Stordalen Mire near Abisko, Sweden - I_Bog_N3_3 | ecosystem: Environmental > Terrestrial > Soil > Wetlands > Peat | place: Sweden: Abisko, Stordalen...
GCGCATCGAGATCGACTCGATGCCGACCGAACTCGACGTCGTCACCCGACGGCTCCGCCAGCTCGAGATCGAGCGGATGGCCCTGGCCAAGGAGACCGATGCCGCGTCGGCCGACCGGCTGGCCCGACTCGACGAGGAGATGGCCAACCTGACCGAGGAGTCCTCGGCCATGACCGCGCACTGGCAGGCGGAGAAGGAGGCCATCACCACCATCCAGTCGCTCAAGACGCAGCTCGAGCAGCGCCGCAGCGATGCCGAGCGCCTCAGCCGGGAGGGCAACCTGGCCGAGGCCTCCGAGATCAGCTACGGGGTGATCCCCGCCCTGGAGCGACAGATCGAAGAGGCCACGGCGGCCCTCGACGAACTCCAGAAGAACCAACGCTTCCTCAAGGAGGAGGTGGACGCCGAGGACGTGGCCGAGGTGGTCAGCCGTGCCACCGGTGTGCCGGTCAGCCGGCTGCTCGAGGGTGAGGTGGAGAAGCTGGTCCGCATGGAGGACACGCTCCACGCCCGCGTCGTCGGACAGGACGAGGCGGTGTCGGCCGTGTCCAACGCCATCCGGCGGAGTCGGGCCGGCCTGTCGGATCCCGACCGGCCCATCGGCTCGTTCCTCTTCATGGGCCCGACCGGTGTCGGCAAGACCGAGCTCGCCCGCGCACTGGCGGAGTTCCTGTTCGACGACGCCAAGGCCATGATCCGCATCGACATGAGCGAGTACATGGAACGGCACTCGGTGGCCCGTCTGGTCGGTGCTCCCCCGGGGTACGTGGGCTACGAGGAGGGCGGCCAGCTGACCGAGGCCATCCGTCGGCGCCCCTACGCGGTGGTGCTCCTCGACGAGCTCGAGAAGGCCCACCCCGACGTCTTCAACACGCTGCTCCAGGTGCTGGAGGACGGTCGTCTCACCGACGGCCAGGGCCGGACCGTCGACTTCACCAACACCGTGCTGATCATGACGTCCAACATCCCCGGCGAGCCCATCGAGCACTTCAAGCCCGAGTTCGTGAACCGGATCGACGAGATCGTGCGCTTCCACAACCTGACGGAGGCCGACCTCAACCGGATCGTGTCGATCCAATTCCAGGGCCTGCGGGGCCGTCTGGCCGATCGGCGCCTCACCCTCGAGGTCACGGCCGCGGCCGAGGTACTGCTCGCCCACGAGGGGTTCGACCCCGACTTCGGGGCCCGGCCGCTCCGACGGGTGATCCAACGTCAGGTGGAGGACCCGCTGGCCCTCGCCCTGCTGGAGGGTCGCTACCCGGAGGGTTCGACGGTCGTGGTCGACGCCAAGGACGGCCACATCGTCCTCGTCTGACGCGTGACGGCGGGGTCCGTCGTCGGCCGGTCCGTCGGACCGGTACCGGGTGGTCAGGGTGGACGGCGCACGGGCGGTGGGGCAGGCTTTGTCCTTGCCCACGTCACACGCACTCCGCACGCCTGATGGGCCGGGTCGTCGCGTGACGGGCGCGACCTGGGGGTGCATCGGGACAGCGTCGTCCGGAGCACTGCGGTGAGGTCGGCAGTGGTCGGGGCCGGACTCGGACGCCTCGCCCCGGTGCTCGGAACGCTGGTCATCCGGCTCACCTTCCGCAACCTGGCCTCGCTCGTCCTGGCGCTGGTCTACGTGGTCGTCCTGGGCCTCGTCAGCGGTCGCCTGCTCGGGATCACCGTCGGTCGGTGGCGGTCGATGGCCACCGCGTTGGTGGGTTCCCTGATCGGCGCCGTCGGGGCCGAGGCGGTCGTCGGGGGACGTAACGACCTCAACGCCGGATACGGACTGGCCGCCGTCTTCGGTGTCCTGGCCACGATGGTCCTGCTCATCGTGCCCGAGGCGGTCGGGCGCACCCGGACCCGGGTCCCGGGACAGCGGCAGACCCGACGGTGGCTCCATCCGGTGCGCTGGGTGCGGTCCACGCTGGCCCCGTTCGGGCGGTCGTGGGAGGTATTGCGGGTGGCCCGACGCAACGGACTGGTGCGCCCCCAGTACCTGTCACCGACGGGCCTGGCCTCCGCCGAGTTCGGGCGGCGTCTGCGCGTCACCCTGGAGGAGGTGGGTGGCATGTTCGTGAAGTTCGGCCAGATCGCCTCCACCCGGAGCGACCTGCTCGCCGAGCCGGTGATCGAGGAGCTCTCGCGACTGCGCTCGTCGGTGCAACCGCTGGCGGAGGACGAGGTGCGACCGCTGGTCGAGCGCGAGCTCGGCGGGCCGCTGGAGGCGACGTTCGCCGAGTTCGACCTCACGCCCCTGGCGTCGGCCTCGATCGGTCAGGTGCACCGGGCGACCCTGACCACGGGCGAGGCCGTCGTGGTCAAGGTCCAGCGGCCCGGACTCGACGACCTGCTGCGTCGCGACGCCACCGTGCTGCGGTTGGCCGCCCGCTCGGTCGAACGACGGGTGCCGGGGGCACGCGAGTTCGGGGTGCGCGATCTGGCCGAGGAGCTGGTCCGCAGCATGGACCACGAGCTCGACTACCTGCGCGAGGCGGTGATGTCCGAGCGGCTGCGGACAGCGATCGCCCACGAGGACCCGGCGGACGACGTCGTCCGGGTGCCGGGGGTCCTCGAGCACCTCAGCACCGATCGGCTGCTGGTCATGGAGCGGGCGCCCGGACGCCCCATCGACGAGCCCGGCGCGGTCGCCGCCAGCGGGGCGCCACCCCATCTGCTGGCGGCGGGCCTGCTGCAGTGCTTCCTCGACCAGATCCTCCACGGGACGGTGTTCCATGCCGACCCCCATCCCGGCAACCTCCTCGTGGACGAGTGGGGACGCCTGTGGCTCCTCGACTTCGGTGCCGTCGGGCTCCTCGATGCGTCGACCCGGCGGGCGCTGCAGGACATCGCCATCGGCATGGGAGCGGGTGACCCGACCGCGGTGGCCCGGGCCGTGCGCCAGCTGTCCGGGGCCGACACCGACCTGCGCTCCCTCGAGTCCGACATCGGTGTCCTCATGGCCGAGACGTCGACCGGGTTCGACCCGGCGCTCATCCCCAGTGTGCTGGCCGTCATGTCCCACCACGGTCTCCGGGTCCCGCCGTCGATGACCTCACTGTCCAAGGCCCTCCTGACCCTGGACGGCACGCTGCGGGTCATCGATCCCGGCTTCGACCTCGCACGCGAGGCCACGGCGGCGGCCGAGTCGATGTCCACGTCCGATCCCGAGGTGCTGGGGGAACTCCTCCAGGAGGAGTTCCGTCGGTCCCTCCCTCTGCTCCGGGTACTGCCGGAGCACCTCGACGAACTGGCCACCCAGCTGCGCACCGGTCGGATGCGGGTGCGGGTGGACCGGTTCGGGGGCGGCGGTGACGGGCCTGCGGTGAGCGCCTGGATCGACCGGGTCCTCGTGGCCGTCTTCGGGTGCGTGGGACTGCTCTCCTCGGCCGTCCTGCTGGTGGCGGCCGAGCTGGCCACGACCAAGGACATCCGACTCGCGCTCCAGGCCGTCGGGTTCATCGGCGTGGTGCTCTCGTCGGTCCTCTTCATGCGGGCGGTGGCCGGCGTCCTGCGACGGGAGCGCACCACGCCGACCGCACCCCGCGGCCCCGTCTAGGGCTCCCGCGAGCGGCGGGGTCCGCTCCCCGGCCCTCGGAGCGACCCGGGTCCCCGGGCTACACTGGTGCGTAATCCGCATTCTCGACGGAGGAGTGACGCGTGCCGGCAACCGTAGTGGTCGGGACCCAGTGGGGCGACGAGGGCAAGGGCAAGCTCACCGACCTCCTGGCCAAGGAGATGGAGCTGGTCGTCCGGTATCAGGGCGGGCACAATGCCGGCCACACCATCGTGGTGGACGGCGAGACCTTCGCCCTGCAGCTGGTGCCGAGTGGTGTCCTCTATCCGCACATCACCCCGGTCATCGGGAACGGAGTGGTCGTCGACCCGACCGTCCTGCTGGCCGAGGTCGACGTGCTCGAGTCCAAGGGCATCGACACCTCGAACCTCATGGTCAGCGGCAACGCCCACCTGATCATGCCGTACCACCACGAGCTCGACCAGCTGGCCGAGCGCTACCTCGGCAAGAACAAGCTGGGCACCACCAAGCGGGGGATCGGACCGGCCTACGCCGACAAGTCGTCGCGGGTCGGACTGCGCGTCCAGGACCTCCTCGACCCGAAGATCTTCCGGCAGAAGCTCGACGTGGTGCTGAAGGAGAAGAACCAGGTCCTGGCCAAGGTGTACAACCGGCTGCCGCTGTCGGCGGACGACATCTGCGAGCTCTACCTCGACCAGCTCGCCCCCCGGATCGCCCCGATGGTGGCCGACACGGTCGGACTGGTCCACGAGGCGCTCGAGCGGGGGGCCAACGTGCTCCTCGAAGGGGCCCAGGCCACCTTCCTCGACCTCGACCACGGCACCTACCCCTTCGTGACCTCGTCGAACCCGGTGGCCGGTGGTGCCTGCACCGGAGCCGGCGTCGGACCCCGCTACATCGACGAGGTCATCGGTATCGCCAAGGCCTACGTGACCCGGGTCGGCAGCGGGCCCTTCCCGACCGAGCTGACCGACGAGATCGGCGACACGCTGGTCGACCGCGGCCACGAGTACGGGGTCAACACCGGCCGCCGGCGACGTCCGGGCTGGTTCGACGCCGTCATGATGCGCCAGGCCGTCCGACTCAATTCGTTGTCCGAGGTCGCCCTGACCAAGCTCGACGTGCTCGACACCTTCGACACCGTCAAGGTGTGCGTGGCCTACGAGGCCAACGGTGAGCGCTTCACGCACCCGCCGTACCACCAGTCGGTGTTCCACCAGGTCACGCCCGTCTACGAGGAGCTCCCGGGGTGGAAGACGGACATCTCGCACGCGACCGAGATCGACGACCTCCCCCAGGCCGCCCGCGACTACGTGCACTTCCTGGCCGGGCAGATCGGCGTGCCGGTGCGGCTCGTCGGCGTGGGTCCCGGCCGCGAGCAGTTCGTCCGCTTCGCCGCATGAGCGGGGCGGTGTCCTCCGACCCGGCCGCGGTGCCGGGTCCGGTCCGCACCGTCTGCGTCGTCGGGTCGGGCGGCCGCGAGCACGCCCTGGCCCTGGTGTTGGCCAGGGACGCCGACGTGGTGGTGACCCCGGGCAACCCCGGGATCACCGGGACGTCACCCGAGGGCCACACCCTGACCAGCGTGGCCACGGCCCCCGAGGAGCTCGAGGCCGACCTCTTCGTGATCGGACCGGAGGCACCGCTGGTCGACGGGCTCGCCGACCGGCTGCGGGCCCAGGGCAAGCGGGTGTTCGGCCCCGGAGCCGACGGGGCCCGGATCGAGGGGTCCAAGGCCTTCATGAAGGAACTGCTGGCCGAGGCCGGTGTGCCGACGGCCCGGTTCGGGGTCTTCACCGAGGTCGGTCCGGCCGTCGGGTTCCTCCGTTCCCTCGACGGTCCGTGGGTGGTCAAGACCGACGGCCTCGCCGCCGGCAAGGGCGTGCTCGTGACCGACTCGCTCGCCGAGGCCGAGGCGGACGTGGCGGCCAAGCTCTCCGGTGACGCCTTCGGTGCCGCCGGCGAGCGTCTGGTGATCGAGGAGGGCCTCGTCGGCCCGGAGTGCTCGCTGCTGGTGCTGTGCGACGGCACCCGTCTGGCCCCGCTCGCCCCGGCCCAGGACTTCAAGCGCCGGGACGACGGTGACGGTGGCCCCAACACCGGAGGGATGGGGGCCTACTCCCCCGTACCGTCGGTGGACGACGAGCTCGTCGCCTCACTGGTGGACGAGGCCGTGGCGCCACTGGTGGCCGCGCTGGTGGCCCGCGGGATCGACTACCGGGGCGTGCTCTACGCCGGACTGATGCTGACGGCGTCGGGCCCGAAGGTCCTCGAGTTCAACGTCCGCTTCGGCGACCCGGAGACCCAGGTCGTCGTGCCTCGCTACGACGGCAACCTCTGCACCCTGCTGGCCGAGGTCGCCGCGGGTGCGCTCACCACCGTGCCCCGGTTCGTCGCCGATCCGGCGGTCTGCGTGGTGCTGGCCTCGGAGGGCTATCCTGAGGCACCCCGCGTGGGCGATCCGATCACCGGCCTCGAGGCGGCCGCCGCCGTCCCCGGTGTCTCGGTGTTCCACGCCGGCACCCGTGGTGGGCCCGACGCCGGGGCGGTGGTCACCTCGGGCGGCCGTGTCCTCGGGGTGACCGCGCTCGGGACGACGCTCGAGGAGGCCCGGTCCCGCGCGTACGCGGGGGTGGCGACGATCGACTGGCCGGGGATGCAGTACCGCACCGACATCGCCCGGGCGGCGGTGGCGACCGCACCCGTCCCGGCGGCACCGCCCGCCGCTTCCCACGCCACACCTCCCGGCCCGACACCGAAAGTAGAGGCAGCACGATGATCCCCCGCTACGCGCCGAAGGAGATGGCCGCGCTCTTCTCCGACGAGGCCCGGTTCGCCATGTGGCTGCGGGTCGAGCTGCTGGCCACGGACGGTTGGGTGGAGGTCGGTGACGTCCCCGGAGACGCCGCTCGTTTCTGCCGCGACCACGCCCCGGTGGTGGACGCGGCGTTCGTCGAGGCCGTGGCCGAACGGGAACGGGTCACCGACCACGACGTGGCCGCCTTCGTCGACGTGGTCCAGGAGTCCATCGGCCAGCCCCAGGGTTCCTGGATCCACTACGGGCTCACGTCGTCCGACGTGGTCGACACCGCACTGTGCGCCACCCTCACCCGGGCGGCGGACCTCCTCATCGAGGCGGCGACCGGCCTGGTCCGCGCGTGCAGGGCCCGTGCGATCGAGTCGATCGACATCCCGGTGACGGGCCGGACCCACGGCATGCACGCCGAGCCGACTACCTTCGGCGCCAAGTTCGCCCTCTGGGCCCTGCAGGTGGATCGGGACGTGACGCGGCTGCGGCGTGCCCGCGAGCGGGTGGCCGTCGGCAAGTTGTCGGGCGCGGTCGGCACCTTCTCCAACATCGATCCCCGGGTGGAGGCCCACGTGTGCTCCTCCCTCGGGTTGGTCCCGGTGCCCGCCACCCAGGTCGTCGCCCGTGACCGGCACGCCGAGTACCTGTGGGCGTGCGCGTCGATCGGTGCGACCATCGAGCTGATCGCCACCGAGATCCGGCACATGGCCCGGAGCGAGTTGGGCGAGGTGGAGGAGCCGTTCAAGCCGGGGCAGAAGGGCAGCTCGGCGATGCCCCACAAGCGCAACCCCATCCTGTCGGAACGTCTGTGCGGCCTGGCCCGGGTGCTCCGCGGCTACCTGTCGGCCGGGCTCGAGGACGTGGCCCTCTGGCACGAACGCGACATCTCGCACAGCTCGGTCGAGCGGGTGGTGCTGCCCGACGCCAGCGCGCTGACGCTCTACATGCTGCAGAAGACGACGGGGCTGGTCGAGGGTCTCGTCCTCCACCCCGAGCGGGCACTCGAGACCCTCACCGAGGGCAGCCACGGACTGGTGTTCAGCCAGTCCGTCCTCCTCGCCCTGGTCAGCGGGGGACTGAGCCGTGACGCCGCCTACCGGATCGTCCAGCGTGACGCCCGCGCCGCATGGGAGGAGGGCCGGAGCTTCCGCTCCGTCCTGGACGCCGATCCCGAGGTGACCCTGTCGGCCACGGAACTCGACGCCGCCTTCGACCTGTCCCGGACCCTGCGCCACGTCCACCGGTTCACCGACGCCCTGGAGGAGCTCGCCCCATGACCCCGACCGCACTGCCGCTGCTCTCGTCCGGCAAGGTGCGCGACCTCTACGACGCCGGCGACGGGCGTCTCCTGATGGTGGCCTCCGACCGGATCTCGGCCTTCGACGTGATCATGGCCGAGCCGATCCCGGACAAGGGTCGGGTGCTGACGGCGATGACGGTGGCGTGGCTGGAGGAGCTGGACGACCTGGCCCCCAACCACCTCATCAGTGCCGACACCGCCGACTACCCCGAGGGGGTGGCCGGTCTACCCGGTGGGCTCGACGCGCTGGCCGGCCGCTCGATGCTCGTCCGGCGTGCCGAGATGCTGGACATCGAGTGCATCGTGCGTGGCTACCTGGCCGGCTCCGCCTACAAGGAGTATGTGAAGGAGGGCACGGTCCACGGTCTGCCCATGCCGGCCGGGCTCCTGCACGCCCAGGCACTGCCGGAGCCCATCTTCACGCCATCCACCAAGGCCGCCGAGGGGCACGATCTCAACATCGGGATGGCCGAGGCCATCGACCTCGTCGGCCGCGAGGCGGCCGAAGGGGCCGCCGAGCTGTGTCTGGCGGCCTACGCGCGGGCCGCCACCCGGGCCCGGGAGCAGGGCATCGTCATCTCCGACACCAAGTTCGAGCTCGGCTACATCGACGGCGAACTGTCCCTGTGCGACGAGGTGCTGACCCCGGACTCGTCGCGGTTCTGGCCGGCCGACGACTGCGCTCCGGGCACCAATCCGCCCTCCTTCGACAAGCAGCCGCTCCGGGACTGGTTGGAGGCCCAGCCCTGGGACAAACAGGCACCGCCCCCGGCGCTGCCGCCCGAGATCGTCGACGCCACCTCGACCCGGTACGTGGCGGCCTACGAGCGGGTCTGCGGACGGTCGTTGGCCGACTGGTACGGTGCCTGACATGCCCGACTCCCGCCACTACTCGGTGCAGGTCGAAGTGCTCCTGCGGGACGGGATCGCCGACCCGCAGGGGGCGACGATCGAACGCGCACTGCCCGCCCTCGGCCTCGACGGGGTGACCCGGGTGCGGGCCGGAAAGTCGTTCCGCTTCGATCTCGACGCCACGTCCGAGTCGGATGCCCTGGCCCGGGCCACCGTGGTGGCCGACCGGCTGTTGGCGAATCCGGTCATCGAGGAGTCGCAGGTCACGGTCCTCCCGGCCGGCACCTCCGCCTGATGGCCCCCCGCATCGGCGTCGTCCTGTTCCCGGGGACGAACTGTGAGTACGACGCCATCCAGGCGGTCGAGCGACTGGGAGCCACCGCCGACCTGGTCTGGCACGGCGCCACGACGGCGGATGGTTTCGACGCCCTGATCCTGCCGGGCGGATTCGCCCATGGTGACTATCTGCGTCCCGGCGCCATCGCCCGGTTCTCACCCGTCATGGACGTCGTCGCCTCCTTCGCCGCAGCGGGCGGACCGGTCATCGGGATCTGCAACGGCTTCCAGGTGCTGACCGAGGCGGGGCTGCTCCCCGGTGCCCTGCAGAAGAACCGGGGACTGCGCTTCGTGTGCACGACGACGGTGCTCAGGGTGGAGGAGGACGACACCGCGCTCACCGCCGGCGTGACCGTGGGCACCGAGCTGGCGATCCCGATCAACCACTTCGAGGGGAACTACACCTGCGACACCGAGACCCTGGCCGAACTCCGCGACGAGGGTCGGATCGTGTTGCGGTACGTGGACAACCCCAACGGGTCGATCGACGACATCGCCGGGGTGTGCAGCGCCGGACGGAACGTGGTCGGCCTCATGCCCCACCCCGAGCGGGCCTCGGACCCGTTGCTCGGCTCCGAGGACGGTGCCGTGCTGCTGCGGGCCCTGCTGCGCACCGCGGACGTGGCGACGCCCGCTGCGTGAGCAGCGGGCGTCCATGGCCAGGCGTCCGGAGGTTCGTCGCGGAACCCCGTCCGGAGGCTGCGTGTCCGGGACCGTTCAGCTACGCGAACGCGGGATCTTGGCCTGCTGCAGCACCGAGGCGCTGACACCGACGGTGCGCCAGGCGGAGTACGAGATGCCCTTGCGCTCGCCGTACTGACGGGCCACCTTGACGAAGCTCTTCTCCAGGGCGGCCAGGTCGACGACGTCACCGCTGTGGGCCAGTTCGGCCTCGAGCCGCTGCTTCTCCTCGACCAGGTGGAGCCGGTTCAGCGGCTCGGCCTCGGGCAGGGCGGCCTCGATGGTGGCCAGCCGCTTGCGGATGGAGTCGGGCGTACGCTTGCGCCCCCGTCGGGGCTTGGTCGACTCGAGGGCCTCGAGGTACTGGCGCACGATTCGACCCTCTTCGCGACCCTTGGCGAGTGCGGCCTTGTGGTCGGCGGACATCGGAGTCTTCTTGCGGGTCTTGGGAGCGGTCGCTGCTGACATGTTCTCACGGTCCTGAGTCGGGTATTTATGACAAATCGCACCGTACTACATGTCTAATCCCAACGAGGCGCACCTTGCTACTTGTGGTGTGCACGGCTACCCGGCCGTTGCCGTTCGGTGGAAGAAGCGTCGGCGGATGCAGTGCCCGGCGGCGCCCTCCCGGACAATGTATAGGCCCAAATGGACCGTCATGACCGGAGCTAAGTACGGGGTTGCATCCGGTGCACGGCACGTTTCGTGGTGTCCATTGGGCCAAATCCGGTCAGGATCGACGCCCGTTTTCGGGCTCCTCGGATCTGAGGGGGCTTGAGCAGTTCGTGGCAGTAGTAGATCGGTGGTCGTAGCCTCCAGGGATGGCTCGTCCCGAGGCTCAGGATCCGTCCGTGATGCTGGCCATGTTGTTCGGCATCGAGGGCGCGGAGGTCCTGGCCTTCGTCGAAGATGAGGAAGGCCCTGCATTCGGCATCCTGATCGAGATGCCGATGAGCGAGACGACGTGTCCGACCTGCGGTGGTGCAGTCGAGGCACGTGGCTCGGTCACCCAGGATCTCCCACCCACCACTGCCGGCCCTGCCGACTTGTTGATCAGGTGGAAGCGGCGTCAGTGGCGCTGCGTGGATGCCGGTTGCGCGCAGGAGGTGTTCGGCGAGCACAACGACAGTGTCGAGGCCTTCATCGAGCGGGTCCGACCACGACGGAGGTCGTCGAAGTCCCCGTTCAGGTAGGGCTGATCGTCGGGAGCAGTGACCAGTCGGGCTTGCCCGCGTAGAGCAGAGCCCGCACCCGGTAGTTGCGGAAGTTGGTGAAGCCGAAGGCCACCCGCTTGACCCGCTTGATGAGGTTGTTCATCGCCTCGGTCGGGCCGTTGGTGAGATGACAGGCGTGCCACGCGGTGATCGGGAGCCGCCAACGCCGGAGGGTGCGCCCGAGCGAGCGGACCTCCGGTGGCCGTTCGGCGTCGGTCAAGTCATCGACCAGGGCGTCGACCCACTCGAGGGCGAGGGTCTGGTCCTGGTGGCCGTAGAGCTCGCGGACGGCTTCTTTGGCCTCCCAGGCCACAGCCACGTCGCCTCGTGGGTCGCCGGCCCGGAGCAGTCCTTGCACCTTCGCTCGGCCCGAGTCGCCCAGTCGCTCCTCGGCCATCGTCAACAGCCGGCGGGCCCGGTAGAGGGGGTCGCCCTTGCGGCCACGGTGCCCGAGCACCTCGTTCTGGACTCGGCGCCGGGTCTCGTCCACCCGCTCGTTGGCCAACTTGATGACATGGAACTTGTCGGCCACCTGGGTGGCGTGGGGCAGACAGGCGTCGAAGACCGCTTTGTAGGAACCGGAGAGATCCAACGTGGCGTAGGCGACGGCGTCACGCCAGATCCGTCCCCGCGCCCACAGCCAGTACTTCGGCTGGTCACCGCCCCGCCCGGGCACCACGTCGAGAAGTTGGCCGCGTTCGACGTCGACGATCGAGGTCACGAAGTTGGTCCGGTAGTAAGGGGCAGCACGCACAAAGGCGGTCTCGTCCAAGCCGAGGGCGTGGACCTCCGCGAACCGGTCGGGATGGTCGACCAGGACCTCGCCGTAGGCGACGACGGTGTCGTTGATCGTGTGCCAGTCGCACCCGAGCTCCTCGGCCACCTCGTTGACGGTGCGGCCCTTGCGACCGACGTCTTCGGTGGCTCGAAGTGCAGCCCTGCGTGTCAGCTTCATCCGGGGATGGGCGATGCGCTCGTCCTGTTCGGTCCAGCTGCCGTTGGTGCAGTCGCCATCGGCACACCGCCACCGGCGCTTGTGCCAGTGCAGCGTCGAGGGCTTGCCTCCGAACTGCAGGTCGACCAGCACGACCTCTCGCCAACCCTTGGGCTGGGCGAGCACACCACACGCTGGGCACCCCGGCCGGTCGGCCACCGACTCGATGTGCAGCTCCACCCGCTCATCGGTCACGTACACACCGAGCACGCAGATCTCAGGAAGCCCCACCAGAAGCTCCATCATCTTCGTCGGGTCGGTCTCGAGGCGGCTAGGTAGCTTGCGCTTCGGCGGCATCGGCTCACGCTGGCAGCGTCACCTCACCGCCACGCGGATGCGTTGCCCCCTGAAATCCGAAGTCCCACAAAAGCCC
>Ga0302157_10006482_pt1 | contig 12084 bp, 8 predicted proteins | sample I_Bog_N3_3_FD_193502 | JGI IMG/M metagenome (GOLD analysis project Ga0302157, IMG submission 193502) | Peat permafrost microbial communities from Stordalen Mire near Abisko, Sweden - I_Bog_N3_3 | ecosystem: Environmental > Terrestrial > Soil > Wetlands > Peat | place: Sweden: Abisko, Stordalen...
GTAGTCCACTGCGACCATTGTAGGGAAACATCTGCACAGGTGTCGGCATACCCGACAATGGGTCACGGGCTCCTCGCGCACCGAGCCCCCCGGCTCGAGAGCTCACGTGATCGACGAACACGAGCACCTCGATGGGGGGAGGACCCACAACACCCACCCACCCAGGGCCGCGAGGCAGGGGCGACGGGAACGGAACAGCGACGAAGGACCTACGGGGAGGGAGCAAAGGGCGGAGAGGGCGGCACACAGGCACGCACGTTCGCCCACGTGGGGCGTAGGGGGCGGCGGAACGGCAAAGGCCCAGTCATGACGCAGGGGTGGACACGAGCGCACTCGGCGCGGCGTCGTCGCGAAGGACGCGAGAACGCCCTCCTGGTTTGGGACTGTTGGCTTCGAACACCGTCAGTTTCCCTTACGAGGAGGGCAATTCCGCGTCTTTCGCGAACTCAGGTCATGCGGCCGCGCGAATGATCAGGTGAGTGGTGAGCCGACGACCTCCGACAAGTTGACCGTAGCACCTGCACAATCCGTCGAGGCTGACGGATTGAGGGTGACTGTGGCACCATCCGCGGTCGCGACATCCCCGGCTGGCATTTCGAACGGCAGCATCTCGCCCTCGAAGTCGCTGTTCATCGAGTCGCTGTAACTCGTCGGCTGCCGCACTGTGAAGTCATTTGCGTCGCAACCACCGTTCGAATCACCAGCGTTCGATGTATTAACGACGCTGACTATGACGCCATCGAATTCCACGGACTCGAGATTGTCGTTCGTGACCGTGATTGGGATCCCGCTACCAGTTGCGCCTGGCGTCAGGCCGTCGGTTAGCGACCCTGCGACGACATCCACATGATAGGTCCAGCCGGACCCCACGGTATCGTTCGAGTTCGCGTGGCCTTGGGCCGTGAACCATACGTCTCCTGCGAAAGCCGCACCGGTAAAAATCGCGAGCGTTGCGACAACCGTCGCCGCGATGGTTACTGCCTTGCGGTGTTGATAGCTAGTGCTATATCTCTTCACGGGGTGGAAACGGTGCATCGTGCTCTCCTTGTACTAGCCCTCATCATTCACGCGACCCATTGAGTCGGGTCTCCAGCACTCGATCGAGCCATATCGGGCGGTTGCGGTCCATTGATGTGGTTCCCGCTGCCTTTTCATCGTGCTGTTTCGCGCCGAGTCGGGTGTGACGTCGCCCTTCGACCAATCTCGGGGCGTGACGGGTCGACCCCAGGCCCAAGAGCGCGGATCGGGATCGTTCAGGTGATGAGCTCGATCCGTCGGTAGGCACCAAGGAGATCCTCGGCGGTCGGCCACCCGTCGAGGATGCGGACGATCCGGCGCCGTGCTGATGAGACGAGTCGCCCAGGCGCGTGGAAAATGCCCCAGCGCAGAGCCTTGGGTCGGGCACCTTGCCAGTAACCCTCGAAACACAACAACTGGAACCAGCGGACGAGGTCGGCAGCGAGGAGCACGATCGTCATCCAGTTCGCGTTCGCCTCGAAGTCGCTGAACGGGAAGCGGCACAGGCCGGACTCCTTCAGCCGCTCGATGTGGTTCTCGACATGGGCATGGGCCCGCATGGTGACATCGAGGTCGACCGGGTCCCCGGCCTGGTCGGTGTAAAAGCCCCAGTAGCGGTACTCGAGCGAGGGGAACAGGCTCCGTTGGGCGCCGGGGTGAAGAGGCTCTCGTCGCACGATGAGCCGGGTGAGCTCTGGCCACGAGGAGAGATCGACGAGCGGGGTCAGCTCACATACAGCGGACCCGTCACGCGCCTCGCCGTCTCGGTCCCGGGCGGGTTCCCAGACCCCCTCGACCCCTTCGGCGTCGAAGATCGCCGCCTGGATCTGGCTGTTCGTTGCCGCCACGGTGAAAAAGCCGATGTTGCGACTCACAAGCGCCGCCACGAAGCCGGCCGTCGAGCCCGCCGAGTCGGTCCGGCAGACGACGCGACGCCCCACGAGGCTCGCTTCGTCGCCCTCGTGATGTCCGGCGCGCACGGGTTCGGGCAGCTGGTCAAGAGCGGCATCGAGCACAAAGACGTGATCGGTGACGGTGTTGGAGCCGGCGTTGCCAGGACGCAGCAGTCCTGACAGCGCCTCGCCGGTTGCGTCGGCGAAGCAAAACATCGGGTGAAAGCCGAAACCCCCCTTGTAGGTGGCCGCTGTCTGCTGCTTGTTCTCCGAGTGGATCTCGACCAAGGAGGCGTCGATGTCGATATAGACCGGGCCGGTTCCCTTGGTCTTTGCGCTGCGCTCCCAGATCTTCTGACGCACCTCGGCGACTGCCTCAGCGAGCTCGTCCCGCAGCTTCGGGGTGATCTCATGGAAGGCTCGATGGACCGTCGAGTCCGAGGCCACGTCGCCGAACAGGTCCTCCTCACAACGCAGGTGCTCGATGTCCGCACAGCTCTCACCGCCGCCGGCGAGCATGAGGGCGACCTGGACGATCAACTTGCCGCGGTCGTGCAGCGCGGCGCGGCTCGTGCGACCACGAAGCCGGGACGAGAGCGCCTCGACGAGGCCAATGCGGTCGGCGAAGCTCCCAAGCGCATGCAGCCCGAGATGGGCGACGACACCGCTCCCACCGGGTTCCACCTTCACGCGGACGGTGCTGGTAACTTTCACTTTGAAAGTGCCCTCCTGGCTTCGGAACTGCTGGCTTCGACACCTACAGTTTCCCTTACCAAGAGGGCGTTTTCGCGTCTTTCGCGAGCTCAGGTCATGCGGCGGCGTGAATGATCAGGGCTAGCTAGCTAGTTGGGATGCTGGTTCCGCTCGTCATGCCGCGGATGTGACCGGTAGACCCGGTGGCTGGCTTCTGAAAGCGATCCGAGTGACTGTCCTCGTCGGCGTGTGTCTTCCTGGTCGGGAACTTCATTGCACGCCTCCGAGGATCTCCGGTCCCTGTCGTATCGACTCTCAGGACCAGTCACCACATAGGCGGACCGTCATTTAGCGCTGACGTTTTGTCATTCCTGCTGTACAATGTGTACGGGAGGTTGCTGCGATGACGTCGCAATTCGGCTCCGGTGTTTCGTACGCCGGACTTCCGAACGGTGTGCTGGATGTCGTCAGTCGTAATCCTTTGCCAGCACTGATCGTGGAGGTGCCCTCCGAGCGGGTCGTCGCTGTGAGCCCGGCAGCTCAGGATTTGTTCTCCTCACGACGCAGAAGGTTGGTCGGTTGCACGCTCGAGTCGCTCACCGCCGAAACGCCGAAGGGTGCCCTCGATCTTCTCGTCGCAGGACGGCTGAACGGATATGAGGCAAACCACCAATTTCGCCTCGGCGACGGATCGTCGGTCCCACTTCAAACCTGGGTGAGGACGATCGGTGAGGAAATTCCGCTACGTCACGTTCTCTTTCTTTTTACGACAGAGGGTATGCCCGCTGCAAGTACAGCTCCAGCGCTGCCCAAGGAATTCAACGCTCTCATCGGCACGATCGACGCCAGCCTCAGAATTGACCGCGTTTGTAATGACGGCGACACAAGCTTGGACGGGCCGATGGGACTAGTCGGTCAGAGCATCTTCCAGATCGTCCATCTGGAAGACCTCACCGGGCTCATGTGGGCGCTCGCGCAATCGACTTCTACGGCCAAGGGCGTGGCGCTTCACGTCCACGTCCATCGTGGGCACGGACAAGCACAGCTGTGCCAGATGCTGCTGCTGCCAATGGATCCTCCCCCGACATTCGCTTTCGCGCTCAGGTCTGTCGAGCAGTCCGAAGCTTCGCCGGAGTCCGAGGTTGACGCGCTCTTGGGCGCGACGCGAGGCCACGATGTCTTTGGCTCGTCGCACAGCCTCGCCAGCATCAGCCAACCACAGATCCCTGGCATGTCTGAGCTGTCGTCGCGCGAGCTCGACGTGCTTACGAGGTTGCTTGCCGGGTACCGGGTGCCGGCCATCGCAAAGGTGCTCTTCGTCTCTCAGAGCACCGTCCGCAACCATCTCTCCGCGATCTTCAGGAAGCTGAACGTCGAGTCACAACAGGAGCTGATCGACCTACTCAGAATATAAAAAAGGGCACTTCGTCTAGCGATAAATGACGTTCTGCCCATTTGATGCTTCATCGGACAAGCCGATATTGATTCGTAGCATGGGCGATGTCCAGGATCCTCCCCTTCTATTGAACAACCTGCTCAAGGTGTTGCCCGACGGGATCGCCTTGGTCGACGAGTACGGCGTGATCTCTCATGTGAACGAACGCCTCGAGGCCCTGACCGGCTGCCCTCGCGACCTCCTTGTCGGCCAAGCCGTAGACGTACTCTTGCAGTCCCGATACCAAGATGCTCACGCCGCGCGTCGCCGTGGATTCGTCCGGAACCCGCCCTCGCGAGCGCAGGTGAGGGCGGGCGAATTGGACTACTCGCTCTTGTGCCAAGACGGCAGCGAGCTCACGGTCGACATGGCTCGCGCTCCGTTCGTACTTGACGGCAAGCCGTGGAGCGTCGTCGCGGTTCGCGACGACCGCGCCCAGAGACCAGCAGGGCACGTCTCCACCGAGGCTGAGCTGCATGCCATCGCCGCCGAGCTTGCTGCCGTTGAGGCGCTCGGAAGTAGCGAACAGCGCTTCCGGCTCGCGTTCGAGAACAACATGGCCGGCATGATCCTCGTCGACGTTGAAGACAGGGTCCTGGCGGTCAACGACACCTTTTGTGAGATGGTCGGACGCAGCAGGGAGGAGATCGTCGACAAGGGAGCGGCACCGTTCACCCATCCCAAGAAGGTCCACGGCCGCCTAGCGCCCGACGAGACTGCCTGGGTGTACGTCGACCGCTACGTGCACAAGGACGGGCGGCTGGTCGTTGTCGAGGTGTCGAAGTCCACTGCGCGCAACGCGGCCGGGACGACGCTCTACTTCGTCATCTCGGTCCGGGACGTCACCCAGGAGCGGGCTCTCAGTGCCCAACTGTCCCATCAGGCACTGCACGACTCGCTCACAGGGCTCGCCAACCGTGTCCTCTTCGAGGACCGGCTCTCCCAGACGAACGCTAGGACCGCTCGCCGAGGCGGGTGGAACGCTGTGTTGATGTTGGACCTCGACAACTTCAAGGCGGTGAACGACACCCTCGGCCACCACGTCGGCGACCTGCTGCTCGTAGCGCTCGCGCGTCGCCTCGAGGAGGTAACTCGCTCTTCGGACACGCTGTGTCGCTTGGGGGGCGACGAGTTCCTCTACTTGGCCGAAGGACTGACTTCCCCGGCTCAGGCCGAGGAGGTGGCCGAGCGCCTTCTCGGCGTGGTCGCCGCGCCGTTCTCCCTCGCTGGGACCCAGGTCGAACAGCACGCGAGCATCGGAGTCGTGGTCTGGGAAGGGACGAGCAAGGACTGCACCGAGCTCCTCCAGAACGCCGACGTCGCCATGTACGAGGCCAAGCGCCAAGGCGAGAGCCGCCATGTCGTCTTCACGCCCGCTATGTACGAGGATGTGGACAATCGCTTCGCGCTCACCCGTGAGCTTGGGCACTCTCTGCAGTCAGGTGAAATCTCGATGCACTACCAGCCCTTGGTCAATCTCGCCACGAGCGAGGTAGTCGGCTTCGAGGCGCTGATGCGCTGGGAACACCCAAAGCGAGGACAGGTTCCCCCAGGCGTGTTCATCCCTCTAGCCGAGCAGAGCGATCTCATCTTCGAGCTTGGCTCCTTCGCGCTGCGCGAGGCCGTTGCCGAAGCAAGCTCCTGGGAACGCACGGATGCTCAGGCAAGCCGGCTTTTTGTCACGGTCAACCTCTCCGCGCGCCAGTTCCACGACCCGGACCTGGTGTCGATGATCGAGGGAGCGCTCACGACGAGCGGACTTGAACCAAAGCGCCTCCTCCTCGAGATCACAGAGGGCGTGGCGCTAGTCGACGTCGTCGGGACGACGAGCGTGATCGAGCACCTCGACCGCCTCGGAGTGGCCATTGCGCTCGACGATTTCGGGACCGGGTATTCCTCGCTCTCGTACCTAGCGCTCTTACGCCCGAAGATCATCAAGATCGACCGGTCCTTCGTCAGCCCAACACACGAGAGCACCTACAACGACACGCTGCTTGAGGCGATCGTCTCGCTCGGCCAAAAGCTGAACATGACCGTGCTCGCCGAGGGGATCGAAACCCAAGGACAGCTCGAGCACCTCCGCGCCCTCGGCTGTGAGGTCGGCCAAGGCTACCTCTTCTCGCCTGCCGTACCGGCTGGCGAGGTGGCGGCCATGCTCGGCCGGAAGTCGCGTCGCTGGGGGCGGACGCTGGCACTGCTGACCCCCGTCGACCCTCCTCCGGCTCGGAATGGGGAGACAATGCCTCGACTGAAAGCGAAGATTTCCGGGAGATCATCCATTTAAGGACCCGTGGCGACGCAGTCGGAACGACGCTGAGTTCGGTGCTGGCCTTCGGTATTCGCGTACGTCGTGGCGCGCGCCCGGGGTGACGGTGGATTGGGTTCGTCGGGTCTACCGCGCCCTCAGCGCTCCCTCCCGAGTACCGGGTAGAGAATGCCGCCGATCGGGATCGAGATGAGACACACGATCGTCCATCCCCACTTCGGCAAGTACCGCACATCGGCGACCCGGGAGAGACCGGATCTTTCAGGAGAGCCGTGGCCTCATAAGAGTCTGTCCTTGTGAGCGACCGCTCATTGCTCTGCCCGGCAACCTCCGTCGTTGGACTTGACAAACTCAATAGGAGCGTCGGCAGACGCCGGAGGAGCCGAGGGGTGCCGGGGGGCCGATCAGAACCAGCGAACCGAGCCGTTGTTCCGGCGCGTCGACCGCTCTATGCCTCGTGCCACCTTTCGGCACCCGACGGAACACTCGGTGCCGCCGCGATCACCCTTGGCTCTTGCAAGGGGGCTTTGTCTCCGAGCCAGGCTCATTGCGTGTCGCTTGACATCTAGTGCGCTCACCTACGTGGACGCGAGGTCGCTTCCCGTGACGCGGGGGGCGAGGGTGTGGGTACTCAGGAAAGCCATGAGTTCCTGTGGACTGAGGGGCTTGGCGTAAAGGAAGCCCTGGCCGGTGTCGCACTGCTCATCTCGGAGCTGCTCTAGCTGCTGTTGCTCCTCGATCCCTTCCGCAACGGTGTCCAACCCGAGTGACTTTCCGAGCTGGACGAGGGAGTGGATCAAAGCTGATGAGCGTTCCGACGAAGTCATCGAGGCCATGAAGGAGCGATCGATCTTCAAGATGTCTACCGGGAACTTGCGCAGGTAGGCGAGCGACGAGTACGCGGTGCCGAAGTCGTCGACGGCCACGCTTATGCCTAACGCCTTCAGCTCTGAGATGCGCTCCACGGTTCTGGCAGGAACGCGCATCAATGTGTTCTCTGTGATCCCGATGACAAGATGATGGGGGTCGAGCCCGGACGCCTCCAGGGCCCCGGTGATATCGCTCACGATTCCTGGAGAATCGAGCTGCCGGGGCGAGAGGTTCACCGACATCGACAAGTCGTAGCCCGCCCTGTGGCACTCAGCGGCCTGTTGGCAGGCCCGATGCAGCACTTGAGGGCCGACTGTGAGGATCAGCCCACTCTCCTCGAGTACCGGAATGAACTCATCGGGCATGACCACTCCACGAATGGGGTGCTGCCAGCGAAGCAGAGCCTCGACTCCGACGACTGCGCCCGTGTCGATCTTGAATATCGGCTGGTACACGAGGAAGAACTCATCGCGTTCGACAGCAAGACCGAGGTCCTTCTGCAACTCGACGTGGCTCTCCACCGCTCGGCGCATTCCGGGTTGGAACAGGGTGTAGCGCTGCTTTCCAGCGCCCTTTGCCTCGTAGAGAGCGACATCCGCATCTCGCAACAGTTCCTCCACGGTCGCTCGCGGTCCTGTTGCAATGCCTATCGAGGCCGTCACGGCGTGCAGAGACTGATTGTCACCAAGGGCGAACGGCTCTCGAAAAAGCTCGAGTATGCGCTCGGCGGTTTTGGTCGAAACGGTGTCGCCTGATGGTCCCTCTCCAGGTTGGCCCGACTCTCCCGACCCGCCGACCATGGGGAGGCTCTCTGTCAGAACGACGAACTCGTCACCGCCAAGACGGCCCACAGTGTCGGTTTCACGAAGCGCCAAGGTGAGACGTCGAGCCAGCTCGACTAGCAGCTCGTCTCCTACGCGATGGCCGAGGGTGTCGTTGATGTCCTTGAAGTTGTCGACGTCTATGAAAAGAGCGCCGGTCGCCACGTTGTTACGCCGACCACGAGCGAGCATCTGCTCTGCGCGGTCAAGGATGAGGGTCCGATTGGGAAGCCCGGTGAGTGAGTCGTGTAGTGCCTGGTGCCGTAGCTCGCTAGTAAGGTCACTCTGGGTTTGCTCGGCTTCCTTCTGTTCGGTGACGTCGACGAATATGGCGCCGACCCCGATGATCTCTCCGTGTACACGGATTGGGTAAAGGCTCTCCAGCCAAAAGTGGAGTCGGCCCGGGTCCTCTGCTGTTTCGGAGGCTACTTCCAGGCTAAGGATGGGCTCGCCGCGGGTCAGGACACCTCGGTAGGAAGGTTCGAGCTGTGGCCAGAACTGCGGGACCGCCTCGGCCATTGTGCGGCCGAGGTGGTCTTGCACTGAGACGCCGTTGATCGCCGCGGCCTTTTCGTTTACTCGCACGAAGCGGAAGTCGGGATCGACAAAGGAGAATCCGACGGGGGCGGTGGACTGCAGCGTGTCGAGGACGCCAAGGGTCTCAGCGGCCTCCTTCTCCGCTTGGCGCATCGCTTCTGTCAGTCGAGACTTCTCGGCGGTACGATCATGGGCGATCGCAGAGACCCCGACGACAGAGCCATCGGGCCCGAGGACCGGTGACATAGTGAGGGTCACCCGAACCCGGCTGCCGTCCTTACGCAAACGCTCCGAGTCGAAGCGCTGAACCGTCACCCCTTCGCGGACCTGGTCCAGGAAGTCGGACCACTCTCCAGCTCGCTCTTCTGGAAGGAGCTGCAACTGCCTGTGACCAATCATCTCGGCCGCTTTGTAACCGTAGAGACGTTCGGCAGCAGCGTTCCAGGACAAGACCACTCCGTCGAGTGTCTCGCTGATTATGGCGTCGTTCGCCGAGGCTACCAAGGCAGCAAGGAACTGCTCGGGTTGAAGACCACCGCTCTTCGTCTTCTGAATATCAAAAACCTAGCTCGCGCGACCAAGATCACGGTAGATGGACACTGTCTTTGAGCGAGGTTGAAAGGGTCGGTCTCCGAGACGTTGGTATCGAACGACACCACTCGGAGCTTCGACTCGTCATCTCAAAGCCGCAATCGCCGCAGTCGGATTGGCAGTTGGCAGGTGTCCACTGAACTGGTCGCTCGGCTGCGCCCACGAATCGGCCAATCTGGCTTGCCTTCCGCCCGATCCGGACCACGTCTGAGAGAGCGCAGATTCGGTAGGCCGACCTATCAGCGCACTGGTCGGCCAACCGACTTGGCAGTCACACGGCAAAGCAAGTTGACCGTTGGCGCTAGACGGCTGGGAGGCTAAGAGCTCGACGCGGTTGCCGCCGCGTTGTTTCGCTCGGTACAGAGCTTCGTCCGTTTCTTTGAGCACCTCACCCACTGATTTGGCGCCGTGACGGTGGAGAACTGCCATGCCGGCGCTGAACGTGAGAACACCAGGGCGGGTGCCGGTATGCGGGACGGCCAGTTGTTCCAGGCCGGCCCACACGCGCTCGACCGCAACGGCCCCTCTAAGCAAGGACTGTTCGGGGAAGACGCACAGGAACTCATCACCGCCATACCGGTAGACGAGGTCTCCTCCCCGCGCATGTTCCTTGGGCTGGGCCGTGACAGCCTGAAGGGCATAATCGCCAGTTTGGTTGACCGTAGGTGTCGTTGTAGGACTTGAAGTGATCAACATCGATCAGCACCAGGCAATAACTGTGTCCATAACGGGTCACTCGAGCTTCCATGGTGTCGAGGTCCTCTTGAAGGATCATGCGGTTACCCATCGGAAAGCCTTGTAGAGACACTCAAGATCGCTCCGAGGCTGTGATTCTCCTGCTCGAGGCGGTGCATCGGGTGGGCGAGCAGTGTGATCCCAGGCGATCTTCTGAAACCAGGTACCGGAGCTGTCCGACGCGGGACTGACTGCACTGCGACACGGGAACGTGAAGTCCGGTGAGCGCATCTTGCCGGGCCGTCGCGCTCGCTTTTGTCCTACCAGCTCCCGCCCCGGCCGAACGTGCCACCGTGGGCCATAACGCCCTTCGGCTGTTGCCGTCAGGACCGTCCGGTCACGGCTGGGATGCCTTGGCCTCGAGGCGCTCGAGGAGCCGGCGGCGTTGTGAGCGTCCCCGCAGGAGCAGGAGCACGGCGATCAGGAGGAGCAGCGCGGCTCCGGCCGCGGCCGGGAGCAGCCAGGACGGCAGGCCTTGTTGGGGTACGAGGGGGCGTTGCACCGGTGGGCGCCGAACCTTGGTCGCCGCGACTCCCACCTGCAGCGTGCCGGTGTAGCTGGCCAGTCGGGTGCCACCTGCACCGAGGTCGAGACTGACCGCGACCCGGTAGCAGCCGGCGGAGAGGACCTGGTTTCGCAGGTACCAGGGGTAGTCGATGCTGGTGCGGGGAACAAAGGTGTCGAGTTGTTGGGCCAGGCTCAGCACCGCTCGGCCACCCGAGCATCGGCGCAGGCTCCCGGCGAGGTAGGGCTTCATCAATACCGCGCCGGTGTCGTAGATGGGGATGGTGATCACCTGGCGGACGTGCTGTTGGAGCCCGATGCTGGGTGGCCCGAAATGGGCCGCAGGGGCGGCCGGGCCGGGGACCTCGACCACCACGGCCACGATCACACGGGTCGTGGTGACAAGACTCACGCCCGTCTTGTTGGAGCTAGCTGCCGCCACTGCCTTGGGTTTGGGGGTCTGGGCAGCCAGGGCGGCCACGTAGTCCCCCGGCGCCGTATCAGCCGGCACGGTCACTGTGAACTGGACCGCGACGGCGCCCTTGGCCGAGAGTCGGACCGAGCCCGTCGAGAGCTTCACCCAAGAAGCGGTGCCCTGAGGGTTTGCCTGGGGCTGGCCGTAGGCGACGCCGCCGACCGGGGAGGTGGTCGCCCCCACGGCATAGACCAGGTAGCTGGCCGGTGAGGTTGTGAGGTCATGCACCACGATCGCCCCGGACTTGGACGCACCTGAGGAAAGGGTGTACTCGAAGTACCCGTTAGGGCCGGGCCTCACCGGGGACAGCCCCGGCGCGGCCGGGGTGCTGGGGGAAGAGCCGGCCCAAGCCGGCGCCCCTGTTGAAACCAGCAGCGCAGCCAACACCGAGGCGCCCACGAGAGCGCCCCGGGTGAGTGCTGCCCCCCATCCGGGGAGCCGAGCGCGGGGTTTGGTCAACATGTCAAAGGGAGAGGACGAGCACGTCGCAGAGAGCCCGAACCACCAAAGACGCCGAAGACCTCCCTGGCACCCAGCAGGTGGAGAAAGGTCTTCGGCGTCATGGGGTCACGGACCTGTGACGATGCTGTACTCCACGTTGGCCGTGTAGAGGTTGGCCCAGGAGTTCTGGTCCGCGGTGAAGCTGACGCCCGGGTTGACCGTGTAGCTGCCCATGCCCGTGTTCGCCGCTGCTGCGACGAACTTGATCGCCGCGCCGTAACCCTCGGCGGGGCCGGTAGACGGACCAGACACCGTGGCCTCGGCAGAGACCAAGGCCGGGGGCGCACTAAGCGAACCGTCCTCCACTGTGGCCCCTGCACCAACGGCGCTGGATAACAGCGACAGGGCGCTGGAGGCCTGGGTGCCGGCTTGGAGCTCGAAAAGGGTGCCGGGCGTCTCTGTTGCGGTCCCGAAGTTTATGCTGACGCCCTGGGTGTCGAGCACAGTAGCGATAGACGCCACCGCGGTGCCGCTTCCAGTGCTGTTGGTGGAAGCGGTCGAAGACCAGGTGAAACTGCCGGCGCCGTTCGAGATTCCTGTGGCGTCGACTGTGAACACCACGCCGTCCTGGGTGCCGGTGTACGCGCCCGAGGTTGCATCAACAAGGGGAGACCCGGTGTTCGTCCAGGCCCCGGTGTAGGTGAAGTCGCTTACAGCCACGGTGCCGTTCCAGCCGTAGCCGGAGCCGGTCGCGTCCGACCACACTGCCGTGGGCAGGAGGCCAGAACCGGTAAAGCTCGCCAGGT
>Ga0302157_10006485_pt1 | contig 12079 bp, 9 predicted proteins | sample I_Bog_N3_3_FD_193502 | JGI IMG/M metagenome (GOLD analysis project Ga0302157, IMG submission 193502) | Peat permafrost microbial communities from Stordalen Mire near Abisko, Sweden - I_Bog_N3_3 | ecosystem: Environmental > Terrestrial > Soil > Wetlands > Peat | place: Sweden: Abisko, Stordalen...
CAGGACACGCGTGGCGCAATGTCGTGGTGGTCGGCCGGCAGATGGTTCTGCGCCTCGTAGCGCAGGCCATAGCTGACGGTCAGGTTCTGACGCGCCTTCCAGTCCGACTCTGCATACAGACCCACGTCGGTGAACGTGAAGTCGATCTTCGGAATCAAGATGTTCGTATAGGAAAACTGGGCGGCCGTGCCCGCCTGGTAGGCCGGCAGGCTGGCATAGGTAAACGATCCGTTGGTTCCGGCGGAGCTGCTCTGCGCCTCGCGCGTGCTGCGCAACCGCCCGCCCATACGGAGGAAGTTCTTCTTCAACTGCACGCTGGTGTAGTTCTGTAGCTCAAAGTGGTCCTGGTGATCGCTGGAGTTCTGCCCACCCGATCCGCCGCTGCTGAACGCGCCGGACACGCCGATGCTGGGCGCATTACTCTGCGCCGTGGTCGCGACGTGCTCCCGCTCGTACTCAAAGCGCGTCTCGTTGATCAGCTTGGGGCTGTAGGTCTGCGTATCGCTCATCTGCAGCTCGTTGCTCAGCGACGTGCTGTTGTCGCCGGTTCCCGGCAGCGTCAGGTTGCCGATGCCCGCATTGGTGGTGCTGTTGTTCACGTACTGGTAGCGCGTGGTCAGCACGTTCTTGCTGCCCAGCGCCAGGTCCAGCCGCGGGGAGATGTCGCCGCGCAACTGCGGAAAGTAGCTGGCCAAAAGGAACGGCGTGCTCACGCAACCTGCCTGTCCGGCGGTGCACAGGGTCGACGACCCGGGAAGCGCGGAGATCGTCGCATTGGTAAACTCGTCGTCCTGAATCTGCCGGAACGAGCCGCCCACCGAGTAGGACGCGATCTTACTCAGCGGCCCGGTAATGCTGCCGAACATAAACAGCGTATGGTACGGCGGCAGGGAGATCGTCTCCAGCGGATTCGCCGAGTTGAACTGCGAAGGGTCATAGTTGAACTGGATGTTGCCGTGGACCTTGTCCGTGCCGGGCTTGGTAAAGACCTCCACGCGGCCATAGCCCAGCCGGTCAAACTGCGCCGAGAACGGATTCTGGTTGATGCGGATCTCGCGGATGGACGACTTCGGTGGCAACTGCCCGCCGGTAAATCCGTCCACGTAGATCTGTCCGCCGTTCGGGCCCGCCGAAGGCCCGGCCAGCGCGCTCAGCTCACTCGACAGCTCATCCGGATCGTCTGACAGCGCCTCCAGGTCCTTGCCGGAGATAATCTGCGAACTCGCATTGGCGTCCGGGTCCACGCTCAGTTGCACCGAGTCCGCATCCACGTTGACCACCTGGTCCGCCACGCCGACGTGCAGCTTGGCATCCAGCGTGGTTGAGGTCACAGCGGGGATCTTCACATTCAGCGCCGAGTACGATGCAAACCCCGGCATCGACACCACCACGGTGTACGTGCCCGGAGTCACCGACACAGCGTACGTCCCGTCGCTGCCCGACTTGACCGTCTTCCCCGAGCCGCTCTTGGGAGTCAGGGTCACAGTCGCACCGGGAATCAACTCGCCGTCCGGGTCGGTGATGGTGCCATGCACGCGGGTTCCGTTCGTCGCCACAACCGCGGAGGTGCCCGCAGTGGGCGTAGCCTGGCCGGGCGTGGCTTGTGCCGGGGTCGTTGGTGCCGTTGTCGTTGGGGCCTGCGTGGTCTGCGCCGCGGCTGCGCCACTCAGCGCTGCCACACTCAACACAACCAACACCTGTACTTGCTTCCAGTGCATTCTCACTCCTGAACTTCTTCCTGGTGCGCCGGGTTGACCGTCGCATGTCTGTCTTTGCTTCGCGCGGCTTCGCCGCACCTTTCGAATCCGTCTATGGCGCGCCGCCGCCGCCTTCGGACGGTGCCTCGCCGCCGACACTCCACGGCGATAACGTCATCTCTCCGGTCGGCGATGCAGTCAGAATCGGCTCCACTCCGGCCAGCAGCGTCACCGCCGTAGCCCTGCTTGAGTCCGACGGCGAGGTCGCGACGATCATCACCGCATCGCCCGTCTTCAACCCGCCCAGCGTCTCGGTCGGCAGCCGCGCCAGCATCTGCGACAGATCCGCACCCGCACGTCCGGCGCCACCGCCTGCACCGCCATATCCGCCCGGCCCACGCGGTCCAGCCGCCGGCGCCGCACCGGGAGTCGCGCCGGCACCCCCTGCTCCGCCCTTCATCCGCGCTGCGATCATCTGCGCTGCCATCGCCGGAATCCGCCGCACGTCGCTGCTCGCAGTCACCGCAACGGTCACCATCTTCTTCGACGCCAGATCCTTCAAGGTGACCGTGCCCGCAGCCGGGTCAATGGCTGAGATCAGCCCTGAGTAGTTGTGAAACGTCCCCGCCACCATGGCGTCCGCGGTGATGGAGCTTCCATCGGCAGACTTGGTGCCGCGCACCCTCAACTGGTCGCCCGGCTTGATCGCGCCAATCGAGCTGAACGTCGCATCTGAAAACCGCACCGAATCGCCCGAGTAGTGCTTCACCACCGTCTGCGCCGTGGTCTGCACCGCAATCGTCTTCAACCCACTGGCAATCACAATCTTGCCGGCCGCCGGATCCACGCTCTTCACAATCCCGCCCACGCCCTGCTGCCAGGCTGCCTCTTCCGCCTCATGGCTCTGCGCAATTGCGGTGGACTTCATTAGGATGATGCGGGACGCCGTCAGCGTCGTTCCTGTGTCACTCGGCGAGCCCGTAACCAGCGCCCGGTCGCCCGCGGCCACGTCACTCAGCGTTCCCGGCGTCGCCGACTTCAGGTCCTTGCTCCCCGGCGGCACTACCAGAATCTTCGCAGCCTCGGGAACGTTGATTGTGTAGTCCTGCCCCGCCTGGTTGGTCAGCGTAAGCCCGCTCCCGCTGGTGGACTTCACAGTCCCCGCCTGCCGCGGCAACGCAGCCGCCGCAGGCGCAGTGGCCTGGGCGCACGCCCCAGGCTCTAGTCGTCCCGTGAACGCCAACCCAACCACGGCGATGATGGTTCCTGCCTGCGTCCAGCGATTGTGTTTCATCAAAATCTCGTGTCCTTGCAATGCGGTGTGAATGGCCTGATAGTGATACGGTCGAGGCCCAAAATAGTTTCTATGGATTCGGTAATCCCATCATTATATTGGGGTTTCAACGGCAGGCTTTTGATGTAGCTCCGACGCCTACGGCAGCGTCTCCCCGTCTTCCATCGGCAGCTCCAGGTGCGACGGATACTTCGCCGAGCCATAGATCGACACTGTCTCCGCCTGGTAGGCGTCCGCCGGCGCTGTCATGATGTTCTCCACATACGTCTGCGGGTTGCGATCGTACAGCGGGAACCAGCTCGATTGCACCTCCACCATGATGCGGTGGCCCTTCAGAAAGGTGTGGTCGATGCCGTGCAGGCTCCACTTGTACTCCACCACCTCTCCCGGCTTCACCGGCTCGGGCGTCGTAAAGCTCTTCCGATAGCGGCCGCGCAGAATCTCCTCCGCGACCATCAGTTGGTAGCCCGGCGTGGGCGCGTCGTCGGGATACACGTCGATCAGCTTCACTATCCAATCCGCATCTGTCCCCGTGGTCGCCGCAAACAGGTCCGCCGCCACGTCGCCGGTCACAGTCAGCTCGCTCTGCAGCGCCGGAGTAGAAAACTTCGCCAGGTCCTTGCGGTCGCTCACAAAGCTCTGGTCCTCGGCCAGCCACGTACGCCACGTCGAGCCCTCTCCATAGGTGGACTGGACGGGCCGGTGCCGGTAGGGGATAGGGTCCGCCGGATCGGCCACATACGCCGCCGCCTTCGCGTCATACTTCCCATTCGGAGCGACGAAGCTCAGCGCCTTGTCGGCCAGCAGATAGGCGCGCTGCTCATGGAAACCGGCTTTCGGCGGCCACACAGCGTAGCGGTGCCACGCGTTCTCGCCGCTGCGAAAGCTCGCCGTGTCCTCTAGATCAAAGCCCGACTTTCCCTTCAGGTACAGCTCAAAGAACGGTGCCTCAATCTGCGCGCGATAATATACGCCCGTCTTCTGCCCGCCGAAGCTCACCGTGCCAAACTTGCCCCCCAACTGATCCCCTGGCCCGCGCGACCAGCCGCCATGGTTCCACGGCCCCAGCACCAGAAGCACCTTATGCAGGGGATCGTTCGGCTTCTCGTTCGGCCTTAACACCGCGTACTCTGCCTGTGTGCCCCACATATCCTCCTGGTCCCAGTAGCCGCCCACCTCCAACGTCGGCACCTCCGGCCGGTGCAAGTGCGGCTCCACAGCCATGTCCCGCCAGAACTTCACATACGTCGGCTGCGCCAGGAAGACCTTCGCCGTCGGCAACTGCGTCATCCCCGCTGCCGCAGCAGCTCCCGCAAAGTTCACGTGGCTCAGGAAGAAGTTGTACTGGTCTTCCTTCGAGTTCGCTGCAACATCGGTCTTCTGGGCCTCCAGTTGCTGCACATAGTCAAAGCCGTAGGTCTCGCGGAAGGCACCGTTATGAAAGAAGTCGTCACCCAGCCAGATGTCCGTCATCGGTGCCTGCGGGCTGATGGCCTTCACCGCCGGGTGCGCGTCAATGCCCGCCATCATGGCCAGGAACCCCGGATAGCTCACCCCAAGTACGCCGACCTTGCCGTTGTTGTTCGGCACATTCTTCAGCAACCAGTCAATCGAGTCGCGTGTGTCGGTGGTCTCATCCACATCACTCTTGCTCTTGTGCTCCACAATGGGCCGGTTCATCACAAACTGCCCGCCCGACTCATACCGCCCGCGGATGTCCTGGAAGACGAAGATGTAGCCGCTCGTCGCCAGCTCCTGCTTGCCGAGCTTGACCCCGATCTCCGAAGTCCCATCCACTCCGTAGGGCGTACGCGTCATCAAGAAAGGCAGCGGCGGTCCGCTGGTATCGCTGTCCTTGGGACGGAAGATCACCGTATGCAGCAGCACTCCATCCCGCGCTGGAATCATCGCCTCGGAGTGCACGTAATCGGGCCCATGGTAGTCCTTCAGCGCCTCGGCCATCCGCGCCTGCATAGCCGCCGCCTGCGGAGTCGGCACCGCAGGAGTAGCCGCCACAGGAGCAGGCACCTGCGCCCAGGCACAACGACTCCCTGGCAACATGGCAAACAACATCACAGCCGCAACAATGGCGCGCATCTGCTCTCCTAATGCCTAATCCCTGCTTTTATCCCTGCCCCGTCAGATTGCCCTCGGGACTAGTGTTGCACTGCCAGTTGTTACGCGCGTGCGCTCCATCGCAGAAGGGACGCTTCTCGCTCATCCCACAGCGGCACAGACTGATCGCCGGCTTGCCGGTCAAGTCCCACTCCTTGCCATCGGCGTCCTTCAGCACAATATGTCCCTCCACCCGCAGCGGGCCGTTGGGCCGCACCGTAATATGTACCGCTTCCTCTGCCATATCGAACTCCTCTATACGTTCCGCGCGACCGATGCTGCGCCTTCTCTACACTCTACCCTTTACTCACTGCATCTCCACCATCACCTCATCCACGTAGCACCAGCCCCACTCCTCCCCGGGCTCCACAGACCGCATCACCGGATGCTTGCTGGCGTGAAAGTGCTTGGTCGCATGCCTGTGCGGCGACGAGTCGCAACATGCCACATGCCCGCACGCCAGGCACTCACGCAGATGCACCCACTGTCCGCCGATCTTTACGCAGTCCTCGCAACCCTTCGCATAGCTGGCGGAGGTGCTCGGGACGGGCTTCAAATGATCAAAGTGATGGCACGCCATAAAACTCCTCACATTCTTTAAAGTTGCAGGTTGTAACTCCGTCAGCGACCTGAAAAGCGCCTCAAGGTATCGATTTGCGTCAAATTCGCGACTCAGGAACGCAACCGCCGCAAACCCTGTCAAGCCTCCTCGAACCCGGAAATCGGCATAACTCCTTTTGAATCAGAGAGTAAAAAATATTCCAAAGCGGTAATTAATTACCATCCGCTTCGCTACAATTAAGAAGTAGGGTCAAGCGAGAGAACAGATCAGGGCTGCAACCGGCACACGCCGCTTGCGGCTTTTGCATTTAAGTCTCACTCACAACTCACAGACTCAGAACTCGAAACTCAACAGAAACCGCACCTAACTCCAGGCGAATCAATATTTTGCCGCTAAAATCTTGCGAATCAACATTTTGAGACCTCGGTCACCAGCTATTTCACTGATTCCAAAGATTCGAGACCAGAGGGCAAGGGGGGGTGGGCCCCTGGGCAGCTTGGCCGGGAAGAAACGAACTTAAGACGTAGAAGTTACAACCATCTTCTGCGCCAGCAGAAGGTCCCGAATCCCCTTCTCTGCCACATCCAGCAGTTCATTCAACTGCGCGCGCGAGTAGGTTCCCTTCTCCGCCGTCGCCTGCGTTTCCACTAGTCCTCCGTCGGTGGTCATCACCACATTCATGTCCACCTCGGCGCGCGCATCCTCTTCATAGGCCAGATCCAGCAGCACACGTCCGTCCACAATACCAACGCTGGTCGCTGCCACCATCTGCCGCAGCGGCGACTCCTTCAGCGTCCCTGCCGCTTGCAGCTTGCGCAGCGCAATCGCCAGCGCCGCGCACGCGCCTGTAATCGCTGCCGTGCGCGTACCGCCGTCGGCCTGCAGCACGTCGCAGTCCAGGATGACCGTCCGCTCGCCCAGCAACTTCATGTCCACCACGCTGCGCAGGCTACGACCAATCAGTCGCTGAATCTCATGCGTGCGCCCACCGATCTTGCCCTTCTCTGCCTCGCGCGGGCTGCGTGTCAGGGTCGCGCGCGGCAGCATCCCGTACTCCGCCGTCACCCACCCGCGGCCAGAGTTCCGCATCCAGCCCGGCACGCCGTTCTCCACCGTGGCATTGCACAGCACCCGCGTATGCCCCACCTCAATCAGCACCGAGCCCTCCGCCGTGGCGACGAATCCAGGCGTCAGCTTCAGCGCCCGCGCCTCCGCCGCGCCGCGGCCCTCACTGCGAAAGATCTCTATCTCGTCCACCACGGCACGGCTCATGTTTAAGTTACTCCTGCCGATCATTATAGGAACTCTGCTTCGTCAACCTGGAGCAAGGCCAGCGACGATGCTCAGAAAACTCTCAGAAACTACACCACGGAGGACCGCCGCAAGCCTGGGCTCCTCGCCTGATCTGATTTCTGCATCTTAAACGGCTAACCAACCAGATGCAGCATTGGTGAAGGTTTGTACCAGACCGGGAAAACGGCACCATTTCGGGAACGCTGTAACTCCCTTAGCTGCCGCATGATAGAGTGTTTCACAAGCCAAACGGGTACCATAGCAGGAAAGTCTCTCGCATCACCAATGGTTCACTTGCTTGGCTTAACTCACTGTTATGAAGCACTTGCACAATTCTCCCGGTTTGGTACGCAACGTGATTACCTAAACGCAGAGGTAACCAGTTCGACCAATTCGGAGCGTCACCATGCAGGCACACCAGCAGAGCAGTCCAGCCGCAAGGAACCTATCGGTCTTCCCACCGCCCACGCCATTCCCAACCTCCACAGAGGACGGCTCTGCGGAGCCGTCCCATGCAGGTGTGCCTCCACTGTCGGAAGGCCCGGGTTTGGCGCACGACGCCGGTAACCTCTTAGGTGCTCTCAGCCTTTACTGTGACCTCTTGGAGGCACCCGGTGTGCTGGACGCACGCCACCGCCACTACGCCGCCGAGCTACGCCTTATCTATGAGCGCAGTGGCGCGCTGCTGAGTCGCCTGCTCCATCTCACCCCTATTCCCATCGATACCGCAACCGTACATCCAAGCGTGGCCATCGGCAGAGCCGCGCCATTGCACCAATCTCCGGCGGAGACCCTGCGTACCCTAGCTCCGCTGCTCTCCAGCATGGCCGCGCCGTACGCGCACGTCACCCTTGAGGTTGCTCCCCGTCTGCCGCACCTCGAGCTATCCGCTGAAGCGCTGGAGCGCATCGCCGTCAACCTGGTACGCAACGCAGCCGAAGCCATCCACGCCTCGCAACTCTCCGGGGGGCATATTCACGTCTGCCTCAGCGTGGTCGGAGGCCGCCTGCGGCTGAGCGTCGAAGACAACGGTCCCGGTATGCCGCCGGCGCTGGCCGCTGCCTTTCTCCATCCCGCGCCACTGCCCCCCGGAACCAGCAGAGGTTTCGGCCATCGCAATGTCCATGAGCTGGCCAATGCCACCGGTGGCCGCCTCGGCATCCATGTGCGTCCTGGCCGGGGCACCACCCTCTGCCTCGAGTGGGAGCTCCCTGCTAGCTCCCACGCTCACCTCCCCCACCACCGTTTTGCCTCTGTCCACCTGTCCCCGCCACCGCCGATTGCCGCCCTGCGGCTGCATCCAACCGGCCCGCACTCCAGCCGCCGGATGGAAGGAGAACCCTCCGTATGATCTACACCAAGCCCTCTCCCGGTGTCATGCCAGGTCGCATGCCAGCCAGCCGCCCCGATCTCCCGCTGGTGTTGGGCGGCACCGGCACCCTGCACCGCACAGGCATAGACCGCCATGCCCCTTCGACCGCTGGGCATCCTGCCGTGCCTCATGTGGGTTCCGCAGAGGTTACCCGACTGCGGCAGGAGGCGACATCGGTGGGGCTCCGTGCCTCTGTCGGGGAGCATCTTGCGAAACTCCACGTGTTGATTGTCGACGACGACCCCCCGGTGCGCTCTGCATGTGCGGAGATCGCTGGCGGTATGGGCTTCGCGACCCGAATGGCAGACTCTGTCGCAGCCGCACACGCGGCTCTAGCCGCAGGCCCGGTCGACGTGATCCTGCTAGATCTCCGCCTCCCCGGCGGCGGCGGACTCACCCTGCTTGATGAGATCCGTTCCAGCCATCCCGAGATACTAGTTCTGGTCATGACCGCCTACGCCACGGTCTCTTCGGCCGTGGAGGCGATGCGCATCGGTGCCAGCGACTACCTGACCAAGCCCTTTTCGCTGGACGAGCTCTCGACCGTGCTGGAGCGCGCCGCCGAACGGCGCTCCATCGACGTCGAATCGCGGGCGCTGCGCGAGCATCTGCGCACCAGTTCCGGCCTCGGCGACCTCATAGGGCGTTCTCCTGCCATGGAGAAGCTCTACCGCATCCTCTCCAAGGTCGCCCACACCACCCACCCACTGCTCATCCTGGGCGAGTCCGGCACCGGCAAGGAGTTGGTGGCACGGTCCATCCACAACCATGGGCCCAATGCCGATAAGCCCTTCATCGCCGTGGACTGCGGATCGCTGGTCCCCACACTCATTGAGAGCGAGCTGTTCGGATACGTCAAGGGAGCCTTCACCGGCGCCAACCGCTCCCGCACCGGCCTGCTGGCCTCGGCGGAGGGGGGAACTGTGTTCCTCGATGAGGTCGGCGAACTCCCCCTCGACCTGCAAGCCCGTCTGCTGCGCGCGCTACAAGAGAAGGAGGTCCGCCCCATCGGCAGCAACCAGGCCGTACCCATCAACGCCCGCATCCTCGCCGCCACCAACCGCGACCTGAGCGCCATGGTGGAGAACGGCCAATTCCGCAAAGACCTGTTCTTCCGCCTCAACGTGGTCAACCTGCGCATCCCGCCACTGCGCGAGCGCAAGGCCGACATACCGTTGTTGGCCGCGCATGTGCTGGAGCGTGTACGCCGCGACAACGGCTTGACCTACACCTTCTCCGACGATGCACTGCGACTAATGATGGAATACGACTGGCCCGGCAATGTCCGTGAGATGGAGCACGCCATTGAGCGCGCCTGCGCCCTCTCCAGCGGCCCCGTCCTTCACGTGGCCGACTTCCCCACCCAGATGCAGGACCACAGAATGAACCACCTGCACACCCTCCCCGATGGACTTCGTGATCCCGCGGGCTCCCCGATCTCCACGACCCAGGAAAAGAACGTGCTCTCCATCGCCGAGTTGGAGAAGAACGCCATCCTCAGTACAATCCATCAACTCAAAGGCGACAAACTGATGGCCGCGCGGCTCCTAGGCATCGGCAAGACGACGCTCTACCGCAAGCTAAAGGAGTATGGGCTCGCCGAAGACCAGAGCCTGATCTGAGTTCTCAGTTCGCAGTTGTCCACCACCCACTGAACACGAACTACCCACCGCTGAATACTGACAACGGACAACCGCCCCGGGCTCCTTGGAGTTCTCCATGCCAACATCTCTCCTGCTCATCGCTCCCGAAGTCGCCGCCGACCCCGTCGCCGCCGCGCTACGCCGCGAGCTAGATGCCGAGGTGGAACTCGCCACCACCAGGCGCGCCGGCCTGGCCTGTCTGCGCCGCCGTGAGTACACCCTCGTACTGCTCGAAGACTCGCTCGCCTCAGCCGACCCGGAGGCCGCCGAGCTCATCTACCAGGCAGCTGCAGCAACACCTGCGCTGGAGATCCACTGCGTACTCTCCAGTGCTGAGCGCATCGTCCATCAGGTGCGCTCAGCGCTGCTGCGGCGCAAACGTGACCGAATTGAGGCAGCCGCAGCGGCAACGGAACGGCTGCAACACGAGCTGGGCGCAAAGCTCACCGGCATCCTGCTGGAGTCGCAGCTGGCTCTGCGCGATGCCGGCCCAACACTTCAGCCAAAGCTGCGACATGTGGTCGAGCTGGCGTCCGCGCTCTGCGAGCGCCTCCGCGCCTGAGAAGTTCAGAGTGCAGAGGATAGAGCGTAGAGGATGGACGTACTCGCCCTCCCTCTCCCCTACTCCCCGTCCCCTTCGTCTCGACCCTGTACAATTCCCCTCGAAGGCACACACGTTGCCAGATCATCTTCAAGGGGAAATCATGAAGCTCACACCCGGAAAGCTCGCTGGCCTCAAAGCAGTCTCCGACGCGCGCAACGTCATCGCCGCCGCAGCCATGGACCAGCGCGGATCGCTACAGAAGTCACTCGCCAAGGAGCGCGGAGCCGCAGCTGACGGACACGACCTCGAAGTATTCAAGACGCTGGTCACCGAGGTGCTCACCAAGCACGCCTCGGCGATTCTGCTGGATCCAGAGTTCGGGCTGCAGGCCGCCAGGCACCGCAACGGCAAGGGCCTGTTGCTGGCCTATGAGAAGACTGGCTACGACGCTAACACAGCCGGTCGCCTGCCCGATCTGCTGGATGTATGGAGCGTTCGTCGCCTCGCCGAGGCCGGCGCCGACTGCATCAAGATCCTGCTCTACTACACGCCGTTCGATAAGGCGCACATCAACGAGTTCAAACACGCCTGGATTGAGCGCATCGGTGACGAGTGCCGCGCCCACGACATCCCCTTCTTCCTGGAGTTCGTCGGCTACGACGCGGACGGCGGCGACGAGAAGACGGTCGAGTATGCGCATAAGAAGCCGGACATCGTCGCCGGTGCCATGAAGGAGTTCTCCAAAGACCGCTATGGTGTCGACGTCCTCAAGGTCGAAGTCCCCATCGTGATGGAGTTCGTCGAAGGCACCAAAGCTTTCAAGGGCGAGTCCGCATACACCCGCCAGGAAGCCCTCGGCCTCTTCCGCTCTGTCGGCGAAACTACCGAAAAGCCCTTCATCTATCTGTCGGCAGGCGTCTCCAATCCGGTCTTCATTGAGACCCTCGAACTTGCCGGCGAGTCCGGTGTAGCGTTCAATGGCGTGCTCTGCGGCCGCGCCACCTGGAAGGACGGTATCCCAATCTTCGCGAAAGAAGGTCCTGACGCGTTCCGCAAGTGGCTCGAAACCACAGGAGTGGAGAACATCCAGAACGTCAACAAGGCCTTACAGGCTGCGACTCCCTGGACCAGCAAGGTCCAGCCGGCCTAGCTCATCCCCGCAGCAGCTTTCTCCGCGAGGTTTGCGTCTACCGTCGCGGCCATTGCGATAGAGTCTTTGCAGTTGTTGCCTTCCTCATCCTTGTTGCCTGCCTTATTGCCATTCCCGTTCGTCGCCCGTACCCTGAGGAGTAGCCATGACCTCCATTGCGCGCGTTCTGACAATACTATGTCTTATTATTTTGCCGAGCTGCCTGGTGGCGCAGGACCCGGCCCCGGTCGCTCAGGCGACCGGGGCTGCCACAACTCCTGCTGCAACCACACCCATCGACCGCATCACCTTCGCCGGTGCCGACCCGTACACAGACACCGAACTACGGCGGGTCATCCAGTTGCACACCGGCGACATGGCCACCGAGCCCCTGCTGACAGCGGCCGTGCAGGCACTCTCGGGTACCGGA
>Ga0302157_10006487_pt1 | contig 12077 bp, 7 predicted proteins | sample I_Bog_N3_3_FD_193502 | JGI IMG/M metagenome (GOLD analysis project Ga0302157, IMG submission 193502) | Peat permafrost microbial communities from Stordalen Mire near Abisko, Sweden - I_Bog_N3_3 | ecosystem: Environmental > Terrestrial > Soil > Wetlands > Peat | place: Sweden: Abisko, Stordalen...
GCCGGAGCAGATTGGCGAGAACTTTGGCGCCTCGCAGACCGACATTGCAACGGTATCGAACTGGCTGACGGGGCATGGATTCTCAGTGGACTCGGTGAGCAAGGATCGGCTGTCGATCCGCTTCAGCGGCAAGGCGTCGCAGGTGGAGAGCGCCTTTCACACCGAGATTCACAACCTGAACGTGAAGGGCGAGTCGCATATCGGCAACATGAGCGACCCGCAGATTCCGGCAGCTCTGGCAGCGGCGGTGGTAGGCGTCAAGTCGCTGCACAACTTCTTCCCGCGGCCGCTGCACCACCTTGGCGGTCTTGCCACGCCGGATGCTGCGTCGGGAAAATGGCAGCGGCAGTCCGGCGCGGCTGCAATGCGTCCATCTGCGAGCGGCGGCGCGCGACCGGCGTTGGGCGCGGCAACCGGCGCGCTGCTGACGGGGGCCAAGACGGCGGCCACGGCCAAGCCGCAGTTCGGGATCAACGTGGGCGGGGCATACCCGTACCTGGTTGAGGATGTGGGGCCGTACGATTTTGCCACCATCTATAACATTCTGCCGCTTTGGAATGCGAGCTCGCCGATCGACGGCTCCGGCCAGACGGTGGCGATTGCTGGAACCAGCGACATCGATGTTGGCCAATCGACCTCGGAGACCGGCGCCAACGGCAACAACGATATTGCCACTTTCCGCACATTCTTCGGGCTGCCCACAAGCAATGCGGCCAATACGCCGATTCGCGTCTCTGGCAACAGCCAGCCCTTGACGGTCTGTTCGAGCGCCACCAATGCGCTTTGCAGCCAGAATGATCTAGTCGAGAATTCGCTGGATGTGGAGTGGTCGGGGTCGGTAGCCAAGAACGCACAGATTGTGCTGGTGGCCTCTTATCCGTCCTCGACCTCCGACGACAACCTTTACGACTCGGAAAGTTATATTGTCAACAATGTCGGCAATCCGTCGTCACCCGTCTATGGCGTTCACATCATGAACGTCAGCTACGGCGAGTGCGAACTGGGCAACGGCACGGCGGGCAACGTGATGTATTACGACCTTTGGCAGCAGGCGGCTGCCGAGGGAATCGCTGTGTTTGTGGCGTCAGGAGACTCAGGCGCGGCCAGTTGCGATCAGGGCGGAGATTCGAGCGGCGTTCCTTACGCGGCTGAATTCGGGCTCACGGTGAGCGGGCTGGCTTCGACGCCCTGGAATACGGCTGTAGGCGGCACGGACTTCAACTGGTGCCCTCTGGATACGTCGTTCAACACGGAGTGCGTGGCCGCGCCTTACTGGGGCTCGTCGAACGGCACACCGGGCAATGCAAACGCATTGGGCTATGTGCCCGAAATTCCCTGGAACGACACCTGCTCGAATCCGCTGACGCTGCCTTTCATGAAGGATTTTGCAAATCAGATCTACAACGTCACATCGGGCATCGGCAACACGGAGCAGGCGTGCAATTTCTTGTTGGATTACTCGTCGGGCTTTAACGGTGCGCTCGACCAGATCGACCCCGGCATACTTTACCTTGTGGACACAGTTGGCGGGGGCGGCGGGGCCAGCGGGTGCGTTGCGAATACCACGCCGTCCAGCATAACCAACACCACCACCGGAGTCTGCACCGCCGGAGCCACCAGCACGGGCGCCACGACCAACCCCAACACGACTACGGCGCAAGGGTCGCTGACTTTGGTGAATAACGGCTGGCCGAAGCCGAGTTGGCAGGCAGGCGTAACCGGCATTCCGTCTGACGGAGTGCGTGACCTGCCAGACGTGAGCTTCTTCGCCTCGGACGGATTCGTTTCGAGCAGCGCGTACCTGATCTGCGTTTCCGCGGTAGCGACTTGCAGCTACTCCAGCAAGTCAGAGCCCTACTACCAGGAAGTCGGTGGGACCTCGGTTGCCACACCGGCGATGGCTGGCGTGATGGCGCTGATCAACCAGAAGGCAGGCGCTGCGCAGGGAAGTCCCAATGCCGAACTTTACAAGCTGGCTGGCAAACAGAGTTACGGAAGTTGCAGCGCCGAGACCGTCACGAATTCAAGCAGTTGCTACTTCAACGACATCGATTCGGGCACGAACGCCATGCCCTGCGATTTTTACGATTCGTCTCCCAACTGTTCAACAACGCAGTCGACCTTTGGATATCTCGATGAGATCGCCATCCAACCGGGTTACAGCGCGGTCACGGGATACGATCAGGCCACCGGCCTGGGATCGCTCAACGTGGCGAACGTGGTGAATGCCTGGCCGGGAACGGTGGGCGTTGGGACGGCAAAGGTGACCGTGACGCCAGTATCGTCGAGCATCACGTCGAACCAGAGCTTGAATGTTACGGTCACGGTGGCTAGCTCGGCTTCGGGCGGAGCAATTCCGACAGGCACAGTAACCCTGTCAGGAGGCGGTTATACTTCATCGGCCGCAATAGCACTTTCCAATAGCGGGAGTGCTACCTTTACGATTCCGGCGTACGCACTCGCCGCCGGAACCGACACTCTGACAGCCAGCTATAACGGTGATGTTCTATACGCCGCTGCGACTGGTAGCAATACAGTGACGGTGACGGTTATTACCGCACTGACCCCTACCGTAACAGTGACTCCGGCAGCTAGCAGTTTGAGTTCAAATTCGCCCCTCAGCGTGAAGGTCGCGGTCGCGGGTCTCGCCGGCGCCGTTACGCCTGCCGGGACGGTAATACTCTCTGGCGGCGGTTACACGTCGTCGTCGGCGACGCTTGTTAACGGTATATACACTTTCACAGTCCCAGCAGGAAGCTTTACCGTCGCTGGTCCTGACACCCTGACAGCGAACTATTCCAGCCAGGACGCAGTCTATGGCAGTGCGAGTGGCACCGCGACGGTGACGGTGACGGAATCGACATTCAGCCTCAGTCAGACGGCGATTGTTGTAACCCCAGCAGCAAGTATCGCTCCAGGGGCATCTGCCACGGCGGTCATTCAAGTGACGGCGGTGGCCGGCTATACCGGAACAGTGACGCTAACCTGCCAGGAGACATCCACCACCGCCTCTGGAGGTGACGGTGCCTCGTGCACCATTCCAAGCACGGCAGTGGCTATGGGCGGATCGGCAACCGCTACGGTGACAACGACCGCGCCCATTGCGAAACTGACCTATCCTGACGTGCACGGCAAGGGATGGCTGGGCGCAGGAGGCGGCGCGGTGCTGGCGTTTGTGGTATTGCTGGGAATCCCGGCGCGGCGGCGCAGTTGGCGGCAGATGCTTGGAGTTCTGGTGCTTATGGCGCTGCTTGGAAGCCTTGCCGCATGCGGAGGCGGAGGAAGCAGCGGTGGCGGAGGTGGTGGTCAGAGCGATCCTGGGACGACCGCCGGAACCTACACCTTCCTGATCCAGGCGACCGCGAACCCATCGGTGACGCCGGCTGTGTCAACCACATTCACGGTGACGGTGAATTAGCCTGTAAAGACAGCGAAACGCGATGGCCCTTCCTTCGGGAAGGGCCTTCGTGTTTCTGGGGCTGGCGGGGAAGCCGGCTTGATCGTGCTATCCCACCCTAGCGACAAGAACAAGGACGTCGCGAGGGTGGGGCACCCGGAGTTTTGCCTAGTACGACAGTTGTACTTGCGGTCCGCTCCAGAAAAGTGACAAGGGCCCGTGCCTGAAGGCCCCATTGTTTCGCCCTCTTTCAGGGGGTTGAAACCCCCTGCTCCCTCCAGAGCCTCAGATCTACAACTGTAAGCCTAGAGGGCGCCCAGATGGGGCACCCATTGCGTTACTTGGCGAACTTGTCGAGGTCGAGGTTCAGGAGAAGGACGTTGACGCGGGGCTCGCCGAGGACGCCTAGCTGGCGCGTGGTGATGTGCTGCTGAATGAGGTCGCGGACCCGGTCTTCGGGGATGCCGCGGGCTTTGGCGACGCGGGGGGCCTGGAAGATAGCGGCATCGGGGGTGATGTCGGGATCGAGACCTGAGGCTGAGGTCGTCACCAGGTCGATGGGCACGGGCTTGCCGGGGTTCTCGGCGGAGAGCTTGTCGATGGAGCCTTGAATGCGGTCGACGAGGGTCTTGCTGGACTGGGCCAGGTTGGAGCCGCCCGAGGCTGTGGCGTCATAACCGTTGCCGGCGGCCGAGGGGCGGGGATGGAAGTATTTGTCAGAGGTGAAGCTCTGGGCGAGCAGCTCCGAGCCGATGACCGTGCCGTCGTTGAGTTTGATGAGGCTGCCCGCGGCCTGGTGGGGGAAGATCAGCGCGGCGACGCTTGTGACGAACAGCGGGTAGCCGAGGCCGAGCAGAATGGCGGTAACCAGGGTGAAGCGAATGGAGGTCTTCCAGATGGAATGCATTTTGGTTCCCCTCAGGGGCTAAAGCCCCGCGTTCATTTTGCGGCTGTTGTCGGCACGACTAAAGTCATGCCCTGATACAAAACCTTTATTCTTTCGCGGCCTGAAAGCCTCATCGCATTAAAACGCTTGTATGCGATATTTCGCTGGCTTCTTAGGCCAGGTGCGTTAATACCAGGAACATGTCGATTGCCTTGATACCGATGAAGGGCACGACGATGCCGCCCACGCCATAGACCAGCAGATTGTTGCGCAGCAGGATGTCGGCGGCCTTGGGCTCGTACTTGACGCCCTTGAGCGCCAGCGGAATGAGAGCCACGATGATGAGCGCGTTGAAGATGACCGCAGAAAGAATGGCGGACTGCGGCGTGGCAAGACGCATGACGTTGAGCGCGTTGAGCACTGGAAAGACCCCAGCAAACATGGCGGGAATGATGGCGAAGTACTTTGCCACGTCGTTGGAGATGCTGAAGGTGGTGAGAGCGCCTCGGGTCATCAGCAGTTGCTTGCCAATCTCGACGATCTCGATGAGCTTGGTGGGGTTGGAGTCGAGATCGACCATATTGCCGGCTTCCTTGGCTGCCTGGGTGCCGGAGTTCATGGCGACGCCCACATCGGCCTGGGCCAGAGCGGGCGCGTCGTTGGTGCCGTCGCCGGTCATGGCTACCAGCTTGCCTTTGGCCTGTTCGCGCTTGATGAGGTCCATCTTGTCTTTGGGCTTGGCTTCTGCCAGGAAGTCATCGACGCCGGCTTCGCGGGCAATCACGGCGGCGGTCAGCGGATTGTCGCCGGTAATCATGATGGTGCGGATGCCCATGGCGCGCAGGCGGGCAAGGCGTTCCTTGAGGCCGCCCTTGACGATGTCCTTGAGGTAGATGACGCCCAGCGCAGAGGCGTTTTCTGCCACCACCAGCGGAGTGCCGCCGAGGCGAGCCACTTCTTCCACCTTTTCGCGGACCTTCTGTGGCAGTTGCGATCCCTGTTCCTCGAGGAAGCGGGCGATGGCGTCCACCGAGCCCTTGCGGATGCGCGTGCCGGGCAGGTTGACGCCGCTCATGCGTGTCTGGGCGGTGAAGGGAACGAATTCGGCGTGAATGCCGCCCAGATCGCGGCCGCGCAGGTTGTACTTCTCCTTGGCGAGCACGACGATCGAACGGCCTTCGGGGGTTTCGTCAGAGAGCGAGGCGAGCTGCGCGGCGTTGGCCATGCGCTCCTCGCTGACGTCGGGCGCAGGATAGAACTCGGTGGCCTGGCGATTGCCGAGGGTGATGGTGCCGGTCTTGTCGAGCAGCAGCGTGCTCACGTCGCCGGCGGCCTCGACAGCGCGGCCGCTCATGGCAAGAACGTTGTACTGGACGAGGCGGTCCATGCCGGCAATGCCGATGGCCGAGAGTAGCCCGCCGATGGTGGTGGGAATGAGGCAAACCAGCAGCGAAACCAGCACGAAGACTGTCTGCGGCGCTTTTGAGTAAATGGCGAAGGGCTGCAACGTGACGACGGCCAGCAGAAAGACGATGGTGAGCCCAGAGAGCAGGATGCTGAGCGCGATCTCGTTCGGGGTCTTTTGGCGGGTTGCGCCTTCGACCAGGGCGATCATGCGGTCCAGGAACGTTTCGCCGGGGTTGGAGGTAATGCGGACTTTGATCCAGTCCGACAGGACCTTCGTGCCGCCAGTAACGGCGGAGCGATCGCCGCCTGCTTCGCGAATGACCGGAGCCGACTCGCCGGTGATGGCCGACTCGTCCACCGAGGCAACGCCCTCGATGACTTCGCCGTCGCCGGCGATGTAGCTGCCGGCAGCGACGTAGATGACGTCGCCTGCGCGCAGCAGGCCGCTGGCGATCTCTTCAAAGCCGCCGTCCGCTGTGTAACGCTGGGCGACGGTCTCGCCCTTGGCTTTGCGCAGGGTGTCCGCCTGGGCCTTGCCGCGGCCCTCGGCCATGGCCTCGGCAAAGTTGGCGAAGAGCACCGTGAACCACAGCCAGAGGGTGATCTGAAGGTTGAATCCGAAGCCGGGGCGATGGTTGACGGTGTTGTCGATCAGCAGCGCGGTGGTGAGCACACTGCCGACCTCGACCACAAACATTACGGGGTTCTTGACCATGCCGCGGGGATCGAGCTTGCGCACCGAATCGAGCAGTGCCTGGCCCATGATGTCCGTGTTCCAAAGACTTTTCTTCGTAGCCATATCAGTCCGTTTCTTGTTTTCCAGATGCGGTGCGGGTACGGGTTAGAAAACCTGACCTGTCTTCAGCAGCAGGTGTTCCAGAATTGGTCCGAGACTCAGCGCCGGGAAGAAGGTGAGCGCGCCCAGAATCAAGATCACGCCGACCAGCAGCACGGTAAAGAGCGCCGAATTTACGGGGAAGGTGCCGGGCGAAGGCGGGATACTCTTTTTCATCGCCAGGTTGCCGGCCAGGGCCAGCACGGGAATCATCATGAGCAGGCGTCCGCACAGCATGTCCCAACCCAGCATCACGTTGTACCACCAGGTGTTGGCGTTCAGGCCGGCGAAGGCGGAGCCATTGTTGCCCGCGCCCGAGGTAAAGGCATAGAGAATTTCGGTAAGCCCGTGCGGTCCCTGATTGTTCAGGCTTGAGAGGCCGACAGTGGGCAAGAGGAGGAAGACGGCGGTGAGCGAAAGGATGATGAGCGGGAAGATGAGCACGTAGAGCATGGTCATCTTTACGTCGTAAGCCTCGATCTTCTTGCCCAGGTATTCGGGCGTACGGCCTACCATGAGGCCGGCGATGAAGACCGCCTGCACGACAAAGATGAGGATGCCGTATAGCCCTGAGCCGACGCCGCCGAAGACCACTTCGCCGAGCATGATGTTGGCCAGCACCACCATGCCGCCGAGAGGCGTAAAGCTGTCGTGCATGCTGGTGACGGCTCCGCAACTGGCGTCGGTGGTGATGGTGGCGAAGAGCGAACTGGCGGCAATGCCGTTGCGCACTTCTTTGCCTTCCATATTGCCGGCGGGGGCAGTGGCTGTGCCGGTCTGAGATGCGCCGTGGATGAGCCCATGAGGCTGCGACTCGGCCCAATAAACGGTTGCGAAGCCGGCGGCAAACAGCACGAACATGGCTGCGAAGACAGCCCATCCGTGGCCGGGGGAACCCGTCATGCGGCCCAGCGTATAGGTGAGGCCGGCTGGGATGATGAAGATAGAGAGCATCTGAAGGAGATTGGAGAAAGGCGTCGGGTTCTCGAAGGGGTGGGCGCTGTTGGCGTTGAAGAATCCGCCGCCATTGGTGCCCAGCATCTTGATGGCTTCCTGCGAGGCGACCGGGCCTTGGCCGATCGTCTGGACCTGCGAGGGCTGTTCGAGCGTGTGGGCCTGAGTATAGGCGCTGAAGTTCTGCGGGACACCTTGAGCGACGAGCGCCAGCGCATAGACGATCGACGCGGGCACAAGCACATAGAGGATTGTGCGGGTGGCGTCTACCCAAAAGTTGCCGATAGTGCCGGAACTCGTGCGCTTGATGCCGCGGATCAGGGCAACGGCCACCGCAATGCCCACCGCGGCGCTGCCGAAGTTGTGATACGCCAGGCCAACCATCTCGGTGAGATAGCTCATGGTGGTTTCAGGCGTATAAGACTGCCAGTTGGTATTGGTCGTGAAGCTGGCGGCGGTGTTCCATGCCAGATCGGGACCGACAGCGGCGAGACCTTGCGGATTCCACGGCAGGTGGTTCTGCAAGCGCTCGATGGCGTAGGTCATGATCATGCTGACGGCTGAGAAGCCCAGCACCGCAAAGGCGTACTCGCGCCAGTTCATCTCCTGCTCAGAGTTCACGCCGGAGAGCTTGTAGATGAGCCGCTCGAAGGGACGGAGCACCGGATCGAGCCAAGTGCCTTCGCCTTCGAGCACGCGGGCCAGATAAACGCCCACCGGACGAACTGTAGCAAGAAGGATGAGGGAGAAAAGGGCGAACTGCAACCAGCCGTTGGCGGTCATGTCAGAACTTCTCCGGGAAAAGCAGGGTGAGGGTCAGGTAACCCAGCAGCAAAACGGAAAGAACCAGGCCAATCACGGTGTAGATGTCAATGTGCATGGAGGCTACCTCAACTTCTGGCACGCCTTGACGTAAAGAAACGCCACGGCAAAGAAGACTACGGTGAAAAGCAACATCGCTACATCTTGCATCGCAGGTCTCGCATTTCCAGCCGGCTTGAGGCCGGCCACGGTTGGCAGGGAAGGAACGTCACCATCAAACGCTTGAATCGCTTTCGATGGGTAACTGTCGTCCTCTGCACAAGAACGATTCTGGCTTACGCGACGTTTGAGTCTCGCAAGGGTTTTCTAAAGAATCCGTAAGGGCGGGACCGTTCGGGCGGGCAGGATGGCAAAACGGCAGACTGGAGGAAACCCGCGCCGGCGAACAGGCTTCGGAAGAAGCATGATCGAGCCTTGTCGGATGGAAGAAGTGCCCCAGGGGCTGAAGCCCACGGTCATTTTGCGGATTCTTGCGGCACGACTGAAGTCATGCCCTGACGCTTTGCGGAGCTTCCATTGAATGCGCGATGTCTTGCTGATTCCCGGCGGTCACTCCTCGCTGCCAGTCCAACCCTCGGGGATGAATCGATAGCCGACCCAGGGTTCGGTCTGGATGTACTGCTTGCCGGTTTCGGCTTCAAGCTTCTTGCGCAATTGGCCGACAAAAACGCGCAGGTATTCTGGCTGGTGGGCAGACTGCGCACCCCATACCGTGGTCAGCAAGGCGCGATGTGTCATCACTTTGCCTGCATTGCGGGCCAGGTGCAGCAGCAGGTCGAATTCCTTGGGGGTGAGGTGGATGGGCTTGCCTAGAACAGTAATCGAGTGGGCATTCCAGTCAACCACAAAGTCACCGGTCTCGATGGCCGCCGTGGTCCGCTCCGGGGCGCGGCGCAAGTGAGCGCGAACGCGGGCCAGGAGTTCCTGAATGCTGAAGGGCTTGGTGACGTAATCGTCAGCGCCGGCGTCCAGCGCCTCGACCTTGGAGCGCTCATGGTCGCGGACCGAAAGGATGAGGACAGGGGTTGCAGCCTTGGCGCGGATGGCGCGGGTGACCTCGACTCCTGATAACCCCGGCATCATCAGATCGGTCACGACCAGGTCGGGCGTCCAGTCCTTGAAGACCTGTAGGCCCTCTTCAGGATCGTTTGCGGTGCGTACGTCATAGCCTTGCGCGGAGAGCGCGGCGCGGAGCACGCGCGTAATCTGCGGTTCGTCGTCGATCACCAGAATTCTGCCCGGCATGCCGTTCTTCTTTCAACAAGAGATTACATCATCCGGTTGGGGCGGTATCATGCACGGTGGGAGGAAACTGAGCATGGTCTCCGATTCGCGCGGCGCAGTTCATTGGCTTGTGGGGACGACGATGGCAGCGGCGACCACGGCTGTGCTGGTGTGGCTTGGCGCCAACTCCACCGCGGCGGGGATGGCGTTTCTGGTGCTTGTGGTGTGGTCGTCCACCCAGGCCGGGCTTTGGCTGGCGTTGTATATCGCGGTGCTATGCGCTCTCTCATTCGACTTCTTCTTCCTGCTTCCCTACCACACGCTAAGGCTGGCGGGCGCGCAGGAGTGGGTCGCGATGTTTTCGTTCGTTGCCTGCTGCCTGGTGGTTGGGAGAGTGGCGGAAAAAGCCCGTCGTCAAACCGACGCCGCTGAGCAAAGGCGCGAAGATGTGGAGCGGCTCTACGCCCTCAGCCAGGAAGTCATGCTGCATGAAGACGCCGAGGGGCTCATTCGCGAATTGCCGCGCCATATCGATCGCATCTTTGCGTTGGACGGCGTGGCCCTATACGTCAGCGACCGGGATGAGTTCTACGCATCGACAGCCGATCTGCCTGAGAGCGTGAAGGAAATCTTGCGGCTGCTGACCCAGGGCCAGAATCCGACGATCATCACGCAGGCTGGGTTCTTTACGACGGCGCTGATGCTGGGCATGCGGCCGGTGGGGGCGCTTGGATGGCGGCCGGCGCGGCTCTCGCGCCAGGTTGCCACAGCCGTGAGCGCCCAGGTGGCGATTGTGCTGGCGCGGGCGATCGCCATCGAGGCATCGGCGCGGATGGAGGCCGCACGGGAAGGAGAAAGGCTGCGCACAGCGCTGATCGACTCTCTGACGCATGAGCTGCGCACGCCGCTCACGTCGATTCGCGCCGCCGCCACAACGCTGCTTGAGGCTCAAGGGCTGGACGAAGCGGGGCGGCTGGAGCTGGCGGCCATTGTGGATGAGGAGGCCTCGCGGCTGGATTTGCTGATTGGCGATGCGGTGGAGATGGCGGAGATCGATGCCAACGTTGTGCAAGTGCGCCTTGTGCCCCAGCATCCCCGCGCACTGCTGGAGCAAGCCGTAGAGGAGTCGCGCAAGGCGCTGGGTTCGCGGCGGGTGACGATCAATGTCGAGGGTCCGGACAATCTGGATGAGCCGGCTTGGTTCGATCCGCATTTGCTGGGGCGGGTCTTGCGGCATCTGCTGGAGAACGCGGGCAAGTACACTCCGCCGGGCAGTCGCATTTCACTGAGCAGCCGCCGGGCAGGCGACCGGCTCGAGTTTTGCGTGGAAGACAATGGACCGGGCATCGATGCGCTCGATCTGCCGCTCATTTTCGAGAAGTTTTACCGGGGCAAGCGGGGCGCAATTCAAGGCAAGGGCTCGGGTATGGGGCTGGCGATTACCCGCGCGATTTTGACCGCGCATGGCGGGGAGATCGAGGTTTCCAGCGTTCCGGGGAAGGGAACCAGCTTCCGGTTCTGGGCGCCGCTGGTGGAGAAGGAGCCGGCTGGGGCGGAGTGAAAGTTTCAGGGGGATTGCTCCGGCAAACGAGTCGGAGAGGTTGGTCTGTTATTTCCTCAAGGTAGCCACGGAACGCGGGATGCCCTGTATCTCGAGCATCGCGAGATATTCTGCAAGCGTCTTAGGAGGATTCATCAGGTTCTTGCGATGGATTTCTGATGCATTCCGGACTTTGAGCGGATTCAGGTCGATCAGGCGCAAAATGAATGCGTCGGGGTGCTGCGGTTCAATGCTGAACTGCCGAAGAACAGCCACAGGAAAGTCTTTGAGATTCTTCGTAACGATTACGTTGGCTTTCGCCCGGATCGCAGCAGCCAGCACATGGCGATCATTCGGGTCTGGGAGGCTCAGGCCCGGAATCAAAGACTCATATCCTTTTACAAGTGCTCCACGCGCGCTCATGTCCATCAGCCGGCGAGTGCGGTCAAGCTGCCGGCGTGTCAAGTCTGGCCTGTTCTTGAGGAGGTTCGATATCCACTCCTCATGAACATCCTTGGACCACTTTGGCTGGAATAACCCGGCGAGAGCAAGATACATCAGAAGACTTCGCAGCTCAGCAGGGTAAAGGACGTTTGCGTCGAGGAACGCAATCAGCGAGGCCATGAATCAGATGCCGAGTTGCTGATCGTAAGCCGTCAATTCCGCGAGAGCGGCCATGCGTTCCGAATCGAGCTGCAGCTTAAAGGCTGCCACGCTTTCCAGCCGGACTCGCCGATGGGTTCCAACCTTGCGAAATTCGATCTTGCCCTCATCCAGCCAGCGGATCAGGGTTGGCCGCGAGATGTTCAGCATGTTCGCGGCTTCCTGGGCGCTTAACTCCGGGCGGACCGGAATCAGCCTTACAGCATTGCCGCGGCTCATTTCGTCCAAAATCTGAACAAGCAGGCGAGTTGCCGAAGCGGGAATGCGGATTGTACGCTTCCTGGCAAGATTCGTTGCCCGGAGTTCAAGTGCCAACGTGGAGTCTGGACGCCCCACGAGAATCCGTTTC
>Ga0302157_10006489_pt1 | contig 12076 bp, 10 predicted proteins | sample I_Bog_N3_3_FD_193502 | JGI IMG/M metagenome (GOLD analysis project Ga0302157, IMG submission 193502) | Peat permafrost microbial communities from Stordalen Mire near Abisko, Sweden - I_Bog_N3_3 | ecosystem: Environmental > Terrestrial > Soil > Wetlands > Peat | place: Sweden: Abisko, Stordalen...
CAATGAAATTCACTGTCGCCATCGCTTTCACCGCCGCGCTTCTCATGGCGGGCTCCGCACAAGCCGCTTCCAAGCCAATTGCAACGGTAGCGGGCCTGTGGGAGCAATCCGACGACCAGGGCGTAGTCGGCGCGTGGTTCCTGTTCGAAGAAAAGGATGGCTTCTTTGACGGGCGGTTGGTGAAGATGTTCAAGAAGCCGGGCGAGCCGGCGATCGACATTTGCGTCAAATGCACCGGTGATCAAAAGAACGCCCATATGCTCGGCTTGACGATCATCAATGGCATGAAGCGCTATGGGTTGAATTACAAGGATGGCAGCATCCTCGACCCGCGCGACGGCAATGTCTATCACGCCGAAATGACGTTGAGCCCCGACGGACAGAAACTGTCGGTGCGCGGCTATCTGCTCATACCCTTGCTCGGCAAGACGCAGGTCTGGAACAGATTGCCCGACGACGCCATCGCCCCCGAGGACATCCCGGCGGAGGTGTTGGCGCCGCCGTCGACAAAGCCCTGACGGTCCAGTTTTCACATGCCAAATGCGATCGACGCGTCCGCCTTCAGATTGCGGTAGCGCGCGATCGCCCACAGCGGGAAGAACTTGGCGTAGCCGTGATAGCGAAGATAGAACACGCGCGGAAAACCTGTCGCCGTGAAGCGTTCCTCGTCCCAGAGGCCGCTGGCATTTTGGGTCCTGAGCAAATAACCGATTCCTCGCGCGACGCATTCGCTATTGATCGCGCCCGCCGCCATCAACCCGAGCAACGCCCACGAGGTCTGTGAAGCGGTGCTGGGCGCGGGACTGTGGCCGGAATAGGACAATTCGTAGCTCGCGCCACCTTCACCCCAGCCGCCGTCGGCATTCTGAATGGAAGCCAACCATCGTGTCGCCCGAGCGATTTCGGGCGCCTCGCGATCGAAGCCGACCATATTGAGAGCTGAGAGCGCGGACCAGGTTCCATAAATGTAATTCATGCCCCAGCGACCGTACCAACTGCCGTCCGCCAGCTGAGTTCGGCTGAGAAACTCCAGGCCGCGTTTCATGGCGGCGGAACTCTCGGCGTCCCCGCCCAATTGGGCGAGCATAGATACGCATCGCGCCGTGACGTCCTCGGTCGGCGGATCCAGCATCGCGCCGTGATCGGAAAACGGGATATTGTTGAGATAGGCGTGATTGTTGTCGGCGTCGAAGGCGCCCCAGCCGCCGTCGGCGCTTTGCAGGCCCAGCAGCCACTCGCGTCCCCGCGCGATGGCGACATCGAAAGTCGTTTCGCCGCTCGCACGCTGCGCGCGCTGCATCGCCATGACGACCACGGCGGTGTCGTCGAGATCGGGGTAATAGGGATTGGCGTATTGGAACGCCCAGCCGCCGGGACGCACCTGCGGCCGTTGCGCGCCCCAGTCGCCAACGCAGTCGAGAACTTGCAGAGGCTTCAGCCAGTTGAGACCCGCGCCCGCCGCCTTCAGGGCCAACGGCGCGCCCGTCTCCAACAGCGCGTGGCAGGCAAGCGCGGTGTCCCACACCGGCGATACGCAGGGCTGACAATAGGTCTCCGTGGGGCCGACGACCAACAACCTGTCGATCGCCCGGCGCGCGGCGACATAGTTGGGATGCGCGTGGGAGAAGCCGAGCGCGTCATACATCAGCACGGAATTAACCATGGCGGGAAATATCGCCCCCAGTCCTTCCTCGCCGTTCAACCTCTCAGTCACGAACGCCACGGCGGCGTCGATCGCGCGGTTGTGCGAACTTCCGGGAAAATAAGGCGCCGTCCGACGCAGGATCGCGTCGACGCCGCGAAAGAACTGGAACCAGAGCGGATTTTGGTGCGGCGCTCGCGCCAACGGGCCTGTATTCAAAGGCGGTTCGAGGAAAAGTTCCTCGACGCTGATCTGCAGCGGATTGCGGGCCCGCGGCTTCAACGCGCCCAGCACCAATAGCGGCGCGATCACGGTGCGCGCCCAATAGGATATTTTGTCGAGATGAAAAGGGAACCAGCGCGGCAGCAGCATGATCTCGACCGGCATGACGGGAACAGCGCGCCAACTCACGACTCCAAACAGCGCCAGCGTTGCGCGGGTAAAGACGTTGCATCGCGCGGCCCCTCCGCGGTCCCGGATCGCGTTGCGGGCCCGCGCCATATGTGGCGACGCCAAATCTTCGCCGATCATCTTCAACGCGAAATAGGCCTTCACGCTGGCGCTCATGTCGAACTCGCCGCCGTGGAACAACGGCCAGCCGCCGTGTTCGCCCTGAATGCGTCTGAGATAATTAGCGACGCCGGCCTCCAGCGCCCGATCGACGGGTTCACCGAGGTAATGACGCATGAGCACGTATTCGGCGGGGATCGTGGCGTCGGCTTCGAGTTCGAACACCCAATGGCCATCGTCGCGCTGCATCGAGACCAGCGCCTCGGTCGCGGCGGAGATCGCGCCTTCCAGGGTTCGGTTGACGGCGGGCGCGACGAATGTGGCGGCTTGGGACATTTCGGTGTTTCCTCATCAAGTCGGAGCGGCGAGACGCGCGGCTTTGACGCCGGACCGGATCGCGCCCTCGATCGTCGCGGGCAGCCCGGTCTGCGTCCAATCGCCCGCGAGGCTCAGATTGTTCCAGGCGGTTCGCGCATGGGGGCGCTTGGCGTCCTGCTCGGGCGTCGCGGCGAAGGTCGCACGGCGTTCGCGCACGATTTGCCAAGCGGGCATGGGTCCGGTGATTTCGGCGACGGCCGCGACATCGCGCCAGATCCGGGCGGCAAGCGCGTCACGGGGCTCGTCGAGCAAATGATCGGCGGCGCTGATCGTGACGGACAGCCGCCCGGGGAAAGCGAACAACCATTGCGCCATGCCGTTGACCACGCCAATCATCGGCGCAACGCCGCTGGGAGGCGTCACGCGGTAGTGGGCATTGACGATAGCGCGAAATTGGGTCGGCGTCGAAATATCCGGAATCAGCTCGCCTGCGACCTGCGGCGGCGTCGCCAGGATCACCGCGTCCGCCGGCGAAAGCGGGACGCTCGCATCGGCGAAATCGAGTTGAACCGCCCGAGCGTGGTCCAGCTTGACGCCACGCAACCGCTGGCCGAAATGGACGCTGCCCCCACACCACCCGATGAAGCGCAACGCGGGATCGACGAAGGATTTCGACAGCCCGTCGCTCGCCGTCAATGGATGATAATGGCGCCCGCCCGCCGCCAGAGTCTCGCGAATGACGCTCGCCGCCAGCGCCGCCGAGCCCTCTTTCGGCTCCACGTTCAGCGCCGACATCAGGAACGGTTCGAGCAGACGCTCATAGAGCGGCCCCGCGCAATGCAGCGTCTCGCCAATGGCGGCGCTCGCGGGCGGGCGAAGCAACTTCGACAGTTCGAAATAAGCGCTGAGAGGCGCGCCGGGAACGCGGCGCGCCGGAGCCAGTATCCACCAGGGGATCGGCCCCTCGTTGGCGCGCAATGTCCAGCGCTCCCCGGTTTTCAAATCCACGAACGGAAAGGACGCGGAAGACGATTTGGTCAGGCCCTCACGGGCGCCGATGAGATCGAGATAGGCGAGCGTAGCGTGGTTGCCTGACAATATCAGGTGATTGCCGTTGTCGATCTCCATGCCGAGCGTAGCGTCGAAGTAAGAGCGACAGCGGCCGCCCGCTTGCTGGGTGGCTTCATGAAGCGCGACGCGCACGCCCCGGCGGGAAAGATCGACGGCCGCCGAGAGACCCGCGAGACCGGCGCCGATGACGTGCACGATTCCGGAACTCATAGAGCCAGGCAACGCACGAGGATCCAGATCAGGCGGCCGCGGCGGAGCTTTACGGCCGCGCGCGGAGCGTTCCAGCCGCGCGCCACCAATTGCGACAGGATCGAATGATAGGCGCAAGCCATGATGCGAGGCGTACGCACGCAACCTCGCGGGCTGGACGCGAAGATTTGATCGGACTCGCCAAAATGATACTCGGCGCGCGCGACGACCGGGGCGCAGGCCGCCGCAATTTTTGCGCTGGCGGCCGCTTCCCTGGGCGCCCTCGTCAGGATATCCGCGCCGCGAAGCGCCTCTTCGGGCAGGTAGAGGCGGTCCACCGCCGCGTCCTCGTCGATATCGCGAAGGATGTTCGTCAATTGCAGCGCCCGGCCGAGGTGATGGGCCAAGGCCAGGCCGGGCGCCTCCGCCATGCCGAACACGCGCACGCTCAAACGGCCGACGGCGCTTGCGACGCGGTCGCAATAGAGATCCAATTGCGCCCAGGTCGGCCCGGTGACCGTGCCGAGCACATCCATCTCCATGCCGTCGATCACCGCGAAAAAGTCCTCGCGGCGCAGGCCGAACTGGGCGATCGACCGCGCCAAGGCAGAGAGACGCGCGCGCGGGGCGCCAGCGTAGATCGCGTCAATGTCCGCCCGCCAGCGCTGCAGCCGCAAAAGCTGGACGTCCTGGGGACCGCCATTGTCGGCGATATCGTCGACGGCGCGACAGAAGGAGTAGATCTCGAACATGCCCTGGCGCTGATTGAGCGGCATCAATCGCATGGCGAGATAGAACGAACTGCCCGAGGCCCGGGACGCCGCGTCCTCGACCGGCTCCGAAAGGGCGAGGGTCATATGCGCATGCCCCAAACGGCGGAGCGCGGCGTAATTCCGAAGCCGCGCGTCGTCTGTCGGACGACGGCGAGACTGGCCGTGGCCGCAGCCTCCAAACCGCTCAGATGGGTCTCTTCGCCGAGCGGGTCCCTGTCCTTCAATCTTTGCGTCAGCCGAACCGCCAAGGCGTGAATAACGGCAATTTCCAGCCGCAAGCGCCGGTCGACGATTTGATCCGTCAACCCCTGACCATCGTTGAGCAGATCGAACACATTGTCGGTGATCGCGTCGATGCAGGCCCGCAACCCCGGCGAGGCCACGCCCGCCCCGAGGTCTTCGGGGCGCGCCGCGTTGGCGGCCAGCAGATCGAGGGGCAGATAGACACGATCGAGCGTGCGAAAGTCGGCCGCGCAGTCCTGGAGATGATTGATGATCTGCAACGCCGCGCAGATCGCGTCGGACGCGGCCCATGTGGCATGGGACTCGCCATGCACGTCCAGGACGAACCGCCCCACCGGCATGGCGGAAATGGCGCAATAGGCCATCAACTCGTCCCAATCCGCATAGCGTCGCTTGAGCGCGTCGAGCCGGAAGGCTGTCAGGAGGTCTTGCGCGTGGCGCGAAGCGATCCCGCGCTCGCGTAGGATGATGGCCAAGCGCGCCGCCTCCGGCTCGGCCGCCTCGATGTTGTTACCGAGCAGGCTCGCTTCCATGGCGTCGAGGCGCGTGATCTTTTCCGTCGCCGTCAGCGTCGGATCGTCCGCCACGTCGTCGGCGGCGCGCGCAAAGCGATAGAAGGCGAGAATGACTGGCCTGTGCCGGGCGCTGATGAGGCGCGAGGCGACGGGAAAATTCTCCTGTTTGTCTGTCTTTCCGAGCTGGGATGGGTTGGCGTTCATGATAGCCCCCTTCGAACTGTCTCAGACCGCCTCGCTCCCGAGCCGGGGCGTCCGGAGAGATGGTGTCCACCGCTCGCCACGCCCGGGCCCCGGCGCCGAAGCGTTCGCCGCCGACGCGCTTAGCGGCGACCGCCACCACCCTGAAGAGCCTCCAGGCCCACCTGCTCGACGGCAGTTCCTTCGATATTTATGCCGGCGCGCCGCGGCGCCACAAACCTCGGAAACTACTCAGACCGGGCGCCGTCGCCGCGTGACGCTAAGGGTTGAAAGCCATCTCGCTCGTCACGGGTCGCGTCGCATTCATCAAATACGCGGCGGGTAAATTCCGAGACGCCGGCGCGCCGCCAGGGATTGTCGGCGTTTCGCCGGACGGATGCCTCCCCGGCCGCGCGTGAGGGATTTCCGAGGCTGCCGCGCCTGCCCGCGTTCCGCCATCATGGTTCTTGGCTTTGCGCCAAGTTTGCAATGCGCCTCTCGAGGTCGCTTGGTTTTCGTCCGCCGGCGGAGCTCGCGACGTCAACCGGGCCTGGATTTCGGGCGCCGCTATCACGGGGAACGCCAAAATGAGCAATTCCGACACACTCGTCGCCGTGTTTCCAGATCACGCCGCCGCCGAAAACGCCCTGAAGACATTGGCCCAGGCGGGCTTCGAACTGAAGACGCTCAGCATCGTCGGCAAGGGATGCCACACGGAGCAGGACGTCGTCGGCTTCTACAACGTCGGCGACCGGGTCACGTTCTGGGGCAGCCGTGGAGCGTTCTGGGGCGGACTCTGGGGCTTGTTCTTCGGCGGGCTGTTCGTTTCCGCTCCGGTGATAGGGCCCGTTCTGATTCTGGGCTACATCACGAGCGCGGCGATCTCCGCCGTCGAGGGCGCGATCGTGGTCGGCGGATTGAGCGCCCTCGGCGCGGCGCTGTATAGTCTGGGTATCGACAAAGACAGCGTGATCCAATATGAGGAAGCGATAAAATACGACGAATTCCTGATCATGGCGCATGGCAGCGTCGCGGAGACGTCCCGAGCGAAGGCGGTGCTGCGCACAGCGAACGCGCGGCGCGTAGAGGTGTTCGCCGGCGCTCAGGCTGCTCAACCGAGTTACGAGCCTGTTGGCGCCTCCGGATAACGGGAAGCCAAAAAGGGTCAGGCTCAGTATCGCCCCTGCCGACGACCGCAAGCGAAGCCGCAAAAAATGCCGCCCCAGATCGAGAGACATCGCGCGGGAAGGTCCGGTTGGCTTCGCGCGGCCGTGTTGGGTGCGGATGACGGCATTCTTTCGACCGCCAGTCTCATGTTGGGCGTCGCGACCGCGGGCGGGGCCCATGGCAACCTGCTGATCGCGGGCGTGGCGGGTTTGGTCGCCGGGGCGATGTCGATGGCGGCGGGCGAATATGTCTCCGTTCATTCGCAGGCGGATACCGAACTGGCCGACCTCGCGCTGGAACAGAAGGAACTCACGACCGACGACGTCGGCGAGCATCAGGAGTTGGCCGCGATTTATGTCGCGCGCGGTTTGACGCCCGCCTTGGCGAAGGAGGTCGCGCAGCAACTGATGGCCCATGATGCGCTTGCCGCTCACGCTCGCGACGAACTCGGCATTACCGAGACCCTGAGGGCGCGTCCGATCCAGGCGGCGGCGGCCTCGGCGATCAGTTTCTCATCCGGCGCGATCGTACCCCTATTGGTCGCCGCGGCGTCTCCACAGCCAGACGTCGTCGTTTTCGTCTCGTTGACCTCGCTCGCCTGCCTGGCCGTCCTTGGCGCCCTCGCCGCTTACACCGGCGGCGCCAACATCGCTCTCGGAATTGTTCGCGCCACGTTCTGGGGGGCGCTCGCCATGGCGGTGACCGCCGGCGCCGGGGCGCTGTTCGGCCCCATGGCGTGACCAGAAGCTTGCCGTGCGGGCGGATCCTGGCCGGCAATCGAGCGTTCCGCGAAGCGCCCCGAAAACGTCCGTCGCCCAGGTCAAATGCCCTGAACACGGAACTTGCCGCATTTTCGCCCCCATATTGTTTCCGACGCCGCCTCATGTCGGCGTCGAATGAGAGGATTACGTCTACCGTCCGTGCGTCAGCAACTCATGTGCAACGAAGACTCGATTCGCTCGCGATGGCTTTCCGGCCAATAGGGCCTGATTCCGGCCTCGCCATAGTCGTCGTCGTCCGCCCTGTCCGTGGACATGGTCTTGTCGGGAGAACGTTCGTTCTGCCTCTCGGCCTGCCAAAGAGACGCGACTGTGACGACGAACCGAGTCAATCCGATTGCGAGTTGGTTCCTAACCATGCTGGCCTCCTGGCTCACGATGAAGTTTCATTTAACGATAGTCCGGAAATGGGCGCTAGATTCGGTCTCTACTCATTTCCATGCTGCGACCGCTGGACGACGATCGTGGCCGCCACATGAAATTCGGCATTCCCCGCGCCGCCTTGAATGCGCCCTTTCACCGCCGAGACGGGCCTCAGATCGCTCTGCGCGAGACCTCCGACGGCCGATTGAGCCGGACTCGGACCTGATCGGCCGGCAAAACGAGATTGCCGTCGCCGTCGACGATCCACGCCAAGGGCTCGCCGTCGCCCAGCAGAACGCCCGCGCCGTCCAACGCCTCCTCGATCGTCTTGAACTGTTTGGGATTTGTCTTCACGCCGAGAGCAGATTTTGTAGTCACGAAATAACGCATCGGCATGGAAGACGCCTCCCTCGCGTAATCGAATTGAGCGCGTGATGGCGCCAAGACGCTTGCGGGCACAGGTTCGGAAACTACTCAGAGGCGTCTCGTCGGCCGGTCGCGGATGGCGCCAAATCCCGGATCGGCGACGCGACAGCGGCGCTTGCCGTGCACCCGCAACGGACCGGCGCAGTCCATGCCTCCGTTCCGCGAATATGAATTCCGTCGCCGACAACGTGACGCGTTGCCAATAATCCCCCGCCATCCTGGGCGCTCGTTCCGCCGCTCGCTTCAGCATTGAGCGATCAGGCGTCCGTATTGGTCGTATCTCGCCGGAAAGTTCGAACAATTGCCGTAATAGGGGTAATAGGGTCCCGTCAGCGCGCCGACCCCCAAGGCTCCCGCGCCAAGGCCCAGGCCGAGCCCGAGAGCGCCGCCTCGAAAACCGCCGCCGCCGTAACCTTCGCCTCGCGCGAAAGCCGGGGCCACGGCAAGCAAGCCAGTCATGGCGAGGGCGAGCGTGGCGATGAAAGTTTTGCTAATCGTATTGCGCATGTCCGTTTCCGATCTCATTGCCACAATCACACGTCGATGGTGACGTCGCAGAGATCGCATGTAAGATTCCTAGCGCGTATCGAAAGGTTCGGAACCTATTTATGAACCCAGAGATATTCGCGCAATTGTTATTTTTACTGTGCAGGCAATTGACGAACATGGACGCCGCGAGCACTTCACAGCTCCGCCTGAGCGTAAATCTCTCCGACGACGGCCGAGTTTCGCTCGGATCGCCATTCGACCATGACCGCGAGACGGCGGGCGACGAGGATCGACCCCCGCCGCCTCGCCCGCGTCGAGACAAAAGCGCCCGCTAGCCAAGCGCGGCGTCCAAGGCGGCGCTCAATTCCGCGAGGCCCGCCTCGACGTCCTTCAGGTGGACGCGCAGCGCGCGACGTCCCCGCTCGACGAGGACGGCCAGATCGCCGCTCGCTTGCGCCGCCTTGACCACGCCAAAGCTGTAGCCCGCGCCGGGGATTTCGATGTCCTGCGGGTCGTCGCACGTGATCTGCAGAAACACGCCGCTGTTGGCGCCCCCCTTGTAGGCCTGCCCCGTCGAATGCTGGAAACGCGGTCCGAAGCCGAGACAGGTCGCCGCGCGGGTCTTGTCGCGAATCCGCGCGCGCATCGCCGTCAGCGTACGCGTGTGGCTATCGTTGCGCTCGAGGTAAGCCAGAAGGGCGACATAGTCTCCCGCCGGCCCGCCCGCGTTCACCCGGGCGAAATGGCTCTTCAGATAGGCGATCAGACTTTCATGCCGTCCGAGTTCTCCCGCGTTGCGCGGATCCGCATAGAGCGCGACGCCCCTTTCCTCGAACAGCGGCGTTTCCTTGGGCAGACTGTGGGTCTTGGCGTAAGTTTCCATCATCGCGCGCGTCTTCAGTTTGCTGGCTTCCACATCGGGTTGGTTGAACGGATCCAACGCCAGGATGGAGCCAGCGACGGCTACGGCGATCTCCCAGCGGAAGAACTCGCCGCCGACGCTGCCAATATCCTTGACGCCAATGCGCGCGACCGGGTGTCCCGCCCGCTCGAGAGCGGCGACTGCGGCGACCTGCGCGGCCTGTTGTTTGCCCTCCAACCAAAGATGGACGAAGAAGCGATCGTCGCCGTATTTGTCCGGGGTCGCCAATGGCTCTCCGGCCAGCGGCATCAAGCCGCGACCCAATTTCCCCGTGCTTTCCGCCAGCAATTGTTCGAGCCAGGACCCGAGCGGCGCGATGCCCTCCGAGGCGATGATCGTCACCTTGTCGCGTCGAAAACGGGTCGCGGCAATCCCCAGGGCGATACCCAACTGAGCCCCCGGATTTTCCGCCGGCGGCGCGTCGGGGCCGCAGGAACGCTGCATGGGCCTGGCCGCCTCGAGGAACCGCTCGACGTCGATGCCGATCGCCGCCGAGGGGGCAAGACCAAACTTGGAGAGCACGGAATAGCGACCGCCGATCGACGGTTTGCCTTTGAAGACACGCCCGAATTTCAGGCGCTTGGCGACGCCCTCCAGCGGCGAGCCTGGGTCGGTGACCGCGACGAAAGCCGCGCCGGCTTTTTCGCCGCCCAGCACAGCGACGACGCGCTCGTGAAAATAGCTCAGGAAGATGTTGGGCTCCAGGGTGCTGCCCGACTTCGAGGATACGATGAACAGGGTGCGGCGGAGGTCTATCGCGCGTTCGACGGTCCGGATCTGCGCGGGGTCGGTGCTGTCGAGCATATGAAACTTCGGCCAGTCCTGTGGCTCGCCGAAAGCTTCCGCCAGCACCTCCGGGCCAAGGCTCGACCCGCCCATCCCCAGCAGCACGACATGTTTGAAACCGCCCTGCCGCGACTCGAGGGCAAATTTCCTCAGAACGTCGATGTCGCCGAGTTCGCCCTCGACGATGTCGAGCCATCCCATCCATCTGTCTTCGTCGCTTCCCGTCCACAGCGTTTTGTCGCCGGCCCAGAGGCGCCGAATATTTCCCTGTGCGCGCCAGCTTTCTGCTTCCGCGGCAAAGGCGCTCTGCATTGCTGGCGAACCCGCGGCGATCGCCAAGCCCGAGCCGTTCACAAGCGCGGCGCGGCGTCGCGCTATGGAGCCCAGAAGCATGTCGAAAGCATCAGCGAACTTGCGAACCCCGTCTCTCGTGAGCCCATCAGTCACGTCCTCGATCGAAATGCCGAGCAGCTTCAATTCAGCCAGCAACGGCGCGGCCCCGGCGGCGTCTTCGAGGATCGCGTCGGGTTTCGCGACGCCATGGTCGCGAAACGCATCCATCGTCGCCGGCGGCAACGTGTCGACGGTGTCGCGACCAATCAACGCCTCGGCGTATTTGGTGTCTTTGAAGCTGGCGTCCTTTACGCTGGTCGACGCCCACAGCAGACGCTGCGTCCGAGCGCCTTTGGCCTCGAGGCGTCGCCAACGCGGCGTCGCGAACAAGGCGGCATAGCGCGAATAGGCGATCTTAGCGCTGGCGATTCCGGCCCTGCCGCGCAGCCTGTCTGTCTGTACGCCCAGGCCAAGCGCCGCCAATCGCGCGTCGACCGCCTCGTCGATGCGACTGATGAAGAAACTCGCGACGCCGCCGACCTTGCCGAGATCGCCCCCCGCCGCCGCGAAGGCCTCCAGGCCGGCCAGATAGGCTTCAACCACCGCCTCATAGACCGCGACCGAAAACAGCAACGTGACATTGATGTTCAGGCCTCGACCCACGAGACGGCGAATGGCCACGAGGCCGGAGGCCGTGCCGGGAACCTTGACCATGAGATTGGGTCGTCCGACGGTCGACCACAGGCGAAGGGCTTCGGCCTCCGTCGCGTCCGTATCGTTGGCGAGATAGGGCGAGCACTCGAGGCTGACATATCCGTCCCGTCCCTCCGTCTTCTCGTAAACCCCGAGAAGCGCGTCTGCCGCCGATTGGATGTCGGCGATCACGAGATGTTCGTAGATGGCGCTGACGCCGTGATCTCCCAGCGACTGAAATTGCGCGATCGACGGCGAATAATCGTCGCTGTCGACGATCGATTTTTCGAAGATCGACGGGTTCGATGTGATCCCTTTCAGGCCGTCTTCGTCGATCAGCTTTCTCAATCCGCCGTTGACGATGAGCCGACGGCTCAGACTGTCCAACCATGGCGATTGTCCGCAGGCCGCGAGTTCCTGGAGCGGGTTCATGAATTCGCCTTTGCTGTCGTGCGTCGCGGATCCGTGGGCGCTTAGCGCGTCGGAAAGCAACTCAGAGGGCTGGAGATTATTGCGAGCGGGACGGCGACCCCAGTATCGGAATCTACCCAATACGCGCCGTGTCTCCTGGCGCGTAAATCGTTGAACGAGGATTCCGGGAGGCGCCGTTGAAGAACCCGGTCCATCAGGACCGCTTGAAAATGATTTGCAGCCAAAGCTTCGGCCCGACTGAGTAT
>Ga0302157_10006497_pt1 | contig 12068 bp, 4 predicted proteins | sample I_Bog_N3_3_FD_193502 | JGI IMG/M metagenome (GOLD analysis project Ga0302157, IMG submission 193502) | Peat permafrost microbial communities from Stordalen Mire near Abisko, Sweden - I_Bog_N3_3 | ecosystem: Environmental > Terrestrial > Soil > Wetlands > Peat | place: Sweden: Abisko, Stordalen...
CGGCTTCCACCGATGTGACCGGCGCCGCCAGCCAGGGCGGCAATTGGACGCTGGAGGCGCAGACCGGCGTCATCTCGGCGATCGCGCTGGACCTGACCGGCTATAACGGTCTGCTGACCAACCTCGACACCGTGATGGCGAATCCCTCCCTGGATATCGACTTGGATCGGGCTGGCGATCCTTATCTGGCGTATGATTCGTCGACCGGCGCCTATCAACAGGCAATGAATGCTACCGGCTTGCCCGATAGCAATATCGCGGTCCTTTACGCGGGAGCAGACAGCAACGGATTACCCAGCGTATATCTGGAGTTTCTTAATGCCGCCGGAACAAAGATCGTTACATATAATCTAAGTTCATCGCTATCTCAGATGGCATCAAACAACTCTAGTTTGACTGCGATGGCAAACGGCGATGTGTTCATCTACTACTCAAACGCCGCTGTGACCAACGCTTATTTCGCTATCTACGGACAGAGCGGGCAGGTCGTTGGACAAACCCTGATAAAGTCCGGGGCAGCTATCGGTTGGGCCCAGCAAATGTCAAACGGCAATATCGCCGTTTCTTCACAAATTGGCACAACTGAATACATTGATGTGTACTCCTCTTCCGGAAGCCATGTCGGAAGCGAAATCAGCCTTTCCGGTTATCAGAATTATGCAACCATCGCAGCAAATGGATATGGACAGGTCTTTGTCGGCCTTGAGTCACTATCAGGCTACACATATGGTGCAATTTACAGCATCAACGGAAGCGGCGGTCTAACCCAATCCGTTGGTCCCTTCGAAATCGACGTAACGGTTTCAGACAATACGGCGCCCTGGGTCGTCAACTTAAGTAATGGGAACTTTGCGGTATATTACTCAAGTTCTACCGATGCTCAGGTTAAAATATACAGTCCGACTGGCGCCGCAGTCACCTCAGCAATTGACCTGGGCGCAAATTATAGCGAGGAAGGCATCGCGGCGGACCTGACGCAAGGGCAGGAGGGCTTCATCGCCTATACGGGCGATTACACGTCAAGCGATGCCACGTACGGCAATATCTATGTCATACGGTTCGACAATAACGGAAACCTTGTCGCCGGCGGAACGGAAAGCGGCAGCGCATTGACGCTTTCCAATGGCGGCTGGGGCGACTTGGTTCTGGCCGCTTCAAATGGGGCGACCTGGGTGGTAGACCAGTACAACCAGCCAGTTCAAGGCTACTCTCAAGGCGTGCTGATGATCGCCTTCGATAGCTCTAGCTCCAACTCCCAATTGATCACCTGGGAATTGCCGTCCTACACCAACAGCGCGCCATCCCTGACGACAATGGCAACGAACGGCACCTACAGCGGCTCCGCCTTGTCGCTTTTCAGCGGGACCACGATTTCCGCCGGCCCCAACTCGTCCGAAAGCATCGAGTCGGTCACGATGACCGTCAGCAACCTGCATGACGGCGCCAACGAGATCCTGAATATCGACGGTACCGACGTCGCCCTGACCAACGGCAATACGGTGCTGACCAGCGCCGACGCCTATACGGTCAATGTCGGCGTCAGCGGCAGCACGGCGACGGTGACCGTGACCCATGCCCGCGACTTCACGGCCACGCATGCCGTAGCGCTGGTCAACGGCATCGAATACAAGGACACCGCCAGCAGCGCCACTTCGGGCGTGCGCACGCTGGAACTGACATCCATCCAGAACAACGGCGGCACGGCCAACGGCGGCGTCGACACCGAGACTCTGGCGGTTTCCGTGACCGCCACCGTTCCCGCCCCAGCTCCCGCCGCTCCCGGCACCCCGGTGTTGGCCTCGGCCAGCGACAGCGGGTATTCCAGCAGCGACGACAAGACCAACGTCACCTTGCCGACCTTCACCGGCACCGGCACCACCGGCGACCGGGTCTATCTGCTGGTCGATGGGGTATCCACCGGCGTCTACGCCACGGTGAGCGGCGGCGTATGGAGCGCCACTCTTACCAGCGCCCTGACGGAGGGTGCGCATACCATCACCGCCAAGCAGTCGGCGGATGGCGGTTCGACTTTCGGCACTGCCTCCAGCGGCCTGAGCGTCACCATCGACACCACCGCGCCGGTTATCGCCAATCTCAACGGTGACAGTTCGACGTTCGTAATCGGCAGCGGGACGGCAGTCCTGGTCGATGCCGGCAGCAATGCCACCGTGACCGAGGCGAATATGTCCAGCGGCGGCACCATGTCAGCCTCGATCACCAGTGTGGCGGGGGCCTATGAAAGCCTGGGTCTGAAGAACACGGCGGGCGGCATCACCACCTCGGGGACGACCACCGTCACCGTGTCCGACAACGGCACTGCCATCGGCAGCTACACCACCGGCGGAAACGGCAGCAGCGGCAATCCGCTGACCATCACCCTGAACAGCGGCGACACCGTCACCCAGGTCGCCGCTCTGATCCAGGCCCTGACCTATAACGACAGCAACGCCAGCGCCACCGCACAATCGCGCAGTGTCAACGTCACGCTGACCGACGCCGCCGGCAACACCTCGACCACCAGCACCGCCACGGTATTCGACGGCGCCAAGCCGGCGCTCGCGACCAGCGGCACCATCGCGGTGGTACGCACTGCGACCGCCACGGCGCTCGACCCCAGCATCACGGTCAGCGACGCGGATTCCAGCGCCGTTTGGAACACCGGCACACTGGTGGCGCAGGTCAGCGGCGGAGCCGACAGCACCCATGACTCGCTGACCTTACCCAGCACCAGTTCCAGCGGCATCTGGCTCAACGGTACGGCCCTAATGGACGGCCCCTCGACGCAAATCGGGACCGCCAGCGCCGCTTCGGTCAGCGGCGGGACCGCCTGGACCTTCACCTTCAACAGCAACGCCACCACCGCCTCGGTGCAGGCCGTGGCCGACGCAGTGCAATTTGCCGTGTCCAGCGGTGGCAGCTTGAGCGCCCGCACCATAGGATTTACCGCCACCGATGGGCGCGGCATCGCTTCCACCACGGCAAGCGATACGGTGTCGGTGGCGGCCCAGCCGTCGATCTCCGGCGGAACCTCGCACAGCCTTGGCGACACCGCTACCCTGTCGCCGTTGAGCGGCGTGGTGATCGCCGACGGCAGCAGCGAAGGTGTGACCGTCACCGTGTCCTTCGACCCTGCCTATGGCGACTTCACCGGTGCCAGCGCCACCGGCTGGAGCGGCTCCACCGTGGCCTCGACCAGGACCTATACGGAAAACTTCGCCTCGGTGGCGGCGGCCAACACCGCGCTGGCCGATCTGGTATTCGCACCGACCGCCCATGCCGGCGATGTGGGCACCAGCCAGAACGTCACCTTCAGCGTCGCCGCCACCGGTGACAGCACCCATCTGGTGGCCTCCACCGACAGCTCGGCGATCGCCGCCGTGACCTATGGCAACACCACGCCGGGGCTGACCGCTGGCGGGGGCACGACCCAATTCGGAGTGGGTGGCGCTGCGGTGATCATCGACAGCGGCCTCACGGTTACCGACCCCGATAACGGCGGCAACGGTAATTGGAACACCGGCACTTTGCTGGTGCATATCCAAAGCGGGGGCGATTCGGCCAACGACCAGTTGTCCATCGCCAGTACCGGCAATAACACGGGGATCGCCGTTTCGGGCTCGACGGTCAATTACAACGGCACGGCCATCGGCACCATCCAAGGCGGCAATACTGGCGCACCGGGCAGCGACCTGGGGATCACCTTCAACAGCGCCGCCACCGACAGTGCGGTCCAGGCCTTGGTCGATGCCATCAAATTCGGCGGCGACACTGCCAGCCTCACCGCCCGAACGGTAAATTTCACCCTGACCGATGGCGCTGCGGCTTCGGCCGCAGTCGTTGCTGAAACGGTCAATGTGTCGACCGGCCCCGACGTCACCACCATCGCCCGCCATAACGGTTCGTCCGCGGACACCAACGCCAGCACGCTATCGTTCGACGTTACCTTCAGCGAAGCGGTGACGGGAGTAACGACCGGCGACTTCAGCTTGACCACCACCGGCACAGCCGTCGGCACGGTGCACTCGGTGTCGGGCAGCGGCGCCAATTGGACGGTGACGGTGACCGGGGTAACCGGCGACGGCACCCTGACCCTCAACCAGAGCGCCGTCGGCAGCGTGATCGACGGGTCCAGCCACGCTTTGGTTGGCACCCATGCCGGTGACCAAAGCTTCACCATCGACACCACCCCCCCGGACGCTCCGGTAATCATCGGCCTGACCGCCGCCACCGACACCGGCAGTTCGCATACCGACGGGGTTACCAGCAACACCACGCCGACCATCACCGGCACCGCCGAGGCCAACAGCACGATTTCAGTGATGGTCAACGGCGTCAGCGTCGGCACCGCCACCACCGACGGCAGTGGCGCCTGGAGCTATAGTTTCAGCAGCCCGCTGGCCCAAGGTAGCGACAGGGTCACCGCCACCGCCACCGACGCCTTCGGCAATGTCAGTCAGGCCGCAACCTCTACCCTGGTGGTCGAAACCTCGGCCGCTGCCCCGGTAGTAACCGGCCTGACCGCCGCCACCGATACCGGCCTCTCGCATAGCGACGGCGTCACCAGCGTCACCACGCCGACCATCACCGGCACCGCCGGGGCGAACAGCACGGTGGTGATTTCCATCGACGGCACCAGCGTCGGCACCGTCACCGCCGATGCCAACGGCGCCTGGAGCTATGCGGTCGGCACCGCCCTGGCCCAAGGCAACCACAGCGTTACCGCCATCGCCACCGATCTGGCTGGCAATACCAGTGTCGCCTCCTCGGCCTATCACGTGGTCATCGACACCACGACCCCGGCAGCGCCCAGCATCGCCGCCAGCACTGTGGCTGGCACCCAGGCAGTGACCGTATCGGGTACGGCCGCCGATAACGCCCAGGTGGTGGTACGAGAAGGCAATACAGTGCTCGGCACCGTCACCGCCAATAGTCAGGGGGTCTGGAGCTGGTCGGGTTCACTGTCGTTCGGCACCCATACGCTCAGCGCCACCGCCACCGATCTGGCCGGGACGACCAGTTCGCCGCAAAGCGTCTCGGTGAGTTTGGTGGCGGAACCGCCGGTCGTAACGGTGACGACGCAGAACAACACACCAACGACAATCACTCCGCCGTTCGTCCCGCCGCCGTCCGACACCGGCTCCGCCGTGATGCAGACGGCAGTGCGTCCCGACACTCCAACCTCGGGTTCGCCTTTGGCCGTGCTTTCAACGACTCTTGCCAACAGTCCGCAGACGGCGACGGAGCGGGGGCTCATTTCGATTGGATCAACGCCTTCCGCGTTTCTCTCCAACGTTCTATCGACTCCGGCTGCTCCCGGCGGGATGCAGGTGATGGTGCTGGCCGATGCCGCCCAGACCGACAGCAGCACCATCGTCGTCGCCAAGCCCATCGGCGAGGTCGAGACCCAGGACGGACGAATCAACTTCACCGTACCGTCCGACGCCTTCGCGGTGACCAACGCCAACACCCAGGTGACCCTGTCGGCGGTACAGGCCAATGGGCAGCCGCTGCCGTCCTGGCTCAGCTTCGATCCCCAGACGGGGAAGTTCTCCGGCAGTCCGCCGAGTGACGCGAAGCCCCTTCAAGTGCGGGTGATCGCCCATGACTCGGATGGCAACGATGCGTCGCAGGTGTTCAAGCTTGATACCAGTAAGACGCCCGCCAAACAGGGTCTGCGGGAGGATGGCCACGGCAAGCTGGCCCGGTTGGGCCGCCCCGGTCTGACCGCGCAGTTGACGGAGCTCGGCCGTGAAGGCCGTCTGGCCCGGCAGTCCGCTTTGCTGGAAGCCCTGTGGCCCAGCGGCAAGGTGGCATAAGGACGCCGGAATGCGAGGGGCGCATCCAGTATTTGAGGGACCATGAAATAAATGACCACTTCAAAAGAGATCACAATGCTCGCGCTGGCGCGGGGCGGCAAACGCCTGTCGATTACGGTTTCAGTGCTGGCCTTGCTGGCCGGGTGCGCGGTGACACCGACGCCTTTCACAAAGGACGAACTGGCCAAGCAAGCGGAGGATGATCGACAGGCGTTATTCGCGCATAGCGAGCCGTTGAACCATCCGTTGAGCATGAAAGAGGCGATGGAGCGCGCCTTGAAATACAATCTCGATAAGCGCGCCAAAATGATGGAGGAGGCGCTGGCCCTGGGCCAGACCGACCTCGACAAATTCGATCTCCTGCCCAAGGTGACCGCCCAGGCCGGCTATGCCGGGCGTAGCGTGCCGGAAATTTCCCGGTCGATCGATTCCGTCACACTGCAGCCTTCGGCCGCCAATCCGACCATATCCCAGGATCGCGACCGCCTGATCGGCAATCTGGGGATGAGCTGGAACATTCTGGATTTCGGCGTTTCTTACTACACCGCCCACCAAAACGCCGACCGCGCCCTGATCGCCAACGAACGGCGGCGCAAAACGGTAAATAATTTGGCGCAGGAGGTACGCTACGCCTATTGGCGGGCAGCCTCCTATCAGATCCTGAAGCCGGCAGTTGACGAGGCCGTGGCCGACGCCAAGCAAGCACTGGACACCTCGCGCACGGTGGAGCGCGAGAATCTCAAGGCGCCGGTTGAAGCCCTGCGCTACCAAAAGGCCCTATTGGAGACGTTGCGTCAGTTGACCGCCATCCAACAGGATCTATCCAGTGCCCAATTCGAACTGGCCTCGCTGGTCAACCTGCCGCCGGGTCAAGAAATTATCCTTGAAGTGCCGGCCAATCTGGTGGTTCCAACTTGGACCATGCCGCTCGACAAGATGGAGGAGAGCGCCTTCATCAATAATCCCGACCTGCATGAACAGGCTTATCTGTCGCGCATCGCCTTGGATGATACCCGCAAAGCCATCCTGCGCCTGCTGCCCGGCGTCAATCTGAACGTGACCGGTCAATACGACAGCAATTCCTATCTGGTGGACCACCGTTGGTATGAGACTGGCGCCATGCTGTCGTTCAACCTTCTCAATCTGGTATCAGCGCCGGCTCAGATCGACTATGCCGAGACCAACGAAACTGTGGTGAACTCGCGCCGGCTGGCCTTGCGCATGGCGGTCCTGGCCCAAGTTCATATCGCCGAACGGCAGTTCCGCAACGCCGAAAGCCAGTTTACGCAGGCCGACGAGTTATGGCTGGTCGATCAGCGGCTGTCCGAGTTGTCCAGCGCCAAGACCGCCAGCGATGCCCAGGGCACCCTGGAACGGGTTTCGACTCGCCTGGGCGCCATCGCCTCGCAATTGCGCCGCTTCCAGAACTACGGTCTGCTGGAGCAGTCCTACGCCAAGATGCAGGCCACCCTGGGCGAAGACCCGCTCCCCGACCCGGCAACGGCGGCCAAGGCCGGCGACCTCACCGCCCTGGTGGCAAAACGCATGGCCGATTCGGGCCATACCGCCCTCTCCGAACCCGCTCCGCCGGTTCCCGCTCCGGCTCCAGAGGAGGCCTTCCCCACCATACAACGAACCGTCGTCGCCTCCTCGCCACAGGGAGTGGAGAGGCGTTGAGCAGAAAACAGGCGGCCGGCGGCCTGACGGTGCTGGCAATGACGGTAATAGTGTCAGCTTCGGCTTTCGCCGAGGGTGCGCCGCTGGAGATCCGGACGCAGGTGACGCCGCGTGACTTTACGACCTTGGCCGCCGAAATCAGCGCCAAGGTGGAGCATGTAGGGGCGCGCGAGGGCGAACGCTTCCGTAAGGGCCAAATGCTGGTGACCTTCGACTGTTCAATCCAGAGGGCCCAGCTCGACGAAGCCCGCGCCGCACTGGGAGCCGCGGAAAAGACCGTGACGGTCGACCGTCGCCTGCTGGAGCTGAAGACCATCGGCACGCTGGAAAGCGACCTGGCCCAGGCCGAGGCCGACAAGGCGCGCGCCAAGGTGGCGGCCGGCATGGCGGTGACCGCCAAATGCATCGTGCCAGCCCCCTTCGACGGGCGTGTGGTCGAACAGAAGGTGCATGCCCAACAGTTCGCCCAGCCCGGCCAAGCCCTGCTCGACGTGCTTGATGATTCGGTGCTGGAACTGGAATTTGTGGTTCCATCGCAATGGCTGGTGTGGCTGAAGCCGGGTACGAAATTCCAGGCCGTGATCGACGAGACCGGCAAGACATACCCGGCCCGCCTGTCGCGGCTGGGCGCTCGCATTGATCCGGTCAGCCAGACCGTCAAAGTAATGGGCCAAATCGACGGCAGCCATCCGGAGCTTTCGGCCGGCATGAGCGGGCGCATCCTGCTGACCCCGCCATGAGCGCGGAAGCGCAGCGTCTGGTCACCCTGCTCGATGTGGAAGGACGGCTGCTGGCCGCCACCACGCGGGCTGAACTGACTTTCATCGCCGTCAACGAAACCCATGCGGTGGCCCCTTACCGGCAAGCCGCGCTGTGGAGCGTCACACGCGGCGTCGAAGCGGTGTCCGGCTTGGCCGTACCCGACCACAACGCTCCGTTCCTGCTGTGGCTGGAACCGGTGCTGCGCGACCTGGCTGCCCGCCATGCCGCCGCCGCCGAGGTAACCGCCGCCGATTTGCCGCCCGCCCTGGCCGAGCATTGGGACGACTGGCTGCCGACCCACGGGCTATTCCTGCCCTGGGGTGCCGGCGCAATTCTGCTGGTGCGGGATCAGCCCTGGGATGCCGCCGACCGCATGCTGGCGCAACGGCTGGGCCAGACGGTAGCGGCGCTGTGGCGCGGTTTCGACCGTCCGACCGCCTGGAATCGTCTGCGGCGGCAGGGTTGGCACGGTCGGCGCGGCGTCATCGCCGCCGCCGTGGCAGTCGTGATGGCGGCTGCCGTGCCGGTGACCGGTTCGGTGCTGGCCCCGGCCGAGATGGTGCCGGCCCACCCGGCGGTGGTGCGCGCCCCGGTCGATGGGGTGGTGGATCGCCTGCATGTGCAGCCCAACGACCGGGTGGCCGAGGGCCAGCCGCTGTTCGATCTCGACCCTACCATTTTGCAGGGCAAGCTGGATGTTGCCCGCCAGGAGCAGGCCACCGCCGAGGCGGAATACCGCCAATCCGCCCAGGCCCAGGTGTTCGACCCCAAGGCCAAGGCGCAAGTGGCCATCCTGAAAAGCCGCCTGGAAGAACATCAGGCTCAGACCGATTGGCTGGAAAGCCAGTTGGCGCGCATCCATGTCAAGTCGCCGCGCGCAGGCATGGCGGTATTGGACGATCCGTCTGAATGGATTGGCCATCCTATCGCCGTCGGCGAGAAGGTCATGTTGGTAGCCGACGAGACCGATACCGAGGTGGAAGCTTGGCTCGCCGTCGCCGACGTGGGCGAAGTACGGCCGGGCGCGGCGCTGACCCTGTTTCTCAATACCGCGCCGCTGACGCCGCTGCACGCGGTGGTGCGCACCGTCGCCTACGAAGCGCAAGCCCGCCCCGATGGCAGCCTGGCGCATCGGGTGCGTGCCAATCTGCAAACCCAGGCAGACAAACCACGCCTTGGCCTCAAAGGCACCGCACGGATCGACGGAGAACGGATGCCGCTGGTGTGGTGGCTGTTCCGCCGGCCGCTGACTGCCGCACGCCAGTCCCTGGGCTTTTAAAGCATGACCGCCGTCGTTCTGCCCCCCTTGCGCGACGAGCTGGGGTTGCATCCCGGCCCGGTGGGGGCCGACGGCGCGCCCTCGTGGACACTGCACGATCCCCTGCGCAACCAGTTTTTCCGCCTTGGCTGGCCAGCGTTCGAGATCTTGTCGCGCTGGAGCCTGGGCGACCCCGACGCCATCGCCGCCGCCGTAAGCGCCGAGACCACCCTTGAGCTCGGTGCCGAAGAGGTGCTGGAGGTGGTGAAGTTCCTAGCGCACGGCCAGTTGCTGCGCGGCGGCAGCCCGGAACAGACCCGCCGTCTGCTGGCTATCGCTGACGCCCACAAGGTATCCTGGGCCACCTGGCTGCTGCACCACTACCTGTTCTTCCGCATCCCGCTGGTGCGGCCCGACCGCCGGTTGGCGGCGGCTCTGCCTTGGGTCGCTTGGCTGGGCAGCCCCGCTTTCCGCTGGGCGACCCTGGCTGCTCTGGCCGTCGGACTGTTCCTGGCCGGCCGCCAGTGGGAGGTGTTCGGCGCCACTCTGGTGGACCGGCTAAGCCTGCCCGGGCTGGCGGCGTTCGGCGTGGCCCTGACCTTCGCCAAGATACTGCACGAGTTGGGTCACGCCTTCACCGCAAAACGCTTCGACCGCCGAGTGCCCACCATGGGCATGGCGTTTCTGGTGATGCTGCCCATGCTGTACACCGATGTCAGCGAGGCGTGGCTGCTGCCCGACCGGCGCCGCCGTCTGTTGGTGGGCGGGGCTGGCATCCTGTGCGAACTCAGTCTGGCCGCCTGGGCGACTCTGGCCTGGGGCCTGTTGCCAGATGGGCCGGCGCGGGCCATGGCTTTCACCTTGGCCACCACCACCTGGATTTCCTCGCTGGCGATCAATCTCAGCCCGTTCATGCGTTTCGACGGCTATTTCCTGGTCATGGACGCGCTCGACACCCCCAACCTGCACAGCCGCTCCTTCGCCCTGGCTCGCTGGTGGCTGCGGGAAATGCTGTTTGACCTGGACGAGCCCTGCCCCGAATACCTGCCGCCGCTGCGTCGCGCCGGGTTGATCGCCTTCGCCATCGCGGTGTGGGTGTACCGGTTGGTTGTGTTTCTGGGCATCGCCCTGCTGGTCTATCATTTCTTCATCAAGGTGCTGGGAGTGGTGTTGTTCGGTATCGAAATGGGCTGGTTCGTTTTGCGCCCCTTTGCAATGGAACTGACGGAATGGCGGCTGCGTGCCGGCGCCATCGCCGTCAGCCGGCGTGGCAAGCTGTCGTTTGGCCTGTTCGGGCTGGCCGTGCTGGCGATGGTGGTGCCATGGAGCGGTCGGGTGCGCGCCCCGGCCATGCTAAAAGCGGCCGAGCATGTGGTGGTCTACGCCCCTGCTCCGGCCCGCCTGATCGGCATCGCCGTGGGCGAAGGCCAAGCGGTCAAGAGCGGCGACGTCCTGGTTCGCCTTGACGATCCCGACGCCGCTTACCGTCTGACCCAAGCCGACCGCCATGTCGAAGCGGCGCGCTATGAATTAGCCTCGGTGGATTTCGAGCCTAGCTTCCGCGACAAGGCCCCGGTGATCGCCCGTCAACTCGACACTGCTTTGGCCGATGCCGCCGCCACCTCGGCGGCCCTGGCGCGCAACAGCCTGACGGCACCGTTCGACGGTGTGGTCACCGATGTCGCCACCGATCTGGCCCCCGGCGACTGGACCGGCGTGCGCGAACCGCTACTGGCCGTGCGTTCCACCAGCGGCGCCGTCATCGACGCCTATGTGGCCGAGACCGATTTGGAGCGCATTGCCGCCGGTACGACCGCCCATTTCCTCCGCGACGGCGGCTTCGCCAGCCAGGAGGCGCGAGTCACCGACATCGGCACCACAGCCATTCGCGCTCTGCCCGATCCGGCCCTGGCCAACCTGTTCGGCGGCCCCCTGAGTGCCCGCGCCGTCAAGCAGTCGATCATCCCCGACAGTGCGGTGTTCCGCGTCCGCCTGGTCTTGACCACCCCCTTGGCCGTCCCCAACAGCCTGCGCGGACAAGTCGTCATCGACGGTCAACCGGAAAGCCTGGCTGCCCACGCCTGGCGCACCGCCGCCGCCGTAGTGCGGCGCGAATGGGGCAGTTGATCGGGGCCAATCTGCTTCAGGTTTGAGGGCCACTGGATCGCATAAGAGACACTCTGCCCAAGCAGGGGATTGCAGGGCGATGCCGGCCGCCAGGATCTACGATATATTAAGATAAACTGAGAAGTTTTTCTTTACAGATTGGCTTGTCATATGCCACAAGCTGGGCATGAAGAATCGGATGAACAATGCGCAGGCCGTTCGCGCTTCCACCCTAGCGGCAGATCTCCGGGCTTTGGTTGGCAAACTGAAGCGCCGACTGCGCGAACAGGCGAATTCCAAGGACCAGACCCCTTCCCAAGTCTCCGTGCTTTTGCGCCTGGAATCGGACGGGCCGGCGACAGCGTCCAGCCTGGCCCGAGCAGAGGGGATGCGCCCACAATCCATGGGCTCGGTCGTCACCGCGTTGCAGGTTGCGGGCTTGGTAAGCG
>Ga0302157_10006499_pt1 | contig 12066 bp, 6 predicted proteins | sample I_Bog_N3_3_FD_193502 | JGI IMG/M metagenome (GOLD analysis project Ga0302157, IMG submission 193502) | Peat permafrost microbial communities from Stordalen Mire near Abisko, Sweden - I_Bog_N3_3 | ecosystem: Environmental > Terrestrial > Soil > Wetlands > Peat | place: Sweden: Abisko, Stordalen...
GCCGAACGCCCGGGCCCCGGGGGGACGTCCGGGCCGGTGCCGACGACCATCACCCCGGCCGGACCCGCCGCCGCGGGCCGGGGCCAAGGAACCAGCCCGACATGACCCAGACCCGCACCGAACGAACGGATCGCACCACGTGGCAGTGACCAACCCCAGACGCTCGGCGATCCGGGTCCCGTCCGATACCGGGGGCCCACCCGACGTCGACCCGCCCCCGGCATCCGACGGCACGGGGCCCCGCACCCCGGTGGTGGTGATCGGTGCCGGACCGGCCGGGCTCACCGCAGCCCGCCAACTGGCCGAGGCCGGCGATCCCGTCGTGGTGCTCGAGGAGGACTCCGTGGTCGGCGGCATCAGCCGGTCGGTGGAGCGGGACGGCTGGCGGTTCGACATCGGCGGGCACCGCTTCTTCACCAAGGTCACGCCGGTCGAGGAGTTCTGGCACCAGGTGCTCCCGCCCGAGGACTTCCTGATCCGCCCGCGGATGAGCCGGATCTTCTATGGCGGCAAGTTCTACGACTACCCCATCAAGCTGGGGAACGCCCTCACCAACCTGGGCCTGATCGAGGCGGTGCGCTGCGGGCTGTCCTTCCTGTGGGTGCGCGTGCACCCGCCGAAGAACCTGGACACCCTGGAGGGCTACATCGTCTCCAACTACGGCTGGCGGCTCTACCACCACTTCTTCAAGACCTACAACGAGAAGGTCTGGGGGGTCCCGGCCTCCGAGCTCTCGGCCGACTGGGGTGCGCAGCGGATCAAGGGCATGTCCCTGTGGAACGCGGTGTGGGAGCCCGTGCGCTCCTCCCTCACCGGGAGGCGCCGCGACAAGTCCAAGCAGGTCACCAGCCTGATCGAGGAGTTCCAGTACCCCAAGCTCGGCCCCGGCATGATGTGGGAGCACTGTGCCGACCAGGTGGTGGCCATGGGCGGCGACCTGCGCATGGAGACCTCGGCGATGACGGTCCACGTCGAGGACGGTGCGGCGGTGGCGGTGACGGTGGCCAGCGGCGACTCGGTCGAGCGGATCGAGGCGTCCCACGTCATCTCCTCCATGCCGCTCACCGCGCTGGCCCGGAGCATCGACCCGCCCGTGCCCGAGGAGGTCCTGTCCGCCGCCGGTGACCTGCACTACCGGGACTTCCTCACCGTGGCGCTGGTGGTGCCCGAGGACCGCGGGTTCCCCGACAACTGGATCTACATCCACTCGCCCGAGGTGAAGGTGGGGCGGATCCAGAACTTCGGCTCGTGGTCCCCGTACCTGGTGAAGGACGGACGCACCTGCCTCGGCCTCGAGTACTTCGTGTTCGAGGGCGACGAACTGTGGACCTGCAGTGACGACGAGCTCATCGCACTCGGCACCAAGGAGCTGGCCCACATCGGCCTGGTCGACCCGTCCGACGTCGAGACGGGCTATGTGGTGCGGATGCCCAAGGCCTACCCCGTCTACGACGACGCCTACGGCGACCACGTGGCGGTGATCCGTCGGTGGTTCGAGGAGCACGCCGCCAATGTCCACCCCGTCGGCCGAAACGGGATGCACAAGTACAACAACCAGGACCACTCCATGTACACCGCCATGCTCACCGTGGAGAACATCCACGGTGCCCACCACGACATCTGGTCGGTGAACGTGGAAGAGGCGTACCACGAGGTGGACGACCGCAACGGCACCGGGCCGACGACCGGCACGGGTGCGGGTGCGGGCTCGGGGGGCCGGGACGCGCCCGTGGTCCCGAGGCGACCCGACCGTTCCGGCCGAGCCGTCACCTAGTGCCCCCGGAGGGGCACCCAGGGTGGCGGTCCGACCACAGGGATTGAGGCCGGAGGCCCTGTGATGGAGACTCGGCAGCGTGACTGATCCGGACACCCCGGTGACCGGCCCCTCCCGCGCCGGTCACGGCGGAGCCGAGCCGTCGCCGGCCGTGGGGTCGACGGCCGGCCTCGACGTGATCCTCGAGGAGATCGACCAGGTGGTCGAGCCGGTCACCGAATCCGTGTCCATGGCCCCTGCCGTGGGGATCGCCGTGGCCGGCGGGCCCATGATCACGCTGCCCGAGGACGACCCGGCCACCCCCGATCCCTCCGACTCCATCCGGTCGGGGCTCTTCCAGGCCGGACCGGTGGCCGTGGCCGGACTGGTGGTGAACGGCGCCGCCGCGCTGGTGGTGGTCGCCGTGGCCCGCCTGGTCAGCTCCCAGGCCTACGGGGCCATCGCCCAGCTCCTCGGCCTGTTCTTCATCCTGTCCATGCCGGGGTCGGCGGTCCTGGTGGGCGTGGTCCGCCGGATCACCGCGCTGCGCAACGCCGGGCACGCCCACCTGGAGCGCCACTGGGTGTCCCGCGTGCACCGGGTCCTGCTGGCCGCCCTGGCCGTCGAGGTGGTCGTGGTCGTGCTCCTCCAGGGCTGGATCGCCAGGCAGCTGTCGCTGCCCAACAGCGACGGCATCGTGCTCATCCTGGTGGCGGCGGGCGTGTGGATCGTGCTCTGCGTGGACCGGGGGGTACTCCAGGCCCACCGGCGCTACGGACCGCTGGCCGTCAACCTGTTGGTCGAAGGAGGGGTGCGCACCATCCTGGTGGTGGTCCTGGTCGTCCTCCACCTGGGCGTCACCGGCTACGCCATCGGGATCTTCGCCAGCGAGGTGGCCGCCACCCTGCACGCCCACTGGCTGGCATCACGGGTCTGGGCCGACTCCACGGCGCTGTCAGGGGCCCCCACCCCGGCTCCGGCTCCGGCTCCGGCGCAGTCCCCTGCGGCCGCGGACCGGAGCCCCGGCGCAACGGACGGCGTCCGCCCGGTCGACCCCGGTGCCGACAGCGCCCTGGTGCGCAAGAAGCTCATGGCCGATGTCTCGGCGGCGTTCGTGGGACTGGCCCTGCTCGGCCTCCTCCAGAACGTGGACGTCATCGTGCTCGGCCGGCTGGACCACCACAACGTCGGACCGTACGCGGCCATCTCGGTGGCCTCGAAGGCGCTGGTGTTCGGCGCGCTGGCCCTCGGGGCCTACCTCCTACCCGAAGCCACCATCCGCTGGAACGAGGGTGGTCACGCCGTCCGCCAGCTCGGCGTGACCCTGATCTTCCTGGCCGTCCCCGCCGCCCTTTTGCTGTTCATCGCCGTCTTCGTGCCCCGGCAGTTCCTGACCCTCGTGTTCTCGGCCAAGCTGAGCGCCGGAGCCCCGGCCTTCGCCTCCCTGGTCGGCGCCATGATCTTCCTGTCGTTCTCGGTGCTGATCACCAACTACCTGTTCGGGACCGGCTCCCGGTGGATCGTCTTCCTCCTGGCCGGAGGCTCGGCGCTGGCCCTAGGACTCATCTGGCACGCCGACGGCCGGATCGTGGCCACCGCCCGTGCCGACCTGATCGCCCAGGCCGCCCTGGCCGCCGGGATGCTGGCCGCCTTCCTGGCCATCCATCACCGGCACGGACGGCATCACTGGCCCATGCCGAAGGGCCGGCGGGACGTCTCCGCACCGGCCGCACCGGCCGCACCGGCCGAGCCCGCGCCCCGCTGACCGGCCCCGCGGGAACCCACCCCCCGCTGACCGGCCCCGCGGGAACCCGGGACCCGCTGGCCCATACCCCGCTGGCCCGTACCCCGCTGGCCGGGACGAGCCTGTGACGACGGATGGGACTGGCGCCTCTGCTGGTAGCGCCGGGAGCCCGGTGCCGGGCCCGGTCGGCCCGTAACCCGCCCGGCCTGACCGGCCTGACCGGCCGGACCGGCCGCCGCCGCCGGGGCCCTCCGGCCGAGGACCAGCTCCACGACGGCGTCGGCGCCGAGGAACACCACGCCGGCCCAGGCCAACGTGCTGGCCGTGCCGAACGACAGGGTCCAGTCCCCGCCGGCGGGCACGTGGTCCGCATGCTGGTGGAGGGTGACGTAGGCCCCGGCAGCCACGATGGCGGCGATGGCGGCCAGGCCCAGCACCATCCGGAGCCGGGGCACCAGCAGTACCACCACGGTGGTCACGCCCACGGCCAGGCCCACCACCGGCTCGGCGACGGCACCGGCCACCAGTCCGGCACCCACGCCGGCCACCAGCACGATCCCGACCGCGGGACCGGGGCCGGATGAGCGGAAGGGGACGGTCAGCCTCGGGCGCTCGGGGCCGTCCGGCACCGGTGCACTGTCGGCGGCACTCCCGGAGCGCGCCACCGTCTCGGACGCGTGGTCCTCGCGTACGGCGTTGGCGCCCACCCGGTGGCGCCCCTTCCGGCGCCGGCGGAGCCGGCCCGCCGGCACGAGGGCCAGCACCAGACAGGCCACGATGGCCAGCACCGACACCACCAGGGCCACGTCCACCTGCCGCTGGGGCTGCCAGGTCAGGGCCACCGTGAGGCTGCCGTCCCGGACGGCCGACCCCAGTGCGGAGGGGTCGATCCGCCACCCGTTGGCGAAGCCGTCGATGAGGACCGGCGACCCCAGCGACGGCGAGCCCCCGGATCCCCCCACCACCGCCGCCCGCCATCCGGAGTTGACGCTCTCCCCCAGGACCAGGTCGAACGGGGCCTGGCCGGCGTGCACGCCGTGGACGGTCAGGCGGATGGCCGTCGACGTCTGGTGGGCCACCACCACCACCGGTGCCGGAGCCACCGACGGGGGGGCCAGGGTGGTCGGCGTGGCCAGTGGCATCGGGCCCCCTCCGGGTGCCGAGTCCAGGGCCAGCTGGTCGATGTCGAAGCCACTGGTCTGGCCCACCGTCGACCGCAGCACGTGGAGCCCGGGACCGAGGGGAAGCCCGCCGGCGTCGGGACCGCACAACGACACGGTCAGCGCATCGCGGTCGAGGGCCGTGGTGGAGGACCCGCTCACGTCGATCCACACCGGCCGTCCGTCCACGGTCAGCAGGTCGTCGCGGCAGGGGTCGGGGATCTGGGCCGGTACCGGCGACGCCTGGAGCCCGGGGATCCCCACCTCGGCGATGCCCAGGGGCAGGCCGATGGGGGACTGGGAGTAGTAGTTGGTGGTGGTCTCCAGGCGCACCCGGTCGATGGTGATCCTGATGCGCGACCCTGTCAGGGCCGGAAAGCGGACCGGGACGTCGGTCACCGAGCCGGCCACCGGGCTGTCGGCCAACGGGGGGAGGGTGACGGTGTGGCTGCCGCTGGCCGTCTGCACGGTCACCCGGGTGGGGACGGTGTGCTCACCGTCGTCCAGGATCTGCAGGTCGAGGTGGTCGAAGGTGATGGGCCGGGGCACCACGTACTGGAGCCACTGGCCGGCCTGGTGGGTGGCCCCGAACCCGGGCTGCCACGCCGTCGACGGGTTGCCGTCCACCGTCTGGATGGCGCCGGCCCGCAGATTGCCGGGCAGGCGGCCGAGCGAGTACGCCACCAGTCCGTCGTAGGAGGAGCCGGGTCGGCCCACCAGCCGGTCGATCTCGTCGTCGGGGATCAGGGCGGAGATCCGGGCCGAGCCGGTGAGGGAGAAGGTCCGGGCCGTGGGCAGCCAGAACGTGCGGGCCAAGGTGGCCTCCACATCGGTCCGGGGCGGAAAGCCCGAGCTGCGCAGCCGGGTCATGACCAGGCTGAGCCGGTCGGACCGGCTCGCCGTCCCCGCCGCGCGGAGGAGGTCCTGGGGCATGGCGATCAGCTGCTGGACCGAGATCCCGGGGATGCCCACCTCGGCGAAGCCCACCGAGCTGCGCGACGTGATGGCCGTGTCCTGGTCGTCGAGGTTGCCGATGGCCGTCACGGTGATCCGAAGGGTGGTGAACCGGCGGGCCGGGAAGGTGACCACCTGGCCGGGGGGCGTCCGGGACGACGGGCCCAGGCGCAGCCTCACCGGGTGGCCCCCGTCGAAGGTCAGGGTCACCTCGGTGATGAAGCGGTCGGGGTCGCCGGTCTGGGGCTGGAGCAGCAGCAGCGAATGCTCGGTCCGGGGGTGGTCGAGGACCACCTGCCACCACTGGCCGGGCGGGTTCACGATGGAGTTGTCGAGCCAGGCCGTCTGGGGGTTCCCGTCGAGGGCGGCGGCCGGCTGGTCCTCGGGCAGGTAGGTGATCGACGAGCCGTAGGAGGAGGCGGTCACCGACGCCACCCCCTGCAGGACCGACGTGGTCTGGGCGTCGGAGGGGGCCTGGGGGAACAGGTCGATGGGATTGTCGCTGGGGTCGGCGGTGTCGGGGCCCTGGGCGGCCGTCTCGGTGTAGCCGCTGTTCTCGCTGAGCGAGTTCCACCGGTAGCCCTGCTTCCGGTTGGTGTCGGTGACCACCAGGTCGGCCGGGTGGCCGAGGGTCTGGGTGGCCAGCGGATGGTCGGTGTCCAGGGTGCCGGCGTAGAGGATGGTCGGGTTCCCGGCCAGGAGTCCGACCGTCGAGGCGTTGACGATGCCCGAGGCGTCCCCGTCCACCACCACGGGGTCGGTGGTCGACTCGGCCCGGGCCACCGGTCGCGGGTCGGCCACCGTGTAGGCGACCAGGGGTGCGGTCCAGCCCTGGTCGGCCGGCCGGGTCAGCGTGGCCTCGTCGAAGTGGGGGATGAGTGGGATGTTGGGACGGGGCGTCCCGAAGGACACCGGGTCGCTCAGGCCGGCAGGGGTGACGGCCAGGTCCTCGGCCACCTGCTGGGGGTTGGGGACGTCGTAGCGCTCGTACTGCTGGTCGTACTGGACGAGCACCGTTCCCGCGCTCATGAGCGAGGCCATGGGCCCGAGGGCGTTCCAGTCCATGGTGCCGTCCTGGAGCGGGCTGTCCACCGCCTGGAGGACGTCGGCGGTGGCCAGCGACCCCATGATCTGCTGCTCGTGGGTGACGAACGGACGGGTCATCAGGCCGGGGTAGACGGTGTCGATGGTGTCACCCCACCGGTAGGCGGCGAAGTTGTTGCCCGGCAGCGCGTAGACCCGCGTGCTGCGGTCCTCCGCGTCCAGGGCGGCGGCGGCCTGGCGGACGTATGCCGGGGGTCGGGCCGGCTGGGTGAAGCCGTCGGCGATGATGCCCCCGGTCCACAGGGGGACCGATGCCCCGGCGATGGCGGCGAGGGCGAGGCCGCCGATCACCAGCCCGGTGGAGGGCACCCGGTTGGAGACGGCGCTCACGCCGGCGCCGAGGAAGACGGCCAGGCTGAGGATGATCACCGGCGAGGCCCGGTCGGTCGACCGCAGGGCCAGGCCCGCCGTGGTGTCGACCATGAAGGCCTTGATCACCGACCCCACCGTCGAGGGATCGGTGTAGGGGTTGGGCCCGACGGCCAGCACCATGCCCACCACCGCGGTCAGCACGAAATAGGCCCGGTGGCGCCACCGGGCGAACACCGCGGCCACCACGCACAGGGCCGGCAGCACGAAGCTGGCGGCGATGAGCCACAGGTTCTGGGTGTAGGCCACCGAGTTCTGGGTCCAGGAGCCGACCCGGTCGGTGCCGTAGAAGTACCAGTACCCCAGTCCGCGGATGATCTCCGAGGCCAACGAGGCGGCACTGGTGGACGGGACGGTCTCGGTGAACTTGAGCACGTTGATCCCGTAGGCCGCCTCCACCTGCAGGCCGACCGCCCACCACAGCGACACCAGGGCGCTGAGCAGGCCCACCTTCCAGGCCACCCCCCAGGCCTTGCGCCAGGTGGTCTCCCCGACCAGCACGGCGTAGGGGAGCCACAGGGCCGGCGCGATGCCGACATAGAGGATGGAGCTGGCGTTGATCCCGCTGACCAGGGCCACCACCAGGGCGAACAGTGCCGGGTACCGCCACCCGCCGCGCCGGACGGCCAGGATCACGAAGGCCACCATCCACGGGAGGCCGGACCACGGCAGGAGGATCACCGAGATCCGTCCCGAGTACTGGAGGACATAGGGGGTGAAGGTGAAGGCCAGCGCCGTCACGTACCGTCCCGGCCCGGACAGCCCGACCACGCGGCACAGGTAGAGGGCCCCGGCGCCGGCGGCGAACAGCAGGGTCCCCATCCAGAGGCGCTGGGCCATCCAGAGGGGGACGTGGAGCTCGGCCAGGACCCAGTAGAAGGGGCCCATGGGCAGGAGGTAGCCGATGTTCTGGTGGGTGACCGTGCCCAGGCCGACGCCCGGGTCCCAGAGGGACACCGCCTGGCGGACGTAGCGCCCCGGATCCAGGTACAGGTAGGTCTTGGTGTCGTCGGTGACCACGCCGGGCTGGGAGGCCAGCATGGGGAGGAAGGCCACCAGGGCCAGGCAGGAGTAGTCGACGACCGCCCGCAGCCGGCTGGGGGAGCGCAGTTGGCCACGGAGCCGGCCGGACCACCCGCGGGGGGTGTCCGGTGCACCGCCCTGGGGCGCGACAGCGAGAGGTTGGGGATCCGGCACGAGTGATCGGTAGTGTAGGCAACCCGAAGGTCCTGTTGGCAGCAACGCCACCGGGGTCCGGACCGTGCCGTCGAGCGACCCCGGGGGGGCCACATGACCAGCCAGACACCTGATCCGGCCAGCGATGGGACCGTGGGCGTCGCCCCCCGCGAGGCTCCGGGGCGGCGGCTGACCGGCGAGCGTCCCAAGGAGGGGGTGACCCCCGACTCCCTGCTGGCCCTGCACGCCGCCGGCTACCGGACGGTCATCGAGCGGCTGGGCCCGGGCACCATGCTGGACGTCGGGTGCGGCGAGGGCTTCGAGTCGGCCCGCTTCCTGGCCCCCGACCGCACCGTGGTCGGGGCCGACTACAGCGCCGAGGCCGTCTCGGCGGCCGCCGGACGCTGGGGCCGGGAGGGCCTGCAGGTGGCCCAGATGAACGCCCTGGCCCTGGGGTTCGCCGGGTCCAGCTTCCGCTGGGCCTGCTCCTCCCACCTCATCGAGCACTTCGACGACCCCGAGGGCCACGTCCGCGAGCTGTCCCGGGTCCTGGCCGACGACGGGACGGTGTTCTTCCTGACCCCCAACGCGCCGGCCGACTTCGAGAACCCCTTCCACATCCACCTCTTCGAGCCGCCCGAGCTCACCGCGCTGCTGGGCCGCTACTTCCACGACGTGACCGTGCAGGGGCTCGACGCCGTGCCCGCCGTCAAGGCCGACTTCACCGCCCGCCGGGTCAAGGCCAACAAGGTCCTGGCCCTGGACTTCTTCGACCTCCGCCACAAGATCCCGCGCTCGTGGTACATCGGGGCCTACACCCGGATCCTGCCCCTGGCCTACAAGGTGATCGCCCGCGGGGACTCCGGCGGCTCGACCGGCATCACCGCCGACGACTTCTTCGTCACCGACGAGCTCGACACCACCACCATGGTCCTCTTCGCCACGGCCTCGCGTCCGCGGCGGCCGGCCTGACCGGAGGCGGACGGTGCTGGTGGTCGGGCTGACCGGGGGCATCGGCGCGGGGAAGTCGACGGTGGCCGACCTCCTGGTGGAGCACGGCGCCCAGCTGGTCGACGCCGACCGCATCGCCCGCGAGGTGGTGGCACCGGGGGGTCCCGCCTACCAGCCCATGATCGACCGGTTCGGCGCGGCGATCGTGGCCCCGGACGGCACCATCGACCGCCCCAGGGTCGCCGAGCAGGTCTTCGGCGACCCTGACGCCCTGGCCGACCTCAACGCCATCACCCACCCGGCCATCGGAGTCGAGATGATCGCCCGCAAGGACCGCTTCGACGGCACCGACGAGATCGTGGTGATGGACATCCCCCTCCTCCGGGCCGTGCACCGGGAGATGCTGTCGCTGGCCGCCGTGGTGGTGGTGGACACGCCCACCGAGGTGGCCCTGGAGCGGCTGGTCACCATCCGGGGCATGTCCGCCGAGGACGCCCGGGCCCGCATCGGCTCCCAGATCGACCGGGCGTCCCGCCTGGAGGGGGCCGACCTGGTCATCGACAACTCGGGGGACCAGGGCCACCTGTCCGAGGAGGTCGACCGGGTCTGGGGGCTTCTGGTCGCCCTCCGGGACGGCACGCCGCTCCCGTAGGGGGAGGGGCCGGGCCGGGGCGGCCCGGGTGGGCCTCCAGGAGGCAGTGATACACCCGACCGGTACCATCGGACCATGTCCGAATTCGAGGTGGTCTCGCCCTTCCGGCCGGCCGGAGACCAGCCCCAGGCCATCGCCGGCCTGGTCGAGGGGCTCAAGCGCGGGGACCGCTACCAGACCCTCCTCGGCATCACCGGTTCGGGCAAGACGGCCACCATCGCCTGGACCATCGAGGCGGTCCAGCGGCCCACGCTGATCATCGAGCCCAACAAGTCCCTGGCCGCGCAGCTGGCCGCCGAGCTGAAGGAGTTCTTCCCCCACAACCGGGTCGAGTACTTCGTCTCCTACTACGACTACTACCAGCCCGAGGCCTACGTCCCGTCGTCGGACACCTACATCGAGAAGGACTCGTCCATCAACGACGAGATCGACCGCTTGCGGCACGCCTGCACCTCGGCGCTGCTGCTGCGGCCCGACACCATCGTGGTGGCCTCGGTGTCGTGCATCTACGGGCTGGGCTCGCCTGACGAGTACCGCGACCGGATCGTGGCCCTCCGGCCCGGTGAGGTCCACGACCAGCGGGCGCTGCTCCGCCGCCTGGTCGAGCTGCAGTACTCGCGCAACGACGCCACCCTGAGCCGGGGCCAGTTCCGGGCCCGGGGGGACACGGTGGAGATCCATGCCGCCTACGAGTCCCGGGCGGTGCGCATCGAGTTCTTCGGTGACACGGTGGAGCGGATCCGTTCCTTCGACGTCACCACCGGCGAGATCGGCGACGACCTCGAGGAGCTGGTGGTCTTCGCCAACACCCACTACGGGACCGGTGACGAGCGGATGCGCAAGGCGGTGGAGGGCATCGAGGCCGAGCTGCGGGTCCGCCTGGGCGAGCTGGACCGGGCCGGCAAGCTGCTCGAGTCCCAGCGGCTGCGGATGCGGACCGAGTACGACCTCGAGATGCTGGCCGAGACCGGGGTGTGCAGCGGCGTCGAGAACTACAGCCGCCACCTCGACGGGAGGCAGGCGGGCGAGGCGCCGTTCACCCTGCTCGACTTCTTCCCCAAGGACTACCTGGTGGTCCTGGACGAGAGCCATGTGGCCGTGCCCCAGCTCCGGGGCCAGTACGCCGGCGACCGGTCACGCAAGGAGACCCTGGTCGACCACGGCTTCCGGCTGCCCTCGGCCCTCGACAACCGTCCACTCCGGTTCGAGGAGTTCATCGAGCGCACCGGCCAGGTCATCCTGCTGTCGGCGACCCCCGGGCCGTGGGAGCTCGAACACAGCGCCAACGTGGTCGAGCAGGTGATCCGCCCGACCGGCCTGGTCGACCCGGAGGTGGACATCCGTCCCACCACCGGTCAGATCGACGACCTCCGCCAGCGCATCGACGCCACCGTGGCCAACGGCTGCCGGGTGCTGGTGACCACCCTCACGAAGAAGATGGCCGAGGATCTCACCGACTACCTCGCCGAGCAGGGCGTGCGGGTCCAGTACCTCCACTCCGACGTAGACACCATGGCCCGCATCGAGATCCTGCGCGACCTCCGCCTGGGGGTGTTCGACGTCCTGGTGGGCATCAACCTCCTCCGCGAGGGACTGGATCTCCCCGAGGTGGCCCTGGTGGCCATCCTCGACGCCGACAAGGAGGGCTTCCTGCGCTCGGCCTCGTCCCTCATCCAGACCATGGGCCGGGCGGCGAGGAACGTCAACGGCCGGGTGGTCATGTACGCCGACACGGTCACCGACTCCATGACCAGGGCCATCGGGGAGACCCAGCGGCGCCGGGCCCGCCAGATCGCCTACAACGAGGAGCACGGGATCGACCCCCGGACCATCACCAAGTCGGTCACCGACATCCTCGAGCGGGTGCGGGCCGACACCGGTGGCTCGGCCGCCATCACCTCGGGGGCCAACAACACCCGGAGCCAGCGGGGCCGCCGCAGCTCGGTCGACCCCCGGGCCGCCGCCGCCGAGATGGCCCGGGCCCTCGGTCCCGACGCCGACGAGCTGTCCAGCCTCATCCACCGGCTCGACGCCGAGATGAACCGGGCCGCCGAGGAGCTCCGCTTCGAGGAGGCCGCCCTCCTGCGCGACGAGGTGGCCGAGCTGCGGGCGCTCCTGGTCCTGGACCCCGTGGACGGCTCGCCGGTGCTGGCCGGCGACACCGCCGACGTCGTGACCCCGGAGGGGTCCTGACCCCCGCGAC
>Ga0302157_10006504_pt1 | contig 12061 bp, 3 predicted proteins | sample I_Bog_N3_3_FD_193502 | JGI IMG/M metagenome (GOLD analysis project Ga0302157, IMG submission 193502) | Peat permafrost microbial communities from Stordalen Mire near Abisko, Sweden - I_Bog_N3_3 | ecosystem: Environmental > Terrestrial > Soil > Wetlands > Peat | place: Sweden: Abisko, Stordalen...
AGAAGGTCCGCGCCGGCCTTCAACAGGCCGGTCCGGACGTTCAAGCGGAGGTCGTTGTCTGGACCGACGCCCTGCACGCGTGTGTCTTGGGGCATCGCCGCGATTTCGAGGCGCTGACGCCCTGGGCGACATTGCCCGTGGACGGGGACCTCGGCGACGACGACATGGCCGTGCTGACGAGCTCGAGGCTTTCGCTGGCCGCTCTGCCCGGCCATTGCGAGGCGGCGCTGAGGGGGCTCTCGGCCCGCGGGGCCACGGACGTGTCAACGGGCGATCAGACGGCGCTGACCCGTGCGCTGGAGCAATCTCTCGTCGCCTCGACAGGTCTGGTGAGGCGTCTTGTAGGCATGGCCAACCGCGCCAAGGCCCTTTTCGACGCCATGGAGTTTGGTTTTCTGTTCGACCCGGACCGCCAACTCCTGTCGATCGGCTATCGCCTTGAAGATGGCGCGCTCGATCCCAGCTACTACGACCTGTTGGCGTCCGAGGCGCGCCTGGCGAGCTTTGTCGCCATCGCCAAGGGCGACATACCGGCAAAGCACTGGTTCCGCCTGGGACGCACGATGACCCCGATCGACGGGGGATCAGGACTGATCTCCTGGTCGGGATCCATGTTCGAATATCTGATGCCGTCGCTGGTGATGCGCGCACCCGCGGGCAGCTTGCTCGAGCAGACCAACCGGCTGGTGGTGTGGCGCCACGTCAGATATGGCCGCCAACTCGGCGTTCCGTGGGGAATGTCTGAGTCGGAATACAACGCGCGAGATCTTGAGAAAACGTATCAGTATTCAAGTTTCGGGGTTCCTGATCTTGGTTACAAGCGCGGGCTCAGCGACAGCACCGTGATCGCGCCTTATGCCAGCGGGCTGGGCGCAATGGTCCTGCCGAAAGCCGCGCTTCAAAATTACGAAAAGATGGCCGCCATGGGCGCTCGTGGCGCCTACGGCTGGTACGAAGCGCTCGACTACACGCCCTCTCGACTGCCGAAAGGCGTCAAGTTCGTGATCATCCGGGCCTACATGGCGCACCATCAGGCCATGGCCCTGGTGGGAATCGCCAACGCGCTCCACGAAGGCAGCATGCGGGGGCGGTTCCACGCAGAGCCGATCATGCAGGCGGCGGAGTTGCTGCTCCAGGAGCGCATGCCGCGCGATGTGGCGCTGGCGCGGCCGCCATCGGAGCAGGCTGAGGCGGCCGAGCTGACGAGCGACGCTCCCGTCGTCCAGGGGCGTTTCAGCACCGCACACACGCAGACGCCGCGAACCCACCTTCTGTCGAATGGAAGCTATTCGGCGATGGTGACCTCCGCCGGCGCCGGGTTCAGCCGATGGGGCGATATCGCCCTGACCCGCTGGCGCGAGGACGTCACCGGCGATGGCTGGGGCCCCTACATACTGTTGCGCGATACCGGCAGCGGAGAAGCCTGGTCGGCAGGATACCAGCCCAGCGTCGTTGAGCCCGACAGCTACGATGTCAGTTTCTCGGAAGACCGCGCGGAAATTGTCCGGCGCGACGGCGACATGTCCACGACGCTCGACGTCATGGTGTCGTCCGAGGACGAAGCGGAGGTTCGCCGCGTATCGCTCACCAACCATGGCCATCGCGCGCGCCAGATCGAGGTTAGTTCCTATGCCGAGCTGTCCTTGGCCAGGCAAGCCGATGACGTGGCGCACCCGGCTTTCGCGAAGCTGTTCGTCGAAACCGAGTTCGATGCTCACCTCGGCGCCATTCTAGCCACGCGTCGGCAACGGTCATCCGCCGATCCGCTGGTGTGGGCCGCCCACCTCACGGTGGTCGAGGGCGACTGGTCCGACGATATCCAATTTGAGACCGACCGGTCCCGGTTCATCGGCCGCGGCCGCACCGTCCGCACGGCCGCGGCGGTTGCCGACGGTTGGCCCCTATCCAACAGCGCCGGCCCGGTGCTCGACGCCATCTTCAGCTTGCGTCGACGGGTGACGATCCCCGCGGGCGCCACGGCGCGCATCGCGTTCTGGACCGTCGTGGCCGCCTCGCGCGACGCCGTGCTGGCGGTGGCCGACAAGCATCGAGACCCGACGGCGTTCGACCGGGCGAGCGCGTTGGCCTGGACCCAGGCGCAGATGCAATTGCGCCATCTTGGCGTCACCGTCGATGAGGCGCACCTGTTTCAGCGTCTCGCCAGCTACGTTCTGTATTCCAGCCCCGCCCTGAGGCCATCGGCCGAAACCCTGAAGACGGGACTGAGAAAGGCGTCAACGCTGTGGGCCCGAGGCATTTCGGGGGACCGTCCGATTGTGCTGGTGCGGATCGACGCCGAGGAAAATCTGGACCTGGTCCGGCAATTGCTGCTCGCGCACGAGTACTGGCGGTTAAAGCAGCTAGCGGTCGATCTGGTTATCCTGAACGAGCGAGCCGCCTCCTATGTTCAGGATTTGCAGGTCTCGATCGAGACCCTGGTGCGAATCCATCAATCCGCTTCCGTGGTCGCCAGCGATGCGGGGCTGGGGGCGGTGTTTGTTCTGCGGGCCGATCTGATCTCTTCGGAAATCCGTGATCTTCTGCATGCGGCCGCCCGCGCCGTCCTGCATGGGGATCGCGGGACGCTCGCCGAACAGCTCAATCGCGCCCGCGACCCGTCCCCCGCCAGGACCTTTCCGCCCGTGCGCGCGGCGGCGGTCGAGGGGCGCCAGGTCGAATTTCCTCCCGAGCCCAGAGAGTTCTTCAACGGACTGGGCGGCTTCGCCGACGATGGCCGCGACTATCTGACCGTCCTCAACGGCTTTGAGCGGACACCGGCGCCGTGGATCAATGTGATCTCCAACCCGTCGTTCGGCTTTCAAGTATCCACCGAGGGCAGCGGCTTTACCTGGTCGGTGAACAGCCAACAGAACCAACTCACGCCGTGGTCGAACGATGCGGTCGGCGATGGTCCAGGGGAGGTGATCTATCTCACCGACGAGGAGACCGGCGAAGTTTGGGGCCCGACTGCGCTTCCCATCCGCGAATCCAGTGCGTCCTATTCGGTCCGACACGGGCAGGGCTTTAGCCGGTTTGAGCACGCCTCACACGGCGTCGCGCTTGATCTCCTGCAATTCGTCCCGATCGATGACTCGATCAAGATCATGCGGTTGACCATTTCAGAACGCTCGGGCCGGGCGCGGCGCCTGTCGGTGACTGGATACGTGGAGTGGGTGCTGGGCAGTTCGCGCACAGCCACCGCGCCGTTTGTGGTTACGGAAATCGACCCGCAAACCGGCGCCATGTTCGCGCGAAATCCCTGGAACGACCAATTCGGCGAGCGCGTGGCGTTTGCCGATCTCAAGGGGACCCAGACCGCCTGGACCGGCGATCGGAAGGAATTCCTCGGCCGGGACGGTTCACTTGCTCGTCCCCTGGGTCTGACGCCGGGAACCCGCCTCTCCCAGCGCACGGGCGCGGGGCTCGATCCCTGCGGCGCGTTGCAGACCCAAGTTACGCTGAAGGCCTTCGGCACGAGAGAAATCGTGTTCTGCCTCGGGCAGGCGGGGTCGAAGGGCGAAGCGAGCGCCCTTGTTGAAAAATATCGCCAGGCTGATCTCGACGCTGTGTTCGCCGAGGTGACCGGGCAGTGGGACCAGATTCTCGGGGTCGTTCAGGTCAAGACGCCGGATCGTGCCCTGGACATCCTTATGAACCGTTGGTTGCCCTATCAGACGCTCGCATGCCGGGTCTGGGCGCGCACCGGCTTCTACCAGGCCAGCGGGGCCTATGGCTTCCGCGACCAGTTGCAGGACGGGACGGCGCTATGCATATCGCGGCCGGATGTCGTTCGGGCGCATCTGCTCCGTGCGGCGGGGCGACAGTTTCCCGAAGGCGATGTGCAGCACTGGTGGCTCGCGGAATCGGGCAAAGGGATACGCACGCGAGTGTCCGACGATCGCGCTTGGCTGGCCTACGCGGTCGCCCACTACGTTGAGGTCACGGGCGACCGGGCCGTGCTTGACGAGATGGTTCCCTTCCTTGACGGGCCCACCCTCAAGCCGGAGGACCATGACGCGTTCTTTCAGCCGACGATTTCCGAAAGGTCGGCCAGCCTGTTCGACCATTGCGCGCTGGCGCTTGAAAAAAGCCTCGCGACGGGGGCGCATGGCTTGCCATTGATGGGGACCGGCGATTGGAACGACGGCATGGATCAGGTGGGGGAGGGCGGCCAAGGCGAAAGCGTTTGGCTGGGGTGGTTCCTCTATTCCACTCTGACGGCGTTCGCCGATCTGGCCGACCAGCGCGGCCGCGCTGAACAGGGGATCGATTGGCGTCGCCACGCGGCGTCCTTCAAGGAGTCCTTGGAGCGCGAGGCTTGGGACGGAGACTGGTATCGGCGCGCCTTTTTTGACAACGGCGCGCCGTTGGGCTCGGTCGCCAACACTCAATGCCGCATCGACTCGATCGCCCAGTCCTGGGCGATCATCTCCCGCGCCGCCGAGCCGGCGCGCGGCGTGCGCGCCATGGCCGCCCTGGACAAGTATCTCATCCGTCGTGACGAAAAGCTGGCGTTGCTGTTCACGCCTCCCTTCAACCAGCCGGCTCAGGATCCGGGCTACATCAAGGGCTATCCCCCCGGAATCCGCGAGAACGGCGGACAATATACCCATGCCGCGGCCTGGGCGGCGATGGCGTTCGCCATGCAGGGCGATGGCGATAAGGCCGGCGAACTGCTGACGATGCTCAATCCGATCCATCACGCGGATACGCCGTCCGGGATGGAGCGCTACAAGGTCGAGCCCTATGTGGCGTGCGCCGACGTCTACTCCGAGCCGCCGAATGTCGGTCGCGGCGGGTGGACCTGGTACACGGGCTCGGCGGGGTGGATGTATCGGGTGACACTGGAATGGCTCCTCGGATTCCGGTTGCAAGGTGACGCCTTGCTGCTCGATCCTTGCATTCCGCGCCATTGGCCGCGCTTCGAGATCGCATATCGCCACGGGTCAACGCCCTACGACATCGTGGTCGAAAACCCGCTCGGCGTCTGCCGCGGGGTGATGACGATCAAACTTGACGGTCAGGGTCTCGCGGAGCAACGCGTCCCCCTGTTGGACGACGGCGCGACACATCGTGTTGAGGTGGTTTTAGGATGAACGCGAGGATGACATGGCGGAACGCGTGAGCCCGCTCGCCGGCAAGCCCGTGCCGGCGTCGCTGCTGGTCAATGTCCCTCGCCTGGTGACCGAGTATTTCGCCCTTGAACCCGATCCACAGATCGCCTCTCAGCGCGTCGCGTTCGGCACCTCGGGCCATCGAGGCTCTGCTTTCGCGGCCGCGTTCAACGAAATGCACATCGCGGCGATCACTCAGGCCGTCTGCCTCTATCGCCGTCACGCGGGCATTGACGGTCCGCTATTCCTAGGCATGGACACCCACGCGCTTTCAGAGCCGGCATTCGCAACCGCGGTTGAGGTGCTCGCGGGCAATGGCGTCCAGACCATGATCGATGAACACGGCGGCTACACGCCGACACCGGTGATCTCGCACGCCATTCTCTCATACAATGGGGGCCGCGAGACGGGCCTGGCCGATGGGATCGTGATCAGCCCGTCGCACAATCCGCCCGAGGACGGCGGCTTCAAGTACAATCCGCCCAACGGTGGCCCAGCTGATGTCGACGTGACCCGCTGGATCGAGAGGGTCGCAAACGAGTTTCTGCTCAACAAGCTCGATGGGGTGACGAGGATCACCTACGAGCGCGCGCGCAAGGCCCCGTGTGTCCACGCCCACGACTACATCACGCCCTATGTCGCCGATCTCGGAAATGTCGTTGACCTCGACGCGGTGCGCGCCGCCGGCGTGAGCATCGGCATCGACCCCCTCGGCGGCGCGGCCGTTCAATACTGGCAGCCCATCATCGAACGCTACGGGATCGCCGCGAGCGTCGTGAACACCGCGATCGATCCGACATTCCGCTTCATGACCGTCGATTGGGATGGAAAGGTGCGGATGGACTGCTCGTCGCCCGACGCGATGGCGCCGCTGATCGCGATGCGCGACCGCTTTGATATCGCCTTCGCCAACGACACCGACGCAGACCGCCATGGCATCGTCTGCCCTTCCGGCGGCTTGATGAACCCAAACACTTATCTCGCGGCCGCCATCGCCTACCTCTGCGCCCATCGCCCAGCCTGGCGCGGCGACAGCGCCGTGGGCAAGACCGCCGTCTCCAGCGGCATGATCGACCGGGTCGCCGCCAAGCTCGGCCGCAAGCTCTTCGAGGCGCCGGTCGGGTTCAAGTGGTTCAGCGCCGGGCTGATCGATGGCTCGTTGGCCTTCGGGGGCGAGGAGAGCGCCGGGGCTTCGTTTCTGCGCCGCGACGGAACCGTTTGGACCACCGACAAGGATGGCCTGATCATGGGCCTGCTCGCCGCGGAAATCTGCGCCCGGACCGGTCAGGATCCGGCGGAGTTCTATGGTGAAGTCACCCGTGATCTGGGCGCATCCTTCTACCAGCGCATCGACGCACCGGCGTCGCCGGCGCAGAAGGCCGTGCTCGGAAAGTTGGATGCGGCGCAATTCACGGCCAAGGAGCTGGCCGGAGAACCGATCGAGGCGAAACTGACGCGGGCGCCGGGCAACGACCAGCCCATCGGCGGGATCAAGGTGACGGCCAAGAGCGGATGGTTCGCCGCGCGCCCCTCGGGAACCGAGGACATCTACAAGATCTATGCGGAAAGCTTCCTAAGCGAGGACCACCTCGTGCAGATTCAGCGAGAAGCCCAGACCGCGATCGACCACGCACTGGCGCAGCCTCAGGCCTAGTTGGCGCGGCTCACCCGTTCAGACGTCGATTCCCGCCGGAGCGATAAAAGGCGTCCAGCACGCCTTTGAACCCGGACGCGGTCTGCATGCCGGCCCCCACGAGCGCGCCGTCGATTTGTGGGCGGCCCAGGAAGGCCGCCGCGTTGCGGGAATCGATGCTGCCGCCAAAAATGACCGAGGTCGCCGCGCCGAATCGGAAACCGAACAGTTCGTCGAGCACTCCGCGAATGGCGTCGTGGATCGACGCGGCGTCGCTTGGCTTCGCCTTCAAATTCGAGCCCGCGGTGCTGATGGCCCACATCGGCTCGTAAGCGACGATCACCTTGGCGGGATCGGGGGCTATGGCGCTGGACTTGAACGCCTTATGAAGCGGGGCGAGTTGGGCTCTTATGACATCGACGGTCGCGGCGCTTCGCTTCTGATCAAGCGTTTCGCCCACGCAAAGAATGGGGACAATCGAGGCGGCGACAACGGCCGATAGCCGTTTCACGATCATGTCTTCGCTCTCGCCCAGATGCAGGCGACGCTCGGAATGACCGATGATGCAGTAAGGCGCCGAAAACACCTGCAGATCCCTCACCGTGAGCTCTCCGGTGAGGGCGTATGGCGCGGTCCACCCGCAGTTCTGCGCGACAAGCGCCAACTCACCCCGGCAATTGCTCGTCCACGCAAAGGCGACATCCGATGGGCACAGCCCGACTAGGCCGTGCTCACGCGACTTGATTAAATCACGAACCGCGAGCGTCAGAGCGACGGTCTGTAGGGGATCAAGCTGGTTCTTGAGCGCGGCGAACAGGTAGCGCGACCTCATCAAACCAAAACCTTGCATTCGCCCGCGTCGAATTTGACGCGCCTGATACCAAGTAACGCGCGGGCGGCGCGTTGGTTGGTAGGTCGGACCTTGGATATCTCCCGTTGCGCGCTGGACGGCCGATCCCGACCAGCGGCCGTGAGTAATTTCCGAATCTAAGCAGGGGTGCGCAGGCGCCCTATCGTGGCGCGGCCCACGGTGGACCAGCAGACGGGGGGGCCGAGCTGCGCTGGCTCCTGCCGAATCCGCGCAAGCCAGGCAGGATCAATCCGGAATTCGAAATGCGCGATCCGCTGTCGCCCGATCTTCTTCAGAAAATGGACGCCTATTGGCGGGCAGCGAACTATCTCTCGGTCGGGCAGATCTATCTGCAGGATAATCCGCTTTTGGAGACGCCGCTCAAGCTGAGCGATATCAAGCCGCGCCTGCTCGGCCACTGGGGCACAACCCCGGGGTTGAACCTTCTGTACGTTCACCTGAACAGGCTGATCAAAGAGAACGATCTGAACATGATCTACGTCATCGGCCCGGGTCATGGCGGCCCTGGAATCGTGGCGCAGACATATCTGGAAGGTTCCTACACTGAGCGATACCCCGCGATCGAGCGCGACCGCAATGGTCTCTACCGGCTGTTTCGCCAGTTCTCTTGGCCCTATGGAATCCCCAGCCATGTGTCGCCGCAAACCCCGGGATCGATCCACGAAGGCGGCGAACTCGGCTATTCCTTGCTCCACGCCTATGGCGCGGCCTTCGACAACCCGGACCTGATCGTCGCCTGCGTGATCGGCGACGGTGAAGCGGAGACCGGCGCGCTGGCGGCCAGTTGGCATTCCAACAAGTTCCTGAACCCCGCGCGCGATGGCGCGGTCCTGCCGATCCTGCATCTGAATGGCTTCAAGATCGCCAATCCGACCGTCCTGGCGCGCATCAGCCGACAGGAGCTCACGGACCTGCTGCAAGGCTACGGCTATGATCCGCAGTTCGTGGAGGGCGACGATCCGGCGCTGGTCCACCAGGCGCTCGCCGGCGCCCTCGACACCATCCTAGCCAGGATCCGCGAGATACAGAGCGTGGCCCGGGGCCTGCGCCCGGGTGAAACGCCGGAGCGTCCGCGCTGGCCGATGATTGTGCTGCGTACCCCCAAGGGATGGACCGGCCCCAAGTTTGTCGACGGCCTTCCTGTCGAAGGCACATGGCGCGCGCACCAGGTGCCGATCGCCCACATGGAAAACCCCGAACATTTGCAGCAGCTCGAAGCCTGGATGAGAAGCTATCGGCCTGGCGAACTCTTCGACGAGAACGGCAAATTCCTTCAGACGCTGGCCGCGCTGGCGCCGACCGGTCATCGCCGCATGGGCGCCAATCCGCACGCCAACGGCGGGGAGCTGTTGGTTGCCTTGGCCATGCCGGGCTTTCGCGACCACGCGGTCGAGACGTCGGCGCCCGGCGCGGTCAAGGCCGAAGCCACGCGGGTTCTCGGGCGGTTTCTGCGCGACCTGATGAGGCTCAACCTCGAACAGCGGAACTTCCGGCTGTTCGGCCCGGACGAAACCGCGTCAAACCGCCTGGACGCCGTCTATGAGGCATCCGGCAAGGTCTGGATGGCCGCCGTCGAAGACGTCGACATCGACCTCAGCGTCGATGGGCGCATCATGGAGGTGCTCAGCGAACACCTCTGCGAGGGCTGGCTGGAAGGCTATCTCCTGACCGGCCGGCACGGTCTCTTCGCCTGCTACGAGGCGTTCATCCACGTCATTGATTCAATGTTCAATCAACATGCGAAGTGGTTGAAGGTCAGCTGCGAGATTCCCTGGCGCAAGCCCATTGCCTCCCTGAACTACCTTTTGACCTCACATGTCTGGCGTCAGGATCACAACGGGTTCTCACACCAGGACCCCGGGTTCATCGACCACGTCGCCAGCAAGAAGGCCGACGTGGTCCGGATATATTTCGCGCCCGACGCCAACTGCCTGTTGTCGATCGCCGATCACTGTCTGCGCAGCCGCAACTACGTCAATCTCGTCATCGCCGGCAAGCAGCCGGAGTGGCAGTGGCTGGATATCGACACGGCCGTTCGCCACTGCACGGCCGGCATCGGCGTCTGGGAATGGGCGAGCCCCAGCGGCGACGACCCTGATGTGGTCATGGCTTGCGCCGGCGATGTTCCGACGCTGGAGGCCCTGGCGGCCGTCACCCTGCTGCGCGTCTATGTGCCCGATATCCGAATACGCTTTGTCAATGTGGTGGACCTGTTCAAGCTGCAGCCCCGCTCTGAACATCCGCACGGCCTTGAGGACCAGGACTTCGACGCCCTGTTCACGGTCAATAGGCCGGTGATTTTCGCCTTCCATGGCTACCCGGCCCTGATCCACGAACTGACCTACCGGAGGCGCAACCACGACAACATCCATGTGCGCGGCTACAAGGAGGAGGGCACGACGACGACGCCCTTCGACATGGTCGTGCTGAACAATCTCGACCGCTATCAGCTGGCTCTGGACGCGATCCGGCGCATTCCTCGGCTCGCCGACCACGTGGAAATGGCGACGGCGCGCTACTGGGCGACCATGGAACGCCACAAGCTGTACATCAGCGAACATGGCGAAGACATGCCGGAGGTCCGTGATTGGCGATGGAGCGCTTGAGCCTCCGGCGATCTGAGTAGTTTCCGATCCTGCCCGGTCGGCGCGCCTGCCGTCTATGATGTCTGGGCGGTCTATGCGTCCGGGGGGGTGCGGGCGGTCCGACCGAGTCCAAGACCATCAATTCCGGCGAGTATGGAAGCATGTTGGACGTTCCCAATTCGGCCCGCGCTAACGCCCAAGCGGCGAAATCGCGACCATGAGCCTCGGGACTGTCGAGCGAACAAAGGCGTCGCACCGCGCCGATGCGATCGACGAGCTCTGCATCAATACGATCCGCACCCTGTCCATGGACGCCGTGCAGAAGGCCCAATCGGGCCATCCCGGGACGCCCATGGCCCTGGCCCCGGTTATCTACACCCTCTGGCGGCAGTTTCTGCGCTTCGATCCCGAAAACCCGCTTTGGCCAAATCGCGACCGTTTCGTGCTGTCCAATGGCCACGCTTCGATGCTGCTCTATTCGATGCTGCACCTCGCCGGGGTCAAGGACGTCACCTCCGACGATGCTCGCCCGGACCGCCTCGCGGTCAGTTTGGACGATATACGGGCCTTCCGCGAGCTTGGCAGTCGGTGCCCCGGACATCCGGAATTCGGCGTGACGACCGGGGTCGAAGCGACGACAGGTCCTCTGGGCCAGGGCTGCGGAACCAGCGTCGGCATGGCGATCGCCCAGCGCTGGCTGGCGCAACACTTCAATCGGCTCGGCTTCGCGGTGTTCGACTACGATGTTTACGCGCTTTGCGGCGACGGCGACATGATGGAGGGCGTCTCCAGCGAAGCCGCATCCCTGGCCGGGCAGCTGATGCTCGGCAATCTGTGCTGGATCTACGACAGCAACCGGATCACCATCGAGGGCCACACGGACCTGGCGTTCAGCGAGAATGTCGCGGCGCGCTTCCTGGCCTATGGCTGGAACGTGGAGCGGGTCGGCGACGCCAATGACGCCGCGCGGCTGGCCGCGGCGATCGAGGCGTTCCGAGCCGCCGAAGACGCCCCGACCCTTATTATTGTCGAAAGCCACATCGGCTTTGGAGCGCCGCACAAGCAGGACACCAGCGCCGCGCACGGCGAGCCCCTGGGCGAGGAAGAAATTCGCCTGGCCAAGCGCAACTACGGGTGGCCAGAAGATGCGAAATTCCTCGTTCCCGAAGGCGTACGCGCGCACGTGCGCGCCGGTCTGGCCGCGCGGGTCGGCCCGCTGCGCGCCCGATGGTCGGAGGGCTTCGCGGCCCACCGAGTGAAACATCCTGACCTTGCCGAGCAGTTCGATCGGATGCAGGCTCTTGGTTCACCCGACGACTGGGCCGCTGATCTCGTCGAATTCCCCGCTGATCCGAAGGGGATCGCGACCCGCGACTCGTCGGCCAAAACGATGAACGCCATCGCGCGGCGCTGCCCGTGGTTGATCGGAGGCGCCGCCGACCTGGCGCCCTCCACCAAAACCCGGCTGACCTTCGAAGGCGCCGGGGATTTCGAAGCGGGGGCCTATGGCGGCCGCAACCTGCATTTCGGGATTCGCGAGCACGCCATGGGCGCCGTGGTGAACGGCCTGGCCCTGTCGAAGATTCGCGCCTTCGGATCGACCTTCCTGATCTTCTCCGACTATATGAAGCCGCCGATCCGTCTCAGCGCCCTGATGGGGCTGCCGGCCATCTTCATCTTCACACATGACTCCATCGGCCTCGGGCAGGACGGCCCGACGCATCAGGCGGTCGAGCAACTCGTCGCCCTGCGCAGTATTCCCAACCTCATCACCCTTCGCCCCGCGGACGCCAACGAGGCGACCGAAGCCTGGCGGGTCATCATCGGTCTGAAGGATCGGCCCGCCTGCCTGGTGTTG
>Ga0302157_10006509_pt1 | contig 12054 bp, 16 predicted proteins | sample I_Bog_N3_3_FD_193502 | JGI IMG/M metagenome (GOLD analysis project Ga0302157, IMG submission 193502) | Peat permafrost microbial communities from Stordalen Mire near Abisko, Sweden - I_Bog_N3_3 | ecosystem: Environmental > Terrestrial > Soil > Wetlands > Peat | place: Sweden: Abisko, Stordalen...
CCGGCCGGCCGGCCGTGATCATCCCGGCTCGATCTGGCTAGGACGCGTCGCGCAGCCGCTGCGTCTCGGGCAGCGACTCGAGCTTCTTGAGCGTGTGGTTCTCGATCTGGCGGATCCGCTCGCGCGTCACGTTGAAGGCCTGTCCGACCTCCTCGAGCGTCCGCGGGCGCTCGCCGGTCAGCCCGTAGCGCATCTCGATCACCTCGCGCTCGCGGCGCGGGAGGACCGAAAGGGCGCGGCAGACGTGCTCGTCGCGCATCGTCCGGGCCGCGAGCTCGAACGGCGACTCGGCGGTCTGGTCCTCGATGAAGTCGCCCAGCGCGGAGTCGTCCTCCTCGCCGACCGGCTTCTCGAGCGAGACCGGGCTCTGCGCCATCCTCAGGATCTCGCGGACCTCCTTCGGCGAACAGTCGAGCTGCTCCGCGATCTCCTCGGCGGTCGGCTCGCGCCCGAGCTGCTGGACGAGCTGGCGCTCGACGCCGATCACCTTGTTGAGCTTCTCGACCATGTGCACCGGGATGCGGATTGTGCGGCCCTTGTCCGCGATCGCGCGCGTCACTGCCTGGCGGATCCACCATGTCGCGTAGGTCGAGAACTTGTAGCCGCGGCGGTAGTCGAACTTCTCGACCGCGCGGATCAGGCCGAGCGAGCCTTCCTGGATCAGGTCGAGAAAGGAGAGCCCGCGGCCCAGGTAGCCCTTGGCGATCGAGACGACCAGCCGCAGGTTGGCCTCGACCATCTGCTGCTTGGCCGCGATGTCGCCGCGCTCGATCCGCTTCGCGAGCGCGACCTCGTCGGCTGCGGTCAGCAACGCGACGCGCCCGATCGAGCGCAGGTAGAGCCGCAGCGAGTCAAGGCTCGGCTCGACCGTCAGGTCGAGCTCCGCCTTCAGCGCCACGACCGGAGACTCCGGCTCGGTCGTCTCCTCGCGGCTGACGAGCTCGATGCCGTGCTCGTCGAGGTAGGCGTGCAGCTCGGCGATCTGCTCGCGCGAAGCCTCCGCCTCCTCGAGCGCCGCGGCGACGCTCTCGTAGGTCAGCACACCGCGCTCGTGTCCCTCGGCGAGCAGCGGTCCAAGCTCCTCCAACTCGACGATCGCCGGCCCTCCGAGGGTCAGTGACGCGTCGGCCTGCGGCTCACCTTCAAGCGCAATCTCCACCTCGTAACTCCTCTCCGTGGCCGGGGTCTCCCCACCGCGACGCCGGGAGTCATAGCACAAGCAGGGGCGTCGAGAGCAGGATGGCTTGGCCGTGCGGGATGCTCGGTAGGCTTGGCGGAGAACTCGCATGCCGGATCGACCCCTCACGCTCGTCGCGCCCGACGTCCAGGCGCAAACGCCGACGCTCGCGATCGGGCTCTCGCGCGTCGGCGTGACGGGAGTCGAGAAGGTGATCCGGATCCGCCAGCACGGCGCCGAGCAGCTGTTCTCCGCCCGTCTCGACTGCTTTGTGGACCTCGCCGGCGATCAGAAGGGCGCGCACATGTCGCGCTTCGAGGAGGTCGTCAACGAGGCGATCGGCGAGGTCGTTCTCGGCGAGTCCACGTTTCGCGCCGAGGATCTCGCGCAGCGCGTCGCCGAGCTCGTGCGCGAGCGCCAGGGGGCCCGGCGCGCCGAGGTGACGATCGCCGCGCGCTACCCCGAGCACAAGCCCGCCCCGGTGTCGGGCATCGACACCCAGGAGATCTACACGCTGCACGGCATGGCGGTGGCATCGCGGCGCGGCACGCGGCGGGTTGTCGGGGTCACCGCGCAGGGCATGACGGCATGCCCCTGCGCGCAGGAGCTGGTGGCCGCCTCCGCGCGCGCGCGCCTGCTCGAGGACGGCTTCAGCGAGTCCGAGATCGATCGCATCCTCGACGCCGTGCCGGTTGCCACGCACAACCAGCGCGGCCTGGGGACCCTGTATGTCGGCGCGACCGAATCCGGCGTGCTCGAGATCGAGGCGCGCACGCTGCTGGAGATCGTCGAGCAGTCGATGTCCTCGGAGATCTATGAACTGATGAAGCGCGTCGATGAGGTCGCGGTCGTCGAGAAGGCGCACCGGCGCCCGCGCTTCGTCGAGGACTGCGTGCGGGAGATGATCGGCGGCGTCGTCGCGAAGCTGCCGGAGCTGCCGGACCGGGCGTTCGTCTGCGCCCGCCAGGAGAACCTGGAGACGATCCACCAGCACAACGTGGCGGCCGAGCGCCACGGCACGCTGGGCGAGCTGCGCGGCGAGCTCCAAAGCGGGCAGCCGCCCGCGCGGCATACGACGCTGCGGGAGTGGCTGGACGTCGAGGAGTAGTCAGGCGCCGGAGCGCTGCGCCTGGGCGATGCGCCGTCGCAGCCCGAAGAAGTAATCGAGCCCCGAGGCGACGGTGATCACGACGGCGGCGTAGATCAGCGCGTTGACCCAGGCAGGATGGCCGTGCACCGCGATCACGGCGAGGATCGCCGCGATCTGCACGCACGTCTTCAGCTTGGCGAAGTTGCTCGCGGCCATGATCACGCCGGCCTGCGTCGCGCCCATGCGCAGGACCGTGACGGCGAGCTCACGCGCGATGATCACCATCGCCACCCAGGCCGCGAGGCGGTGCAGTGAGACCAGCGTGATCAGCGCGGCCACGATCAGCAGCTTGTCGGCCAGCGGATCCATCAGCTTGCCGAAGGTCGTGACCGAGTCGCGCGAGCGCGCGAGGTAGCCGTCGACGAAGTCGGTCAGCGAGGCCAGCGCGAAGACGATCGCCGCGAAGACGTCCCCGTCCTCGGTGTGGCCAAGCAGCGCGACGACCAGCACGGGCACAAGTAGGATCCGCACGACCGTCAGAAAATTCGGCCAACTGAGCGCCGCCATGGTGTGATTATCGTGCGGCGGCGATGGCGCCGGAGACAACGAGGAGCCTGATCGCATGAAAACCCGCACGCTTGGAGCCAACGGACCGGCCGTCTCCGCGCTCGGACTCGGCTGCATGGGGATGTCGGCGTTCTACGGACCCGGTGACGACGACGAGTCGACGGCGACGATCGCCCGCGCGCTAGAGCTCGGCTGCACGTTCCTGGACACCTCGGACATGTACGGTCCCCACACCAACGAGGTGCTCGTCGGCGCGGCGATCGCAGGGCGGCGCGAGGAGGTCTTCCTCGCCACCAAGTTCGGCATCAGGATCGCCCCGGGCGAGCCGTCGGGACGCACGATCGACGGCAGTCCCGAGTACGTTCACGCCGCCTGCGAGGCGTCGCTGCAGCGGCTGGGAGTCGATCACATCGACCTCTACTACCAGCACCGCGTCGACCCGACGACGCCGATCGAGGAGACGGTCGGCGCGATGGCGGAGCTGGTCGCGGCGGGCAAGGTCCGCCACATCGGCCTCTCGGAGGCCTCCGCGGCGACGATCCGCCGCGCCCACACCGTGCACCCGATAGCGGCCGTGCAGACCGAGTACTCCCTGTGGACGCGCGACGTGGAGGCAGAGATTCTGCCGACGCTGCGCGAGCTGGGGATCTCGCTGGTCGCCTACTCGCCGCTCGGACGCGGCTTTCTCGCGGGACGCTTCTCGAGCACGCTGGAACTCGACGCCGGCGACTGGCGCCGCAACGGGCCCCGCTTCAGCCACGACAACATCGACGCGAACCTGGTCCTCGCTCGCCGCGTCGCGGCGCTCGCGACGGGTCGCGGCGTGAGCCCCAGCCAGCTGGCGCTCGCCTGGGTGCTCGGCCAGGGCGAGGACATCGTGCCGATCCCCGGAACCAAGCGGCGCAGCTACCTGGAGGAGAACCTCGGCGCGCTCGACTTCGAGCTGACGCCGGAGGAGCTCGCCCAGATCAGCGAGGTGGTCGGGCCGGCGGCCGGCGAGCGCTACCCCGAAGACGGCATGCGCGGCGTCAATATCTAGCTATCGTGATATCATCGCGGCGTGGCCGAGAAGCCAACCGCGGCGCTGTTCGTTCGCATCCCGCAGGCGCAGGCGCGGGCGCTTGACCGCCTCGCATTCGAGTCCCGCCGTCCCAAGCAGGCCGTCGTCTCCGAGCTGCTCTCGCGCGCGATCGGCGCGCCCGGCAACCGGCGCGTGACGATCGAGACGCTGCCCGAGCAGGCCACCGTGGTGGGCCGCCACGCCTTCCGCCCCTTCGAGCCCGACGTGCTGACGCTCGAGGAGGTCGCGGAGTTGCTCGCGGTCGACCCGGCCGCCGTGGCGGCGCTGGCGCGCGAGGGCGAGCTGCCGGGCCGCCAGATCGGCGACGCCTGGCGCTTCGCCCGCACCGCGGTGCTCGCGTGGCTCGCGCACGAGGGCTCGAGCGCGGCGCCCGCCACAGCGGAGCCCGCGCCGGCGCACGGCGAGGACTAGGGTTAGAGCGGTGCCGCTGATCCCGACCGTGATCGAACGCAGCGCCCGGGGCGAGCGCGAGTACGACATCTACTCGCGGCTGCTCAACGAGCGGATCATCTTCCTGGGGACCGCGATCGACGATCAGGTCGCCAACGTCGTCGTCGCACAGCTCCTGCACCTGGAGTCCGTCGACCCCGACAAGGATGTCTCGCTCTACATCAACTCGCCGGGCGGCTCGATCTACTCGGGCCTCGCGATCTTCGACACGATGAACTTCATCAAGCCCGACGTGGCGACGATGTGCGTCGGTGTCGCGATGTCGATGGGGTCGCTGCTGCTGGCCGGCGGTGCGCCGGGCAAGCGCTCGGCGCTGCCGAACAGCCGGATCCTGCTGCACCAGCCATCGTCCGCGTTCGAGGGACAGGCGACCGACATCGAGATCCAGGCGCGTGAGGTCCTGAAGATCCGCGAACGGATCGACGAGATCTACGCCAAGGCGTGCGGCAAGCCGCTCGAGGAGCTGCACACGGTGATGGAGCGCGACCGCTTCTTCACCGCCGCGCAGGCCGCCGAATACGGCCTGATCGATCGCGTTCTGACCAGCCACTAGGCTCCACCGCATGCGGATCATGGAGCGCGTGGCGGTCGCGGCGATCGTGGCGCTCGGCGGCCTCGCCGCCCTCGCGCACTTCGACCACTGGACCGTGGTCGTGGCGTTCGCCCTGGCGACGCTCGCGCTGGCGGGCTCGGCCTGGGTCGTGTCGTTCGCGACGGAGCACGTCGGCGAGCGCCTCGGGCCGGCCGCGACCGGTCTGCTGCAGGCGACGCTCGGCAACCTGCCCGAGCTGTTCGTCGTCGTCTTCGCCCTGCGCGCGGGCGAGCTCGCGGTGGCGCAGAGCGCGATCGTCGGCTCGCTGTTCGCGACCTCGCTGTTGATCCTCGGCCTGGTCGTGATCGTCGGCTCGCTGCGCACGCAGGACGGCGTGATGCGCTTCGACCCGCGCGCGCCGCGCGACGCCTCGACGCTGCTCCTGGTCTGCGTCTTCATCATCGTGATCGTCGGCCTCTCGCTCGCCGCCGGCAACGGCGCGAGCCACCACGTCAAGACGATCTCCGCGATCGCCGCCGCGGCGCTGCTGGTCACCTACCTGCTCTGGGTGATCCCCTACGTGCGCCGCGACGCGGGCGCCCGCAACCCCTCGGCACCGGCGCGCGTGGGGATGGTCGCGGCGATCGCGCTGCTGGTCGGCGCGGGCGTGGGAGCGGCACTGGTCTCGGACTGGTTCGTGGACGCGCTCGGCCCGGCGATCCACCGCCTGCACATCTCGCAGGCCTTCGCGGGCCTGGTGATCGTGGCGATCGCCGGCAACGCGGTCGAGCAGGCCGTGGGCGTCGTGCTCGCCGCGCGGCGCCGCAGCGACCTGGCGATCGCCGTGGTCGTCAACTCGGTCGCCCAGATCGCGGCGTTCCTGTTCCCCGCGCTCGTGTTGATCTCGCTGAGCATGCACACCTCGCTGACCTTCGCGCTGCAGCCGCTATACATCGGGGCACTCGCCCTGACCGCTGTCGTGGTCTGGAAGATCACCGACGATGGCGAGGGACACCCATACGAGGGCTGGGCACTGGTGGCGACATATCTCGTACTCGCGATCATCACCTTCTATGACTAGCCGGGCGCTGCGGCACCGCCTCGCCCTGCCCGCGCTGGCGGCCGCCGTGCTCGCGGTGGCGGTCGTGGTCGGCCTTGCGGCCGGCCTCGCCGGCGGCTCACGCCACGCGACCGCCCACCACGCGACCGCCCACCACACGCCCGCTCACCGCGTGGCGTCGCACCCGGTGGCCTTCGCCGCCGAGGCTCCCGACCCGCTCGCGTCGCAGAGCTATCCCGACCCCAGCGGCGGGCGCACCCACGCCCGCGCCTCCTCGCCGAGCGTCGCTGCGGCGAGCGCCGACTCGAGCCCGGCCGCGCCGAGCCTTGCGCAGGTCAAGCGTGAACTGCAGCAGGAGCGCGACCTCCAGCGCGCGCAGACCGCCGTCGGCAGCGGCAGCGGCTACATCGACCCGGCCACCGGCGCCTTCTCACCCGTCAACGTCGTGCCGCTGAAGGTCAGCGAGGTGATCGCCGGTGGCAACGCGATCGCCGACTTCCCGTATGTCTACGGCGGCGGCCACGCGTCCTTCATCGACCGCGCCTACGACTGCTCGGGCTCGGTCAGCTACGCGCTCGCCGCCGCGGGCCTGATCGCGGCGCCGGAGACCTCCGGCCAGCTCGAGCACTGGGGAGTCCCGGGTCCGGGCCGCTACATCACCGTGTTCGCCGACGCCGGGCACACCTTCATGAACGTCGACGGCATGTGGTTCGACACCGCCGGGCGCAGCGGCCCCTACAGCACGCGCTGGCTGCGGCCGAACCCGTCGCTAGCCGGCTACGTCGTGCGTCACTTCCCGGGCCTCTAGCTGTTCGGGGCGGCGCAGGCGCCGCCCCGTGGCTGGGTGCATGCACCCAGCCACGGCCTGGTGCATGCACCAGGCCGCACAACCCGGGGGGCTAGCCGCGCAGCAGGCCCCCGATCACCGCGCCGGCCACGCCGCCGGTCGCGGCCGCGCCCGCGTTGGAGCTGACGCCCTCGGACTCGATCGGCTCGAGGTAGAGCGTCTGGATTGCCAGGCGGCCCGGCCCGGTGAAGCGGTTGTAGGTCATCTTGTGGTCGCCCGCGAACATGCCGGTCTTCAGGCCGAGCGAGACCGACTCGAGCTTGACCGAGTTGTCCTTGTAGAGCCAGCCGCCGGCCTCCACGTCGATCTGCTCGCCGTCGCTCAGCACCACCTCGAAAACGTTGCCCTGGCCGCTGACCCAGACGACCGCGTCGCCGCCGGTCGCCTTGAAGTTGTCGATGAAGAAGCCCTGGCCGCCGAGCAGCATGTTGCGGACACCCTTGACGCGCTCGAAGCTGTATTCGAGGTTGTCGGTCGCGGCGAGGAAGTGATGCTCGCGGACGTTCAGCGACTGGCCCTGCGAGAGGTGCAGTGGGATGCACTGGCCCGGCCAGTCGCGCGAGAAGGCGATCCGCCCGGGGCCCATCGCCTTGGTGACGAAGAAGTCGAGGCCGGCGATCTTGCGCTTGACCCCTCCCGCCAGCTTGCGCAACTCGATCTTCACGGCCGTCTCCTTCCACAGCAGCGTGTGATGCTCGAACATCACGGGCTCGTTCGAGAGCTCGATCTGCAGTTCGGGCACCAGCGCGCCGCGGATGTGGTAGGTCACACCGGCGAAGCTCTCGTCGGTGATGTTCGTCTTGATCGGCTCGGGCAGGTTCATCCGGGGGGCTCCTCGACGCTCGGCGTGGGTGTCGGCTGACGATAGCGCGGGGGTGCGGGCGCGCGGACAGACGTTCCACTACACTCCGTTGACCTCGCGCCGTGGCGGGGTTTTTCCTTGCCCGGCGCCAGCTGTTTGAATCACCGACCTTGGAAGGCTCATGGCCCGCGGAGACGTACGGATCGCTGTGACCCTCGCGTGCGAGGATTGCAAGCGCCGCAACTATCAGACGAACAAGAGCAAGCGCAACAACCCGGATCGCATCACGCTGGCGAAGTACTGCCGCTGGTGCCGGCGGCACACAAGCCACCGGGAAACCCGCTAGCCAGTCGTGTCGTGGCGCGCAACCGCCAGCGTAATCGCACGCCCCGCCCCGATTCCCGGGCCGATCCCGCACGGGTCGATCCGCTCTTCCCGGACGCCGGCGGCGCCGGGCGCCCGCCGATCGAGGGCGCGCCGCCCGTCGCCTTCGCCGACGGCGGTGACGAGGACATCGATGCTGCGAGCCAGGCGTTCGGCAAGGCCGACCCCGTGGTCGCCGCCGAGATGGCGCGCCCGACTGGCAACCGCATCATCGGCTTCCTGCGTGCAAGCTGGGCCGAGCTGCAGCGGGTCCAGTGGCCCGACCGTCAGCAGGTGGCGCAGGCCACCGGCGTGGTGCTCGGCTTCGTCGTGATCACCGGCATCTTCCTCGGCGTCGCCGATTACCTCGCCGGCAAGCTCATCAACTTCATCATCTAGGGACGCGGTCATGTTTCGCTGGTATGTCGTGAACACATATTCCGGGCACGAGAACAAGGTCAAGGCCAACCTCGAGCACCGCGTCGTCTCGCTCGGCCAGCAACGGGCGGTGCGCTCGGTCGTCGTGCCGACCGAGGCCGTCTCGGAGATGAAGGACAACCAGAAGGTGACCGTCGAGAAGCGCACGATGCCCGGCTACGTGCTGGTCAACATGGAGCTCGACGAGGAGTCCTGGACGCTGGTCAAGGGAACCCCCGGTGTGACCGGCTTCGTCGGCGCCTCAAACGAGCCGGTGCCGCTCACGCAGATGGAGGTCGACCGGCTGTTGAAGAAGGAGGTCGCGGTGCGCGAGCGCACGCGCGCCAGCTTCGTGATCGGCGAATCTGTCAAGGTGATATCCGGCCCGCTCGCGGATTTCTCCGGTGAGATCTCGGAGATCAACGAGGATGCGGCCCGGCTGAAGGTGCTGGTATCAATCTTCGGGCGCGAGACGCCGGTCGAGGTCGGCTTCGACCAGGTCAAGAAGCTCTAGAGCAAGATGGCAAAGAAAGTCCTCACCACGATCAAGCTGCAGGCCGTAGGCGGCGCTGCCTCTCCGGCACCGCCGGTCGGTCCCGCGCTGGGCCAGCACGGCATCAACATCATGGAGTTCTGCAAGGCCTTCAACGCGCAGACGCAGCAGGACGCCGGAACCGTCATCCCCGTGGTGATCACCGTCTATGAGGACCGCTCGTTCACCTTCATCACCAAGACTCCGCCGGCCGCGGACCTGATCCGCAAGACGCTTTCGCTCGCCAAGGGGTCGTCCGAGCCCAACCGCAGCAAGGTCGGCAGGATCACGCAGGCGCAGCTGCGGGCGATCGCCGAGCAGAAGTTCGCCGACCTCAACGCCAACGACCTGGATGCCGCGACACAGATCATCGCGGGAACGGCCCGCTCGATGGGCGTGGACGTCGTCTGATGGCCGCCCGCGGCAAGCGCATCCTGGAGTCTCGCGCCGCGATCGACCGCGAGCACGAGCACTCGCCGGCCGAGGCGATCGCCGCGGTCAAGCGCGCGGCGAACGCCAAGTTCGACGAGTCGATCGAGGTGCACATCCGCACCGGCCTGAACGTCCGCCATGCCGATGAGCAACTGCGCGGCACGATTGCGCTGCCCAACGGCCTCGGCCGCGACGTCACGATCGCCGTCTTCGCCCAGGGCGACGCGGCGCGCGAGGCGCAGGAGGCAGGCGCCGACTTCGTCGGTGCCGAGGATCTCGCCAAGCGCGTCGAGGAGGGCTTCACGGACTTCGACGTCGCGATCGCGACGCCCGACATGATGCCGATCGTCGGTCGCCTCGGGCGCATCCTCGGGCCGTCCGGCAAGATGCCCAACCCCAAGGTCGGGACGGTCACGACCGACGTTCGCAAGGCCGTCGAGGAGTCCAAGTCCGGCAAGGTCGAGTACCGCACCGACCGGACCGCGATCGTGCACCTGGTGATCGGCAAGCGCAGCTTCGAGGACCGCGCCCTGCTGGAGAACTACGCCGCGGTGATCGAGGAGGTCATCCGCGCCAAGCCATCGGTTGCCAAGGGGCGCTACCTGCGCTCGATCACGATCGCCTCAACCCAGGGGCCCGGGATCAAGGTCGATCCCACGCGTACCCGCGACATCGTCGAGGAGGCGCCCGCAGTAGCTGCGTGAGCGCCTACTCCGAAGACCCCCGGCGACCCCTAAGTCCGGGCTAGGAGCTTCATGAACCGAGACCAGAAGGCCGCGGTGATCGACCAGATCGCCGCCGACATCACAGGATCGCAGGCCGTTTTCGCGGTCGACTACCGCGGCATCACCGTGGCCCAGGCCGATGCCCTGCGGGCCCGCCTGCGCGACTGCGACGCGAGCTTCCGCGTCGTCAAGAACTCACTCACCGAGCGCGCCGCCGACCAGGCCGGCGCGGCCGAGCTTCGGCCGCTGCTGGCGGGCCCGACGGCGCTGACCTTCGTCCGCGGCGACGCCGCGGCGGCCGCGAAGGCGATCTCCGACTTCGCTCGCACGACACAGCTGCTCGCCTTCAAGGGCGGCTTGATGGAGGGCGCGGTGCTGTCGTCGGCCGAGGTCACGCAGATCTCCCGCCTGCCCTCGCGCGATGTCCTCTACGGACAGCTCGTCGGCCTCATCGCGAGCCCGATCGCCGGGCTGGCCCGTACGCTCTCGGCGCTGATCGGCGGCCTCGCCGTCGGCCTCGGCGGCGTGCTCGAGCAGCGCGGCGGCGTCCCGGCCGACGCGGCGCCGGCGGCCGAGGCGACCGTTGCGGTGGCGGACGCTGCGGCTTCGCAGGAGGCGGACGGCACCGCATCCGGCGACACGGCCGAGCCTGCGGGTGAGGCGGCAGCGGAGGCCGAGGATGCCGCTGAGGCGGCGCCCGAGGCCGAAGCGGCGCCCGAGACTGTGGCGGACGCGGCGCCCGAGACTGTGGCCCAGACGGGAGCCGAGGCCGCGCCCGAGACTGAGGCGGCGCCCGAGGCGGAAGCCGAGGCCGGGTCTGTGGCCGACGCGGCGCCTGAGACGGAGGCGGAGCCCGAGCCCGAGGCCCAGGCGGAGCCCGAGGCCGCGCCCGAGGCGGACGCGGAGCCCGAGCCGGAGGCGGCGCCCGAGGCTGGCGCGGAAGCCGAGCCCGAGGCGCAGGCCGCCAACGATCTTGAGGAAGCCGGCGAGCCGGCGACCGAAACTGACGAATCAAAGGAGAACTAGCGATGGCTACCAGCACAGAGGCATGGATCGACGAGCTCAAGGGCATCTCCGTGCTCGAGCTCGCCGAGCGGATCAAGGCGCTGGAGGAGACCTTCGGCGTCTCGGCGACCGCAGTGGCGGCCGCGGCTCCGGCCGGCGGTGGCGGCGGCGCCGCCGAGGAGGAGGCGGAGGAGCAGACGGCCTTCACCGTCCACCTCGCGGCGACCGGCGACAAGAAGATCCAGGTGATCAAGGTCGTCCGGGCGGCGACCGGACTGGGTCTGAAGGAGGCCAAGGCGCTCGTCGACGAGGCGCCCGCCACGGTCAAGGAGGGAATTGACCGCGAGGAGGCCGACAAGCTCAAGCAGGAGCTGGAAGAGGCCGGCGCCACAGTCGAGATCAAGTAGCACGGCAACCGCAGTCGGTTTCAGAGGGCCCCGGCGACCGGGGCCCTCGGTCGTACAACCAAGGTCCACAACCTCCACAAAGGCCGCAATTTCCGCTACAGTCTGGGTGCCGGCCGATAGTCGAAGCCGCTCCGGGAAGGTCATCGCCGCGCCACATACGCGGCCGTTGAGGAGCGGGGTCCGTGAGCGCTGGCGGCCCTCAAGGGGGCACGGCTTCGCTGTGCTAGGATTTATTCCTCTGCGCTTTCGCGCTGTCGTCTGTCCGCCTCTCGACCCCTCAGGAGTCGCATCTTGGCTGCTGCCTACGTCCCTCGGACGCGCCGGAACTTCGCGCGTCTGAACAAGTCGCTTGACGTCCCCAACCTCATTGACATCCAGCGCCGCTCATTCGAGTGGCTGACCGAACCCACCAAGGGTGGGCTGCGCGAAACGATCGACGACATCTCGCCGATCGAGGACTACACCGGAAATCTTGCCGTCCAGTTCGGAGAGTTCATCTTCGACCAGGTCGTGGCGCCGATCGACGAGTGCCGCGAGAAGGACCTCACCTACGCGCGGCCGCTGACG